>Ga0316363_10003416_pt1 | contig 11396 bp, 10 predicted proteins | sample Sb_taG_3_FD_200459 | JGI IMG/M metagenome (GOLD analysis project Ga0316363, IMG submission 200459) | Peat soil microbial communities from Weissenstadt, Germany - Sb_50d_a_PC metaG (v2) (version 2) | ecosystem: Environmental > Terrestrial > Soil > Wetlands > Peat | place: Germany: Weissenstadt...
ATCATCCAGCCCCCCGAGCACGCGGATCATGGCGCCACGGTGATCGTAAGCCCACGTCGCGCGATCGGGCGCCAGTGAGTTCGGCCGGAAGCGGCGATAGCCGTTGACCGTCGGCGAGGCGAAGGCCGTGCTTGGCGTCGCGTAGTGCAGCAGTCCCGCGAGATACGATTGGCCGAGCGGCGAGAGAACATCACCGGACTTTTGCGGCACGAAAAGATTGGCGCCGGTCGACGCGTCGGTCAGCGATTGATGCAGGTGCCACCCGCTTGAGTAAAAACCTTTGAGCGCCGGCCGGCACATGAATGTGGCGAAATAGCCGAGTCGCCGGCAAATTTGGCGCGTGGCCGTGCGAAACAGGAGCACGTTGTCCGCCGCCTCCAGGGCTTGGCGCGGCGCGAAGGTGCATTCTACCTGGCCGGGGCCCCACTCGTTTTCGATCGAGCGCAGTCCAAGTCCGAGAGCCGCGAAGGCATCAGCCAGCGCATCGAACACGGGCTGCATCAGGTCCATGTTCGTCTCGGAATGGTAATGATAGCCGGGTTCGACCGGCCGGGTTGCGATCGCGCTGCCGCGGAAACCTGGAGCACCGATGTTGTCGTCGCTCAACTGGCCGTCGGCCACCCGAAGCAAATACCATTCGATCTCCGGGCCAATGACAGAGCGAAATCCGCGTTCGCCGAGCGCACCGAGCGCCTTGCGCAGAAGCTGACGCGGCGAGAAGTAGAACGGCCGACCGTCGTTGAAATATTCGTCGCCGAGAACCCAGCCAACGCCTTGAGCCCACGGCAGCGCGCGGAAAGTCGACGGATCGGCGACGATCGTGAGATTGGGCGAGCCGGTCATCTCGTCGAGGCCCATGCCGCCGCCGCGCGTGAATGAGGCGAAGACACGGGCGCCGGCGGAATCGAGTGTCGTGGTGGCGACCCCGATGTTGTAGCCGCCGGTCAGAGCCGAAAGAAAGGCAGGGACGGTCAGCGTCTTCGCCCGCGAATATCCATGGGCGTCGCCCCAGGCGAGCCTGACGAAACGCAGCTCTTCCGCTTCAACTCGCCGCGCGATCTCCGCGGCGAGCCGTTTTTGCTCGTCGCTCCATAGTCCGTGTTTTTCAATGAAGGTTGGCGACCCGCTCATGCCTGGTGTTCGGACGGCAACTGTCGGGAAGACATGAGAAAGTAATGAAAGGCTTCAAAACAAATTCGGCCGCATTCATTCGCATCAGCAGGCGTGCCACGGCGTAGTGCTAAACCCATTTGTCCCCCAAAAACTCAATGACCAGTCTGCGACGAAATCAACTTGCGTCTCATCCAGCGCCCTCTTGGGTTGAGGTACTCTACCACAAAGTTTGCAATTGCCAGGCTTCTGCACAACAACAAACGGCCCGGTCTGATGACCGCTATGGGCCACGAACAGACGTGGGCCCCTTTGTCTTTGATGTCTGCTTCACCCCGACAAGCGGACATTAATCGGTCACTTCTGAACGTCGGCTTAGGGCCAATAGGACATCACGGCTTGGACTTTGTAGGAGTACGGCTCTAGCCACCGCTTATTCCCACGCCACGTTCGGCGAGAATGTGGCGAGCCTTGTCACTAAGTTGGAACCTTGTAGGCTCATCTTTGGTCGGCTCGACAAGTCTCTTTGCAACAAGCTGATCAAGCACGGCCCTTTTGTGCGCTTTTAGATTGGCACGGGGGTTATCCAGCAAATCGCAAAGAACCGCAATTTCGAGGTCTGAGGGATCGTCCGTCATACCATTCGTCCTCCTAACCCACGCGATTGCAAAGGTTATGTCGACGGAATCATCAAAGGTCGACGTTGGGTACTGGCCATCAAGGCTCAACGGTACAAAAAACCGCGTAAAATGCTAAGCACAGGACAGAAGTCGCGGCAATCTGTTGTTGCGCGTAAATGCAGAAATATCCTTAGGGTCGCGCAGCACGTGGGCGATGCGTTGCCGGTATCGATCGACGCTCGCGTGAATCGCTGCCGTGGCCGTAATGTCGGTTACGGGTCACTAGCCGACATGATGCTGCCAAAGCGTGATGTCTGCTTCACCCCGACAAGCGGACATTTATCGGTGCCGTCTCGATGTCAGCTTTGGGCCAGTAGGCGAGATCGCCGCGCTTATTCGATCACTTTGTCGGCGCGCACTAGCAGCGTCTCGGGGATCGCCAGCCCGAGAGCTTTGGCGGTCGTGTGGCTGCGATGATTCCGGTCAATTCCTACCAAAAAGCGAAGTTTCAGCAGAGATTTTTCACGGCGGCACGCGTAGATCGGCCACGCGCGCGCCTCCAGTTTGCGTGCGTACTGAAGACATTCTTTCACAAAGGAGTCCCAAAATGATTTCTGAGAAGGAGATCCTGGCATTTCGTTTCTCGCGTCTCGCGTTATCGGTCAATGTGATCGAAGAATTGCCGGACGCTATCCTTTTGGTTGACACGTCCGGCGTCATTCAGCTGGCAAACCGTCGAGCCGCAGAAATGTTCGGGTACTCGCGCTTAGAACTATTCGATAGCTCTGTTGCTATCCTGATACCGCCCGACGTGCGAGAAAAGCACGCCGAATAGGTAAAACATTTCTTCACCGCCCCGCATGGCCGCTCAATGGGCAGCGATGGGGAGCACGGCGAAGCGCTTTCCTTGATAGGCGCGCACAAGGATGGCACCGAGATCTCGGTCGTCATCGGTTTAAGCCCGATCCTGGCAGCGGGCAATATTCTCGTGCTCGCCGTCATTGTAAAGAAACGGAATGCCGACGAAAATTTAGCGGATAGCATTAAAAGGATAGCGGAGCGCACCGCTAGGAGAATTTCTATACCGGTTCCAAAGCTGCATGAACCGCCGGCATCTGAGGTGGTCGGCTACACGCGATGTCGTCGCGCTCAAAGTCGATGATGCTCTGCCCCTCCATTTAGGTCGGAGTCGGGTCATTTTCGACCGATGCGACCGATATTGCCTGCCGGTTCATGTCTGCTTCGCCCCGAAAAGCGGACTTGAGGCCGGGCCGGAGCGAGTCCAGACCGTATTGAGATCGGTCACAGCCCTGTGATTCAAGCTTCAAAACTGGGAGCTTCGAATCATGCGCTATGAACTGACCGACCATGAACGGGCTGGCATCAGACCGATGCTGCCGAGCAAGCCGCGCGGCGTGGAATCGCTCATCAATGCCGGCGACGGCAGAAAGTGGATCGCGCTCCTCGCCGTTCTGGAGAACATTATTCATGGCGCAAATACTGTTGCGAACAGCTGGACGATGTCGCTCGTTTGCTCGACTTTAATATGGCAGCGCGACAGGTGATCTGTATCAAAGACGACGATGGAAAAACCGTTGGTGAGTTAACATCTGATACACCTTGTCGAGAACACGGCCGACGAGAAACACGGCGCAAGTGAGCCGAACAGGGAAGTCCCCTCCTGGCCCCGAAGATGGGGTAATCGGCCGGGTACTTATCCTCGGAAACGCATATTCATCCGTATTTTATTGAGTGATTTAAACCAACCATAGCCGAACCATGTTACGGGCAGAGCCGCCACGACCTTCAACACGCGGTGCACAATGCGCTTCTTCTTCGACTACACGACGAAAGACCAATCGCTCCGAGATTATCAGGGAGATGAGTTCCTGAGCTCTAGGGATGCATTCGATTTTGCAGAAACGACTGCACAGAATTTGAAAAACAACCTGAATGGCGATTGGATAGGGTGGTCTGTTGAAGTGCGCGACGCTGAGGGCACAAAATACTATTCATTGCCAGTGATGCCTGTCCGGGAGGCCGTGGCGCAAGAAGGTTCCTGCGCTCACCGTGCGAGATTTATGAGTACGGGCCCTGGAGGGCGAAAACTACTGGAGGCCGCTCCGGGACGGCTCAACCGAGAGCAGAACTGCCCCATCGTAGGGTTCGATTTCGGATCTTTTCTGCCGCGCACGCCGAAGCTAATTTGCGTTCCTCAAGAAATCTTTCAGTTCCTCGAAGAAGCGCGGCAGGCCGGGGTCCTGCTCTAAGAGGACGTGATTCTTGCCCGGCAGGGCCACAAAGCGCGCACCCGGTATTCCCGCCGCCAGTTCGCGCCCTCGATCGCTCGGAACTCTGGGTTCGTCGCGAACGTGCATGACGAGCGTCGGCGCCTTCACTTGGGACAAGAGTTCGCGCACGTCGAGATCGGCTGTCGTCTCCAGATAGCGCACGGCGCATTCGGGCGACGCGCTCAGGCGTTGCAGCTCGTTAAAGGCGTCCGACTGCTCCTTGGTGGCACCGGGCATCATCAAGGAAGTAAAAATCTGCCGGAACGCGGGATTGTCAGCGCCCCAACCCTGTTTGACGAGCGTCTTCATCGCGGCAAAGCGTTCGCGGTCCGTCGCCGTCACGTTGGGCAGCTTGTTGGCTCCAACCGCAAAGCCGCCGAACAGGATCAAACGCGACACCCGCTCCGGATGCCGGACGGCATAGGCAATCGACACGGCGCATCCCTGCGAGAATCCGAGTAACGGGAAACGGTCGAGCCCGGCGGCATCGGCGACCGTTTCCATGTCGCTCACCCAGGCATCGAGCGAAAGGTCGCGGACGTCCCAATCAGACAGGCCGTTGCCGCGCGCGTCGTATCTGATCAGGGTGTGATCCTCGGCCAGTCTAAGGAGGAAAAACCGCAGAATCGGTAGCTCCCAATCATATTCGAGGTGACCAAGATAATGCGCCGACCTCAGCATGGGCGGTCCAGTACCGACCGCCGAATAAGCTAGCCGGACACCGTCGGGCGCCTTGCAATACTGAATCTCCTGCTTGAGGTTCGCGGCGGCGAGAACCCGGGAGCCTGGCGACGCTGTGCCGTCGAGTTGGATCGCGAAGACCTCCACGGGCTTGGCGATGTTCTTCAGATTTTGCCGGCCGAGTTGGCGATAGGTCAGATCGAGCTTGCCGTCGACCTGATCCAGCACTTGGCGCGAAATGCAGATGCCGCCGCGATCGGAGATGCCCTCCAGTCGTGCCGCGATATTGACCCCGTCGCCGAAAATATCGGTACCATCCGTGATGACGTCACCGAGATTGATGCCGATGCGGAATTCTATCCGCTTGTCCGGCGGCACCTCCGAATTTCGCGTGACAATGCCGCGCTGAATTTCGACGGCACAAGTGACCGCGTCCACGACGCTCCCAAACTCGGCGAGGATGCTGTCGCCTGCGGTGTTGGCGATATGGCCGCGGTGCCGCTCGATCGCGGGATCGCACAGTTCGCTTCGATGGGCCTTTAATTGGGCGTGCGTGCCTTCCTCATCGGCACCCATGAGCCGGCTGTATCCAGCCACGTCGGCGGCGAAAATGGCCGCGAGGCGGCGCTCAGTTCGCGGCTTTTCCAAATCTCCGCTCCGCGCACTCGAAAGAAAAACTCTAAGCATTTCCGATGGCCCTGACCAGAGTACAGTGGAGCCGTTGGGGGCCTACCGCGTGCGTTGGCGCAGCGCATCGACATGTCCGGAGTTGGCCCTTAACGTCATTCACGGCGCTGCAACAGGTGTGGTCGCTATCGGATCAACAGCGGACAAACTGCGCCGTCGGGCTTGCCCGGCTCCGCAGCGTTTGACCCAACGCAGAAGTGAGGCACCGCCCGACGCTGGTGTATATACGCCGCCGACGACTTCTCGGACGTCGAACGAGGCCTTAAATGACTGAACGTAGCCCTAGCGGACGGTCGCCCGGTTCCCGTTAAGCCATCCTAATCGGAGCATCCCATTGACCGCAGACGAATTTCATCTGAACCGTCGCAGCCCCCTGGCGAAAGGCGGTGCCGCCGCTGCATTCGGCCTGGCCGGCGTTTACCCCGGCCTTATCTGCGCGCAGGAACGAGCGACGTCGATCGATCATACGATTAGGATCGGCCCCGTTTCTCTCGAACTGGCGCCGGGCAAAATCGTCAAGACGACCGGTTACAACGGCACCGTTCCCGGGCCGGTGTTGCGGTTGCGTGAGGGACGCCCGGTAACCATCAACGTCATCAACGACGCCGGCTACCCGGACATCGTGCATTGGCATGGACTTTATTTGCCGGCGGTTGAGGACGGAGCGATCGAAGAAGGATCGCCGATCATCCCGCCAGGCCAATCGCGAATTTATGCTTTTACGCCCAAGCCGTCGGGAACGCGCTGGTATCACAGCCACGCCATGGCGATGACGGATCTCGCGATCAGCACCTATTCGGGCGAATTCGGATTTCTTGTCGTCGAACCGGCCGCGGGAGAGCCCGGGCGGTACGATCGTGAAGTGCTGCTCGCCGCTCGCCGCTGGGAGGGGGCCTGGGTGAGCATGCAGGACATGCGCAAAGGGCCGCCGCCGGACAATGGGCTGGAGGTCATGTACCACTCGGCGACGCTGGGAGAGCGGATGCTCGGGCACGACGAACCGATCCGCGTCAGGCAAGGTGAGCGCGTCCTGTTCCGGCTTCTGAACGCCAGCGCAACAATGGATGTCTCGCTGGCACTGCCGGGTCATCGTTTCACCGTCATCGCACTAGATGGCAATCCGGTTCCTACGCCTGCGACCGTGGACGTGTTGAAATTGGACGTCGCAGAACGCGCCGACGTGCTGGTAGAGATGAACAACCCGGGGATCTGGATATTCGGCTCGACCGATGACGATGACCGCGACATGGGAATGGGCGTCGTTATAGAATACGAATACCGCAGCGGCGAACCGCAATGGCAAGCGCCGGCAAAAACCGACTGGGACTACACGACGTTCGCATCCAAGGCGCCGGCAAAGACGCCCGACGAAACGATCAAGCTGACATTCGAAAAAGTTCCAGGTGGGCGAGGCGGCTACAACCGCTGGACCATCAATGGAAAATCGTGGCCCGACACCAACCCGCTGTTCACGGTGGAGGAAGGCAAACGCTATCGCCTGTTGCTGAACAACAACAGCGGCGATTCTCATCCGGTCCACACGCACCGGCACACCTTCGAGGTGACCAAAGTCAGCAACACCTCGATTTCGGGGCTGATGAAGGACACGCTGTACATGCCGCGATACTCCACGGCCGAGATCGATTTTCTGGCTGATGATCCGGGGAATACATTGTTCCACTGTCACCATCAGGACCACATGGATGAAGGCTTCGCCGGATTGATCACCTACTCCTAGCAACGGTCGAAGCGAGCTTGTGAGGCGCGCGATTTGATCGGGTGGACACCGTCAGTAGCAGGTGCTGGCCCCTTTCCATCTGGCCGGAAATCAGTGGCCCTTTTTCAATTCTCGAATGGCCATTTTTGTATTTGTCGCAGTGACATGGATTAGAAACGTTCTACCCTCGCCTTCGTTATGACCGTTGCGCGAATCCTTTACGCTGTTTTGACGGCACTTTTGATCGGCGGCAGTGCGCTGGCGAGGGGCATTTACCGCTCCGAGGATCGCTACAATCCTCACCATATTCTGAGCCTGCCCCCTGAGATTCGCGCCTCAATCGCACATCAATGCGACGTACCGAGGGCATTGCACGACTTCGCCGTCTACTCCGACCATGACCGGATCGTGTTGCACTATGAGCATTTTTATTGCCAAGGACGCGATGTCTTTTGCAACGCCTCGGGCTGCTTGCATCAGGTGTACGTTTTGAGTGGCGGACACTACCGACTACAGCGCAGCTATTACGCTCCACATTGAAATGGCATTCGTGACAGTTTGAAATTCTGGGCGGGCCCCTTTTGGGGTTGCAAAAATACCGTCCGGCGGCAACCAATGCAGCCATGTTGCGGGCCGCGGTCGCGATAGCTTTTGTTTTCGTCGGCGCTGATCTGGCGCACGCGCACGGAATCGCTGGCAATCGGTACTTTGTCGGCACCATGACTTTCGACGATCCAGCCGTCGCCGACGAAGCCATCGCCCCCTATTACACCTACCTCCCCCAACCGGCGCAGGGCAGCAACGTCGTTGAAAACCGGATTGACTGGTCCTTTGCTCGTTTGCTGACGCCGACGCTGGCAATCACCTACGACAGTGGCTGGATTCACCAAGGGTGGCCCATCGGTCAGACATCGGGATTTGACAGCACCGAAATCGGTCTCAAGTACCAAGCCTATCGCAACAATCAACACGAGGGCTCGTGTCGGTTGGCGTCGCTTGGGGCATCCCTCATTCCGGCTCGCAAGCCGTTGGTGCCGATGAGCCCAACACGTTTCAGCCGGGCGTATTTTTCGGCAAAGGGTTTGGCAATCTCCCTGCTTCGCTGTCGTGGTTACGTCCCTTTGCAGTCACCGGAGCGGTTGTTAGCCAGACGCCCATCGGACCAAGCGGATCGGCGCTCACACCTAACCTGACAACTGGCAAGTTCTCGTCGGTCCCGAACCCCGCCGTCGAAACCATCAACTGGGGCTTTTCCGTTCAATACAGCACCTATTATCTGACGAGCCGCTTCACGGGCGGCCCGCCCAAAGACGAGCCGCTGAATCAGTGGGTGCCGCTGGTCGAATTTAGTTTTCAGAGTCCCATCGGACAGGCAACTGCCGCGACCGTGAATCCCGGCTTCGCTTACGTCGCGGTGGCATGGCAGGTCGCGGCCGAAGTCGTTGTGCCGATGAACGGCGCGGGCGGCAGCGGTGTCGGCTTCCGAGCACAACTCATGCTGTTCCTCGACGATTTAATCCCGTCTGTGTTCGGCAGGCCTTTGCTAACCGACAAACCAGAAGTGAATCAGATTGCGTGGCGCTAGACCGCCTCACTTGGCGACCGACGCCTCAGCCTTAAGCTCCGGTTATCACGATTATTGCTACAACGATCAGCAACGTAATTATGACCATCGTTGTCATGACCTTGGCGCCAACGGCCGGAAATTTTGTCGGCACTCCGTATTTCCTTGAAAGATGTCGCGTCACGAGCCAGCCGACAGCACAGGACGCGAGCAAACCGAAAAGGCCCGAGAGCGGTCTTACGGAAATACCAAAGATGCTGCCCAAATAAACTAAAGCTAAAACAACGATCTGCACGCGGAGTGTGGCCCAAAATAAGATAGCTGCGTGATTAAGGAGGGGCACTTGGCGGACGAAGTATTTCATTAAGAACATGCCAACTATCGTCCAGACACATAAAATAGTCACTGCGTATAGTGCTTGAGCGAGCGATGGTGCTAACGCGTCCCAGTGGATTTGCCGCATAAATTACCTCCGGCAGAATTTCCGAGGTGCAGACTAAGCGTTAAATTCGGCGCCTTCCAGCGCGTTGCCGTAGCTATTCCGTTGGCCGAACAGGTGTTCTTTTTCAGAGATTCGTCATCCAAGGATCGCCTAAATCGCCTGCAGGTTGCCGCTGACAAAAGTGGCCTTTGTCGCCTAATGGTCCAAAGCTGACATCGAGACGGCACCGATTAATGTCCGCTTGGCGGGGTGAAGCAGACGTGCAGTTGACGTGTGCGTATGTCGCCTTTTGACCCGATGCGGAAATCGGCGTGTTTCAGAACATTGAACTTGGCTGCTAGGCACCCCTCTCCCGAGGCCGGAGTTAGGCGTAGACGATCCGCCTTGTCGCGCCAGCCGGATCGGGAGGGAGCAAAACCATCACCAATCGAGTTTTGCATCTCACCAAGAGAGGGACGGGAACCCGAGCGTATCCTTTTGCCCAACGTTCGATAACTCGGCAGCGCGCTCTTACGGCGGCCGGGTTCGCAAGGTTCGTCCGAAACGCAGCAGTGCGAAGCTCGAGTGCGGCTTGCTCCAGTCGCCATCCAAAGGGTAATAGAACTCATCAGCTTGCGGATCGGGCCCGGCATGTGACGAATAATCGTGTGATCATCGCCGGCGGCGGCATCGGCGGGCTGGCGACAGCCCTGACGCTCCACCAGATCGGCGTGCCCTGCATTGTCTTCGAAGCGGTCCGGGAATTGCGGCCGCTCGGCGTCGGTATCAATCTGCAACCTAATGCCGTGCGAGAACTCTATGATCTCGGTTTCACCCAGGAGGATCTCGACCGGGTGGGCCTACCTGCAAGAGAATGGGCGCTGGTCGGGCTTAACGGCAATGACATCTATTCCGAGCCCCGAGGGCTCCTGGCTGGCTACAACTGGCCGCAATATGCGGTTCATCGTGGCCAGTTCCACATGCTGCTGAATGAAAAGGTCGTAGAGCGGATCGGGCCGGAGGCGGTTACGCTGGGGAGCCGAGTTACCGGCTATCGAAAGAGTCCCGACGGTAGCGTGAGCGCGCTCATCGAACACGCCGACGGCTCGACCTCTGAGGCGAGGGGCGCGCTGCTCATCGGTGCTGATGGTATCCACTCAGAGGTCAGGGCGCAGATGCACCCTGCTCAGCCGCCGATCCATTGGGGTGGGGCGGTCATGTGGCGCGGCACGACCTGGGCGAAGCCGATCCGTACCGGCGCCTCCTTTGTCGGCCTTGGCACGCATCGCCAGCGGATCGTCTTTTATCCTATCTCCCATCCTGAGCCGCACACGGGCCTGGCGATCATCAACTGGATCGCGGAGGTCACGATGGACAACACCGAGGGCTGGAAGCAGCGCGGTTGGTTCCGGCCGGTGAGCATCGACGACTTCATCCACCATTTTGAAAACTGGATTTGGGACTGGTTCGATGTGCCCTCCTTGATCAGGCAAGCAGACACCGTGTTTGAAAACCCCATGATCGACCGCGATCCCGTGCCCAATTGGCGGGACGGCCCAGTGGCGCTGCTTGGCGATGCCGCTCATGCCATGTATCCAACCGGCTCCAACGGAGGGAGCCAAGCCATCGTCGACGCCCGTGTGCTGGGGGCTGCAATGGTCGAGCATGGGGTCACGCAGGAGGCGCTTGCCGCTTATGATGACAAGTTATGCGGGCCTATCTCGCAGCTAATCCTCCGCAATCGCGGCGCCGGGCCATTTGGACTGCTCAACATGGTCGATGAGCGTTGCGGCGGCACATTCGACAACATCGACGATGTGATCGCGCCCGAGGAACGCGCCGAGTTTATGGCAGGCTACAGGGCTGCGGCGGGCTTTGCCGTTGAAAAGCTCAACAAGGCGCCGCAGACAATCCCCAATGGCGCGCGGACCCGCACCGCACTAGGCATCTGAATATTTCTTCTGACATCGAGACGATTGGCGAGCGGCAGCCGTCGGAAGCAACTTGGAACAGGCTGTCCGGTGCCTGCCCGACCAAAGAAACCTGAACACGTTCCAAGGCGCCTAACACAGTTGTGCCTGTCCTGCTGTTTGGACGCGCAGACGAGGTAATCGACTAGCCCGTGATGATGTCGCCTATTGATGCTGTGGACGGCTCCTCCAACCGGCACGTGAGTGCCATGGATGTGGGTGCTGATTGGGCTCCCACGATTCGGAGGAGCTATCCATGCAAACGATTTCTACGATTGGTCTCGACATCGCGAAGTCGGTTTTTCAGGTTCACGGCGTTGATGCTAGTGGGCAGG
>Ga0316363_10003437_pt1 | contig 11341 bp, 12 predicted proteins | sample Sb_taG_3_FD_200459 | JGI IMG/M metagenome (GOLD analysis project Ga0316363, IMG submission 200459) | Peat soil microbial communities from Weissenstadt, Germany - Sb_50d_a_PC metaG (v2) (version 2) | ecosystem: Environmental > Terrestrial > Soil > Wetlands > Peat | place: Germany: Weissenstadt...
GTGCAGATTTATCGGCCGCAACTCACGTCCGTCTTATCTATTCTCAATCGGATCACTGGCGTGGCCTTGAGTGTCGGCGCCATTGTGTTGGTCATCTGGTTGTTGGCGGCCGCGAGGGGACCGCAGGCCTACGCTGTTGTCCAGGGCGCCATCGCATCCTGGATTGGCCAGTTCGTGCTGTTCGGAACCACGTTCGCGTTTTTTCTTCATTTCTGCGGCGGCATCCGGCATCTGGTCTGGGACACCGTGCACGGCTTAGAGCTTCGGTCGATCTACATTTCAGGGTGGGCGGTGGTGACGGCATCCGTAGTGCTCACCGTGGTGGCCTGGGTCGTCGGCTCGTTGATGGCAGGATAGAGCCGTGGATCGCCACAACATGCGCTCTCCGCTCGCTCGCGCGATCGGGCTCGGCTCGGCCAAGAAAGGGGCCGGACCCTGGTGGGCGGAGCGCGTTTCAGCCGTCGCGCTTGTGCCGCTGACGGTGTGGTTCGCGGCCGAGATCATCGCGCATAGCGGCAGCGATCACCCCACCTTCATCGCCTGGCTGAGGGCACCGCTCGCCGCCACCTTGATGATCCTGCTTCTGATCGCTCTGTTCTATCACACTGCGCTCGGCCTGCAGGTCGTGATCGAGGATTACGTCCACTCCGGGGCCAAGTTCGCAACCGTCATCGCGGTGCGTCTTGGCTGCTTCGCGCTCGCCGTTGCGGGCATCATGGCCACCCTTAGCGTTGCGTTCAGCGGCTGAGAGGGACGATGCGCCCTTAAAGAAAAATGTCCAATGAGGGTGATACAGCGGATGCGATCGTGAAAGCGGAAGCCGGCTGCAGGGTTGAGGCGTCGGACGATGAAATGGCCGGGAGGCAGAAACGATGTTCGTCGAACAACTGCGGTCCAAGGCGCGCGAAAGGCTCATCACGATTGCGGACGACGCTCCGCTGATCCAAGCGGCGGCGCTCCTGCGTTCAGGATCCGACCTTGTGATTGTCTGCAACTCTGCAGGTTTCTTGGCCGGAGTGATCACGAAGACGGACATCGTCAGCCAAATCAGCCATTGTCAGGGGGCGAGTTGCATAACGGCCGTCGCGTTGGTGATGAAGAGCGAGGTTGTGCTTTGCCGGCCAACCGACTCTCTGCACGACGTCTGGGCACGAATGAAAGAGCGCGGCCTGAAAAACGTCCCGGTCGTCGACCGAGAGTCCCGACCTCTGGGGCTCCTGCACGCAAGGGATATTCTGCAAGGTCTTCTAAATGAGTCGGAATACGAGGAAGCACTGTTGCGAGACTATGTGATGGGTCTTGGATATCACTGATCACGCGCAGCACCGATGCACACGATGAATTCCCGTTGATCTTTCCGAGCTCTGCAAGACCGGACTTTGATTTTGCCCGGCTCCGCGACGCGCACGCCGTAACGCGCCTGTTCGTGCGCCGCGCCGGCAAGCTGGGCTTCCCCGGTCTCCGCTTCCATGATCTTCGCGGCACTCACGAAACCATGCTGCTCGACGCTGGCGCGCCCGTGCATGTGGTCGCCGCTCGCTGCGGTCATGACCCTGCCGTGCTCTTGCGTACCTATGCCAGGCGCACGCGGAAGGCTGACACGAGCGCAGCCGCGGTCATCGGTGCCCTTTCGAGGGGGATGCTCGATGCTCCAGGTCAATCCTGACGTGGAAAGAAAGCGATTCGTTCCGCCACTTGATGACGGTGCTTAAGATAGATTTGATCTTCCTCCCGCGACATCGGGTGATTGCGAATAGCGCATAGTTCTTCGTGATATTGGTTCAACTGACCGATCGGCATAGCTTCGAAATTCAATAGCAGCATCGCTCGCTCCTTTTTTTGCGCGAATCGGCCTCCATCACTGTCCGGCGGGCACGAAAAAATTCAGGTGTGTCACATGACATACCTGAAAGCGCGTCGGCAAAGACGGCAAGAGCTATCCGGCAAAACAAGACGGTTACGCGCGCCTGAAAGCCCTATTAGACCACGAATGGGGAAACCCCGGGGAGCGTCAACACCCCCGGTTGGGTCCAATGTGCCGCTTCTGTTCCTCAGCGGGGCCAGCCAAGCCGTTGAAATGCCTGGCAGGAGTGGAGGGACTCGAACCCCCAACCCCCGGTTTTGGAGACCGGTGCTCTAGCCATTGAGCTACACTCCTACGGCGCCGTCTCATGCCCTTCGGGACGATCCGACGCAAGACCCAACTGGCCTGCCGACCGAAGCTGCGAAGCAGCGGAGGTTGGAGCGGGTGAAGGGAATCGAACCCTCGTCATAAGCTTGGAAGGCTTCTGCTCTGCCATTGAGCTACACCCGCGTAGAGACTGCACGCGCCCGACAACGGCAGAATACAATATTTATACGCGGCGCAGCAAAAATCGCTCCAATTCGTCCTGACTCCGACGTCGGTGCCAAGCGCGGGAGTTTACACTCTAGCTGCCGGATGAAGGCCCTTCGCCAGCAACGCTGTGGTATCGGCGCCGGCTAGGCGGTCTTCCGATATTTCGCGGTATTTTGGGCTTTCCAGGAAGGCAAGCGCCGACACATCATCGTCGAACGCCATGATCACAATTTTGTCGAATGGCCACGTGCCTTCAAGCGGTCTTGGACCCTCGTCGGCCACGAGCAATCGTCCGCCACTCCCGGCGAATACCTCTGCAAAGTGGCTCTGATACCGACGATAACGCGCGATGTCGGTGAACTTTAGTTGGGCGACGACGTAGACGGACATGGAAGGCCGTAGTCTTATCCGAGAGAGAACACGCGGCGCGCGTTTCCGGAGAGGAACGCGGCGGATTGCTCCGTTGAAAGCCCGAGCTCGCCCAAGCCCTCAAGGCATTTCCTCGGCGACAACATTGGCCAGTTCGTGCCGAACATGATGCGGGTCTTACCGATGCCCTTCATCCACTGCACGAAACCCTGCGGCAGACGATGGAGTGCATAGGCGGAGGTGTCGACGTGGAAATTGGGAAATTTCACGGCGAGCGTCGTGAGTTCATCGAGCCACGGGAACCCGACATGCCCGCCCACGACCACGAGTTCGGGGAAGTCGAGCATGACGTCCTCGAGATATGGAATGAGCCGACCGGTGTCTGACCGCCTGAGCGGCCCCGTGTGGCCGATCTGTGTACAGAACGGCACACCCGCATCGACGCAAGCCGCGTAGATGGGATAGTAGCGGCGATCGTTCGGCGGCAGGTCCCATAACCAAGGGACAATGCGCACGCCGACAAACCGCTTCCGGTCGATACGCCGCCGAATTTCGCGCACCGCCCCCATCGGATTGGTCAGGTCCACGCTCGCGAGGCCGCGAAAACGAGTTGGGGCGCAATCGACCTGACGATCCACCTCCTCATTGCTGATAAGCTCGCCTTCAGGTCCGTACCAGGCCGACAGAAGCGCGATGTCCACGCCTGCTTCGTTCATCGCACGCAAGGTCGACTCGACAGTTGGAAGCAGGACCTCGCCCGCTCGCCCGGTCCAACGCAGCAACGGCTGCATCCAAGGCTTTCGAGCCATTCGGTCTGTGGTGATCTGGGCCCAGACGTCGATCGTATCCATGCGCTACCATTTACCTCACTAATGAAGTATATGGCCCTCGCCTGGCGAGTGCAACGGGCTTAATGAAATCGCATGTCGGCTTCGAAAACGCGCCTCTATCACCGCTTGCAGCTAGCCGCGCACCGCGTTCAGAAATCGGCCGATCGTGCCGTCTTGCGGGCCGCCAAAATTACGACGGCACAAGCAGCAGTGCTCTCGGTCGTCGTAGCGGCGGACCAACCCGTTACGCAGCGCGTCGTCGCAGATCAGCTCGGCCTCAACGAGTCCGCCGTGACCGCGATGACAAATCGACTGCTTCGCATGAACCTGCTCGAACGCGAGCGAGACGACGCTGACGCACGCGCCTGGCGGCTTCGGCTGAGCGAACAGGGGCACGCGGCGTTGACGCGAATCGAAAAGCCCTTCAGGCGCGTCAACCAAAGGCTGGAATCTGTGCTTGAACCCGACGAGATCGCGCGGCTTGCCGACTACCTCGGGCGCATCGGCGCGGCCTTCGACGAAGTTTAGTGCGGCGCTTGCCTCGGACCCCGCGCCTGCCAACAAAGCAGCAAGCGCCAGCGGAGTGCGAACGCTTCATCCGCGGCGGTCGCAATTTTGAATTTCTTGAGCTTATGAAGCGCTTCCGCGGCCGCCTCATACAGCATTTGCGCCGCCGGCGAAAACCCTGCGTTCAGGCCTTCGCAACGTCGCTGCCGGTCACCGGAGGTTTGTAACCCGGCACTCATTCCTATAACCTCGGCTGCGAACTCGTGGTACGCGCCCCGCAACGCGGCTGCGCTGTATTCCTGCGGCAAAAATGGGAGGAACGACATGAACAGCACCAAGAGCGCAGCACGTCCGTGGCTGCTCGGATGCGCGGTCTTCAGCCTTGCGCTCGCCCCCCTGGGCGTCTCCGCGCAGACCTCCGGGCCGATTAAGATTGGCGTCATCGCCGAAGCGCAGGCTGTCGCCGGCTCGTCGATCCCGCTCGCCGCCCAGCTTGCTGCCGACGAGATCAACGCCGCCGGCGGTCTCGACGGTCGCAAGATCGAGATTTTCTCCTACGACAATCACTCGTCAGCCGCGGAATCGGTTCGCGCCTTCCAGCGGGCGGTGAACGAGGATCACGTCAATGCCGTCATCGCCAGCTACGTCAGCGAGGTCGTGCTGGCGCTCCAGCCTTGGACCGGACGCCTGAAGACGGTGATGATAACGCCGGGCGCCGCCTCCGACGTCATCACCCAGAATATCGCCAAGGATTACGACCACCTCAAATACACGTTCCACGGCTATGCGACCTCGACCAGCATTGCCGATGCCGTATGTGCAGCGGCCAAGGATCTTCTGGTCGACCAGCTGAAGATGAAGACCGCCGTCGTCATGAGCGAAGACGCGGCCTGGACGACGCCGCTCGATGCCGAATACTTGAAATGCCTGCCGAATATCGGGCTCAAGGTCCTCGACCACATCCGCGTCTCCCCCGATACGACGGATTTCACGCCGATCTTCAATAAGATCGAGGGTGAAAAGCCGGATGTGATCATCACCGGCATTTCCCATGTCGGCGTGCAACCGACGGTGCAGTGGAAACAACAGCAAGTGCCGATTCCGATGTTCGGCATTTCCTCGCAGGCGAGCAATTCCAGCTTCTGGAACGACACCAACGGCGCGGTCGAAGGCGTGCTGTACCAGGCCTTCTCCGGACCGGATGTGGCTGTGACGCCGAAGACGCTGCCATTCGTCGCCGCCTTCAAGAAACGCTACGGCAATTTCCCGTCCTATTGCGGCTACACCGCCTATGACGAGGTCTATTACATCGCCGATGCGATCAAGCGAGCCGGTTCGACCGATCCCGACAAGCTGGTCGAGGCGCTGGAAAAGACCAACTACGTGGGCACGATCGGCCAGGTCGAGTTCAAGGGCAGGGATACCCCCTACCCGCACGCTCTCAAGATCGGCGCCGGCACGATCACCGGCCTGATGCTGCAATGGCAGAGCGGCAAGCAGGTCAACCTGTGGCCGGCCGGCGTAGCCAATGGCAAGCTGAAATTCCCGAGTTTCATCAAGATCGGCTCGGCCAACTGACGAAGGAATGATCGACTGCGCTTTCGTGCCTCTCCCCGCCTGCGGCCGCACGCGGGGAGAAAACTTGAGGGAGCCGAGCAAGTGAGCGGGACTTTGCGCGGCCCGTCCTCCACACCCCGAATGCGATCGCTTGCCGCTGGCGCGCGGACAGCCTGCGGCCTTGTCAGGATCTGACCGATGCTGTTCTGGCAAATCCTGATCGACGGCTTTGCGATCAGTTCGCTTTACGCATTGGGCGCGATGGGCTTCGCGCTCATTTTTGGCGTCTCCGGTGTGCTCAATCTATCGCATGGCGCGCTCATGGTTGCCGCCGTTGTCGCCGCCTGGGCCGCCGGCAACGATCTGCATGTCGGACCTTATGTCGGGGCGGCGCTTGGCGTGGCCGTCGGCTTTGCCGCCTCGCTGCTGACCTATTTCTTGATCGTGCGGCCGCTGCAGCACACCCGCAAAATCCGCGAGGAAGAAAAGGAGATCTTCATCCTCACGGCGACGCTGCTCTGGGGCATCATGATCCAGGAGCTGATCGCCTATTTCTATACCAACAATGCAAAGACCGTGGCGCCGATCGTGGAAGGCGTAGTGTTGATCGCCGGCGTGCGCACGCCGTCGAACGAGATTTTCACCGCTTTGGTGTGCTGGCTTGCCATCGGCCTGCTCTGGCTCCTAGTGAACCGGACGCGCGCCGGCAAGGCGGTTCTCGCCGCTTCGATGAATCCGCGCGGGGTGACGCTGCTCGGCATCGAACTGTCGCAGGTCTATATCGCCGTTTGGGCCATCTATGGCGTGCTGGTCGGTATTGCCGGCGTGCTGCTTGGCATGTTTCTCGGCGTTTCATCGTATAGCGTCGGGCCGTTGACGGCGAGCGCGTTTGCCATCGTCGTCTTGGGCGGGCTCGGCAGCGTCTCCGGCGCGCTGATCGCGGCTTATGTCGTGGGCTATCTCGAGACCGTCACGGCTTATCTGATTTCGCCGGCCTATCGCACCATCCCGGCGCTGCTGCTGCTCGTCGCCGTGATGTACGTCCGGCCGCGTGGACTGTTGGGGCGCAGATAGATGCGTTCGATTTCCACCGCGCGCGTGCTGCTTATTGCTCTCGGTGCGATCGCCGTCGCATCCTTTTTGCCGCTGTGGGTTTCCGGCTACATTCTCGGTCTGCTCACCATCGCCTACTATTTCGGCGTGTTCGCCATGGCGTGGGACCTGCTGTTCGGCTTCGCCGGCGAGGTGAACTTCGGGCCGACATTTTTGATCGGGACCGGCGGCTACACGGCCGGCATCCTCGACAATCTCTATCAGCCGCCGATCTGGGTCTGCATCGTCGCCGGCGCGCTCGCCGCCGTCGCCGGCGGCGTGGTGCTGGCGCTGCCGGCGCTGCGCGTGCGCGGACCTTATTTCGGACTGACGACGCTGGTCGCCGTGCTGATCCTGCAAAATTTTGTCGTGGTCGCCGCTAGCCTGACCGGCGGCGAGATCGGTCTCACCGTGCCAGACGTGATCTCGATCAGCGACGCGACGAATTACGAAATCGCGCTCTGGTTCATGGCGGTAAGCGGCGCGATCCTGTTCTCGCTGTCGCGCTCGCCGGTCGGCCTCATCCTGCAGGCCAGCGGCCAGGACGCGGTGCAGGCCGGCGCGCTCGGCTTCAACGTGACCAAGCATAAGCTTGCCGCCTTCATCATCAGCGCTTTCTTTTCAGGTTTGGCCGGGGCGCTGCTGGTCTTTTACTTGGGCACGGCTACGGTCGGGACTCTTGTCGACATCACGGTCGGCGTGCAGATCATCATCGCCGCGGTGCTCGGCGGCAGACGCACCATCCTCGGCGCCGTGCTCGGCGCCATTTTCCTCATCGCCATGAGCGAGATGCTGCGGCCGCTCGGCGACCTGTCGAACTTCGTCGTCTTCGCGATGGCGCTGGTCGTGGTGCTGCTGTTTCCGGGCGGTTTCTTTGGCCTCCTCACGCGCACGAAGGAATCCGGGTGAGCACGGCGGCGGGCGCCCATCTCGAGGTCAACGGCCTCACCAAGCGCTTTGGCGGCCTTGTCGCCGTGCGCGACATGTCGTTCGGCGTGCGGGCCGGCGAAATCCTCGGCCTGATCGGCCCGAACGGATCCGGCAAATCGACGGTGATGAAGCTCATCATGGGGATCGAGCGGCCCGATGCGGGCTCGGTCTGCATCAACGGCGTCGAGGTTGCCCGCCGGCCTTCGCACGAGATCGCGCGGATGGGGGTGGGCATCGTGTTCCAGCATTCGCGGCCGCTGCACCGGCAGACCGTGCTGGAAAATATCACGCTCGCGCTTCTCCCCGACAAGCTCACCCGGCTGTTCGCCGATCCGGCCATCGCGGCGCGCGCGCGCGCCATCGCGGCGCGCGTCGGCTTGAGCGCCGTGCTCGACCGGCGGCCCGGCACCTTGCCGTTCGCCGATTTGCGCAGGATCGAGATCGCCAAGGCGATTGCGCGCGATCCGCAGGTGCTGCTGATCGACGAACCGTTCGCCGGCCTCACCTCGAAGGAAACGGCGATGTTTTCCGATCTCATCTGCGAGCTTCGCGACGATGGCCGCGCCGTGCTGCTGGTCGATCACAACGTGAAGAGCGTGGCCCGGCTGGTCGACCGTGTGTTGGCCATGTATGTCGGCGAGCGTATTGCCGAAGGCACCGCCGACGAGGTGATGCGCAACGAGACCGTGCGGCGCGTCTATCTTGGCGGCAGCATCGAGACCGCGGCGCGCGCCGAATCATTGTTCCGCGACCGCGTGACCCCGTTCCTCGAGGTCAATAATGTGAGCGTCCACTACGGCAAGGCGCAGGCGCTGGAGAACGTCTCGATCCACGTGCACGCCGGGGAATTCGTCTCGGTCGTCGGCCTCAACGGCGCCGGCAAAACCACCCTCTTCAATACCATCTCGGGCATGCTGCCCTATTCGGGCGACGTTCGCCGCGAGGGCGCATCGCTGCGCGGCCTGACCGCGGCGTCGATCGCACGCCGTGGCATCGTGCAGTGCTCCGAAGGCCGCGATCTCTTCACCGACATGACGGTGCGCGAGAATCTCGACCTCGGCGGCCAGCACTTGCCGCCCGCCGCGAGCGCCGAGCAGATCGCTTGGCTGTTCGACCTGTTCCCGATCCTGCACGAGCGGCAGAAACAGGCCGCCGGCACGTTGTCGGGCGGCGAGCAGCAGATGCTGACCATTGCGCGCGCGCTGATGATGAAGCCGAAGCTCTTGATCCTGGACGAGCCGACGCTGGGTCTAGCACCGGTGATCCTCGAGCAAATCTCCAAGGCGCTGGAACGGTTGCGGCAGACGACCAAGATCACCGTTTTGCTTGGGGAGCAGAACGTCACATTCGCGCTGCCGCATGCCGACCGCGTCTATGTTCTCGAACACGCACGCATTGTCTGGGAAGGCGATCCGGCGCGTTTCGCCGCGGAGATGGGTACCGGATATCTTTGAAGGCGGTCACGGCTCGCCGCGGGCGGCGAGTGCCTTGATGTGCCAACGCTTTTTCAACGTTGCAAGGCCGGAAACGTTTCGCGGCAGCGCCGCAAAAATTGGCCGCCTGGCAAATACCCGCGTAGACGCGTCCGAAAATGGGACCGTGCGGCATTTTGGCTCGCACCGGCCGCAAAAAGCGCCGCCCGGCACAGCGCCCGCCATGGGACGGCAATAGCCTTAGCCGTCGCGCCCTCTTGTGCGGGCATGACGGGCGCCGTCGAGCACCCCGCAGAGGCCGCAGTTTCGGCGATCCAAGTAACAATTTCCTAGCAATTTCAGCATACAAGCTCAGATTGGAGTATAGCCCTATGTTCAGGAAAATTCGGCAAATTCGACTGAGCGTTCGATTCGCGCGGCTGCGGGTGCTGTCCGCCAATTTCCAATCGAATAGCCGGGGAAATGTTGCGATAATCACCGCCCTGGCAGCGCTTCCGATGATGGCCGCTATCGGCTGCGTCATCGACTATTCAAACGCGTCGATGATCCGGACCAAGCTGCAGGCGGCGGCCGACGCCGCGGTGCTGGCGACCGTTTCCGTCAACTCGCCCGTCGTCGCCACCTCCAAGGGTATGACCGCCAATGGAACCGTGTCGGGCGGTTCGACCTATGCGTCCAATTTTTTCAGTGCAAATTTGCCGGCAAACTACACCAGCGTGTCTCCCACGGCCACCGTGACACTGACGGGAACGACAGTCACTGCAGTGGTGTCGTTTTCGACTACGGTTTCCACCTACTTCATGGGGATCATCGGCTACCGGAGCATGACGATAGGGAGTTCATCCACGGCGACCTATACGCTCCCCACATACATCAACTTCTATCTGATGCTCGACGTCTCCGGATCGATGAGCTTCCCGGCGACGACGGCCGAGCAATCGAGACTGCAGGCGGTCAATCCCGACAACTATACCGAGTATCCCAGCGGCTGCACCTTCGCTTGTCATTTTACCGCGCAGGGGGCATGTGGCCAGTCAGACCAAGGTCCGATCCCCGCCCAGAATCATAGTTACAGCGGCTACATACCGAACCCAAACCCAGGCGGATATTGCCAAGGATTTATCATTTCGCGCTTGGGGACCACCCCGGTGTCTTTTACAAGCGGGACCAATTCAACCAACGGAAGCAACGTAAACTGGACCAATACGCCGGTTACAAGCTGCTCGACTGCCGGCACGACCTCTTGCATCCAATTGCGCGCCGATGCCGTCGGTTATGCCGTAACCTCATTGCTGAGCACGGCGTCGACAACCGAGACCAACGACGGGGTGACTAACCAATTTCAGGTGGGGCTGTTTCCGTTTATCCAAAACCTCTGTACTGCCAGCGCGAATAGCAGCAATTCCTGCGCCGTCGGCCTGACCAGCAGTCTCACAGGCTCAACGATCACCAACTTTGCCCAACAGCTCGCTAACTTGCTGGATACCGGACAGAACGCCACGCTCGGATCCGGCGGCACCCATTTCGAGAATGCGCTTTCCAGCATGAACAGCTTAATCACCTCGGTCGGTACCGGCGCAAGCTCGTCCAATGCCTTGCCCTATGTATTCATCATCACCGACGGCTCTCAGGATTACCAAACTCAATCGGGCGGCAACTGGGGGTCACAAAACTGGACGGCCACCTCAGCGGTTCCGTATCAAAATTCGGCAACGATTATACCTCCGAACACCGTGACCACTACCGACTATTGCACGACGATCAAAAACCGCGGCATAACCATTGCCATTCTCTACATTCCTTATGAAACCATCCAGAATGCGAATTCCAGCTTTGCCAATAACGAAGACGGCTATGCCAACAACAATATTCCGAATATTCCCGGAGCTCTTACAACTTGCGCCTCCCCCAACTTTTTCTATACCGCCAGCACGCCGGCGGCCATCCAGAGCGCGCTGCTGGCGATGTTCGAGCAGGCCGTAAGCACCGCCCACATCACACAATAGGGTTTTGTCGCGGGGGTCTTGTCGCGTGGCGTCCGCCGATAAGTAGAGTCCTGGCTTCAATGTGCACTGAGGCCGAACTTTGGATCGCGGGAGGTTAGGTTTTTCCGGCTACACGAGCTTCAGCACGAGGGGGAAGCTGGCGAGGCTTGCTGCGCGTAGGGAACGCATGTGCTGCTGCGCGGCGTAGCGTACACGGTATCGGAAAGTGTGATCCCGCCTTTAGCAAAATAACCGAAAAGCGGCGTAAAGGTGTAACTCACTTTGGCAAGGATCAGATAA
>Ga0316363_10003438_pt1 | contig 11341 bp, 7 predicted proteins | sample Sb_taG_3_FD_200459 | JGI IMG/M metagenome (GOLD analysis project Ga0316363, IMG submission 200459) | Peat soil microbial communities from Weissenstadt, Germany - Sb_50d_a_PC metaG (v2) (version 2) | ecosystem: Environmental > Terrestrial > Soil > Wetlands > Peat | place: Germany: Weissenstadt...
GAACCGTCACTATCCTTTTGAGCAACGGCGCCGGAACCTTTCAAACCCCACCCAGTTTTGCCTCCGGAGGCTACGACGCCGATTCTGTGGCCATAGGCGATTTGAACGGGGACGGAAAACTTGACCTTGTCGTGGCGAATCTCTGCCAAGTCAACCCTTGCAAGCAGGGGAACAAAGGGACGGTCAGTGTGCTGCTGGGAAACGGCGACGGGACATTCCGGACGGCGCAAGCCTACGCCACCGGAGGGTTCGGAACCTCCGCGGTGGCCATTGGTGATTTCAACGGTGACGGCAACGCCGACGTTGTGGTGGCCAACCAGTGCAGCACGAGCAACTGCCAGAGCGGCGGGAGTGTCAGCGTGCTTCTCGGAAATGGCAACGGAACGCTGCAGCCAGCGAAGACATACTCCTCCGGAGCCGATACGGCCTTGTCGGTTGCAATTGCCGACTTCAACAAGGACGGACATCTTGATCTCGCAGTCGCTGACCAATGTCAGGATACGAGTTGCCAAAACGGCGCGGTCAGCGTGCTCCTGGGAAACGGCGATGGAACCTTTCAATCCGCACAGATCTATCCATCGGCCGGATACTATACCGACTCTGTCGCGGTCGGTGATTTCAACGGCGACGGGAATCCTGATCTGGCGCTGGTGAGCCAATGCCAGGACAGCACTTGCCAAAACGGCGGCGTGAGCGTGTTGTTGGGAAACGGCGACGGCACTTTTCAGACGGCGACGAGTTACAACTCCGGAGGATACCAGGCTGACTCGATTGTAGTAGCGGAACTGACGGCAAAAACGAGAGCTGACTTGGTGGTGTCGAACTTTTGCCAGAGCACGGCCAACTGCGACAACGGCATTGTCAGTTCGCTGCTTGGCCGGGGCGATGGAACCTTCGGCGGAGCACACCGGTTCAGTTCCGGAGGACAAAACGCGTATTCCGTCGTGACCGCTGACTTCAACGGAGACGGCAACACGGATGCTGTGGTGACAAATAGTGACTGTGTCTGTGTGCTGCTCGGCAACGGGGATGGAACCTTTCAAACAGCGATCCCTTACTTTCCGGGCGGGATATTTATTTCAACAGGAGACTTCAACGGAGACCACAAGCCGGATGTAGTAGTCGCGGGTGGCTCGCTTTCCATTGTTACCGTCCTGTTGAATATCGCGACGGGATATCGCCAGCCCACGACTACCACACTTGCGTCTTCGCCAAATCCGTCGGCCGTGGATCAGTCCGTTCTTTTCACCGCCACCATCGCGAATCAAATCGGCGGCTCGCCCACGGGGACGGTTACTTTCAAAGACGCTTCCACAGATTTGGGCCAGGGAACGGTAAGGAACGGACAGGCAACGCTGAATTACTCCTTCACATCGACGGGCTCGAATTGGATTGTCGCGGCCTACTCCGGAGACTCCAACTTCCTGCCCAGCAATTCAGCGCCGTTGCGGCAGGCGGTGCAAAAGGCGGTGACAACCACCACGCTCAAGTCCTTCCCCAACCCGTCGCAAACCGGGCAGACCGTGCAATTCACTGCAACCGTCGCCGGGCAATACGGTGGAACCCCGACCGGGATGATTAAGTTCAAGAACGGAGAGAGCTTGATGGCAGAAATTCCTCTGAGCGGCGGGGTCGCGCAATACAACACTTCCGCGCTAAGCAAAGGTACGCACCATATCTACGCCAACTATCAAGGGGACTCGAATTTCGAGGTCAGCCAAGGAACGGTGATTCAAGTCGTGCAATGAGCAGACAAAGCCTGGGGAAAAGGGCCGTTTAATTGAGGTCGCGGATACCTAAGTCCTTTTTTATGAATACATAAGATGGACCCGTGGGTTCCCGGCGACTGCCTCCTCCACTTCCAGTTGGGGCCCGTAAGCCGTAGGTTACTAATGGGCACTATTTTGACGCAGCAAACTCTCAGAAAGCGGCATCAAACCAGATATACTGTGAACACTTCCTAGGGAAGTGAAATTCCTTTCTGAGAAAACGAATCCGATGTCGATAAAGACCAAAGCTATAGTTCTTGTGTCGTCCGCGGTAGTGCTGCTGTTCATGGTGGTGGGCGGAATGGACGGCGTTCGCGCCTCCAGCAATGACGGTGCTTACCGTCAACTCCAGGTGTACAGCGAAGTGCTCTCTCGCGTGCGCAGCGAGTACGTGGAAGAGCCCAACATTCCAGTGGTGACTGCTGGCGCTCTGCATGGTCTGCTTGAATCGCTCGACGCCAATTCCAGCTACCTGAGCGCGCCCGAGTACGCGGAGTACAAGTCTCATCAAATCGATGCGAAGGCTGACATCGGCGCTGCCATTTCCAAGCGCTTTGGTTATGCTTCGGTGATCTCGGTTATTCCCGGCGGGCCGGCGGATAAAGCTGGGCTGCAGGACACTGACATCATTGAAGCCATCGAGAGCAAGAGCACGCGCGAGATGTCGGTCGGCGAAGTGCGCAGCCTGCTGGCCGGAGCGCCCGGTTCGAACGTAACTGTGTCGCTCGTCCGCGCCCGTCGCGCCGAACCGCAGAAGGTCGTAATCACTCGCGATATTGTTGCCATCCCGCCCGTGACCGACAAGATGCTCGAAGACGGGATTGCCGAAATCCAGGTCGACGCTTTCACCAAAGGTAAGTCCCAGGAAATTGCTAACAAAGTTAAGGCGCTGCAAAAGGCAGGAGCGAAGAAGTTCATCCTCGACTTGCGCAACTGCGCGGAGGGCGACGAGGCTGAGGGCATTGCCACAGCCAATCTTTTCTTGAATCACGGGACGATTACTTATCTCCAGGGCCAGAAGTATCCCCGCGAAGCTTTCAATGCTGATCCTGCCAAAGCCATTACCACCCTGCCCGTCGTTGTGCTGGTCAACAAAGGCACAGCTGGACCGGCGGAGATCGTAGCGGCTGCCCTTCTTGAGAACGCCCGCGGCGACGTTGTGGGAGACAAGACTTTCGGCGATGGTTCGATACAGAAAACCATGGAACTCGCGGATGGATCGGCTCTCATTCTCTCCGTGGCCAAGTACTACACGCCGACCGGCAAAGCGATCCAGGATACGGCAGTAACGCCAAACGTCGTGGTCGCTGACGCGGACGAAGATGGGCCGGTGCCGGATGAAGACGAGAATGCAGCGCCATCCGACGACACTACAAAGAAAGTCCAGGCACCCCAACCGGACCAGCAGTTGCAAAAGGCCATTGAGGTTCTGAAGAGCAGAGCCAGCTAGCGTCCGCCACGAGAGCCGCGGCGGCGAAGCGACTTCTTGTAGAGACGTAGCTAGCCACGTCTCTACAACCTGACTGCCACACAATCTGGGCAAAACACAGCTTTTGCCAAAATCTTGTCAAGCCCCCTAAATCGTCGAATTCCCCGCAACTCCCTGAATACACTACGAAAATAAAGTTCGAAACCATGTCATAGTTACCCCCTCCAATCTGTCACAATAGAAGTAGAGAGTAAAAGCAAGTCCCTCAAGAAGCGTTCCTCCGCAATCCCTTTAAAACATTTGCCAGGCTGGGAGTCGATCAGCTCCGGGGAAGTCTCCGCCGCAACTCCAGCAACCGCCCGCGAGGCAGGCAGCCCCGTGTGCTTGAAAGGTTCATCATGCTAAGAGTGCAGCACCACACCCCCCGTCTGGCGATTGTTTACAAGAATTTCGCTGCCGCCCAGAACGTGAGCCACATTGGCCTTGGAGTCAGCGCCACGCAGAATGCCAAGGCGCTGCGCGCGGCCGGATACATCGTCGAAATCTGGCCGATCAGTTCCTTCGCCGACCTGGAGGTCTTGATGAAGTCAGAGCAGCAGTCGCGTACGCTGGCGCATCACGTACCGCTTTCCCATCTGCTCATCAGCGCGCCCTGGATTCCGACGGCCAACCTGGCCAGCCTGGCGTCACAGAATCCCGACCTGGAAATCGCCGTGGTCAGCCACAGCAACATCGGATTCCTGCAAGCGGATCCACGTGCCGTCGAATTGCTCCGCCAGGGATCGGAACTCGCGCAGGGCTGTCCCAACTTCCACGTGGCGGGGAATTCGCAGCGTTTTCAGGCCTGGTGGCAGGCCACCTACAGCACTGCTATGACCTTGTTGCCGAATATGTATCCCATGGGTCCCGCGCGAGCCCGGCCGATGTGGCAAGGAGGCACGCTGCGTCTGGGATGCTTCTGCGCCATACGTCCGTACAAAAACGTGCTCACCGCGGCCGCCGCTGCACTCGCGGTAGGACAACGGTTGCGCGTGACCGATCTGGAATTCTGGATCTCCGGCGGCCGGCGCGAGGGCGGCGGGCAAACCATCGTTGCCGCTGTCCAGCAAATGTATCTGAATGTGCCGCGCGCCAAAGTAGTCGAGCGCAACTGGCAATCGTGGCCGCAGTTCCTGACTACGGTGGGGTCGATGGACCTGCTGCTGCAGCCTTCTTACACCGAAGGTTTCAACATGGTGACGGCAGACGGAATCGCGCAAGGCGTGGCCTCGGTGGTTTCCGACGCGATCGCGTGGGCGCCACGCAACTGGCAAGCCGCCACCGACGACGCCTCCGATATCGCCAACAAGGCCGTCGCGCTGCTGCACGACCCCGCGGCCGTGCAGGAGGGCGTCACCGCGCTCGAAGTTCACAACGCCATGGCGCTGATTGCGTGGGAAAAGTTTCTGCAGCTGTTTCCGTGAAAAGGAACCCACAAATTCACCACAGAGTCACTGAGAAGTCACTCTTGGTTTGTTCTTCTCTGTGTCTCTGTGCCTCTGTGGTGAAGGCGTGACTGTCCCACTAGTTTTCATGGCCAAAAGCTAAAAGCCCCCATGCTATTCTGAGGTCAATCCCATGAAGGTCATCTATCAAGACCTTCCACCGGCCGAAGTTGCCGGACGGAAGTTGGTGGGCCGTGTCCTGTTTGGCTTGCTGGTCCTGGTGGCTGCGCTGGTGGGTGCAACTGCGGGGTTGTTGCTGGTTTATTCCACTGATCTCCCGCAGGTCGAGCAGTTGGAGCATTACCGTCCCAGTTCCATCACTGAGCTTTACGACGGGCAGGGGCGCATCATTGGCTCGTTCGCGCTGCAAAGAAGAGTCGTTGCTTCTTACAACGACTATCCCCAGGTGTTGCGCGATGCCCTGACTTCGATTGAAGACAAGGATTTTTATCGTCACTGGGGCATTGATGTGTGGCGAATCGCCGGGGCGGCGTATCGAGACATCGAATCCGGCGGGCGAGTGCAGGGTGCGTCGACCCTCACCATGCAGTTGGCGCGCAATCTTTTTCTTTCCCCCGACCGATCTTTTCATCGCAAGATCGAGGAGGCGTTGCTGGCCATTCAAATCGAGCGGCGGTTTACCAAAGAACAAATTTTCACTCTCTATGCCAATCAGATTTTTCTCGGGCATGGAGTGTACGGTTTCGAGGCTGCGTCGGAGTATTACTTCGGCAAGCCGGCAAAACAGTTGACGCTTGACGAAGCCGCGCTGCTGGCGGGCCTGCCGAAGGCCCCGCAGATGTATTCGCCGATCAACCATCCGGATCGAGCGACCCGGCGCCGCAATCTGGTCATCAACGGCATGCTCGAGGATGGCAAGATCACGGCGCGGCAAGCGGTTGAGGCGCGGAACCAGCCGATTGAGTTAAGACTGCAGCACGATCCCAACTCGCTGGCACCGTACTTCGTGGAAGAGATTCGACGTTATCTGGAAAACAAATATGGCAGCAATCAGGTTCTTGAAGGCGGACTGCGAGTCCACACCTCGCTCGATATGGACCTGCAACGGACCGCGAACCAGGCCGTGCTCGACGGTCTGGCCGCTTATGAACGCCGCCATGGATGGAAAGGTCATCTGGAAAATGTGTTGGGCGGAAACGTAACTCTCGCCAACTATCAGCATCCTGATTGGGATGAAGAGCCCGAGGTGAGCGGTTACGTACACGCATTGGTTATGGCGGTTGCGCCCACATCAGCGGCAGTTAAGTTCGGTCGATATGTGGTAAACCTTCTGCCCGCTGATGCGGCTTGGACGCAACGGAAGCTTCCGGACATTCTCAAGCCGGGAGATATCGTCTATTTGAAAATCGTCAGCCTCGGCAACGACGGAAAGGCGCGAGTGACACTTGAGCAGGACTCGGGCGCACAGGGTGCACTGATCGCAATCGACAATGCGACCGGCGAGATCAAGGCGATGGTTGGCGGACGTGATTTCGAACTATCCAAGTTCGACCGAGCTACGCAGGCGCTCCGGCAAGTGGGATCGTCGTTCAAACCCTATGTTTATACCGCCGCCATCGATCTGGGAGCTAGACCGGACGACACCGTCGTTGACGCGCCCGTCACTTTCGAGACTGCGTCGGGCCCTTACACTCCGCACAACTACGATGAGAAGTTTGAAGGAACGATCACCCTTCGGCGGGCGTTGGCGCAATCGCGCAACATCCCCGCGCTGAAGATCGCCGACCGCATCGGAATAAAAATCGTGATCGACTACGCGCATCGCTTTGGAATAACTTCCAACATCCCCGCCTACCTGCCGGTCGCGCTGGGTGCAGCCGAAGTTACCTTGTTCGAGCAGACTTCCGCGTTCAGCGTTTTTCCTAATGACGGCGTCCGCATCTTGCCGCGCTTTATCACCAAGGTTGAGGATTACGAAGGCCGCGTGCTGGAAGAAGATTTTCCAGACGTGAAAGACGCAATCAGCGCGCGTACGGCGCGCATCATGACTTCTATGCTGCGGGAAGTGGTTTTGCATGGCACCGGGATTGCCGCGGCGAGTCTGAAGTATCCGCTAGCGGGCAAGACGGGCACGACCAACGATTTCACCGATGCCTGGTTTATTGGATTCTCGCCTTCGATCACTACCGGAGTGTGGATTGGTTACGACGAGAAGAAATCGCTCGGAGCCAAAGAAAGCGGAGCTCGCGCGGCGCTGCCCATCTGGATGGACTTCATGAAGGTGGCGCTGGCCGGAAAGGATCCGGGAGAGTTTCAGCCCCTGCCCGATTTGCCGCCGAGGCCAGTACACGTGGACACTATGGATACCGCGCCCGCGGCGGAAGAGTCACACTGACATTTCTTGTGGCGCCACAGTCACGGCGCTACGGAGCATCATTTGTTTAGAGCCGCGAAACTCTCGTCCAATACCCGCACCGCTTCGTCCACATCTGCTTTCGAAATATTCAACGGTGGCGACATGCGGATTACGTTGCCGTAGAAACCGCCTTTGCCGACCAGCAGGCCGCGTTTGCGGGCTTCTTCCATCAGGGCATTTGTGCCTGCTGGCGACGGCTGCTTGGTCGTATGGTCCTCGACCAGTTCGAGCGCCTGCATCAAACCCATTCCGCGAACGTCGCCAATGAGCGGGTGCTTCTGTTGCAGCTCTTCTAGTTTCTTCCGGAAGTGGCCGCCCACTTCACCGGCGTTGGTTCGCAGGTCGTCTTCTTCGATCACATCGATGACCGCTTTCGCAGTCGCGCAGGTGACGGGGTTGCCTCCGAAGGTCGAAATCGTCAGCCCTTGAAACGAATCGGCGATCTCGGGCTTGGCAACGGTCAGACCAATCGGTACGCCGTTCCCCATGCCCTTGGCCGCGGTAATCATGTCGGGTTCGACTTCCCAGTGTTCGATGCCGAACCATTTACGCCCGGTGCGTCCCCAGCCGGTTTGCACTTCATCGGCGATGAAGTCGCCGCCGTATTGCTTCACGATGTTGAAGGCTATTTTGAAATATTCTTTCGGCGGGGTAACGAAGCCGGCAACGCCCTGAATCGGCTCAGCAATAAAAGCCGCGATGCGTCCTGAAGTCGAAAACTGAATGGTGTTCTCAATATCTTTTGCACACGCGACCTCGCAGTCGGGATATTTCAGCCCCAGCGGACAACGGTAGCAATACGGATTCATGGCGTGAACAATGCCAACCTCGATTGTGCCTCGCCGCCAGGTGTTCATGCCATTCAGCCCGCGTGCCAATGATGAGCGTCCGCTGTAGCCGTGTCGCAGCGCGACCACTTCGAAGTTTCCGGTGTGCATGCGCGCCACCTGGATCGCGGTCTCGTTGGCTTCAGTGCCGCTGTTCGTGAAGTAAGACTTCTTCAAAGCTCCGGGCGTGATCTGCGCCAGCTTTTCCGCGAGAGTCACCATCGGCTCATTGGGAAAGCAGGTGGAGACGTGCTGCAGTCGGTCGATCTGAGCTTTAGTGCGTGAGGTAACGCGCGGATTGCAGTGGCCCACGCTGATGGTCACGATGCCGCCAAAGAAGTCGAGGTACTTTTTGCCCTCGACGTCCCAAACATGCTGCATGACGCCGTGATCCATTGGCACTGGGTCGGAGTAGTAATTCGTGACTGAAGGGAAAATGTATTCCTTCTGCTTGCGATTGATTTCTTCGCGGGTGAGGCGAGTTTTCTCTGCGGGAATCGTCGGAGCGCTCATCGTGGCATTCCTGTTGCAAAAATCAATCCATCATAAACCACGGATTCGTTCCCCGGGTGCCCGGACGAGGCGTCCGGGGCTACGTGTGCATGCCTCGAATATTAGGCAGTTTTCTGCTGCTCTCGCCGCAGTCGGGCGGCCACGAGCCGGATCTCTTCATATGTAATCTCCGGCGGGAGCGCTTCTTTGAGCGGCTTCAGCCACTCCGTTCCCAGACGAGAGCATGCTTCCTCGATGCTCGTCCGCTTGCTGTCATCAATCCACGCGTTTTGGAATTGCAGTTCTCCCTTTTCCACCATACCGGCTACCAAATCAACCACTGACTTGAGTTGGCGGCCGCGAATTTTCGCAATCTCTTCGAAGGAGCGGCCATCAGACAGCAATCGCATGGTTTCCTCCGCGGGCTTTGATCTTTTATCGAGCAGAGTCGGGGCTCGCGCACCATTGCGGAAGCGCTCCAGTGCGTCGAGAATCTGCTGGCCGTAGCGCTCAGTTTTGCGCTCGCCGAAGCCGGAGACGCCTCGAATTTCCGCCAGAGACGACGGGCGCTTGCGGCAAATCTCTGCGAGCGAAGTATCGTGCATGACAACAAAAGCGGCAACATTTTCCTGGTTCGCTACTGCACTCCGCCACTGGCGAAGATACTCACGAAGTTCAGGATCGAAATCCGGCGCAGCCGACCCTACCTGCCCAGCCAGCCGCGGTAGAGCCGCCACTGCGGACACTGTTGAAGACTTTCTCCGCTTGGCTTGCTTGGTTTCTGACAACCACTCCGGCGTGCCGCTGCAAACGTCACAGGCGTCGCACTCCGTCCACTTCGGTGTCTCGCCAAAATGCAAGCAGATCTGCCGATGGCGGCAGCTGTTCGATTCCACAAACCTGCGAATCGTGTGGTAACGCTGCCAGGCGCGCTCCTTCTCGGCAGGATCAGCCACTTGCCCGATGAAGTGCGCCAGCAGGCCAGCGTCACGCTTTTGCCAGAGCAGAATGCAATCTGCTGGAAGCCCGTCGCGTCCGGCCCGTCCTGCTTCCTGGTAATACTGTTCGATCGACTTGGGCAACGAAAGATGAATCACTGCGCGCACGGAAGCTTTGTTAATGCCTAACCCGAAAGCGATCGTGCCCACGAGCACACGGACTTCATCGGCCATCCAGCTTTCCTGCTTGCGCCTGCGCAGGTCCGATTCCATCTTGCCGTGATAAGCGATGGCGGGAATCCCTTGTTCCTCAAGAAAATCAACGGTCTCTTCGACCCTGACGATCGTCGGCGCATAAACGATCACATTATCGGCCGCATGATTTCGCAGCGCGCTGAGAAGCAGGTTGGACTGCGAGCGGCCTTCGCACTCCTTGACGATGTATCGCAGGTTGGATCGATGAAAGCTGGCGATGTATTTTGCCGGGTCACGCAGTTGGAGCTGACTGAGAATGTCGTGACGAACCCGGCGTGTCGCACTTGCGGTAAATGCCGCGATCGGGCGATCGGGAAAATGGACCCGCAAACTGCTCAACTGCCGGTATTCGGGACGAAACTCGTGTCCCCATTCTGAGATGCAGTGGGCTTCATCAATCGCGAAAAAGGCGATGGGTACGCGCTGCAACCATCCGATAGTGTCAGCCCGCGCCAATCGCTCTGGCGAAAGATAGAGCAGCCGGTATTCGCCCGCGCGCGCCTTCCGCATCACGGAGGATTGCTGTTCGCTGGTTAGCGAACTATTCAGCACGGCGGCTGGGATTCCCATCTGCGCCAGCTGTGCTGCCTGATCCTGCATCAACGCGATCAATGGCGAAATCACGATAGCAGTTTGTCCCGATACCAGCGCCGGCAGTTGGTAGCAGAGTGATTTGCCGCCGCCGGTCGGCATGACCACGCAGGTGTCGCGGGCTCCGAGCAGGCTGCGCACAATTTGCTCTTGCAACGGGCGAAACGAATCGTAGCCCCAGTAACGCAGCAAGGGAGCCAGCAGATCCGTTTCAGGGGGCATAGCATCAGTATAAGTGGGGAACGCACAGACGCGGCGCGTGCTGGAGCGATGTGCAACGGAGTATGCGAAAAGAGCAAGCTATAATCAGGTTCACGCGATGAAGTCCTTCTTCCGCTTCGTTTTGCTTGCGCTGACGCTGCTGGTGGTGGCGCTAGTGTCGGCGTTGACGGCGATGCGGTTTGCCATTCATGGACGCGAGGTCGCTGTCCCCGACTTGGTGGGCAAGACTCCGATCGAAGCGCGGAGAATCGCCGATTCCGCCGGTTTTCAGATGGATGTTGAACGTCAGTACTACAGTGCCACAATTGCCGAAGGGAAAATTCTCTCGCAACTCCCCCCTCCCGGTACGCAGGTGCGCCGCGGCTGGCAGATCAGGGTTGCCGAGAGCCTGGGGCCGCAGCGAGTGGTGATTCCAAACGTGCTCGGGGAAAGCCAACGGGCCGCTGAAATCAACATAGTGCGCCGAGGATTGGACGTGGGTGCAGTGGCGCGAATCGAAATGCGAGACACGCCAGCGGATCAAGTCCTGGGCCAAAACCCGCCGCCGAACGCCAGTGGTGTCGCGGCGCCGAAGATCAGCTTGCTAACGACTGAATCCGCGCTGCCACAAGCGTTCCTAATGCCCAACTTCACTGGCCAGGCGCTGGGTGGCGTGACGCTGGTTTTGCAGGATGCGGGATTTCGATTAGGCAATGTCAGCGTTGCTCCAACTTTTTCATCTGCGGCGTCTCCACCTCCGATCGCAGATTCTTCCGTCGCAACTCTGTCGGCCACGCCACCTGCACCTCCGCCGCAGCCCACGCCGGCGAGCGTCATCGTTTCGCAGAATCCGGCGCCTGGGGCGAAGCTTGTGGCGGGGTCGGCGGTGAACTTCGAAGTGCGGTGAAAAACCTGGCCACCGATTTTAGCGGATCGACGCGGATCACGAAATTAGACATGTGAATCCGCAGCTAGATT
>Ga0316363_10003440_pt1 | contig 11338 bp, 10 predicted proteins | sample Sb_taG_3_FD_200459 | JGI IMG/M metagenome (GOLD analysis project Ga0316363, IMG submission 200459) | Peat soil microbial communities from Weissenstadt, Germany - Sb_50d_a_PC metaG (v2) (version 2) | ecosystem: Environmental > Terrestrial > Soil > Wetlands > Peat | place: Germany: Weissenstadt...
TCTGTTTCAGCCTCCGGACCGGCGTATGAGCCGGCCCTTATTCGGCACGTCCGGGCATCCCGTAGGGACAAGGAGACCCAATGCCTCGCGCCGTGGGCGGCACGGGGCAGTCCCGCAAACCCCTTTTCGGAGAGTCCGGCGGACTTCTCTACCCGCGCGCCGAACTCGATCAGGCTAGGCCAAGGTCGTCGCGCCCGTCAAGACTTAGTACGAAATTCTGAATCAACCACTAAATGTGGGGATTGTGGGGACGACTCAAAAGGGGAATGCGCAAGTATCGGAGATTCGTGGGGAATCCGAAAGAGTGCAGCGCACGCTCGCTTTCTTTTTTGTTGGATTACGGAGGCGCCAAAGGAACTTTCCCGAAGATTGTGAGGGCGGTTTCGACCCGAACCATTCGCCGGTGACGGCGTTCGCCCGACAACGGCTTCACAGTTCTGTCACGCAATGACGTGGGTTTTGCGCTGATTCTGAGTGAAACGGCGTGAAAAATCGGCCCTTTTGCCGGACCGGTCCCGCAGCGCTCACTCAACGCATTGAATGACCGAAGGAATTTGCCACCGGCCGCGCGTTATCGGCGATTCTATCCCGAGTCGCGTCCGCTCCGGTTGCAAAAGCGCACTTTCGTGATGCACGGGCGCAAAAGGTCGCATTCGAAGCAAGCCATTAACCTCAAAGGCAAATCCCTGTCTTCCAGGGCATGTGCTTCCTTGGGGCAGGACGGAAACGTTGATAAGGTTGGTTAATGGTGCGGGGTCTGGTGCAGCGTTTAGTTCGCGCAGGGCGCATCGTTGCGTGTTCGGCCCTATTGGTCGCCTGCGCCCAAGCCATTCACAACGAGCCGATCAATCAGCCCCTCGTCGGCAGCGCCAGGCAGGTCGGCGCCGAACTCGGCCGCGACGTCCAAACCTATTACGATGACACAGTCATTGCGCTGTCGTTCTCCGGCGGCGGCACGCGCGCGGCGGCTTTCGCCTACGGCGTGCTGACCGGATTCGACGAAACGACGGTGCCGAATCGCTCGGCGTCGCTGCTTGATCGCATCGACTTCGTTACCGGCGTCTCCGGCGGATCGGTGCTGGCCGCCTATTACGGGCTGAAGAAGCGCAAGGCGTTGACCGACTTCAAGCAGCGTTTCCTGCTGCGCAACGCCGAGGAGGGGCTGCAGACGACGATCAGCCTCACCAACATCGCGCGCGGGCTGCAGGGTGGCATCAACGATTCGACCGTGTTCCCGCGCTGGCTCGACGACAATCTGTTCGATTACGCGACTTTCAAAAGCCTGCTGTTCGAGCGACGGCCGCTGGTCTGGATCAACGCTTCCGATATCTACGACCGCACGCCGTTCGTGTTCGGCCGCACCACGTTCGGCGCCTTGTGCAGCGATCTTTCGACTTACCCGGTCTCGCTCGCCGTGGCGGCATCGGCGGCGGTGCCGGTGATCTTCGCGCCCGTCGTCATCCAGGGTTATCCGGGCGGCTGTGCGGTGCCGTTGCCGGACTGGGTGGAACGCGCGCGGACCAGCGAGACCGCTCCGCCGCTGCTCAAGATCTATGCCGCCGCGCTGGAGCGCTATCACAGCGGCGAAGTCCGTTACGTCAAACTGCTCGATGGCGGGGTGGTGGACAACTACGGGCTGGCGGGCTTCACCACCGCGCGCCTTGCTGCCACCACGCCCTACGGCCCGCTAGAGCCGGAGGAGGGCGTCAAGCTGCGACGATTATTGTTCCTGGTGGTGGATTCCGGCCGCGCGCCCTCGGGTTCGTGGGCGCAAACCGTGGAAGGCCCCTCCGGCGTGACGCTGGTCACGGCGGCGTCCGATACCGCGACCGAGTCCGGCGCGGTCGGCAGCTATTCGGCGTTCCAGGACACCATGAACACCTGGCTGCACACGCTGATTGATTGGCGCTGCGGGCTTTCGCCAGCCGACCGCCGGCGCTTCGGCGCGCCGTCCGGATGGAATTGTCGAGACGTGAAATTCTTCATTGGTCGCGTCTCGTTCGAACAATTCGATGCGCAGCGCGCCGCCGCGCTTAACGCCGTCGAGACGCGTTTGGTGCTGCCGCCGGAGCAGGTGGACTTGCTGATTGACGCCGGCCGCGACGCGCTCAAGAGCAACATCGCGTTCCGGGCGTTCCTCGCCTCGTTGGGAGGCGCGCCGGCGCGCGGCACGCCGGTTGCCGCTCCCGCCGACAGTCCGCAAGAGGCGCTGTCGCGGTGAAGCTGAGTTGCTGAGAGCGCGTCGTTTACGCGAACAGGTGCTTCTCGATGTCCCCAACGGGGTGCTTGGTGAGGTCTTTGCCGACTTCGGCAACGATCCGCTTCTTGACGTCAGCATGGAAGGCGTTGCGCAAATCGGCGAGCGTGCGCGGCGGCGCCACGACGACGAGCGCGGGCACGCCGCGCTTGCGCACCGCGTCTTCCAGCGCGGCCGCGACACGCGCGGTGAAATGGTGCTCCTCAAGGTGATGCCAGTCGGTATCGCCCATGCTCGCGCGCCGGTGCGAACCAGCGTGAGCAAAGGCGACTCCCGGCCGGTCGGTTCCCTGCTCGTGGGTCGGCGGGTTCTCCTCGGCGAAGACCCGCTCGACCTTCAAATCCGGATATTTCGCGTCGCCGGCATTGCGCAGGAATAACGCCTTGCGGCCGTCACCGATGAACACCAGCGCGTCGTGGGGAATTGCGATCTTGCTCACATTACTTACTCCGCCGCTGCCCGCGTGTGGCCGAGACGCCTGCTGAGCGCGTCGAGCAGCGACTCGGCGGCTTCTGCGATCACCGTACCGGGCGGGAAGATCGCTTCCGCGCCGGCGGCCTTGAGCGCCTCGTAATCCTGCGGCGGGACCACGCCGCCGACCACGATCATGATGTCGGAGCGGCCGTTGCGGCCGAGCTCGGCTTTCAACTCCGGCACCAGCGTCAGATGCGCGCCAGCAAGCGAAGAGATGCCGAGGATGTGCACGTCGTTCTCGACCGCCTGACGCGCGGCTTCCGCCGGCGTGGCGAACAAGGGCCCGATATCGACGTCGAAGCCGAGATCGGCGAACGCCGAGGCGATCACCTTCTGGCCGCGGTCGTGGCCGTCCTGGCCGATCTTGGCGACCAGGATGCGCGGGCGGCGGCCTTCCTTGTCCTCGAATTCGGCGACGCGCTTCTTCATCCGCTCGACGGCGTCCGCCATGCCGACCTCCCGCCTGTAGACGCCGGAGATCGTCTTGATCTCCGCCTGGTGGCGCCCGAACACCTGCTCCAACGCCAATGATATTTCACCGACCGTCGCCTTGGCGCGCGCCGCATCGACCGCGAGCGCCAAGAGGTTGGCGTTGCCGCCCGAGGCGTTGCGGGTCAGCGCGGCGAGTGCATCGGCGACGGCTTGCGGATCGCGCTCGCGCTTGAGCCGATTGAGCTTGTCGATCTGCAACTGCCGCACCGCGCCGTTGTCAACCTTGCGGATGTCGATCGGCGTCTCGTCCCGCGGTCGGTACTTGTTGACGCCGATCACCGCCTGGGTACCGCTGTCGATGCGCGCCTGGGTGCGGGCGGCGGCCTCCTCGATGCGCAGCTTGGGCAGCGACGCTTCGATCGCGCGGGTCATGCCGCCGAGCTCCTCGACCTCGCGGATATGCGTCCAGGCTTTGGTGGCAAGATCGTGGGTGAGCCGCTCGACGTAGAATGAGCCGCCCCACGGATCGATCATGCGCGTGGTGCCGCTCTCGCGCTGCAGCACGATCTGGGTGTTGCGGGCAATGCGCGCGGAAAAATCTGTCGGCAGCGCCAGCGCCTCGTCGAGCGCGTTGGTGTGCAGCGATTGGGTGGCGCCTTGCGTCGCCGCCATCGCCTCGATGCAGGTGCGCACGACGTTGCTGAACACGTCCTGCGCGGCGAGCGACCAGCCGGAGGTTTGGCAATGGGTGCGCAGCGACAGCGAGCGCGCATCCTGCGGATTGAATTGCTTCATCAGCTTCGCCCAAAGCACGCGTGCGGCGCGCAGCTTGGCCACTTCCATGAAAAAATTCATGCCGATGCCGAAGAAGAACGACAGCCGCGGCGCGAAGCGATCGACGTCGAGGTTGGCGGCCAGCCCAGCGCGCACATATTCGACGCCGTCGGCCAGCGTATAGGCGAGCTCGAGGTCGGCAGTCGCCCCGGCTTCCTGCATGTGGTAGCCGGAGATCGAGATCGAATTGAACTTCGGCATGTGCGCCGAGGTGTAGGCGAAGATATCGGAGATGATGCGCAGCGAGGGCTTCGGCGGATAGATATAGGTGTTGCGCACCATGAACTCTTTGAGAATGTCGTTCTGGATGGTGCCGACGAGTTTTTCCGGCGGCACGCCCTGTTCCTCGGCAGCGACGATATAGAGCGCGAGCACCGGCAGCACGGCGCCGTTCATGGTCATCGACACCGACATCTGATCGAGCGGAATGCCGGCAAACAGCGTGTGCATGTCGTAGATCGAGTCGATCGCCACGCCGGCCATGCCGACGTCGCCGGCGACGCGCGGGTGATCTGAGTCATAGCCGCGATGGGTGGCGAGATCGAAGGCGATCGAAAGCCCTTTCTGCCCGGCGGCAAGATTGCGCCGGTAGAAGGCGTTGGAATCCTCGGCGGTGGAGAACCCGGCATATTGCCGGATGGTCCACGGCTGGGTCAGGTACATGGTCGGGTAGGGGCCGCGCAGATACGGCGCGATGCCGGGAAAGGTGTCGAGACCATCGAGGCCGGCGAGATCGTCGGGGCCGTAGGCACTTTTGACCGCAACGCCTTCGGGCGTGAGCCAAGGCATTGCATCGGCGGTCGGCGCCGCGGCGCTAGCATCGGCGAAATCGATCCCCGCAAAATTTGGAATTCGGCTCATCTCGTCATCCGATCTCGACACTAATAATATCGTACGCGCCTTTCAGTGTCGCCAGGGCGTCGCAGCCCTCGTAAATGAACGATTGGACCCCGGCCGCCCGCCATTTGGCCTCCCGTTCGCCCGGCCGGCCGGCGAGATAGACGTGCCGCGCGCCGGCCGCTTTGAGCGCCTCGGCTGCTGCAGGCGCTTCTTTCTCGTAGACCTTGTCGTTGGAGCACAGGCAGACCAGCGCCGTATCGGCGGTCTTGAAGGCGGCCGCGAGGGCAGGGGTGTCAAGGCTCTCACCGCCAACCGGCTCGATGCCGCCGGCCTCGAAAAAATTCTTGGCAAAGGTCGCGCGCGCATTGAAATCGGCAGGCGTGCCCAGATTGGCGAAAAAGATTTTGGGTCGCGCGCCGGTTGTCGCAAGCAACCGGTCGGACGCATCACGCAACGCTTCGAACGGCTCGGCCAGGCGGATGGCCGGCAGCGGAGCGAACATTGGCGATTTACCGGCTTGCGAGGGCGGAGAATGTTTCTGCTCTGCCACTACCTCGACTACCACCTCCGCCTCGTACAGGTTCGGGAACACGCTCACGCCGGTCAGTGCATCCCGGCGTTGCGCCGATGCGGCGGCGCGCTTGGCTCGAACGGCGGCGACTTGATCCTGGAGCAGTCCGCTTTCGAGAGTGGCGGCAATACCGCCCACCGCCTCGATCTCGCGGAACAGCGCCCACGCCGTTTGGCAGAGTTGGTCCGTCACATCCTCGACCGCGCCGGAGCCGGCGGCCGGATCGGCGACGTTGGCGAGATGGGCTTCCTCGATGAGAATGAGCTGGGTGTTGCGGGCGATGCGCCGCGCGAAACGCTCCGGCAGGCCGCGCGCGGCCGTGAACGGCAACGCTGCGATCGCATCGGCGCCGCCGAGTGCCGCGGCAGACACCGCGATGGCGGCGCGCAAAATGTTCACATGCGGGTCGCGTTGCGCCATCATCCGCCAAGCGGTTTCGGCTGAAACGAATGCCGGCGCCGGCGCTAGCCCGCATGAGGCTTCCACCCGCGCCCATAGTTTCCTCAGCGCGCGGAATTTGCCGATGGTCAGAAACTGATCGGCGTCGGCGCTGAGGCGGAAGAAGATCATGCGCCGCGCCGTTTCGAGCGCAACGCCCGCGGCCTCGAGCGCACGCAGATAGGCAAGCGCAACGCTGAGCCCGAAGGCTAATTCCTGTGCCTCGGAGCCGCCGGCATTATGGATGACCCGTCCGTCGGCAACGGCCAGCTTGCCTTGGTACCCTTCGCGGACCAATGCCGTAAGGCGGCGGGCAAAATGCGCCGCCTCCTCGTTCCAGTTCCGCGCCGCGCTTCCCGCCATCGCCATGGCGCCGAGGGGGTCGTGTCCGAGACGCAGGCGCGTTGCCCGCGGCGATAGCGCGAGCCGCTTTGCCAGCGCCGCGTCGATCGCCGCCTCCGCCGGCGGCGAAAGATCAAGTTCGACCGCGGTGCCGGTGAGGTCGATGCCCTCGAGCACGCGCGCAAGCGCGTCCTCACGCGCTGGCAGCCCGAAGCCGTGGTCGCCGGGCGAGCCGGCAAACACCAGCGAAACGCCGCTGGCCCCGTTCTCGATTTCGCGAAGCGCGATTTCATTGGCGCGCGCTGGATCGGGGTGATCGATCCGCGCCAGCACCTCCCACGCCGTTGCGCCTGCGCGCCCAGCGATGGGCCGCGCGTCCCTCCGGCGTGCCGCGAGCGGTTCAATGCGCAATCCGTCGTACGTGGTTTTGACGAGCCGCTCGAACGGCGCGCCCTTGAGCACGGTGTCGACGAGCTTGCGCCAATCCTCCCGCGTCGCCGCGGCGAAATCGGCGGCAAAGGGCAGGGTTCCAGGATCAGTCATGGCCGCAAAATGCCATGCCGGGCGATGAAGGCCAACAAACCTTTCCGGCAAAGTCCAATCCGAGGCCGGCAATCCAGGCATATCTGAGTTGCGTCGCCGGACGTTAGCCGTCCGGCGGCAGCTTTTCGATGCCGCTCGTGTCCACGCGTTCCAACGCGTCGCGTACGCCGACGCCGGCGATCACCCGTTCGGGAGCGATCTCGGCGAGCGGGACCAGCACGAAGGCGCGCTCGAACAGACGCGGGTGAGGCAAAATCAGGTGCGGATCGTTGAGGACGAGGTCGTCATAGGCAAGAAGGTCGATGTCGATGGAGCGCGGTCCCCAACGGCGTTCGTGCGTGCGGTCGCGCCCGAGCGCCCGCTCGCATTGCTCGGCGCGCGCGAGCAGTTCATGCGGCGAGAGCGAGGTCGTCATGCCAATGACGGCGTTGACGAATGGCGGCTGGTCGGTGACACCCCAGGGCGGCGTCCGGTAATCCGACGAGCGCGCTGTCAGGCGCACTGCGCTCCCGTCGCAGAGCAAGGCAATAGCCCGGCGGAAGGTGGAACGGACATCGCCGACATTGCCGCCGAGCGCGACAAATGCCTCGGCCATGGTCATGGCCGCGAGCGTTGCCGTGCGCGCGTGACGATGACCCCGACGTCGTCGAAGGTCGCCGCGATCGGAGCGTGCGGTTTACGCACGGTAACGCGAATGCCGCGAACCTGCGGAAAGCGGTCGAGCACCGCGTCTGCGACGGCGCCGGCAGCGGCCTCGACCAGGCGATAGCGTCGCGCGCAGAACGCCGCGCTCGCCGTTTTCACCAGTGCTTCATACGAAATCGTATGTTTGAGCGTGTCGGTGCGCGAGGCCTCGGCGAGATCGATGTCGGTCACGAGATCAAGCTTGAAAGGCTGTCCGACCTTGGCTTCGTGCGGCATGACGCCGTGGTAGGCGTGGAGAACGAGGCCATTGACGAAAATCGCGTCGCTCATCGCGCGCGCCTGATCGCCGAAGCGACGGCCAGCGCCTGCGCGGTCGCCGCCACATCGTGGACCCGGACGATCGTTGCGCCGTTCTCGACCGCCAGCAGATGCGCGGCCAGCGATCCGCCGAGGCGATCCATGGGCTCGGAGGGCGCAATCGAATGGATGAAGCGCTTGCGCGAAGCACCGACGAGGAGCGGCGCGCCGAACTCACGCCAGGCGTCGAGGCGGGCGATACAAGTCAAGCTCTGCTCGGCCGTCTTGCCGAAGCCGATGCCGGGATCGAGCACGATCCGCTGGCGCGGGATGCCGGCACGCGCCGCGATGTCGAGCGAGCGCCGGAAGAAGTCCGTCACCTCGGCAATGATGTCGATCGCCGGATCGACAGTCATGCGATTGTGCATGATAACGACGGGCGCTTGGTGCTCGGCCACGACGCGAGCCATGTCGGCATCGCCTTGCAAGCCCCAAACATCATTGACGATCGCCGCTCCGAGGTCGAGCGCCCAGGCGGCGATGGCGGCCTTGAGCGTATCGATCGACACCGGAACGCCGAGTGCAATGACATCGGACAATAGCGGGGCCAGCCGCGCGCGTTCCTCCTCGAGCGATATGCGAACGGCACCGCCATAGGGCCGCGTCGATTCCGCGCCGACATCAAGAATATCGGCTCCTTCCGCGGCGAGACGGCGGGCATGCACCATGGCAGCTTGAGGATCGAGATGGCGGCCGCCGTCGGAAAATGAATCCGGCGTGATGTTGAGCACACCCATGACCAGCGGCCGCGCCTTGGCGAGAAGCCGCTCAAGCACGTTGCCGCCGGATCCAGAGCCCGGCGTGGAAAAAGCCCGATGGGTGAGGGTCGTGGCCATCGTTGGCCGTCCCTTGCGTCGTTGTTTGCTGGTCGCTTTGCGCGGTCGGTTGCGATGAGTCAAGCCGCCCCGCGCCGCGGCGCGCTAACGGCGCAGGCGCCCCGGGCAATCAATAGCGAATGACGGGCGGCAGCTTCTTGGCGCTGTCGATCCAGCGGGTGACGGTGCTCTCCGAGGGCAGAAGCCGCACCAGTTTGCGCTTGGTGTTGGCCGCCGCCATGGCCTGGACGAGCTTGCGCGGGTTGCGGAACTTGAGCTCCTTGACCGTCTTGACGCCGGCCGCGCGCAAAAGCTCCGCGTATTCCCAGCCGACACCCTTCACACGCATGCGGTCAGCGGCCGTCACCCAGTCGAGCACGCGCTTCTCGTCGGTGCCGATCCGCTCGGCGATTTTGAGCCGTTGCTTTGGCGTCTTGCCCGAGCGCAATAAACTTACGGTTGTACGAATGCCGTCCGATTTGAGGATCACGGCGGTATCCGGCCCGATGGCTCGAATATCGGTGATGGGATACGCCATCGACGTCTCTCCTCAGTCGCGCAATAGCTTCGCCGTAACCACGTTGCTACTCAAACAAATTGCGCGAGACTGGGGCTGGCGCCGGCGATGTCATCGACCTCGTCCTCGCCGACCTTCTCACGCGCATAAGCGATGAATTGCCGGGTCATGCCCTGACCCATGCTCAGCCCCGCGCCCATCATGCGCACGCTGGCGCCCATGATGCCGCCGCTTTCGCTCGCGGCTTTCTGCGTCAGCCGCGCGGCTCCGGGCAGTTTGGCCAAGAGCAGTCGCATTTTGTCGGCAGGTCCTTCCTTGACCAGGAAGTCGAGAATAATGCCCACGCCCGTTCCGACGGCGGCTCGAGCGTCGCCCACGTCGGCGACGAGGCGCCCGATCAGCTCGTCCATCACCAGCCCCAGTTCCAGCACCTTCTTGCCATAATGTACATTAGGGCGCTGCATGACAAGTCTCTTGCGGTCTAATTGGGCGCTCAGCCGCAGTTGTAATTGCCGCACCTCGGCATGATAGAAACGCAAGATATGGAACTTGACCGCCGTCGGTCACGACACGTGTTGAACGGTGATGTGATGATGCCATCAGAAGCTTTGCCGGCTGTCCTCACCCGCGTCGACCGCGATCTCGATGGAAGCCTGGATCGATTGTTCGCGCTTTTACGAATTCAGTCGATCTCGACCGACCCGGGCTATGCACCGCATTGCCGCAACGCGGCCGAACACGTCGCCGCCGAGCTCAGCGGCCTCGGCTTCGAGACCAGCGTGCGCCCGACCGACGGCCACCCTGTCGTGATCGGCAAAAGCGGCAAGGGAGCGTCCCCGGGGAAGTCGCCGCGCGTCTTGTTCTATGGCCATTATGACGTGCAGCCGGTCGATCCGCTCGATCTGTGGAAGACGCCGCCGTTCGAGCCGCGCATCGAGACGCTCGACGGCGGCCGGAAAATCATCGTCGCGCGTGGCGCCTGCGACGACAAAGGCCAAGCCATGACCTTCATCGAGGCTTGCCGCGCCTTCAAGGCGGTCACGGGCGAACTGCCGCTCGACATCACCATGATGATCGAAGGCGAGGAAGAGTGCGGGTCGAAGCACCTGTTCGGTTTCGTGCGCGACAACGCGGGCGAGCTCAAGCGCGATCTGGCGCTGGTCTGCGATACCGGCATGTGGGACGCGCAGACGCCGTCGATCACGACATCGCTGCGCGGGCTCGTCTACGAGGAGGTCAGACTGACCTGCGCCGACCGCGATCTGCACTCGGGCCTGTTTGGCGGCGCGGCGCGCAATCCGATCCATGTCCTGGCCGAAGTCCTCGCGGCCATGCACAAGCCGGACGGCTCGGTCGCCATTCCCGGCTTCTACGACGGCGTCCACGAACTGCCGGCCGACATCAAGGCGGATCTCGCCGGGCTAGACCTGACCCCGGAAAAATTCCTCGGCCCGATCGGATTGAAAATTCCGGCCGGCGAAAAGGACCGCATGCTGATCGAGCAGATTTCGACGCGGCCGACCGCCGAGATCAACGGTATTCTCGGTGGCTATACTGGCGAGGGGGCGAAGACGGTCATTCCCGGGAAGGCGATGGCCAAGGTCTCGTTCCGCCTCGTCGGCGCCCAGGACCCGGAAAAAATCCGTGCCGCCTTTCGCGACTTTGTGCGCGCGCGCGTTCCGGGCGACTGCTCGGTGGAGTTCGGCAATTTCTCTAGCGCGCCGGCGTTCGAGGTGGCGTTCGATAATCCCGCGCTCGGCAAGGCGCGGGCGGCGCTGGCGGAGGAGTGGGGCAAGAAGGCTCTGACGATCGGCGCCGGCGGCTCGATCCCGATTGTCGGCGATTTCAAGACCATACTCGGCATGGACACGCTGATGGTCGGCTTCGCGCTCGACGACGACCGGGTGCATTCACCCAATGAAAAATACGACCTGCGGAGTTTCCACAAGGGCATTCGCAGCTGGGCCCGCATCTTCGCGGCCCTGGCAGGGTGAGGCTGCGTTCCTGACTTTCCGGCGCTTCAGTCGCTCGCCGCGTCGATCAGGCGCGGGGTGACGAAACGCTCCAGCCTGCCGGCATTGGCGTGCAGCCGCGACCAGTCGTCGAACGGAAGATCGATGACGACGAGCCCGGACGTTGGCAGCTTTTCGTTGACGCGCTCACGCGTTTCGACGTCGCCCGACGCGATCAACCGCACGGCAAGATCATGCAGGCCCGGATTGTGGCCGACGACAAGCAGCGTGTGCGCGTCGCGAGTCTGGCGGATAAGGCCG
>Ga0316363_10003457_pt1 | contig 11293 bp, 14 predicted proteins | sample Sb_taG_3_FD_200459 | JGI IMG/M metagenome (GOLD analysis project Ga0316363, IMG submission 200459) | Peat soil microbial communities from Weissenstadt, Germany - Sb_50d_a_PC metaG (v2) (version 2) | ecosystem: Environmental > Terrestrial > Soil > Wetlands > Peat | place: Germany: Weissenstadt...
CGCTGTCGCGGTCGCTCGTCCACTGGCTCAGATCGGCGGTGAAGTGGATGTCCAGCAGCCGGCCGAGCGGCGGCGGCGCATCCACGTCGATGCCGGCCTGCTGTCGCAGGGTCCCGTGCAGCCCCTCGGCGAGCACGGCGTAATCCGCGACGACAACGTCGGCCGGGTCCGGCCGGCTGCCCCCGGGGCCCGCCCGACCGCCGGCGGCGGCGTGCGCGACCCGGACCCGGCTCTCGTCGTCGATGACAAGGCCGGTGGCGGTGCGCTCGAACTGAACGTCCACGCATGGCCCCGACGCGAGTGCGGCGGACAGGATGCTCTCAACCCGGTGCTGTGCGCAGATCACTGGCGGCAACGGGCTCTGGCTCACCGTTCGCATCAGCGCCTCATCGGACGGCAGCAGGTCGATCGCACCGATCTCGGCGCCGGCTAGCGAGGTCACGAACGTGATGCGCGCCAGCGATTCAATCGGCGCCCCCGCCGCGCGTACCTGGTCGGCCACGCCGAACCGGCGGAACACCTCCATCGTGCGGGCGTTCACCATCGTTGCCCGCGGGTGCGCCGAGGGCGCTGAGCGGGTTTCCAGCACGACCACGCTGATGCCGTAAACCGCCAGGGCGTGCGCAACGGCCAGGCCGGTTGGGCCGGCGCCAACCACGACGACCTCCGCGCGCGCATGCGGCGCGCTCATGGCCGCGCCCTCGTCGTAGCTGGGGTAGCGACCCTGCCCGTGGCCGCGCCGGCGGCCAGTGCCGGTGCCAGCCGGGACCGAACCGCCGCTGCGAGCCGGTCACGGCCTAGCACGGACGCGATTGCCAGTGCTGGCAGGCCGAGCACGATCGCGGTGACCAGCGTGCCGACGAACGCGGTCTGCAGCGCCAGCCGCCCGGCGCCAGGGCGGCTGGACCGGATGACCCGGCCCCAGGCACGGAACGCGCGGCTTGCGATCAGATCGCCCGCGGCCGTCGGCACGTCGATCGGCGCCGCGTCCCGCTCGGCCAGCACACTCCCGATCACGTCGCCGAGTGTCCGCCCCGCCCGCCCGCGTGCGGTCGTGGCCGGTAGGCCGGGGTCGGACGAGGACTGGCCTGGTGTGGCGAAGCGGGCGGCGAGGGCTCCGCCGAGGTCGGCGAGGCGGGCGAGTTCGCTCGCGCTGACCCCAGCTGGGGGGAACCGCCAGATCGGCGCACGCCGGCCCCGCAGCAGCCAGGCCAGCGTGGTCACGAACGTCACTGCCTGGGGCGCCGCGTCGATCGCCGCGGCGGTGCCCAGGTACCTGGCGCCGCTGGTGACCAGGCGGCGCCGCACGTCAAGCGCCGCCGAGTACCACATGTTGCGGCACGCCACGACGCCGAGTACATCCTGGCCGGCGAACGACCGGGACGCCAGCAGTGAGCGCACCGGTATCGACGGCGCCAGATACCAGACCTGGAAGCCAAGCACCACGAGGTCGGCGGCGGGCGGCTCGGCCGGGTCGAGGCTCACCCTGGTCACGTAGGCCGGATCAACCGCATCGGGGAAAATCCCGAAGAAACGTCGGACCGGCCAGGGAAACGGAAACGGATGCTCCGGCGTCACCGTTACCCATGTGATATGGCTGCCGGCCTTCTCGAGCGGTGTCAGCAGTGCTGCCAATGCCTCGCGAAGCTGCCCGGTCTGCGAGTATGCGTACACGGTCAAGCTGGGCATGGCGCCGTCGGGCTGAGCACCGTCGCTCCTGCGGTTCACGCTCGGCCTTGCTCGTCCGCACCCGCGACCGCGGTCAGGTGCATGAACGACACCGAGAACCGGCCAGACTCTGGCACCATGCACAGCAGCGTGTCCCCGGGATCCACCAGGCCCCGCGCCAGTATCTCCTCGAGGATCACGTAGATGCTGGCACAGCCGATGTTCCCCACCCGGGGCAGGTTGCTGTACCAGACCGCCTCCGGCGGTGCGTGGGTCCCGCGGAGCTCCATCTCCCGCAGCACCATCCGCTTCATGCGCTCGCTGGAGTAGTGGGCTGGCAGCCATCGCAGCGTGTCGGGGTCGAACCTGCCCTCGGCCAGCAGCCGCTCGTACTCGTCGATGCCGACCTCCACCAGGTGGGGAAGGAGCGCCAGCTTCTGCCTGAGTGAAAGCGCGCCGTCGGCCAGCGCCTCCGCCGGGTTGGGGTAGTCCCACCACGACCGCGTCGACGTGTTCTGCGGCAGACCAAAGTACATGCACGTCTCGCCGGTGTTCGCGTAAGACGTGAGCGTGATCCAGTCGATCCGCAGGCTCACCCCCCGATCAGCCGGTTGGTCCTGGACTACGGCTGCGCCCGCACCATCAGAGAGCATGTACCGCAGGAACGCGATCTCCATGGCGAGTGAGCCGTTGTCGTCGACCGGCCGGACGCCGGCCATGCGCTGGCTCTTGAACGTCCGCGAAGGTGACTCGCATGCCACCGCGACGGTGTTCCGCTTCTCGCCGGCGACGACGTGCAGGTAGGCGTTCTTGAGCGCCATCATGCCTGAGTTGCACACACCGTGGGTGGAGACGATCTCGCACGGCCGGTTCCCCAGTTCGCCGTGGACCATGCTGGCCATGCCAGGTGCGATCAGGTCAGGCATGGTGCTGCCGGCCGCGATCAGCTCCACGTCGTCGAGCTCGATCCCAGAGCGCGCCACCGCGGTGCGCACGGCCTCCGCTGCCATGTAGGTGTTGGAATAGACCGTCTGCTGCTTCTTGTCGATCGCGTAATAGCGGGTCTTGATGCCCGCGTTGAGCAGCGTCTGCTCGCGTAGGCCCGACGTGGCGTGACCCGCCGCGCCGATGTAATCCTCGATCTCGTCGTTGGGCACCGGCGCGCCGGGCAGGAACCTGCCCATGGCAGTGATGTACGCGGGCACTAGGCTCTCTCCCCGGTCTCGGGCACCGACGCGCCGTCTCTCGCTGCGAGCTGCTCTTCAAGGAAAGTCAGGATGTCGCGCACCGTTCGAATCGTCGCGACGCTCTCGTTGTCGAACAGCACGGCGTACCTGTTCTGCAACAACAGGGCCACCCCGAGGAAGTCGAGGGAATCCATCTCCAGCTGCTCGTAAAGGTCGGCCTCCTCGGTGACCCGTGTCTCGTCGATCCCGCACCTGCTCGCCAGAATGGCTCTGACATCGCGGTAAAGATCGTCCTGTAACACCATGCTCACCTCGCATCCGCAGAAGATCGGCGTTCTTTGAGCATGCTGATTCCAGGCGAACAAGACCATCGGGGAACTCCCGCCGTCAGACCCCGAACCGCCGCTGCCACGTATCCGGTCAGGGTTGATGCTTCGCTGGACCGGCAGTTGTCCCGCTGGCTGTGGCTGGTGAAGTGGCTGCAACACGAGGCGCCTGGCCGAATTACTACTACGTCGACTGGCGTGATCAGTTCGCCTGGTACAGCGCGGGTGCGACGGAGTACTGGCCCGGGTATTCGACCATCTGGCCAGGCAGATGGAAACACTGCCCGGCTGAATCACGCCTGGCCCTATCATGATAAATCCCTGATTGGCGCTGCTGCGCATGCCGGCAAGGAGCGGCCCTGCCTCTCTTAACCCAGACGGTCAAGGATGACCATGCTCGCCGAACGCGTTGCCCCACGAGCCAGACCCAGCGGCCGGCCCTGCCACCGCCACCTCCGGCGGCGCGCACGACGCCGCCGCGGCATCCGCAGGAACCATCACTATCCGACGTCTGCTCATCGGTTCCAAGCCTGCCGCCGCTATCACGATGAGGAGGCGTAACCCGCCCTGGCGGTTGACACCCCACCAACAAGCCCGGCGCGACCTGCCGGACGGAGCGAGACCTCCAGCCGCTGGCTCACCGAGGCCGGACCATCGGTGGAAACGTCGGACCCGCCCCGGCCTCCGGCGACTACGAAGGGTCAGCCTCTATGGCGTCACGACGGGTCCTGCGGGCCGCGCGGGTCACGTGGTGGCCGGTCCCCTTGAACTCGGTCGTGAGCCAGCTGGCATAGACGTCGCAGCCCAGCTAGCCCGCAACCGGGGCGACGAGTCGTCAAGCACCAGGCGCTCGGTTCTTGGCTTCTGATTCACGCTGGGCACAGCGCGGGCGTCTTCGCCGAAGTCCCATCATGCCAGGCTAGGCGGTAGTCAGGGGCTCTGGCCGGACCGTGAATCGGGGAGGGCGGGAGTGACATCGGTGTAGCCGAAGTCGTCTCCCTTGAACAGCAGGGCCTCTCCAGCCGTTTTCGCCAGGGCGTACGCGAAGCAATCCCCGAAGTTCAGCCGCGCTTTGTGACCGCTTCCCTTTCCGAAGTCCCGGTACGCGTCCCTGGCGATCCGAGCCTGATCGAACGTCACCGCCTCGACGCTCAGCTCCGCCGCTTCGACTAGCTCGTCGAAGCGGCGGCTGGCGACCGGATCCCGGCTCGCGTCGATCACCACCGCGGTCTCCACGAAATTTGCCGCCGAGATCCGCCGGACCTGCGCCTTCTCGATGGCCCTGGCCATATCCCCGGCGTCGTCCTCAGCCCGCAGAATCGAGATCAGGGCCGAAGTATCGATGATCACGCAGGGAGCCCGCGCTCGTCGTAAAGAAGATCACCGTGATCCGCACTGCGATACGGCTCGCGAAGCCGACGGGCGGTGTCCTCGCCGATAGCCAGCAGCCGGTCAGCCAGACCCGCTTCGCGCAGATGCCGGACTCGCTCAAGCCGCTCGCGAACCGCGATCGTCACCGCCATCGTCTGCGTCTCACCGGTCAGCGCGGCCAGTTCCTGCACCAGCTCGTGGGTCTCGGCGTTCTTAATATTGAGGCTCACGATCTACCCTTCTACCTACACCTTGCTACCAGGGTAGCACCCAGACAACCCCCCGGTTGTCCGCTCGGCAAATGTGGTGCGCCAGGGCTTGCGCATGCCAGTGATGACCGCGATTGCGCACTGCTGTAAGCCCCGCCTCGCCAGCTCGTCGTGAGTGCCGTTCTCCAGCAGGCAGAAGAGCCGGAACTGCTCCCGCCCGGGTCCGGTGAGCCGGATTTCATGCCAGCCGCCCATGGCGCCGTGCATGGCCTCCCACTTGCCGCCCCCGGAGAACCGGGGAGGCGGCGCTGCGGCGACCGCGTCCAGCACTGCCGTGAACTCAGCGTCGATCTTGCCGGGGCAGTTATCGAGGAACTCCAGCGCAGGCGCCGTCCCGTCAGGTGCCCGGTAATAGACGATGGCCCATGGCAGCTGCTCGCCGGGAGTCCGGCTGGATGCGCTGCGAGCAGCGTGCTGGTCACGTCGCCGCGCAGGCATAGGACTGACCGTGGCGGCCGGAGTTTACGAGATGGCCGCGGCGCGCCCGTTCGTGCTGCTTTCACGCATCGCCGGCCGAGCGTCCGCCGGCCGGCGGACGACGCGCAGGTCGGCTCCCAGCGCGTCGGCGAGCGCGGCGATGAGCGGGAACTCCGGGCGCACCCGGCCCGCCGTGAACAGGCGCCGGACGCTGGAGGCGTTGCGGCTGGCGCGCCGGGCAAGTTCGGCTTTGGATATGCCGAGGTCAATCCTCAGCAGGTCAAGATCCCGGATCACCGCGTCGGTCTGGGCAAGTTCGCGCGCGGCGCGCTCATAGGCCAGGCGGTACTCCGGGTCCTCCATCCGGCCCGCCCGGCGGCGCTCATGCACGCTCACGTCGAGCATCGTCGCGTCGGCCATGATCCCTCCTGAGTGTTGCGCAGGTGATACACTACTGTACCTCCTGTGCAACACTCTGCGAAGGACGAGCATTCCGGTGATCGCCTGGCAACCGCGCCGGCCGCTCGCGCCGCCCAGCCTGCCAGCGGGCGCGGACATGGCCGAAACGACACCCGCCAGCATCTGGGCCGACCCGACGGCACGGGCAGGCACGGAGATGAACCGGCGAGCGCTTCGTTCGCATCGAGGGGGTCAGGGGTTCAAATCCCCTCAGCTCCACCCAAAAGTACCAGGTCAGCGGGGTGACGCTAGCTCCGGCTGCCTCGCGCTCGTTCAGAATGTCCGATTCTGGGAGCGGATTGGGAGCGGATCTTGTTCGGGGTCCGGTTGGTGCGGTGCAAGTAAGGCGTCAAGCACGCCTACGGCCGAACGCGGCGCGAGCCGCTCCCGCTCACGGAGTGAGACTTCCCAGCGCTCCTGGAGTGCGGTCTTCAGCTCCTCCCGCATGGCGCTGCTGACATGCCCGTAGACCCCGTGCATGCCGGGGACTTCGTGCCCCATCCGATCGGACTTCAGGACGTCGGCGATCCTGGCCTCGTCCATCCAGGTCTGATGGCCATGCCGCAGCCCGTGCGGGGTCAGCCCGGTGAGCACGGGCAGCCAGGACGCGAGCGCGACATCCTCAGCGGGCAGTCGTCCCGATCCCCCGCAGCGGCCGGCACGGGCCTGGTGCGCGATCAGTGCGCCATCGAGGCGGCGCGGGAACGCGCGCCCGCAGACGGGGCACCGGCCAGTCTCGCCGTCGCTGACTAGCCTTATGACGCCTCGGCCTGATGGCGGGCTGAACGTTTCGCTGGGCACTGCCGCTGGCCAGGGAGGCACGGGCTTGCCGGGGAAGAGGTTGCCTGCGTCGACCATGACCGGCATGGCCGGCCGCTGGCCGCGCGCTGGGTGCCAGCCGTCGGCAGCCGGGCGGAGGAATCGCTCACTGTAGTTGGACCGGCGGAAGTGGCCGCCACCAGGGCCGAGGAAGACGTAGCCGTCGCCTGGGCACCAGGGCTTTTCGACGTTGCGGCAGGTGCACGTGCGCGGGGCACCGCTGGCCAGGTAGCCGCTGAGCAGCTCAGATAGGAACGGCGGTGCGTCGGCGGTGCGGATTGACCCGTCCTTCGGCCGGCCGCGGTAGAACCGGCCGTTCAGCTCATAGAGCTTCCAAGCGATGTCGATCTCGCTGCCCTTGACGCACTCCGGGGTCAGGCCGATGATCTCGCTCCACCGCATGCCGGTGTACGCCACGGTGATGATCATGATGAAGTCGGTGTCACATCCGGACAGCGCAGCGCAGCGCTCGGCGATCAGCAGTGCCTGCAGAGGCGTTGCCCATGCCTTCTCGGCACTCTCGTTGCGCTCGATCCGCCGCTGCCCCTTGCGGCCCTTGCCGCGCCTGCGCTGCGCCGGGTTGGCCTGGATGTGGCGCGGAATGGCATCGCCGAGGACTGTCGTGAGGGTGGACCTGGCGTCGTGGGCCGTCCGCCGCGAGTATCCGGCCGTCACGAGCTTCCGCTCCCAGATGGCGATCTCCTCGGCGGTGAGCGAAGATAGCGCGCGGTCGCCGAAGACCGGGAGAATATGCACTTCGATCAGGTAGCGGTAATTCGACAGCGTCGTCAGTTCAAGATCGAGAGCCGGGTACCACTGATTGACCCATTCAGCGAGCGTGATCCGTGCCGCGCGAGGATCAACGTAGGTGTTGCCCCGGATGGCGGCTTCCTGGTCACGCCCGTAGTTCTCGGCGGCCTTGCGGGTCTGGAAATCGGGCTTGGACTGCAATGTGCCATCCGGTCCGCGCCAGCGTGCGCGCCACAGGTTCCTGCGCTTTTCTGCGTAGGCCATTGCTCTCCTTCGTGGGCCATGCCCGGAGCGGCGGACAACGTTTGCTCAGGTGGCGCGGTGCGGCCCGTTCCTGGGCCGGGGGCGCAAGGGTGCAGGTTCGCGGCTGACTGCTTGCTGCGGCGCTCTGGGTCGCCGGGTGCGGCTGCTGCGGTCGCGGATCTCTGTCAGCGGGCCTGGGGCCTGCTCGTGCATCTGGACGATGGCGACGAGATGGGCGAGGCTGAACCGGTAGGCCCCGCCGAGCATGGTGAACGGGACCTTCCGGGCCGCGGATTGGCGTTCCAGCCAGCTCTTCTTTACGCGCAGGATCTCGGCGGCTTCCTCCGCCGTATAGAGCGTCGGCGCGCCCGCGCCGTGATCCGCGCTTGCCAACTCAGTTCCTCTGCGAGTGCTGGTCGATCAGCGCGATCTTGATGCCTGGTTCGGCGTCAACGACGTCCGCCCCACGCATCGCCGCCTGGCTCGGCAACTCCCGCCCGGCCGCGACTCCGCCCGCCTGCGTCGACCCGGCCATGGCCGCTTCGGCCTTATTTCCCCTTGCGCTGGTCACGGCTCGGCCTCCCGGTCCTCAAGCTGCGGATCTGCCGCCCGGACGGGGAACGACGTGTCCCTGAACGGTGTGTCCCTGGACAGGTGCATCTCGCCGAGGACAACTCCGCGGCGCCGGATCCTCTCGCGCAACTCCTCACTCATCCACGTCACAACCGTCCAGGTCGGGGGTTGTGGCCTGTCGAGTACAGGTTCGACCTGACGTTCCTGTGGCTGTTTCATGCCGTTCTTTCTCCTATCGCTCGCCTGAGGAGCCATGTCCTGGATGGAGGCACGTGCCTGAGTCACTGGCCTGCCTCCAGATCGCGTAGGGTCGCCAGGAGGGTCCCGGCCATGTGGTCACGGGACGCGCGGACGGTGTCAGGCCTGATCGCGGAGCCGTCAAGCGGAACGGCGACGACTCGGTCAAGGTCCAAGTCAGTCAGCCGTTCCCTCGTGGCGGGCGGCTCTGGCCTGGCCGTGTCTGCGTCTGGCATGCCAGCGCTCTTCTCAGCCGCCAGCGGCTGCGGCTGCGCAGGCTCGTATCCGCCCAACTCCGCGATGACCGGGCACAGGCTGCTGCCATCTAGGTGTGACCAGCGGGGCGGCGTAATGCCGTGGGCGTCCCAGTTGACCCCTTCGGCCGGGGGCTTCTCCTGTGCGTTCTCGCCGCACTCCGGGCAGGTCATCTGCGGCTTGCGGTGCGCGCTCATGCGCTCATCCATCCTTGCGCCGGAACTCTGTCTGCACTGTCTGCAGGATGGGTCGTTCTCGCCGGGGAGTTGGCGAACCGGACATGTACGGCGGATGCAGCAGTACTCATGCGATTTCCCTGGCGTTTCGTAGCCGGCGGGCCGGGCGGAAGTCGGGGGCGATGCCGATACCCATTGCGGGCCTGTAGCGGCTGAAGGGCTTGTAGCCGGGCTCGTCGAGCTTGTCCTCGTCCAGTGCTGCGGCGGCTGGCCAGCCGTGGCGCTCGGCCTGGCGCCGGGCGGCGCTAGCAACACAGCGTTCACTGCGGGTCCGCTCGGGCGGGCGCTTGTCCCACCACACGTTCCACAGGTCGCAGGCCAGTTCACGAACCTCAGGGCTGACCGTGGCCGCGTCACCCCGGATGAGTTTGCGGATGGTCTCAGGTCGGACGTTCATGGCCCGCGCGATCCGGCTGGAGTCGTGACCCATGGCGATGAGCGAGCGGAGCCGCCAGATGGTGCCGCCTGCGTGCAACTGCTTGCCGGTGCCGACGGCGAGAAGTGCGGTCATTGCTTATGCCCCCAGGCCGATTCGATGGGCGCGGTTCGCCAGCGGCACAATGTCGTTCGCCAGCGGCCCGCAGCGCGCGGTGGTCATCGCCTATCTCCTGTGTCCGCACCTTCAGTGCTGCCGTGATGGTGTGATGCTCACCATGATAGCAGAGTGATGCGTGGTCGCAAACCTTCGCGACCGGGCAGACTTCCAGAAGCGCTATCGAGGGTGGCAGGATGGTGTGCCGGGGATGACTTCGCGTGCCACATACCTGCGGCGATCGCAGCCAGCGGGCCGACGTCGGCCCGGCGGGCTGGAGACGCACTCAGCCCTGGTGATACTGGCCTGGTGACCAGTCACCAGCAGCCCCAGGCGGGCGAGGTACCGGTCCGCGGCGGGCGGATGACCGCCGGGATGACCCGGCGCGGTGACCAGTTGCTGCGGCCGATGGGGCCATGGTCGCCCGCCGTGCACGAGTACCTGCGGCACCTGGAGGCAGCCGGGTTCGGCGGCGCTCCCCGGGTGCTCGGGATCGAGGGCAACCGGGAAGTCCTGACCTTCATCGACGGCAACGTCGCCAACGATCCGCGCTGGCAACCCGGCCGCGGGCACCGGCTCCCGCCCTACGCCCGGACCGAGCCGGCACTGCGCGGCGCAGCACGACTGATCCGCGCGCTGCACCAGGCCGCCACCGGCTTCCGGCCCGTCCTCACCAGCTACCGGTTCCACCCGCACCCGCCGATGGCCGGCGACATCGTCTGCCACGGCGACCTCGGCCCATGGAACACCGTCTATAGGGACGGGCTACCCGTCGCGTTCATCGATTGGGACGCCGCCCAGCCCGCCCGCCCGCTCGACGACCTCGCCGCGGCGGCCTGGACCTTCGTGCCGCTCGCCCCGCCGCGGCAGCTGCACGAAGCAGGGTTTGACCCGCTCCCCGACCTCCCGGCCCGGCTGCGGTCCTTCCTCGACGCCTACGGGCTCACTGACCGGACGGCGATCCAGCCCGCGCTGCGGCGCTGCGTGCTGGACGACCCCGAACCGTTGCGCTGGCTCCAGGACATCTCGCCAGATCTCGCCCGCGGCCTTTGACCCGGCATCTTGCCGTCAGCAAGGACAATCGCCCTGCGTAACCGTGCCGATCGGCCTCGGTGCACACGCTCGGCTCGTTACGGACGGAGTTGGCATCGACGATCAGGCTGTCAGTGAGCATCCATATCAGGGCATTGTGCGTGCGCCTGAGCCGGCCGCTTGACGTTACTAGATGATCAATTCCAAGGGGTCAGTGGTCATAGGCTAGAAGCGATCGTTTGACGGGCTGGCCCGTGTGGTCGTTGTGCCAGATCGCGGCAGTCAGCGCGAGGATGCGCTGCATGACGCGGATCAAGACGCCTTCTGGGGTCTTCCCGCCGTGTCGTTCGAGGTCGAGCTGGCCCTTGTAGCTGTCGAAGATCGATTCGACGGTCTGGCGTAACGGCTTGAAGAACTGCGAGCCAGGCCGCTCGGCTTCGCCCTTGCGGGCGGGGCGCAGCAGCGTCAGGCCAGCTTCGGCGAGGGCGGCCTCGAACTCGGCGCCGAAGTAGTTCTTGTCCCCGATCAGGATCTGGCCCTGCCGCCAGCTGGTCAGCTCCGGGTCGGCACCCAGGATGTCCAGCAGGACCTGGCGCTCGTCGGCTTTGGCCCCGGTGACCGCGAACCCGACCGGCAGCCCGTGCAGGGTGGCGAGCAGGTGCAGGCGCAGGCCCCAGAAGTAGCGGGTATGGCTGGCGCAGTAGCCGTACTCGGCCCATCCGGCCAGGTCGGAGCGGCGCACCGCGTCCCGTGACCGGGCGCACTCTACCGGCGTGGAGTCCACGACCCAGACGTCGTCACTCCACAGCGTGGTGTCGCGGGCCAGCACCGTGATCAGCCAGGTCACGGTGCCTGCCAGCCGGCGCAGCCGCTTGTTGTACCCCGGCTGCCCGGGCAAGTACGGGAACATGTACCGCAG
>Ga0316363_10003465_pt1 | contig 11282 bp, 10 predicted proteins | sample Sb_taG_3_FD_200459 | JGI IMG/M metagenome (GOLD analysis project Ga0316363, IMG submission 200459) | Peat soil microbial communities from Weissenstadt, Germany - Sb_50d_a_PC metaG (v2) (version 2) | ecosystem: Environmental > Terrestrial > Soil > Wetlands > Peat | place: Germany: Weissenstadt...
GGCGGGTCTCATCGGTAATGCCACGAATCGACTTCTTGAATCTGCGGTTGTAGCGCTCGATGAAAAAGTCCACTAAAGGAAGAATGTCTTCTTTTCGCTCCCGCAAGGGCGGGATAAAGATCGCAATGATGGCCAACCGGTAGTAGAGATCCTGACGAAACTGACCATCGCGCACCGCCTTTTCCAGATCGCGGTTGGAGGCTGCGATCACTCGTACATCCACCTGCATATCGCGGACACCACCCACGCGGCGGATGACCTGGTCTTCCAGCACGCGCAAGAGTTTGGCTTGCAGCAGTGGAGAGAGTTCGCCGATTTCATCGAGAAACAGCGTACCTCCATCGGCGGCCTCGAACAGCCCTTTCTTCATCTGCTTGGCATCGGTGAACGCGCCCTTTTCGTGGCCGAAAAGCTCGGCTTCCATCAGCGTTTCCGGAATGGCGGAGCAGTTGATCGCTACAAAGGGTTTCTCCTGCCGGGAGCTTTCGTAGTGGATGGCTTTGGCGATGAGGTCCTTGCCGGTGCCGCTTTCGCCTTGAATCAGAATGGTGGTGGCCTCGCTGGCCGCAACCTTGCGGACGAAGTTCATGAGTTCGGTCATCTTAGGCGAGACGCTCACCACGCTGTTGTAACCGGATGCGCGGCGCACCTCACCTCGCAGGGTCTGAACTTCGGTGCGCAAGCTCGTGGCCTCGAGCGCGTTCTTGATGGTAACGTGAAGCTCATCGAAATCGATCGGCTTGCCCACGAAGTCGTAAGCCCCGAGCTTGAGCGCGGCTTTGACATCGTCGATTTGCGGATCGGCCGTGATCATGATGACGGCGCGGGCATCGCCATTTTTCTTGAGTTGATCAAGCACTTCAATGCCGCTGATGTCGGGCATGCGCACGTCGAGAAGAACGAGATCGGGCGATTCCCGCTGCGCCAGTTTAAGCGCCGGTTCCCCGGAATCAGCTTCGATCACCTGGTAGCCCCACTCTTCGCACTTCTGGCGGAGCGACCAGCGCACCAGGCGCTCGTCGTCCACGATCATGACTTTCTCTGCAGGCATCCCGTGTTTAATTTACTACGAAATGGAAGCGGCTTGCTCTGGCAGCTTGTCCGTAAGGCCGAAAGAACTGTGCAACGCCGGGCTGGGGCCGATAGGCAGAATGGCTGCCCCTGTGTAGCGCGTGCCCCTAGCAGGACTCTTGCTGGAGAGACCCGTCCAAATATGCAGGAAAGGCTCTAGGTCTCGACCAAGGTTATGCCGACACGGGTAGCCGCCCGCCGCAACTTGTCACCTAGCGTGGCCAGGGGGAGTGCTTCGCGCAAGGCGAGTTCGACATAGGCGGCATCGTATTCGCTTAGGCCGCTTTGACGTGCAATCGAAAGGATTTGGTTGAAAGCTGTGCCGGGCTGAATGGGGTCAACCGAAATGCGGAGCCCTGCTATGCGCTGAAGCAACGCCGTAACCTGTGCCAGGGTGATGCGCTTGCGTCGTTCTGCCACGAGCAACGCATTCGCAACCTCAAAAGGCCAAATGGCAGGGGTGAGCACCTCGGTTCCGGCCGAAAGCAGATCGAGAACTCCTTCTGTAAAACGCGTACTCTCGTCCTCGAAGCACCAGGCCACGGCCACGGACGCATCGAGAACGATTCGCTTGTTAATGGCGGCCTTCATTGATCAACTCACGGATAGTGATCTTTCCCAGAGTTGCGCTCTTTCGAAGATCGCGAATCTCTCGTACCAACCTGTCGGGCGGCTCTTTCTCGCCCGCGTCAGCGGGAACCAGTTTGGCGATCGGAATCCCGCGCCTCGTGATCCGGATCGTCTCGCCCTCGGAGACTCTTTTCAGCAGACCATTGAGATGGGTCTTGGCGTCGAAGGCCCCGACAGTAGTCTTGCGATCCATGTAAACTAGTTTATCAACTAGTCTGTCAGCACGGCAACCCGATACCCTGCACAGGCAATGGTCATATTTAGGAAGGTATATTTTGCAGGCATTTCTAATTGGCGCCGATTAACGCGAGGGCAAAGGCGCGACCTTCAGCGCTTTTCTCTCTTAATATTCTCCCCCAGGTGGTAAACAATGAGCCCTGACGAGACCGGACGTCTTGTAATTCTTAGCGGGCCTTCCTGTGTCGGGAAGAGTCCGCTCTACAAGTCCCTTGGCAAGTTCTATCCTGAGCTGCGCACCCAGTTTCACAAGCTAGTGCTGGTTAACAGCCGCGCTCCACGTCCCGGCGAACTCGACGGCGTGGACTATCATTTTCGCACGCGGGCGCAGGTTGAAGCGTTGCGGGAGGAGAATCGATGCGCGGTGCTGGAGGCGCGTGATGACCTACAAGCACTGGATGTTCAGGAGCTCGAGTCTTTACTGCAACGCGGCGATGTCTTCTTCGAGGGGCATCCAATTGTGGCCCGGGCACTGCAGACGCATCCTCGCCTCGTGGGTGTTAACCGGCTCAGTATTTTTCTCTCCCCGCTTTCAAAGGAAGAGATCGCTTACCTAAAGGCGCCTGAGCGTAATGTGTCGCTTCAGGAACTGCTCACAGATATCATGCGGCGCAAGCTCTTGCGGCGGACTCGGCGCCAAAGAGGAGACCTATCGGCTAAGGACTTGGAAAACGTGGAGACTCGCGCCTCAAGTGCCTACCGCGAACTGCAAGGGGCGTGGCAGTTCCAATATGTGATTCCGAATCACGACGGCGAGGATAGTGATAACTGGGAAGCGTTTTATTACTTGATTGGCGACGCTCGCAAAACACTCGACGCTTTCGTCGCCTTGCTCAAGGGCGTCGTTCGGCCAGGCGTGGAGAAGTGGGAAGAGGACCTCTTGCCGTCGGAGAGTTGAAAGTGATCTCGCTACTCATGCGGCATTGCGCTCTACGTTTGCCATGTTCACGATGGGTGACGGAATAGGGACACGTCCCTGCGGGGCGGCCGTACTGGCACAAATACCTTTGATGATTCCTTTCCTCGGCCCTCGTGCATCTGCACATCAACCGCGGCTTCATCCGCTTGAATGCAACTTCCGCCAATCAACTCTCGCCTCATCGCGGCGACCATGGCAATGGTTGTCGCTACCGCGATCTCAGATGCTCACACGGCGCAGTGACTTGTATCACCACATCGGAACTGGAAATGAGTATAATGGTACTGAGCGAGCGGCGAGAAGACACTGTCCCGCCTGAACACTGCAGCCGCGAAAAGACACTCCTGCATTGGCCGCGATGTTCTGTGGCCCCCATCAGCCTATTTGTGAGTTCCACCTCGAAAAGGAGAGGTATGGCGCTCAATGTCCCCAACCGTTTGCCCGTCGTCCACCGTCAGCAGGAATGGAAGCGCATCCCCCTGCTCCTGGAGGCAGCATAGCAGGCCGCTCACGTGCCGTTGAACGGCTCTGATGGTGGTGAAGGGCGTCACATTCTTGGAGGAGGTATTTTATGGCTGATCTATATACCTGCAGCTGCGGCAACCAAACCTGGGAAATCTTCGACATGGGCGTGCGCTGCACAGTGTGCAAAGCGGAGTATGTCACCCCACACACGCCAGTGGCGGAATTCAATTCCGCGATCACGCAGGAACTGGAAGAGGAACTGGCAGAGTGACCGTCCGCAGTCATACCGAGGTGTCACGTGATGTTTCTCCCCGACCTCAGGCAGAAGGAGAATCCACACTCCGGATGCCTGCAGGCAACATCGAAGCCGGAGACTGCGGCGTCTGACAGAATTTTTGCCGGCACTGTGCCTCCGGCTTCAAAAGGAGGTTGTCATGCCAACTGTAACTGCTCCATCCCGCGTTAAACTGCAAAACATCCTGTTCGCCACGGACTTCACTCCATCCGCGCAATTAGCTCTGTCCTATGCCCTGAACCTGGCTCACAGCTACGATGCTGGAGTGTACGCGGTGAACGTGCTGCCGCACCTGCCGTTTGTCGAAGGGGTGCAGCCCGATCCGGAGCAAACCAGGTTGCTGGCCGAACAACAGCTGGCTGCCTTAGTGGGCTCCGAGTCGTTCAAAGGCATTCGACACAAGGAACTGATCGAGGAAGGCGAAGTTGCGAAAGTGCTCGACAAGTTGGTCTGGAAGTATGAGATTGACCTCATCGTCATTGGCACCTGCGGCCGCAAGGGACTCGGAAAGGTGCTGCTGGGCTCGGTGGCAGAAGAGGTCTTTCGCAATGCCGAGTGCCCCGTGCTGACGGTGGGTCCGCATGCTACCCGTTGGGAGATCGATGGCAAACTGCGACACATTCTGTATGCCACCGACTTCGGGCCAGAGTCGGTGCACGGTCTGCCCTACGCCATATCCTTGGCCGAGGAAAATCGGGCTCGTCTGACCCTCCTGCATGTGGCGCCCGAACCTGGTGTCGTTCTGCCAGAACCAGAACCCGGAGCTATGCCCGTGGTTGACCCGAGCGAGGTGGCTGCTTCCACGGAGAAGCAACTCCGCGCCCTGATTCCCTACGGAACACAGCTTTGGCATGAGCCCGAGTACATGGTGCAATTTGGTTCCCCGGCAGAGATGATCGTGAGAATCGCTGCGCAGTCGGTCGACATGATCGTGCTGGGCGTGAAACGGCCGGCGGCTTTGACCAAACACCTGGGCGCAGGCGTCGCTTATAAGGTGGCCTGCGAGGCGACGTGCCCGGTCCTTTCGGTCGGCGCACGTTTCCGCGTCTAGCGAGAAGGGGCGGACGGCCCGGCCTTCGCGTCCCTCCTAACTATGAAGGGTGCCCATTCAAGCAGAGCTTGGGCACCCTCAGAGTTCAAATGACTGCGATAGGCTGGGCCAGCCCGCGAGCAATTTCATCGTAGACATCCATCAGATAACGCCTCTCTTTCCGGAGACGGGAGTCAGACTCTGTACGGACCGGGGTCGACGATGGCTTGAATAACCGTGAGCCTGCGCTTGGTCCAAGCCGACGTTATTGCCGTTTCCACTTCGGAAGCGGTCTCGCAAACCTTGCCGTCGGCGCCAAACGCCTCCGCCACCTTTATGATGTCTGGATTCGTGAAGTCCACGGCGTAGTGAGGCAATCCTCGCCGTTCCTGCGACATGGCGATGAGCGAGAGGGCGCCGTCGCACAGCGCAACAACGATAAGCGGCAATTTTAGACGCCGGGCGGTTTCCAGTTCCGCCATATACATGGCGAATCCTCCATCGCCCAGGAACGCCACTACAGGTTTGTCCGGCCAAGCTAGTTGGGCCGCCATCGCGGCTGGGAATCCGTATCCCATCGCCGACAAACCGTTGGACATAAAGAAAGACTTGGCTGCGTAGGTTGTCCACATCTGGCCCACCAGGAACTTGTGGGCGCCGACATCGCAGGTAGCCACGGTCCCCTTGGGCAGTATCCTTCTTGCTGCGGCGACCACCTGGTGAGACGCCATCCCCGTGCCGGCACGGGTGATGAGCTCCAACAAGTCCCGGCGGTGAGAACTGAGCTCATGCAGGCTCCACGCGCGACGAGATGGCACCTGTTCCGCGAGAGCAGAAAGCGCTGTAGCAGGATGACCGACCAACTCAATTTCCGCTGGATAAAACTCGTCGCTATTGGACAAGGCGTCAACGTGGACGACCGGTGCTTGAAAATTCCAGGGCTTATCGAACTCCACCACATCCAGCCCGCAAGCGACGATGAGATCCGCTCGCTCCCCCAGTTCAAGGACGAGCTTGTCTCCCAGCATCTCAAAAACGCCGGCAAAGAGCGGATGGTCCTCCGGGATCACGCCTTTGGCCTTGGGCGTTACGATGACCGGCGCGCCCAGCTTTTCCGCCAAACCGACCAGGGCGTCGCCCGCATTGGCACGGAGAACACCCAAGCCGGCAAAAATGATTGGGCGCCCAGCGGCAGCAATCATTTCCTTCGCTTTGGACAACGATTCCCTGCCGGGCGCGCCCATACCGGCGTAAGTGCGAACGGGAGAAGTCGTCGGAAATCTTCCACCGGCTTCCGCCTTGGCCAGATCGCTGCAAAGAGTGAGATGAACCGGACCGGGCCGTTCACTCGTGGCGATCCGAATTGCCTTATGCAGCGTCTCCGCTGCTGAACAAGGATGTACCCATGCACTCCATTTGGTGACCGGTCGGTAGAAAGCCACGGAGTCCAGCACCTGGTGGGTGGCTACGTTGTACCGAGGTGCCGCGATCTGTCCCGTAATTGCGATGACCGGATCACGGTCCATCCACGCATTGGCAACGCCGGTGGCCATGTTGGTGGCGCCGGGACCGATGGTCGCGACCGAGACTCCTGGAATGCCCAGGATTTCGCCGGTCACGCCAGCGGCAAATGCAGCCGTGTTCTCATGCTTGGTTAGCAGAAAGGGGATGCCCGCCTCTTTCAGCGCGTGCATGAGGTCCACCACCTCGCCGCCCGGAAGTCCGAAAACGTAGGGTATCCCCACCCGCCGGAGGACTTCCGCCATTGCTTGTACCACAGTGGTCACTTTGGGCCTTGCCACCGTGCTCATTGCTAGATGCCTCCCCTATCTTTTATCTTTGGCACGCATGAGGACAGCCTAATACTTTCGCAGAACCAGAAAGAACCCGCACGCAGCGCCCAGGAAACCGAATGCCACCAGGTACATGAGACCCGCTGTATATGTACCCGTAACCCCAATCAAGAAACCGACGATCATTGGTGACAGGGCGCCAACCAGTTGGGAGGATCCATTTTGCAGTCCGGCCGCCTGACCGATCATGTGGGCAGGTATAAATGTTTGAAGCAGGGTCCAAGCCATCGGTATGGAAACACCTTTGAAGAAGAGCGCAACACAAAGAAGGCCTGCGCTCAAGTAACTGCTGTGAACCATAGCTGCCAAGAATATGAAGAAGGCGCACCCGGCGAGGCCGACACAATTTATGACAGCTGCTTTCTTCAACCAATCAGCGACCACGCCGGCGCTGATCAATCCCAAAAGACCGAAGCAGTACGGCAGCGAAGAGAAAAATCCCATTTTCGCCCAGGAAAAGCCTCGAGCGACTCTCAGATACTGGGGCAGCCAGGACATAATGCCCCACCATATGCTGACCGAAGCCCAAAACGAGAACGCGCAGCAACAAAAATCGGGGTTCTTGATTAGCGTGATGAAGTTTCGCCAGGCCGTCCCGGTCTCGACGCCGTTTTCGGTTCCGGTACCGGGCGTCTCATTCCTGGTTATATGTTCGAGTTCGGCCTTATTTACCCACCTATTTTGTTGGGGTCGATCGGTCGTGAAAAACCAGATAAACGGAATGCTGACCATGCTCAGGACGGCGCACAACCAATAAATAGTCCGCCAACCATAGACGGCGATGATTGCGGCGAAGACCGCCATGCCCACAGCAGGCCCGACCATCTGACCAACCAGCCAAGCCGAGTTCGCCTTTCCTCTTTCCTCCCGAGGAAACCAGTTCTTCACAAATGCACTCAGCATTGGGTAGTGCAGGCCTTCTCCGGCTCCTAAGATGAACATTGCGGCATAGAGCAGCGTCACCGCCCTTGCATTTGCGGCTAGCAGAAGTGGTACAGTCCATGAGATCAAGGCAATCGACATCGCTTTACGCGGTCCCAATCGATCCCCAACTGGGCCCAGCAGAACATTTCCCAGCCCGTAAGCGGCAAGGAAGAACGTCATTAGCAATCCCTGTCCGACAGGGTTGTTCTTGAGTCCCATTTCTTGGAGGAAAGGTGGGAATGCGATCAGAATCGAAACGTTTACTCGATCCAGATAGGCTACGAAAACGGTGAAGGATAGAATAGTCGCCAGCCAAACCCGCATCCTGGTTGCGGTTTCGGCGTGAATCATCGCGCTTGGCACTTGCGTTTCGGCGATGATCTGAGGTGTTTTGCTAGCCATTCTCGATTCTCTTCCATAACTACCGAATGACGAACGGAGCCTCGCTTTCAACGTTTCCGCTTCGACCTGGGTAGTCACAACCAGCGTGCCCGGACCCGCTCAAATCAGTACCAGTTGATGACCTTACTGCGAGGCCGCGTTCTTAGCTCTGCTTGAGCGCCGCTTTCACCCGATCCGGCGTCATGGGCAACTGGAACAGCCTGACCCCTGTTGCATCATGGATCGCATTCGCAATGGCCGCCCCCATGGTTATGATCGGCGGTTCGGCAATTCCATCCGGAGCCAGCTCCGGGTTGTCGATCAGAACAGCCTCGATCTTCGGCATCGTCGAGAAACGTGGGATCTCGTACGTGTCGAAGTTCTTGTTGAGAACCTCGCCGTTGCTGAAATGTACCTCCTCGCTGAGCGCATAGCCAATGCCCATGCTGACACAGCCTTCGACCTGCTGGTGAGTGATTTCCGGATTGACAATGATGCCCGCGTCCACCGCGGTGGCCACGCGCTCGACCTGCACCTTCCCGGTACTCTTGTCGACCTTCACCTGCAGCACCGTGGCCACATAGGTTTTGTACCAGGTGCCGCACGCGACACCTATGCCCTGGTTACTCGGCGCCCGGGTTGGTTTCCAGCCAAACTGCTTCACCGCCGCCTCGAGCACACGCCGCATGCGTTTGTCGGTCAAATGTCGCATGCGGAATTCAACTGGGTCGACGCCGGCCTTGCTCGCCAGCACATCCATATGCGACTCGCGAGCGAAGGTGTTCGTATTTACCCCTGGCATGCGCCACGGTCCGACATTGAAGGGATGCAGACCCCCAGCTGTGTCCATTTTTTGCCAGGCGATTCCCGTTACCGGCACTGCGGTCGTCCGCTGGTTCGGAATGTCATAGAAGGTCACCGAACCCCAATCGCCGGCCGCATACACCGTGAAATCCCAGGAGACGATTTTGCCGTCGGCGGTCATGCCGGAGCGGATCTTCACCACTGCCGCCGGCCGGAATCTCTCGTATTGGAAATCCTCGGCACGACTCCATACCAGTTGGACGGGCTTGCCTACCAGCTTCGCCAAACGCACCGCTTCAGCGCAATTCTGCCCGTTGGTCTTCCCCCCAAAGGCACCGCCTACATAGGGGACAATGATGCGCACGTTTTGCTTGGGGAAGCCCAGCGCCTGCGCAATTTTGTCTCTGAGTATGAATGGGATCTGGGTTGCCGCCCACACCGTGGCCTTGCCATTTTCGATCATGGCGAGCGCTGACTGGGTTTCCATTGGCGCGTGAGCGCCGTAACTGTGAAGGTACGTTAGCTCAAACGGTTCGGCGAGTTTTTCCGCCTCGGCCAGGTTGCCGCTCTCTTTCATCACCTGGGGTGGCGTCGCATTTTTGACGAGGTGGTCGAAAATGGTCTTGTCGTTCAGCCCCGTCTCCTTACGCTCGTACTGCGCCTTAATAAGCCCCAGCGCTTTTTCGGCCATGTCGGGCCGCTCGTGGATCACGGCGATCAGGTCGCCGTCCTTCACCACCTGCGCGCCGGGTACCTTCTCCGCGGCAGTCGTGTCGACATCTTTCCCGTTTGCGCCGTGTGCCGGCGGCCTTAGAATCCGTGCGTACACCATCCCCGGGACCCTGATATCGCCTGTGTACTTGGCCTTGCCGGTAACCTTTTCAACTGCGTCCTTGCGCCGGGAAGACTTGCCGATCACTTTGAAATCCGCTGGAGATTTCAACGGCACATTGGCAAGGTGGCGCTCAATGCGCTTTCCCTGGACCAACTCTCCATAGGAGACGCGTTTGCCCTGCGCCGCATCGCTGATGACGCCTTCGCTCACCTGCAACCGCTCGACGGGAGCCTTGAACTGCTCCGCCGCCATTTGCAGGAGGACGGCTCGTGCTTCGGCAGCGGCTCCGCGCACGATCGGTCCCAGTATTCTCATCGATTGTGATCCAAACGTGCCCACGTCCCAGGGACACACATCGGTGTCACCGCCCGCGATCACATCGACCGAGTCGAACCCAACAGCGAGTTCGTCGGCAACGAGTTGCGCAAACGAGGTCTTGGGGCCCTGGCCAAGTTCGACCCTGCCCACAAGACAGGTGACCCGACCGTCAGCTCCGATTTGCAGAAACGCGTTGAAGTCGGTCGGCACCGTGTTCTTCGGGGGCTCGCTGTAGGTTGGTGGCACCCCTTGGGAAGCGGCTTGCCACGCTTCCAGCGGACCGGTGCAGAAGAACACCACCAGTCCGGTTCCTGTGAATTTGAGAAAGGTGCGACGGCTGAGATCGCCATTCGCAGTTACATTCATGTCGTCTTGTATCAGGAGTGGTTTCATGCCGCCTTTCCTTTCATCGCCGCCGCAGCTTCCTGGATGGCGTCTACGATGCGATTCTGATTGCCGCAACGGCACAGGTTGTCATCCATATAACGAATGATTTCTGCGCGCGTTGGCTGCCGCTTCTTAAGCAGAAATGCATATGCCGACATAATCATTCCCGGTGTGCAGAAGCCGCACTGAAAGGCATTGTGGTTGACGAACGCCTCCTGGATGGGGTGCAGGCGTTCATCCTTGCTTAGGCCCTCAATCGTCAGCAAGTGCTTGCCGGCAATGTCCTTGACGGGGACCGTGCAAGACCGGACGGCTTCCTTGTTTACAATCACGGTGCAAACGCCGCACAGCGCAGCGCCGCAGCCGAACTTGGCGCCGGTGAGGCCGAGATCGGAGCGCAGCACCCACAGCAGCATGCGCTCATCGTCGACCGTCACCCGCGTCGGCTTGCCATTGAGAGTGAATGAGATTGCTCGTTCCATCGCATCTCCTTATGATGGTGCTCGAAATCAGCGGATAAGAATTTGGTTTGCGACGGGCAGCGACACAGCAGACGAAACTACGACCCTCGCTCCGCGGCGCCTTGTCAGATTAGTGGGTCGATTTCTCAAGCCAAGTATTTGCCCCTATTTCAGGCCAGTCAAGAGATGCCGGTCACACTTTGTTGTGACGCGTCATCAGCAACTGCTGCACGCTCATGCACTTTTCAGCTGTTTGTGATTTTTTTCTTTGATCTCGAGAAGATCGGGCGGGCAGCGACGATGCCTGTGCTCGGCTGGAGCAGATCTGCGGTGTTGGGCGTCAAACGCGAAGTGGATGAGTAACTTGAAGAAAAGGAAGGACGAAAACACAGTCAAACGGCGCGCCCGGGAACTTGCGTCGTAACAAGGTTTCTCACGACCGTGGCGATTATCAAGGACGGTGAACCTATGATTAGAGACCGTCCCCCCGGCAGACCAATTGGATATGGCTGTGGGCTGGGAGGTGAACCGATGACATCGCAAGCGAAATATTATTGGAGTTCAAGAGCCGCCAAGCGCGGCGACACGCTGCCCCCGTCAGAACTGGAATTCAAAGAAGAAGGCGAGCACGTGGACTAGGTTTTTGTGGGGACGGGGCTATGCCCTGTCCAA
>Ga0316363_10003469_pt1 | contig 11277 bp, 8 predicted proteins | sample Sb_taG_3_FD_200459 | JGI IMG/M metagenome (GOLD analysis project Ga0316363, IMG submission 200459) | Peat soil microbial communities from Weissenstadt, Germany - Sb_50d_a_PC metaG (v2) (version 2) | ecosystem: Environmental > Terrestrial > Soil > Wetlands > Peat | place: Germany: Weissenstadt...
CTGTGCTACAGGAAGAAAAGCGTGACAGACGCAATAGACGCACCCTGGAAGCCAAAGTACAACCCGTGGCTGATCGCTCTGACGGTCACGATGGCCACATTCATGGAAGTGCTCGACACCTCCATCGCCAATGTGTCCCTGCCGCATATTGCCGGCAACCTCTCCGCCAGCCAGGTAGAATCCGCCTGGGTGCTGACGAGCTATCTGGTTTCCAACGCGATCATCCTGCCGATCAGCGCCTGGCTCTCCACGATCATTGGCCGCAAACGCTTCTATATGGCGTGCGTTGCGCTTTTTACGACCAGCAGCTTTCTATGTGGGCTTGCTCCGAGCCTGGGGATGCTGATTTTTTTCCGAATCCTGCAGGGCGTAGGCGGAGGCGGTCTCCAGCCAAGCGAGCAAGCCATACTTGCCGATACGTTTCCCGCATCCAAGCGCGGCATGGCCTTTGCCGTTTATGGAATGGCCGTCGTGCTCGCCCCGGCGATCGGTCCGACACTCGGGGGATACATCACGGACAACTACAATTGGCGATGGATTTTCTACATCAATGTCCCGATCGGCTTGCTGTCGCTGTTTCTGACGAATCGCCTGGTCGAGGATCCGCCGTTCTTGAAGCGCGAGCAGGAGAGAAGAAGGGGAATCCGCGCCGACTATGTGGGCCTGGGGCTGATCACCATCGCCATTGCCAGTTTGCAGATCGCGCTCGACAAGGGGCAGGAGTCCGACTGGTTCTCTTCGCATTGGATTACTTCGCTGGTGGTCCTTGCGGGCTATGCTTTTCTGGTCTGGATCGTTTGGGAGTGGCACCATCCGAATCCCGTAGTGGACATCCGCTTGTTTAAGAGGCGCAATTTTGCGACGGCGATGTTTTTCAGTTTCACGGTGGGGATCGTGTTGTACGGCACGACATTCATGATTCCGCAATTTCTGCAGGTGCAGTTGGGATATCCCGCGGTGGTCGCCGGGGAGGCCCTGGCCGGCGGGGGTTTCATCATGATCATGGTGTTGCCGCTTGTGGGGACGATGGTCTCGCGAGTCGATCCGCGCAAAATGATGGCCTTCGGTTTCGTATCGATTTCCGCGGCGATGTACTACATGTCGAGCCTGGTCAGCCTCACCATGGACTTCCGCGCGGCATTCTTGATGCGCACGCTGCAGATGTTCGGCCTGGCATTCATCTTCGTCCCGCAGAATGTCCTGGCGTACGTGGGCGTCCCTCGCGAGAAGAATAACCAGATTTCTTCCATGAACAGCTTCATGCGCAACGTCGGTGGAAGCATCGGAATCGCGCTCATCTCGACTTCGATAGCGCGCGTCGCCCAGCGGCGCCGCTATTCGATGGTCGCGCACACGACGCCCGGAACGCCGCAGTATGAGAACCTCGTGTCCGGGCTGGCTCGGACTTTGCAGGGAAAAGGAGCGGGCAGCGTCGAAGCCACTCGGCAGGCACACGGGCTCGTATCGTTCATCATTGACAGGCAGGCGACGACGATTGCCTACGTCGAAGTGATTTCCATTCTGGCAGTCATAATTCTTTGCCTCGTTCCATTTCTCCTCATCATGAGGAGAAACCGGCCCGCGGTGGGCGACCAGGCCGTGATTCACTAAGGATTCCCCCCTCGAATTTTCAGAAACCGAGTGGCGCAGGCTTCCAGCCTGTGGGGTTTGGTCCTTGCAAGGACTAACCCCCACAGGCTGGAAGCCTGCGCCACCTGAACACGTCCATCTCGGCTATACTGTCGCGGCTAGCGGCACGAAGAAAGAGTCCGCGCGAGGACGGGAGTCCCGTTGTATCCCTTCATTCACATTGGCCCATTGACGCTCGGCTCGTACGGCCTGATGGTCGCGACCGGGCTGATTTGCGCGTTTTTTATTCTGCGCGCTGATTTTGCGCGCCGCGGATCCACCGCCGACGCCGAGGCGATCATCGGCATCACGGGCCTCGCCGGCCTCGTTGGTTCGCGGCTCTACCATCTGCTGGAAAGCCCCGCCGAGTTTTTCGCCGATCCGTGGCCGCAGCTTTTCAGCACCATGGGTTTCGCGTTTGTGGGCGCAATCATCGGCGGATTCCTCGCCCTCGTGCTTTTGGCGAAGCGTTTCCGGATGTCGCCGCTGCTGATGCTGGACGCCGCTTCTCCCGCAGCGGCGATGGGTTACGGCATCGGGCGCATCGGCTGCCTGATTTCCGGTGATGGCGATTATGGAATTCCCACGTCGCTTCCCTGGGGCATGAGTTTTCCAAATGGCATCGTGCCCACGACGCAGCGCGTTCATCCCACCCCGATCTACGAATTTCTGGCAGCCGGTTTGATCGCCTGGATTCTCTGGCGTCTTGGCGCGCGCTGCTTGAAAACACATGCCCCGAACGGAATCATTTTCGCGGCGTATCTTGTGCTCACCGGGATCGCCCGGTATCTCGTTGAAATCATTCGGATCAACCCGCGCTCGTTCTACGGCCTCACGAACGCGCAGGCGGCGAGCGTGATTTCGATTCTCGCGGGCGTGGCCCTGTTCGTTTATCGCCGCTGGGCGGCTCCGCAAAAGATACGCGCTTGACGGCTTGAGCTGCCTCGCTTACCGTCCATGCAGACGCTGGTGCGACAGGATTCACACTGTCGGTGTGGTTCATGCAGGTACGAACCCCCGCAGACTGAATTCTGTGCTACTTGCCCGGAGACGCGCGATGGCACGCCCAATTGGAGTCACAATCCTCGGCGCAGGGATGATTCTTGCGGGGCTTGGATTTGCCGCCACCGGAATCATCTTCTTCTTCATGGGATCGACGGGAGCCACCGCGACCGCTCCGGAAAACGGCGCCATGGCAGCTGCAATTGCCGCGCTCGGCGCTGCCGGGGGAGTCATCTTTCTGCTCTTCGGCGCGCTGCACGTGGTGCTGGCGATTGCGATCTTCCAGTTGCGCAACCTCGCGCGCATCCTGACGATCTTCTTGTTTCTGCTGATTGCCGCCGGAGCGTGTCTCGGATTAATTGCCACGCTGTTGAGCTACAGCCATGTCGGATTGTTGTGGAACGTTTCCATCCTCGTGGTGGATTTGCTGGCGCTTTGGTATTTGTTGCGCCCTGCGACAAAGGAAATATTTTCGCGAGCAGTTCGCAGCCCATGATTGCAGGCCTGCGCCTGCTGCCCAGTGCGCCGCGAGGAAGACTGAGCCGTTCCGGGAAGGGAAGATTCAATGCCTCCACGAATCAAGACAACAGCCGTCGGCAGCTACCCCGTGCCTTCCTGGATGGTCGGGAACACCTCGCGCCTCGTTCTCCGCGACGCTATCATGACAGTCCTCAAAACTCAGGAATTGGCCGGGCTGGACCTCGTGACCGATGGGGAGCTCATGCGATTCGACCCGAGCCATCCGGAAACCAACGGGATGGTCGATTATTTTGCGTCGCAAATGGACGGCATTCGAAAGGAATTCACCCTTTCGGATTTCGACCGCTTCCGAGCCGACCGCGCGCCCGGCTTCAAGCTTCTCACTGCGGGCATGGCCGTTGGCAAGATCCAGGAAGGGACGCTCAACCTGCCGAGCGACTACGAGTTTGTGCGCGTTCTGACGAAGTCGCCGCTTAAATTCACGTGCACCGGGCCGCACATGCTGTCCAGAGTTCTCACCAATTGCTATTACAACGATGTGGCCGACCTGGCCATGGATTTGGCGGGCGTTCTTCGCCGCCAAATCGAACTGATCGAGGCGGACGTGGTGCAGCTGGATGAGGCGTGCATCGTCGGCTTTCCCCAGGATGCCCCCTGGGCGGCCGAAGCAATTAACCACGCGCTGGATGGCGTTCTGAACGAGAAGGCCGTCCACATTTGTTTCGGGAATTACGGCGGGCAGCCGATGCTCAAAGGATTCTGGCGCGATCTGATCCCCTTCCTGAATTCGCTGCGCGTGGATCACCTGGTGCTGGAGTTTGCCCGGCGCGGTTACGACGAACTGGCATTTTTTTCCGACCTGGATCCGAAGATCAGCCTGGGGATTGGCTTGGTCGACATCAAGGACAACGAGGTGGAAACCCCAGAACTGATCGCGTCGCGCATCGAGAACATTGTGGAAACGCTTGGGCCTGACCGGCTTCGGTACGTTCATCCGGATTGTGGGTTCTGGATGCTGCAGCGAAGCGTCGCGGATCGCAAGATGCGCGCGCTGGTCGAGGGAAGGGATTTGTTCGAAGGACGATTGTAACGGAGCTTCCGGCAAACTGGCGAACGGGGCTGCGCGTATGGCTAATCTATCGATAACGGATGACGACAAGGCGAGGGTTCGAACGGCTTTATTCAATCACCTCGCTGGAATCGTAATCATTCCCACTTTGAAAGCTCTTCTCGGCCGCAGGGTCTTCGATCTGTTTGGCGTTTTGTCGGATCGTGTGGAACTCGATCAGATCGTGAAACAGACGCACGGCAACCGGGGTTACCTGCGAGTGGCTTTCCGCCTGTTGGCTTCCTGCGGCTGGATGGAGGAGCAAACCAGTCGTAACGGCACCAATGTTGCCTACTCGCTGACGGCCAAGGGCCAGATCGCAACGAGCGTTGCCTCCACTCATTGCGGTGAAGTGATCTCCTTCCTGCCGAAGGCAATTTTCCTGGAGGATTTTTTGTTCGGCAAATCCGACGAGGCCATTCTTCCGTCACTCGAAGCGCTCGTTCAAAAAGCCAAGTTGCATTGGGGGCTGACGGCGCATGGGGATCCTGTGGAGGCAGAGGTTTGCCAGCAGGTTCGCCAATACCTCGACGGCGTTCTGGTGGGACCGGTCATGGTGTCGCTCGCTCGCGGCGGAATTTTGGAAAGGCTCGCGCAAGGACCGCTGCAGTTGGATACGCTGCCGGGCAATCACGCGAGTCTTGGCTTGGTGTTTGACTTGCTGATCGCACAGGGATGGATGGCACGGGAGGAGAATCGTGTTTGGCTCACGCCCATTGGATCCTACGCGGCGCAGATCGCAACGTCGTACGGCGTAACCGTCTCGTATCTTCCGCTGTTCGATGTTGTCGGTACGCTCCTTTTCGGGAACCCGCGCATCGCCCGCATCGATGAGACCGGGTCCGAATTGCTCGTCAATCGGGGGATGAACGTTTGGGGCAGCGGCGGCGCTCACAATACTTATTTCAAAAAAGTGGACGAAATTATCGTGGAGATTTTTAACCGGCCGATCGAGCAGCAACCGGAAGGCATCTGCGACATGGGATGTGGAGACGGCAGCCTGCTCGAGCATCTGTACTGCGTGATCAAGAGCCGAACCCTTCGAGGTACTGTCCTGGACAAGCATCCACTTCTGGTCGTCGGAGTGGATTTCAATAAGGTGGCCCGCAGGATCACCAAACAGAGACTGCGAAAGGCCGAGATTCCAAACCATTTTGTCATTGCCGGAGATATCAACCGTCCGGCCCTTTTGGCGGGAGATCTTGAGACGCTTGGACATGACGTGCACAACTTGCTTCATGTGCGCTCGTTTCTGGATCACAACCGGCCGTATTTGCGGCCGGCGAACTACGTCCGGGGAACGAGGACGGGGCAATCCACCGGCGCATTTGCTCACCTGGGAGAAGAGATTCCCTGCGATGAACTGGAAGAAAACCTGGTGCGGCATTTGCACCGATGGGCGCCTTATGTTGGCCGGTTCGGACTGCTCATCCTCGAGCTTCATACTTTGCCGCCGCAACTCACCGCCGCGAATTTGTCAAAGACACCCGCGGTGGCTTACGACGGAACACACGGATTTTCGGATCAGTATTTGGTGGAACTGCCGGTATTTTTGAAATGCGCCCGCGAAGCCGGATTGCAAACCGATCCGCGATATCAATGCCGATTTCCCGCATCGGATTTGGCCACGGTGAGCATCAATTTTTTCACCGCCGCGGCTTGAACGTATTGATTCGACAGGTTTCGGTAAGCTGAGCCGTGGGAGAACGGGTGTGAAGTGGCGCCGGCGTCCCGCCGGCGATTTTCTGATCTGCGCACAATTCGAGAACGCCGGCGGGACGCCGGCGCCACATAAAACCTGCGTCTCCTGGCGAATCGGATGGATCTCATTTTACGAATCGGATTCGTTTTGAGAAATGCAGGTCACTGCGCGGTCGCAGCTTTTGATTTTCTTATTTCCGCTACGGTCTTGCCGGACGCGTCCACGATCTCAACGGGTCCATATTTCTCGAGAACTGGTTTGATCTTGCTGGCGTCTCCGACGGCGACGACCTGCATCGTCGCGGGATTGATGTATTTCTTGGCCACGCGCTGCACGTCTTCCGCCTTGATCGCCGTGATTTGCGCGGGATATTTATCCCAATAATCGGCGGGGAAGTTGTACGCCTTGCGCGTGATGGCATAACCGATGAGTTGCTGCGGCGATTCGAGGGAAAGCGCAAAACGCGCGACGACCGAACGGCGCGCCGCGTCAAGTTCCTCGTCGGGCACCTTCTCGTCGCGGATGCGATTCAGTTCGCGCAGGAATTCCGTCATGGCTCCGTCGGTCACTTCGGTGCGCAAGTCGCCCCCTGCCGTCCACGGCCCGGCATATTTTCGCGCGATAACATTACTGTACACGCCGTAGGTGTATCCCTTTTCCTCGCGCAGATTCAAAAACAGGCGGCTTGCCGATCCCGCGCCCAGAACTTCATTCAGAACCACCAGCGCCGGATAGTCCGGATTGGTCCGATCGATGGCCAGGTTGCCCATCAGCAGTGTGGTTTGCACCGACCCAGGGCGGTCCACTAAAAATATCTTCTCCTTGCTGGCTGGCGGCGGACCGGGAGGAAACTTTACGGATGCTTTCGTTCGTTGCCACTCCGCCAGCCATTGTCGCAGCTTGGGAACGAGCGTCTCCGCGTGGACATCGCCCGAGATTGCCAGGATCGTGTTCTGCGGCGCGTAATGCTTGTCGTGCCAGTCCGCGAGCATCGCCGGCGTCAGGGAATCGAGAGACTCCGGCGTGGCCGAAACGACCGCCGCGGGATATGTTCCGTACAACGCGCGGCTCATCGTTTGATTCGCCAAAAATCCCGGTTGCGAGCGCTGCTGCAACAGGGCGGACTTTGCGCGCGCCTGGTATTGCGCCAGTTCATCGGCGGGAAAACTCGGGTGGAGAAGTACATCCGCGGCCAGAGCGAACCATTGTTCGAACGCATCCGACAATCCCGAGGCGGCCACCACGGTTGAGCCGGAGCCGAATCCAGCGGATGCTGAAAGCGATGCGCCCAGGGAATCGACTTGCTCGGCGATTTGTTTGCTCGTGCGCGTTTTCGTTCCTTCGGCCAGCAGGCGCGCGGTCGCCCCGGCCAGGCCGGGCACGGCCGCAGGTTCGTACATCGGGCCCGCGCCGTCGATGTCGAATTGCACCGTGACCAGCGGAAACCGGTGATCCTCAAGAATCATCAAGTTGATTCCGTTCGGAAGAGTGGTTTCAAACGGCCGCGGCAGCTTCACCTTCAGAATGTCTTTCGACACGGGAGCGCGATTCAGCCGCTCGACCTTGCTTGTGGGGAGCGACTTGTCGTGGGCTGGATCACCCTGGCTCCAACCCGTTGCCGCTAAAGCAGCCGCCAGAATTACCGCCACTGCCGCCTGCCTTGAAAACTTGATACTCACGCTGCGTCTCATCGATATCCTCTTCGTCCTCTCTGGACGAATTCTTCTAGACCTTTGCCACGCGAAATCCTCTTGCATGCTGCGAAAAAAGTGCCCACCCTTTTGTCATTCCGAGCGGAGCGAGGAATCTCTCTTTCTTTTCTTGAGCTTAAACCGAGGAGAGATTCCTCGCTCCGCTCGGAATGACAAAATGAACTACTTTTTACGTTGTCTGCTGGACCTTTATCGAGGCGGCCCGGCTTGCGCCATTGGACTTGTCCAAACGACGGTTCGCTCGGTTGCGCCCAGATACTGCCGGGCCACGCGCTGAATGTCGCTCGGCGTGATTTCGCTGTATTTTGCGAGAACCGTGTTGATTAGATCCGGATCGTGGAAATCCACGGCGTATTGACCCAAAGTTCGCGCGCGGCTCATCGTGCTGATCATGGACTGCCCCTGCTGCAGTCGATCCTGAATGAGGACTTTTTGCATTTCCGCGGGAGTGACGCCATCGGTTTTGACGCGCTCGAACTCCTCATAAATCAGCTTCTCGACCTCACTCGCGTCCTGTCCGGGCTTGAGCATGGCGAAAGCTTGAAATAGAGCAGGCCCGCGCCGGAAATCGACTCCTCCAGCCACTTGCAAGGCCACCGCTTTTTCCTTCACCAGTTTTTGATAGAGCCGCGAGGATGGGCCGCCAAACAAAATATCTCCCAGCATGTCCAGCGCGTAGAAATCCGGCGTGTTCGCCGGAACCGTCTTGTACACGATGTCGAGTCGCGGCAGGCGGGCGAAAGAATCCTCGACCACGGTTCTGCGTTCGGCGGTCTGCGCGGGTTCGGACATGTCCACGGAAGGAGGCGCAGGCTGCTGCGGGATGTCTTCAAAATATTTTTTGATCTTGGCAAGGGCTTCCGCGGACTTGAAGTCGCCGACCAGTGCCAGGACGGCGTTGTTGGGCGCATAGTAGGTCTTGAAAAACTGCGCTACGTCATCGAGGCTCGCCGCGTTCAGATCGGTCATCGAACCCATTGTGGAATGTTTGTAGGCAAAATTGTCGTAGGCGAGGTCTTCGAGAATTTCGTCCGTTTTTCCATAAGGCTGGTTGTCCATGCGCAGGCGGCGCTCTTCCTGGACGGTGCTGCGCTGGTTGTCGAGATTCCCCTGCGTGATTCGCAGCGCCCGCATGCGGTCGGATTCGAGGAACAGGGCCATGTCGAGTTGATTGGCCGGCACGCGCTCGTAATAATTCGTCAAGTCGTCGCTGGTCGTGCCGTTCACGTCGCCGCCGTTCACGTGCACGAGAATGAGGTGTTCGCCTTTGCCCACATTCTGCGAGCCCTGGAACATCATGTGTTCAAAGAGATGCGCAAATCCCGTGTGGCCTGCCTGCTCGTTTCGCGATCCGACGTCGTAGACGATGCAGAGCGAAACGGTTGGCGCCGCATGGTCTTCCGAGAGCACGACGCGCAAACCGTTCTTCAGCGTGTATTGCTCGATGGGAATCCGTACGTCCTGGGACGCAGCGGCGGCATCGGCTCGTGCGGGCCGGCTTGGCGGCGCTGCTGCGATCGCGACGGCCGCGATTCCCAGCGTCAGAGCGAGCCCGGCATTCGAGAAGATTCTGAAACGCTTCATGGTGTACTCCGGCCAAACGCATTTCTGGCAGACACTCTATCCTACTTTCAATAGACGCCCGCCGGCAGGAATTGTTTCGTCCCACGTTGCGAAGTAGAACGCGGAACCCTGATATCGCATCCAAAGCTTCTCCGAGGTAAACTCTAACGTCCATGGAAACCGGTCCCGAAGCGAATGTAATTGAAGTTCTTTCCCTTACGCGGCGATATGGCTTGCTTGTTGCGGTCGATCATCTGACGTTTTCCGTCGCGTCCGGCGCGACTTTCGGATTGCTCGGGCCGAACGGAGCGGGGAAGAGCACGCTCATCAAAATGCTGACGACGCTGCTGCCCGTCACTGAAGGCACGGCAAGAATCGCCGGCTTTGATCTGGTCAAGCATCCCGAGTCGGTGCGAAAGAAGATCGGGTACGTTTCGCAGATGCTGTCCGCGGACGGCGATCTGACCGGTTACGAAAACCTGCTGATTTCCGCGAAGCTCTACGGCATGCCGAGGGCGGAACGCTCGCGCCGGATCGCGCAAGCCCTGGAATTCATGGAACTCGCGCACGTCGGCGGCAAACTCGTGCGCCAATATTCCGGCGGCATGATTCGCCGCCTCGAAATCGCGCAATCCATGTTGCACCGGCCCAGCGTTTTGTTCATGGATGAGCCGTCTGTCGGTCTCGATCCCTCCGCAAAACGATCCGTGTGGGAACGGATCCGCGAATTGCGCCGCGAATTCGGCACCACCATCCTGATGACGACGCACGACATGGAAGAGGCGGACCATTTGTGCGACATGGTGGCCGTCATGCACCGCGGCGTCCTCGCCGCGATGGATACGCCCGCGGCGCTCAAGGCCCAAGTCGGCGCGGAGGCCTCGCTCGACGATGTTTTCATTCATTTCACCGGCGCCACGATTTCCGAGGGAGGCGAACTGAAAGATGTCGCTCGCACACGAACCACATCTCAACGCCTGGGCTGAGCCCTTCCCCGGCGCGAACTACCTGCGCCAGACTATGGCCGTCGCCGAAGCCGACGTTCGCAAACTCGTTCACGATCCCATCGAGCTTTTTACGCGCATGGTGCAGCCGGTTCTCTGGCTGCTGATCTTCGGCCAGGTTTTCAACCGCACGCGCGCGATCCCGACGGGCGGCATCAGCTATCTGGATTTCATGGCGCCCGGAATTCTCGCGCAAAGCGTCCTGTTCGGCGCGATCTTTTATGGAATTTCGCTGATTTGGGAGCGGGACCTGGGCATCGTCCAGAAATTTCTCGTAAGTCCGGCGCCGCGCAGCACGCTAGTCCTTGGCAGAGCCATCTCCTCGACGGTTCGCAGCCTGTGCCAGATGGTATTTGTGTATCTGTTGTCTTATCTCCTGCACATTCGGCTTCGGTTCGGAGTTTTTGCGCTGGCGGGCGTCGTGTTGGCCGTGATGCTCGGCTCGGCGATTTTCTCGACGTTCTCCCTGATCGTCGCGTGTCTGGTGAAATCGCGCGAACGTTTCATGGGAATCGGACAGGTGCTCACGATGCCGCTCTTTTTCGCGAGCAACGCGATCTACCCGCTGACCTTGATGCCATCTTGGCTGCGCGTCGTATCCAAGGCGAATCCGCTCTCCTATCAAGTGGATGCCTTGCGAACCTTGATGATCGTGGGCAGCAGCACTTCGTTCGGCCTGGGCAAGGATTTCCTGATGCAATTCATCGCGTTTGCCGTGCTGGTGGCCGTGGCGACAAAACTCTACCCTACGATTGTGACTTGAGTTTGGTGGTGAGTGGCACGGGCTTCAGCCTGTGGGGGTTCGTCCTTGCAAGGACTAAACCCCACAGGCTGAAGCCCGTGCCACTAAATTCTCTACCACAACAATTTCAAACTGAACTGCACCTGCCTTGAAGTTGTGGAAGTCTGCGTGAAAGTTCCGGCCACGGGCGACGCTTGAGCCGGCGTTGCACTGGCCGAGGTAAACACGATCAGGTTGGGCGTGTCCAGGTTCACCCGATTCAAGAGATTGAAAATCTCCGCGCGGAACTGAAGATTAAATCGCTCGAGGAGATGGAAGTCCTTCAGAACGGAAAA
>Ga0316363_10003471_pt1 | contig 11276 bp, 11 predicted proteins | sample Sb_taG_3_FD_200459 | JGI IMG/M metagenome (GOLD analysis project Ga0316363, IMG submission 200459) | Peat soil microbial communities from Weissenstadt, Germany - Sb_50d_a_PC metaG (v2) (version 2) | ecosystem: Environmental > Terrestrial > Soil > Wetlands > Peat | place: Germany: Weissenstadt...
CGAAGCTGCATGCCAGTAGCGCGCCGACCAGCAAGATCAGCATCTCCGCGGCGCGGCCCGGCAATTGCGGAAAAGAGAGAATGCGCTGCAGGTTGATCGAAATCGCGACGATGACCAGCCCGCTGAGCGCCGCCGCGGCGCCGACTTCGGCGATGAAAAAGTTCGCCCATGCACCCGCGACTTCGTCCATCGACGCCGCCTTGCCGCCTGCAAAAGTTCAGGCGTATTTCGAAAATTCCGCGACCACCCGCTCGTAGATCTTGCGCTTGAATGGCACGACCAGATCGGGGAGGTTTTGCAGCTTCTCCCAGCGCCACTCCACAAATTCGGGCGCGTGTGCGCCGCCCGCGGGATACACGATGTCTATCTCGCGCTCGTCGCCGGTAAAGCGCAGCGCGAACCACTTCTGCGTCTGCCCGCGGTATTTGCCGTTCCACGCCTGGCCGACGATGTCGCGCGGAATATCGTAAGTCAGCCACTCGGCGATTTCGCCGAGACGTTCGACCGAACGGATGTTGGTCTCCTCGTAGAGTTCGCGCAAACCCGCCGGCCACGGGTCTTCTCCCGCATCGATGCCGCCCTGCGGCATCTGCCAAACATGCGTGTTGTCCACATGCTCGGGGCCGTCAACGCGGCGGCCGACGAAAGCAAGGCCCCGGCGATTGAGCACCGTCAGGCCGGCGCAGGGGCGGTATGGGAGATTTTCGAAGGATGCCATCGGCGGGTAGCGAACAGTGAGTAGCGGATAGGAGAGGTAATCTATTCGCTATTTCGCTATTCGCCACTCGCTATTCGCTTCACCGCCACGGCGGTGATCGGAACCAGGAGAAGGCCGTGGCTCTCCGCCGCCTTTGCCCATTTGGCGATATGCTCGATCGTCACCGGCAGCCCCCCGGAAATGCCGACGGCAACGCCGTGCTCGCGCGCCGCCGTTTCCAGCCGGCCGAGCGCGCGGTCGATCTCGGCCGGTGTGGGAACGGCATCGAGCATCACATCGGCCTTGGCGAATTGCAGATTATTGGCGCCGGCGATGCGGCCGGCGAGGCTGCGCGGATTGGAGCCGTCGTCGACAAAGATCAACCCGCGCTTAGCGGTCTCACGCAGGATCGGAGCGAGGGACTGCTCAGAGGCGGTGAAGCGCGCGCCCATGGCGCCGGCGATGCCGACATAGCCCTGGACGCGGCTCATCACAAAGTGCAATCGATCGAGGTTCTGCTCCGGCATCAGCGAAGTCATCAGCGTTTGCGGACCGGAGCCGCTGTCCGGATAGCCAAACGGCTCCATCGGCACTTGCAGCAGGATCTCGTGCCCTTCGCCCCGCGCACGTGCGGCAAAGCGCTCGATATCGGCGCCATAGGGCAAGAAAGCGAGCGTCACCGCGCCCGGCAGCCTGGTGATGGCTTCGGCCGTTGCGCTGGCGCTGACGCCTAGGCCGCCGATGATCAGCGCGATGCGCGGCGCGTCGGGCTTGCCGGGAAGCGGCTGCACCGGCCGGGCAAATGCTTCCGCCGGGCGAATGCCGTCGCTGGCGATTTTCGGAATGGCGCCGTGCGCCGTCAGCTCGACGAATTTCTGATCGAGCGGCGGGCTATCGGCCATGCCGGCGGTATTGTCTGCGGCCGGGATCACCACTTCCTGGCGGGCACCGGTTTTGCCGTCGATGATGGTGACGGTCTTGGTGTTGCCGGCCGGCGGCCTCTCCGGCGCGGACGTCGCCACCGAATCGTCGCGGCGGACCGGGTCGCGCACGGCAGCGGTCGTTTCCGGCGCGTCTGCCACGTCCGGCTTCTTCGCCGCCGTCGCGGCGTGCAGATTGATCGGCACGGCGACCATCGGCTCGCCGCCGAACGGATCGTCGCCGACCAGCGCCCACAGCACGAACACGCCAAGGAAGATCGCCAGCGCCGTGGCGATGACGTGGGGCATCTTCACGGGCAATTGACGCGGGCGTTTGGGCGGTTCCTGGCCCAACGGCGCGCTCAGGTCATCGGCCATCATGCGGCAGATTCCCTAAACCATAATCCGATCAAGTTGAATCGGATCAAGGTCTAGATTCTTCGTTGGAGCATGATCTTTTCGGAAAATCGGTATCCACTTTTCCGGATCATGCTCTAGGCAAATCCCGGCAAATCATACCCTGGCGAATCATGGGCGGACTCTATCACGGCAGGCTCGGCGCCGGCCCGGGCGTAAAAACGGGGCGGCTCGAAGCCGCCCCGCTTTCACATCGAGAAAACGCCGCTTAATTGGGAACCGCGGCCTTGGGATTAGGCGGGAACGCCGCATCGGTCGTGGCACCGCGCAGGAGATCGAGCGCTTCCTTGAGCGCGCGGTCGTCCTTCTCATCCGGCGGCACGTAGGACTGCGAGCCCGACTCTTCGGTGCCTTCCGCCTTGAGATGGCCGCGCAGCGACGCCTCGCCTTTGGTGTCGGTCCGCGCCTTCAAATCCTCCGGCACGTCCTGGAGTACCTCGATGTCGGGCGTGATGCCCTTGGCCTGGATCGAGCGGCCCGACGGCGTGAAGTAGCGCGCCGTGGTCAGCCGCAGCGCGCCATTGCCGGCGCCGAGCGGGATGATGGTCTGCACCGAGCCTTTGCCGAACGAGCGCGTGCCGACCAAAGTCGCGCGCTTGTGGTCTTGCAGCGCGCCGGCGACGATTTCCGACGCCGAGGCCGAGCCGCCGTTGATCAACACGATGACCGGCTTGCCTTTGGTCAGGTCGCCGGGACGCGCGTTGAAGCGTTGCGTCTCCTCGGGGTTGCGACCGCGGGTGGAGACGATCTCGCCCTTCTCCAGGAACGCATCCGACACCGAGATCGCCTGATCGAGCAGACCGCCCGGATTGTTGCGCAGGTCGATCACGAAACCCTTGAGCTTTTCCGCCCCGAGCTGGTTGGTGATGTCGCTGATCGCCTTTTTTAGACCGTCCGTGGTCTGCTCGTTGAACTGCGTGACGCGGATATAGCCGACGTCATCGCCTTCGCTGTGCGAACGCACCGACTTCACGCGGATCACGTCGCGCACGATGGTCACGTCGATCGGCTTGTCCTGACCCTTGCGCATGATGGTGAGCTTGATCTTAGTGTTCACCGGGCCGCGCATCTTCTCCACCGCCTGGTTGAGCGTCAGGCCCTGCACCTGCTCGTCGTCGAGCTTGGTGATGATGTCGTTGGCCATGACGCCCGCCTTGGCGGCCGGCGTTTCGTCGATCGGCGCCACCACCTTCACCAGGCCGTCTTCCATCGTGACTTCGATGCCAAGCCCGCCGAATTCGCCGCGCGTCTGCACTTGCATGTCGCGGAAGCTCTTCGGGTCCATGTAGCTAGAATGCGGATCGAGCCCGGCGAGCATGCCGTTGATCGCCGATTCGACGAGTTTCGAATCGTCGGGTTTCTCGACGTAATCGGCGCGCACGCGCTCGAACACGTCACCGAACAGATTGAGCTGCCGGTAGGTGTCCGAGGAGGCCGCTTTGGCGCTCGATCCGACGAATACGGAGTGTGGCTGGGTCGCGAGCAGCGCGAGCCCCGCGCCGGCGACCGCGCCGAGGAAAATGAGGGAAGTTTTGCGCATCATCCGCGAACCTTTTCACCTTCGTTTGTTGCCCACCACGGGCCGGGATCGATGGGAGCACCGTCTTTGCGGAACTCCACATAGAGTACAGGTTGCTTGGCCTTGGCCGCCGCGGCAACGGATACCTGCGATCCGCTCCCCATCACCGCTACGGGTTCACCGGTGAGCACAAACTGGCCGAGATCGACGGATGTTCGCTCCATCCCCGCTAGCAGGACATGATACCCGCCGCCGGCATTCAGGATCAAGACTTGCCCATAGCTGCGAAATGCGCCGGCGTAAACAACCCAACCGTCACATGGGGAGGTAACCTGCGCGCCGGGCTGCGTGGCGATCGATTGCCCCTTTTGGGTTCCGCCGGCCCCATCGGAACCGCCGAATTCGCGGATTTTCACGCCATTCACCGGTTGCCGCAGGTGCCCGCGTGTGGCCGCAAAGGTGACCGCGGGGGTCAGCCGGCCGGGATCCTTGAGCGCGGCAAGATCGGGCCGGGTGGCGTCTTCCTCGATGGAACGCGTCTCGGCGCGCGCCGCGCGGGTGGCGGGATCGAGGCCTGATTCGAGCTTGGCGATGAGTTCCTTGAGACTGTCGACCTGACGGGCCAAGTCGGCGGCGCGCGCGCGTTCGGCCTCGAGCGCCTCCTCGGTGAGGGTTTGCTTCTTCTGCCGCTCGTCGATCAGGACGGTCAGGCGCAATTGCTCGCGGCCCAGCAGATCGAGATCGCGCGCCAGGCGCTCGTGCTCGCCGTCGATGTCCTTGCGCACATGGACGAGATCGGCGAGGTCGCCGGCCAGCGCGTCGGCCTGCACGCGCATTTCCGGAAGCACGGCGCCGAGCGTGATCGCAGTGCGCACCGCCGCCAGCGCGTCTTCCGGCTGGACGACCAGCGCCGGCGGCGGCTGATGGCCGACCCGCTGCAACGCCGCCAGGATTTCGACGATGGCGGTGCGGCGCTCGTCCAGCGATTTGCGGATCGAGCTTTGCCGATCGTCGAGCGGCTTCAGGCGGGCTTGCGTCGCCGCGACGCTCGACTCGACCTCGCGCACATGTGCGGCGGTTTCGATGAGCTGCTGGTTGAGCGCACGGTGGTCGTCACCGAGCGCGTCGATCTCGCGCCGGAGCTTGGCCTGGCTTTCCGCCGAGGCGCGTTCCTTGGCCCGCGCCGCATCGAGCTCCTGGTCATGCTGTTTGAGTGCGTCCGCCTCCGGCGCCGGTGCGGCGGGCAACGGAACCTGCGCCTGCGGCGCCTGCACCGCGCCCGAGGAAGGCACGCCGGGCGGCGACTGCGCGAAAGCCGAAAGATCGGCGCCCAAGGGCAGCGCAAAAGCCAGTGCCGATCCGAGCACAAGGCGCGGATCAAGGCGGCTCGACCGGCGGAGAATCATCTTTTCCAAGGGTAGACGCCAGGTTCGGGAACGCAAGACAAAGAGAGCCACCATGCGACCGGATTAAGACGGCAACCGGCCGCATTCGTCACATATCGGTGAGGCGAGATTAAGAAGCCGTAAGGTCGGCGGGCGGGGCAGCCTCAGGCGCGGTGATAGGGGTGGCCGGCAAGAATGGTGCCGGCGCGATAAAGCTGTTCGAGCAGCATGATACGCACGAGTTGATGCGGCCAGGTCGCGGCCCCGAAAGCGAGTCGCAGCCTGGCGCGTTCGAGGAGGCTTGGCGCCAGGCCATCGGGGCCGCCGATGATGAAGCACACCGCGGAACGGTCTTGCTCGCGCCATTGCCGCAGCAGCGCCGCCAGCGCCGGGCTATCGAGACCTTCGCCGCGTTGATCGAGAACGACGACGATTGCGCCGTCGGGAATGATGTTGGCGAGCGCGATCGATTCCTCGACCCGCCGCCGCTCGGCGTCGTGCGCGCGGCTTTCGCGAATTTCGATGACTTCGACGCTACGCAGGCCAAGCGGGCGTCCGGCCGTTTCCGCGCGTTTGCGATACCAGTCGGCGAGCTCGCGCTCGGGTCCCTGTTTCAGGCGGCCGATGGCGGCGACGATGACACGCATGGCGTAATTCCTGGATGCGGGCGAAGCCCGCAGGCCCGGAATCCATAATCACGATCGACAAGGTTTGTGAATGCCGCGCCGTTACCAGCGCGACGGTGGCTATGAATTCCGGGCTCCCCACTTCCGCCTTCGCGCTCCGCGCTTCGGCGGACTCATACCCGCCGAAGCTCGCCCAGCGAGCGAAGGCGGGTCGCGAGGCCCCGGAATGACAATCAGCTTGCGCGCCGCGCCGGACGGCTGGCCGACCACATCTTCTCCAGATTGTAGAAGGTCCGGACTTCGGGGCGAAAGACGTGAACGATCACATCGATCGCGTCGATCAGTACCCAGTCGCAATGCGGAACGCCTTCGACATGCGCGGCAATGCCTGCTTTGTGCAGGTCTTCGACAACCCGGTCGGCAACCGAGCCGACATGGCGCTGCGACCGGCCGGAAGAAATGACCATGTAGTCGCCGATCGAAGATTTGTCTCGCAGGTCGATGGTGAGGGTGTCCTCCGCCTTCATATCGTCGAGGCGATTGAGGACCAAACGAAGGATCTCCTCGGCGTCAGGACGCATTCTGGAGACCGATTCGGGCACGCGACGTTCGGCCCGAAGAGTTACAGGTGTGGACAGGGGTCCTTATCCTTTCGCTCCATTTTTGGCCCCGGCCATCGAATCCGGGGCGCTCACTAAGATAGGCACGCAGTCTTAACAGTTTCAACCGTCTCGCGGTCACAGAGTTGCAACAAACGCGCACGCCAAGGCCTTTCATTGAGGGTCTTGCGCTCATTTGCCCTGCAAGGCTCGTGCCGCCCGTAGTGCCGTGGACGACAAAGGCGACTTCAGGCCATGCAGATAAATCCACGCCGGCGGCCTTCGTTCCGGCAGCGTCCTTGCCGCCCATTCGGGAATGCGCGCACCGGCGAGCGCGTGACCGGCGACGCTGGCGGGAGCGTAAAGGCTCGGTCCGAGCCGGTCGACGACGGCGATCGGCACCAGTTGCGCGATGCCGCGCCAGCGCTGCCAGCGATGGAAGCTGCGCAGGTTGTCGGCGCCCATGATCCAGACAAAGTGCACCTGCGGGCAACGCCGGACCAGATAGTTGACGGTTTCATAGGTGTAACTCGTGCCCAACTGGGCCTCGAGATCGGTGACGTCGATGCGCGGATGGTGCGCGAGCGACTTGGCGGCGACGACGCGCGCGGCGAGCGGCGCCAGGCCGTGCGTGTCCTTGAGCGGGTTGCCCGGCGTGACCAGCCACCACACGCGATCGAGTCCCAGCCGCTTCATGGCCAGGAGGCACGCGCCGCGATGCGCGGCATGCGGCGGATCGAAGGTGCCGCCGAACAAGCCGATACGCATGCCGGGCGCGTTCGGCGGCAGGACCAGTCGGGGTTTGGCGATAGCCTGTGCGTCAGCCGCACGCGGAGGCGGGTACTCACGGTTCATGGCGGTCAGCAACAACCCCCTCCCCCTCGCCTCGACCGCCGATCACATGCCGTCGCGGCGAGAAGACGAAACACTATGGCCGCGTCTGTCCGTTGCCCCGGATGCGGTACTTGAAACTGGTGAGCTGCTCGACGCCGACCGGACCGCGCGCATGCAGCCTGCCGGTGGCAATCCCGATCTCGCCGCCGAAGCCGAACTCGCCGCCATCGGCGAATTGCGTCGAAGCGTTATGCAGCACGATCGCCGAATCCACTTCGCGCAGGAATTTCTCCGCCGCCGCGCGGTTCTCGGTGATGATGGCATCGGTGTGATGCGAGCCGTAGCGCTCGATATGGGCAATCGCCGCGTCGACCCCGTCGACCACGCCGGCGGTCAAGATGGCGTCGAGATATTCGGTGCTCCAGTCGGCTTCGCTCGCCGGCTTGACGCGGCTATCGACCGCCTGCACCGCCGCGTCGCCGCGGATTTCGCAGCCAGCGTCGATCAGCATGGCGACCAGCGGCTTGAGCAGCTTGCCCGCTCCGGCGCGATCGACCAGCAGGGTCTCGGCCGCGCCGCACACACCGGTGCGCCGCATCTTGGCATTGAGCACGATCGCTTTCGCCATTGCGAGCTTCGCCGCTTTATCGACATAAACGTGACAGACGCCTTCGAGATGGGCGAAAACCGGCACGCGGGCCTCCGCCTGCACGCGTTCGACCAAATCCTTGCCGCCGCGCGGCACGATCACGTCGATCGCGCCGTCGAGGCCGGCGAGCATCATGCCCACGGCGGCACGCTCGCGCGTCGGCACCAGCGTGATCGCGGCGGTCGGCAAGTCCGCCGCGGCAAGGCCTTCGACCAGCGCCGCATGGATGGCGCGCGTTGAGCGGAAACTTTCCGAACCGCCGCGCAGGATCACGGCGTTGCCGGCCTTCAGGCATAATGCGCCGGCATCGGCGGTGACATTGGGCCGGCTTTCATAAATGACGCCGATGACGCCGAGCGGCACCCGCACCCGCTCGATGCGCATGCCGTTCGGACGCCGCCACGACGCCATGATGGCGCCGACCGGGTCCTTGAGTTTGCGAACCGCATCGAGCCCGGCCGCCATGGCCTCGATCCGTGCGGCGTCGAGCGCCAATCGGTCGAGGAAGGCAGGCGTCGCGCCGGAAGCCTTCGCCTCGGCCACATCCTCGGCATTGGCGGCAAGGATCGGCCTGTGCGAGCGGCGGAGCGCCTTGGCCATGGCGGCAAGGGCGCGGTTCTTGCGCGACGCTGGCGCAAGCGCGAGCGCACGCGCGGCCGCGCGCGCCTCGCGACCGATGTTGCGCATCGCCGCTTCGAGCTTCTCCGGGGTCCCCACCGCCTTCAGGGGAGCGTTCATGGCCTTGATCCGTCTTGCGTTCAGGGGGGTTCCTACCATGTTCGGCGGGGCCCGGCGAGGCGGCTTGCCGGCGGCGTTGTCCACAGCGTTCCACAGCAATTCGTGGGGCGGTCATAGAATTCGCGGAACATGCCCAACGCCGACAGCGTTCCGGTTACGGATCGCACGAAAGGAGAGGGTCATGGGTCTGCCGTTCGGTCGTCTGCCGCGCCGGTTCCCAGTCGGCGCCACATACGTGGTCGAGGGGTATGGCGGCGATGAGGGCGATTTGCGCGTCATCGCCCGCTACGTCGTTCTGCCCGGCGGGCGGCGCATCAATGTTCCGGCCGATTTTTCGCTGCCGGTTCCGCGGGCGCTGGCTTTCCGGCGCGCGTCCAACGCCAAGCCATCGCCGGCCAAAGACCGCTCTACCAGCGGAAAAAAATTCGCCCGCCGACGGGGAACCGCCTGACCGGGCCGACGTTGATACAACGGCGCCGGGCGAAGCCCCCCAGCCCCTCACCCTCAATCACCCGGCGTTAAGCCCCGTCCGCGAAAGCGGCCGGGGCTCCCTCTTTCGAGGGAGGCGTTGTCGTCCGGGCCAGCGACGGGGGCCGCTTATTCCGGCCCGACCATGAGATCGTCTCGATGCACCATTTCGGCGCGGCCGCGAAAGCCGAGAATCGACGCGATATCCGCCGACGATCGGCCGCGGATTTTCTGCGCGTCCTCGGCATCGTAGGCGCATAGCCCGCGGCCGATTTCGGCGCCGTTCGGCCCGCGGATAATCACCGCGTCGCCGCGGGCAAAGGCGCCTTCGACACCGACAACGCCTGCAGGCAAAAGGCTCTTGCCGCGGCGGAGCGCCGCCACCGCGCCAGCATCGATCGTCAGCGTTCCTTTCGGTTCGAGCGCGCCCGCGATCCATTTCTTGCGCGCCGTGACCGGATTCGCCGGCGTCAGGAACCAGGTGCAGCGCGCGCCCTCGGCGATGGCGCGAAGCGGATGATCGCGGCGGCCGGAAGCGATGATCATGTGCGTGCCGCCGCTAGTGGCAATGCGCGCCGCTTCGATCTTGGTCTGCATGCCGCCACGCGAGAGTTCGGACGGGGCGGCGCCGGCCATCGCCTCGATCTCGGGCGTGATACGCTCGACGCGGGCGACGTGCCGCGCCGCTTGATCGGTCTCGGGCGGCTTGTCGTAGAGTCCGTCGACATCCGACAACAGCACCAGGAGGTCCGCGCTCACCATCGTGGCGACACGCGCCGCCAGCCGGTCATTATCACCGTAACGGATTTCGCTGGTCGCGACGGTGTCGTTTTCGTTGATCACCGGGAGCGCGCGCCATTGCAGCAGCGTGTCGATGGTCGAGCGCGCGTTGAGGTAGCGGCGCCGCTCCTCGGTGTCGCCGAGCGTCACCAGCACCTGACCGGCGATGATCCCGTGACGCGATAGCGCCTCGGTCCAGGTGCGCGCCAGGGCGATCTGGCCCACCGCGGCAGCGGCCTGGCTGTCCTCGAGCTTGAGCGGGCCGCCGGCGAGCTTGAGCACCGCGCGGCCAAGCGCGATGGCGCCGGATGAAACGACCAAAAGGTCGCGCTTGTCGCGATGCAATTCGGCGAGATCAGCCGCCAGCGAAGCAAGCCAGGATTCCTTGAGCCGGCCGGCCTGCGCATCGACCAACAGCGAGGAGCCGACTTTCACGACGACGCGACGGAAGTCGGCAAGCGCGGGGGTTTTCATGGCGGGACGTGTCGAAGCCAGAGATGTCGTCACAGCTGCGCTTCATGTTCCAGTTGCGCCTTGTTCTCAAGGCAATAATAACCGGACAACCGGCTGACCAGCTTGCGCCGCTTCCAATCGTTGAGGATGCGGCTGACATTTTCGCGGGCGATGCCGGCCATGGCGGCGATATCGCTCTGCCCGATCTTCTCGCGGATCACGATCCGGCCGGCGCCGACATCCTGGCCAAAATTTTCCGCCAGTTCGAGCAAGGTCGAGGCGACGCGGCCCTTGAGCGGCAGGAAACTCCCGGCCGCGACCACCGTGTCGGTCTCGCGCAGCCGCGCCGCGAGCAGCGAGACCAGGGATTTGTAGACCTCGGGATGTTTTTTTGCGAAGGCTTCGAACGCGGCGCGGCTGAGAAAGCTCAATGCGGCATCGCGCACCGCCACGACCGAGGCCGAACGCGGCAGACCGTCGATCATCGAAAGCTCGCCGACAAAGCCGCCCGGACCGAAGAAGGCGAGGATGCGCTCGCTGCCGGCGCTCGAAACCATCGTCACCTTGAGCAAGCCTTCCTCGACGCGATAGCAGCCGTCGCCCGGATCGTCGGAGAGAAATAGGACCTCGTCGGCGCGCAGCCGCACCGGCTTGGCATCCGCAAACAAGTCGGTTGCAAGACGTCCGGGCAAACCTGACAGCAGGCTCGCCCCCGGACGGGTAGTTATCGCCATGGAGCCCTCGTCCCCGCGGCTCGGCCGCGGTGGCAAGCATGCGGCAGAATAAGGCGCAATAAAAGCCCGCCCGGACACGGGGTCCGGGCGGGATGCAGTCGACCCCGATGAGGGGTCACGGGGTGTATGGGGGACCGAGATTTCACCCCTTGGCGGTTGCCGCCGACCGTCAGGGGTCGGGGGATGCCGGGACAGCGGCGAACCAAGCCATTTGCTTGATGCGACCCTAGGGGGCCCGCGGGATCGCCGAAGTGACCGCCATCACAGAAAGTACGGTTCGGCTAATCTCTTGATCTATCAACGTTTTGGTTGCGTGTCCGGCGCGCGCACCTTGATACCGGCGCGGTTCTCGATCGGCTGGATGACGGCGCTGACATCGGCATCCGGCCCGAGTTCGTCGCACGTGAGCTTGAGCGCGTTCGCCACGGTCGCGATCACGTCGGTGGGCACGCCGAGT
>Ga0316363_10003479_pt1 | contig 11262 bp, 7 predicted proteins | sample Sb_taG_3_FD_200459 | JGI IMG/M metagenome (GOLD analysis project Ga0316363, IMG submission 200459) | Peat soil microbial communities from Weissenstadt, Germany - Sb_50d_a_PC metaG (v2) (version 2) | ecosystem: Environmental > Terrestrial > Soil > Wetlands > Peat | place: Germany: Weissenstadt...
TGCAATCGCTCGCGGTACAGCCGCCGGTCACTAACACTTTTCCATTCGGCAGCAGGCTAGCCGTATGCCCAAAGCGAGCCACCGAAAGCAAGCCGGCTGAACTCCACGCTCCCGTCGTCGGGTCATACAACTCGGCGCCTGCCAGCACAACGCTGCTGGTACCCAATCCACCGGAGACCAGAACGTTTCCGTTCTTGAGCACGACCGCGGGGAACGACTCCCGCGCCTCAGCCATGCTGCCCGTGAGGGTCCACTTGCCGGTGCTGGAGCTATAGACCTCTGCTGAGGCGAGAATATTGCCATTGCCGTCCACTCCTCCCATCGTGAGGGCCTTCCCACCCGATAGGCGCACCAGCGTGTGTAGCTCACGAGCTGATTGCATCGTCCCGATACTTGCCCATTGGCCTTGGACCTGAGCGGAAACTGGCTGGAGCATCGCGGACACGACCGCGAGCAAGAATAGGAGACAAACTCGCTTCATGTAAATTCCCTTTTTACAAGATGTCTTTCTGAGATCACTACACGGAAGGCGCTTGCGGAATGCCCCGTTAGTTGCGGAGTATACTATGGAGCCGGAGAGGCCTGCAATCGCAAAAGGCCATCTTTTTTCGCCCTATCATCGACGCAAACTAAAGAGTTTTGGCACCGTCGGTTGGCGAGAACAGGCGATTGCACAAGTGTGCGCCGTCTGTTCGCCTCTTCATCACGGGCGCAAGGGCGGTTCAAAAATCTCTGCGCATGCGACACGCAAACGATTGAATTTTCAATCCTGGTATCGCCGTTCGTATGCGGTTCAAAACCACATGGTTTTCAAACACTGCGATGATGCGGAGGGAAACTCGTTTCTTGTCGCAGCCTGTAAAGGGGGACCACGAGCGCTCCGGCAACCACCGTTTCACGCCAGGAGCCTCCAGTCCAGAAATCGTGCGTTTCTCTGGACCTCAGCACTCCGATAGTCAGTTGCACTTGATATTGGCCGAGGGTCAACCCTGCCCCTGCTTTGCTTCGGCACTAGACTCCAGAGTTACGTCCTTCATCCCGAATTCAACCCCAACTTTTTTGAGGAAGTCGTTGGGTGGACTACCGCCTGCAAAGATCCAGACAAAATCATTAGGAATTTCCTGCAGGCGGCCCTGAATGTTCAACACAACAGTCTCGGGTTTAAACTCCACCGGAGTTGAGTTGAACAGCGCCTTTATCTTTCCTGATCGGATACATTCGTCGATGCGCTTCACGTTCCGTTCCTTGATACGGCTGAAGCGCTCTTGCCGATAAGACAACGTGACCTCGTTGCCGACCTGGTACGCCAGTCCCATGGCTGCTTCGACCGCGCTGTCACCACCGCCGACCACCAGTATTTTCTTGTTCACATAGTGGTCGGCTTCTATCAAGCGATACATGACTTTGGACAGTTCCTCACCCTTGACACCGAGCTTCCGTGGTTCGCCGGCGCGTCCAAGCGCCAGTACCACAGCGTGTGCCCGATATTGATTGTTGGCGGTCCTAACGCTAAAAACACTGTCCTCGCCCGTCCTAATATCTTCGACCTTTTCGCCAGTCGCAACATTGAAATCCGCGCGATTCAGAACCGTGTCCCAGAACGCAAGCAGATTCTCCTTGGACAATTCTGTTTTCTTCCACTTCCCGTACATCGGGAATTCCACCGGGCTGGTCATTACCAATTTTTGGCGTGGGTACTTGGCTACAGTGCCGCCAATCTCGTCGCGCTCAAGGGTGATATAGCTGAGCTTCTTCTCAATTGCGCGCAGGGATGCGCTGATGCCGGCTGGCCCTGCTCCGACGATGAGGACGTCGTAGACATCAGAGCCGTTTCCGTTTGTTCCTCTGGGCTTCATTCTGTTGGCGATGACGTCAATGCATTCACGACCCTGATTCACAGCATTCTTGATTAGAGCGAGGCCCCCCAGTTCTCCAACAATAAACAGATTGGAAATGCTGGTCTCGAATTCCGGCGTCAAGCGTGGCATATCAGCACTCATGCTGGGGCTTGCCATGACCATGGTGATCGCGCCGACGGGGCAAGCCTCTGCGCAGAGGCTGTGTCCGATGCACTTGTAACCATTCACGATGACGGCCTTGCCGCCCAGCATGGCGAGCACGTCTCCCTCCGGGCAAACCGTCGTGCAAGTCTGGCAGCCGATGCAGTATGTTGTGTCAATGTGCGGATGCTGAGCCTTGGGTCCTTCGGAGAACAGTTTTCCTTTTTCTGCCGCCCGGCGAGCTTTCTCTTCCCGGAGTTTCAGACTCTTCAGGTAGCTCCTCAGAAAGAAGATGCAAATCACTGCGGCAATCAGGAATGTAACTAGTGTCTCCATCGTAGCCTCAGAAGTACCCCATCATGAACACCACGACGATGTGGATCAGCGCCAGCACGGCGAAGGAATAGCTGAACGGTTTGTGCACCACGTGCCAAAGGTGAAAAACCTGCTGAGACCGGGAGAGGAAGAGAACGCGCTTTGCGGTGGACGCCTCCTCTCGCGCCAGGTGGATGGCCTTTTCCAGATCGAGGTAGCGAGTCGGCAAGAAGCCAGCCAGAGTGGTCATCTTGCGGCTCAAAGGGAGAGCGTGACGGCGAAGCCCGGCAATGCGGAAGACGCGGACGATATCGAGCACCATCATGTACACCAGTGCGACGAACATCGGCAGGCGCTCGACTTGCTGCCGCGCGGGTAACCGCAAAAGCGAATGCAAGTCCGCCTGCGGCAGCAATTCTTGCTGGGTGAGTCGTTGCGCCAGTCCCGCCTGAATCTCCTGCAACTCCTTCATGGAAATCTCCGCCGCATTCAAGCTGCGCGGGATCTGGGCGTAAAGGTAACGTCCGACAATTCCGCTCAAGGAAACCGCCAGCATGATCCAGAAGGCCATGCCGGCAAAGCCGGCGAACTTGAACGATGAATGGAAGGCAATGACAAACGGGGCGGCCAGTCCCAGCAAGACGTGGATATCGAGCCAGTGCCGGGCGCTGCCTTGCCGGGAAAGCCAAGCCCAGCGCTTGCGCAGCGGATAAAGGAAGATGGCCAGGAACATCCCGAGACCCAGAAAACCGAGCTTCAGGCCGATTACGCCGCTAGGCTTCAGGAGCGCATGCTTGGGCGAAAAAGGCCGGTCCGCCGAACTCAGCGTGTAGTAGCTGAATCCGTAAACAGCCAGAGCCACGATCAACGCGACCGCGAGCACGTAGCCGGTGAACAACCGAATGCGGTGGCCGCGGTCTTCATTAACCTTGGTCGAGATGACTGCAGTTGCGATGGTTGCGTTTGCGCTCATTTGCTTGCGACTTGCTCCTCTGTGCTCACCGAGAACTGCTTGTAGTCGGTGAAGCGATGTGTGTTGCGCCAGTGCTGGCGTGGTGTTTCCACTTCCACGGTAGCCACATTAGGAAACCAGTAGGGCGCCTTCATGTCCTTGAATGGTGCCGGAGCAAAATCCACCTCGGATTGCAGGGATTTCAGACCCACGTCTTCCAGACTGTTTTCAATTCCAGCCTCGATACGAGTGATGACGCCGGTCTGCGGATCAATCCAGGCCACTCCGGAAAGCTCCAGCGGATAGATCCGGCCGCGAAGCGCGAGGGCGGCGGGGGACCTCGATCCGGGGATGTGGACGAAACTGATTTTGACGAGCGAGCGGCCGTCGAGCACGGCTTGCCCGGCCAATGCGAAGTGGAAACTGTCCAGGTAATAAGGATGGAACACGAGAAAGAGTGTGGCGAAACCGTTGCTTACCAGCAAAGGACGGTTCTTCTTGTCAGGTTTGGCCGCGTGCACCGCCAGGCGGGACTCGTCCAGAGTAAGATCGCCGCCGTTGTTGCTCAGAATGACCAGGTAATCGTAGGTGGACTCTTCCCTTAGTTCGACCTTGCCGTCCTGCCCGATTTTTTGCTGCTCAACCTGCTCGGTGCATTTCACGTCCGAAAACAGATCCAGAAAGCCCACTACCTGGGAACTGGTGCGGGAGAGAACGTCATCCAGATTGGGGCTTGCAGAACCGGAAGGCGCGCCCCAGCTGGTCCCAGCTATCAAAAAGAAGATGCAGAGTTTCCCTAACCACCGTACGAATTGTGTACTGTACTTCATTCGTGATGCCTCGCTTTTGAATCGAAGCGGTAGCCGAGTGTGACCATCCACTGGTCATAGCTCAAGTCGCCGCGATTGAGGGTGTAACCACCCTGCAGGAAATAGTGAGAGCCAATGTTGATCTCAACGTTCGAAGTGACGAATCGGTAGGTCGCGTTGTTGGTAAATGTGGAGCTGAAATTCTGCTGTCCGGCCAACACTTCCAGCCGCAGGCTGTCAGTAAAGCTGCGGGAGACGGAGAGCGCCTTGTAGTTGCCGCTACCGAACGAACTGTTGAATCGGGCGTAGTGAAAGTCGGCTCGCAGTCCCCACAGCGGCAGACGGTTGAAGGTTAGGCCGTACAGCTGGTTCAGAGAGTTCTGGGTATCTCCGGTGCGGTTGCTTCTGCCGAGCTGGGTATACACAAAGATCTGCTTCTTGACTTCGACCCGCGCTCCCACACTGAAGCCCTGGAAAAGATACTTGTCGAGCAATCCCGTGCCGATCAATTGCGGATCGAACGTCGGGATATCACGGAAATAGGTGTAGTTGAAATCCAACTCCAAACGGGGATGGGGCTGGACTCGGAGAGTAAGAAAGTTGCGGCTCAGTCCGACGCCCGGGGCCGGCACGGCAGGATTCCCGCTCGGGCTGTCGACCTGCAGCGCGTCGTAGATGGAAAGACGCTGAGTAAATGAAATCACGTTTTCGGCAAAGCCGAACGGTTTGTCGAGCTGCCAGTTCAACATACTGACTCCCGCGCCCCATGTGCTGCTGTAGTGCAGTCTGGTGTAGTCGCCGCCGGTGAAATTGATGAAGCTTCCACCGATGACCCGGTCGGGGCTGTAGTCGTACGAGGTCGGGTCAGGCGTCGACCCACCAAAGATGCCCAGCGTCGTTCCCTGGGAAAGCTTGCGCCCGAAGTAGCCGCCGTCAATGGTGTCGAGACTGCTTGCCCAAGGCAAATACAGCCGCCCGAATCCCGCGACCCACGCCGAATTCGGGTTGTCATAAGTCATGTTGAGGTGATACGTCCGGTTGATCAGGTCCTGCAGCGTCTGCTGCCCGGCAGGGGCTTCCGAGGTGAAGCGGCCGCGCCAGAAGCCACTCAGGTTCCAATAGGTGCCGTTGATGCGGGTGATGTCGCCGCGAAAAACCATGCCGACATCAGAACTGCTCATGCCATATGTTCCGTGGCTGATCGTGCCCATGTAATCGAATCCGATGCGGCCGCGGGCGCGGTTCACGGAGGGCTGCGGCGGGCGCGGCACTTCTTCGCGAACTTCTTCATCTGGAGTGTCATCATCGGTGAAGGTCACGACCGCCGGATATTTTCTGGTGGCACTCAGCGAGGTTTGCTGAACCAGCGCCTCGGCATCGCTCATTGAAAGGTATGCAAGGTCTCCTGGTTTTACCGGACGCTTGGGAGAGTGGACGTCCGTCACAGCAGAAGTTTCCGCAACCGCCGTGACCTCTAATTCAGCCACAACGCGAGGATCTGACGGGTCAACCGAAGCCCCTTCGTGTGTGGGCAAGTCGCTTTCCTGGATCAGGAGCTTCACACCTTCTTTCAGGCCCGCGCTGCGCCCGCCGTCCAGGTAAGCGACCCCCTCGGCCACGTACTTCACCTTGAAGGCGGTTCGCAGAGCAGGATCCGCCGTGCGAACCGCCAATGCCGGAGTGTCGGCAGCGGGAACCTCTGCCGTCTGCGAAGGCGGAGTCGTGCCGGGATGATCGTCGGAACCAGCACTTTGTGCCTGCGTCGGGCTTACGGGCGAGCTCTGTGCGACAGCCGTGCTCTGCGCCGCAGGAAAAACTGCAGAGATTGCATCGGAGGAGGGCTGTGGAGTTTGTTTTACTGGCGCTCCACTGAACACTCCGGAACTGACGGCCGGCTCAACCGACTGCGAGCTCTGAGTGACATCGGTGGGCGTGGAATCAGGGCGCCGGTGGAAAATTCCTCCCAGACTGCTAGTAGCCGCGGCCGCAGCAGCGCCCTCCGAGTGACGCGCGTGGCTTCCGGCGTTCGTGCTAAACGTCAGCACGATCTTGTTGCCTTCGGAACTCAAGGCGTACGGACGCGCCTGATCCAGTTCCACCACAACGTCTGTGGTCTGGACATCTTCGTATCCCAAAACCGTATGAATTGAGCGGACGCCGTCTGTGTTGATCTTGATTTTCTGGCGCTTGCTTCCATCCGTGGTATTGGGCAGTTGCAGAAGAAGTCGGTCAGGATGATGTGCTGCCGTCACCGCCGCTTTCACGGGCGAACTGAGAATAACTTCAACTCGCAGGTCTCCATCTTCCCGCGAGACGACAATGTCCTGCAGGGTCGCCACTCCACCGCCGGTGTTCTGACCCAAGGACGAAGACAACAGTAGTATCGTGATTGCTAATTGCTTCAGTACCACTCTCATTTCTACCTATCACTGTGCCGCTCCACTTTCCGCTGCACCCTGGGTGATCCTCCTACCCTCCACCTTGTCCAGAGGGGTGGCATTGATAACAATTCGTGCTGTTGTAGACATAGCCTCCGACCCCCTGATGCTGCTGATCGGTCTGGCTCTTGGTATGGCAATTCGTGCACGTGAACACGGCATAGTTTGACGGATTCGTATGACACGTAGAACACACTCCGTTTGCATTGCCGTGGTTCGTCGGGAAATAGGTGTGGTTGAAAACCGCTCCTGACCACGAGGTCGTGCTGTGACAAGTCTGGCAAGTCGTGGGAAAACCGGCAGCCGTATGGTTAGGGTTCGTAGTGTTCTGATAATCCTTCTGATGGCAGCCGTAACAGGCGGTAGGCAGCGTCGTGTAGTTGTTATTGACGTGGCAACTTGCACAAGGGGTGGTCACGTGTGTGCCAGTCAAGGGGAAGGCAGTGTTGTTGTGATTGAAGCTCGATGGAATCCATGCCGTAGTGTTGTGGCAAACGTCGCAAGTCGTCGGGTAACCTGACTGGACGTGGTTCGGATTCGTCGTCTTGTTAAAGTCGGCCATGTGACACGAGGAGCACAGCGTGCTGTTCAACTTGTAGTTTCCGTTGATGTGACACTGCGAACACTGCAGCGTGGTGTGCGCACCGGTCAGCGGGAATCCCGTGCTGTTGTGATTGAAGGTTGCGCCCGCCCATGAGACCGTCGAGTGGCAGGAGTCGCAGGTCGTCGGGAACGCCGACTGCACGTGGTTCGGATTGGTCGTGCCGTTGTAGTCCTTCATGTGACAACTTGAGCAAAGATTACTGGTAAGGTTGTAGTTCCCGTTGATGTGACATTGCGTGCATTGCAAACTGGTGTGCGCGCCGGTCAGCGCAAATCCGACGGTGTTGTGGTTGAAAGTCGCGGGAGACCACGCGCTGGTGCTGTGGCAGGTTTGACAGGTCTGCGGAAAAGCAAAGGCTACGTGCTTGGGATTCGTAGTCTTCTGATAATCAGGTAAATGACAGCCCACGCAGTCGGCGGGCGTTCCTTTGAACTTGTTGCCGATGTGGCACGCGGTGCACTCCAGCGTGGCGTGCATGCCGGTCAGCGCAAATCCGGTGTACTTCAGGTGATCGAATTTCACGCCGAACCAGTTATCAAAGTTGTGACACTGGTCGCAGGTGATGGAAAATCCGGCGGTAACGTGACTCGGACCAGTCGTTCCTTGATAGTCGGCTGCATGGCAGGAATAGCATTGTGTGGACAGTCCCTGGAATTGTCCGACCGCCGCACTTTTGTGGCAAGAGTCACAATCCTGGGCGGCGTGCGCACCCAGCAACGGGAACCGGTTGGTGTGTTGCTGCACTTGCTGTATCGAGACCTGCCAGCCCTTCACGGTGTGGCATTGCTCGCAATAGGCGCCGAACTGGCGTTTGTGCATGTCGGCGTGGCAGTCGGCGCACTTTAAGCCAACATTCGTGAAGACCGGCTTGACATGGCATTGGGTGCAGGTTACGTTCTGGTGCATGCCGCGCAGTGGATAGCGGGTCTGGTTGTGGTCGAACTCCGGAATCCCGCGGATGGGTTTCCATCCGCTCAGGGTGTGGCAGTTTTGACAGGGAACATTCAAGGGGCCGTGCGGAGAGCGCGTCTGGGCATAAGGCTCCTGCGACTGCGCACTGCTGCGAGGCGCTGAAAAAAGTAACAGCACCGATGTTACCAACCCAATTAGAAGCCCTGACCTCATCGCCCGCCGTTTAGGGAGACCCGCCGCAAATTGTTTATAGAAAGAAGACGAAGGGGAAAGTTGCCAATACGTTATGCAATTCGACGCCCTTTCAGAGTAGATGGTTGCGTACTCAGGGAAAAGGTGACGAAAGTCGCGATTCATCGGCCAATTCGTCCATTGCGTCTAACTTCTCTTGTTTGTGAACTAACACCGCATTGAAATGTAAGTTCCTTCGCGCATATCGGAATTCTTACGTTTGTGTTTTCTGTGTTCAAAAAACTTTACGTCGTTCAAGATTTTGTCGTTTCTAAGGACTCTGGCCAGTCCACACCGGAAGAGCTTTCAGTTCGTCGATTTGGCAGTTGGTGTCGATGTGCCGTGACAAGCAGCACAGTCTTTGGGGGTGGGCTTGTAGAAGAGAACAGTTTTTCCGGCAACCAAACGCGTCAGCCTGTGGCAGGCCCCACACTTCACGTTGCGGTGGGCCCCCTGCAGCGAAAATGCGCTCCGCTTATCGTGATCAAAAAGCGATGGCTTCCATTTGGTGCTGTTGTGACAACCTGCGCAGGGCGTTGTGTTGCCCTTGGCGAATTGCCTGCCGTGGACATCTTCGTGGCAATCCTCACACTTGGTGGGGGCAGCCTTGAAATCCACATTGATCAGCCGGGTCTCCATGTTGGTCGGCTTGTGACAGTCAATGCACGCCGTGGCCCGATGCGTTCCCAGCAACGGAAAAGAGGTTTTGGAATGATCAAACCCGGACAGTTCCCTCCAGGATTTCGTCGAGTGGCACGCCTCGCAGCCTACAGCAGTCCCGTTCGATCGCAGCACTTGCATGCGTTCCTTGAACTGCCCCTTGTGCGGGTCAGAGTGACAACTGGTGCAGGACAGTTCTTTCCAGCGATAAAGGGCTGTTGGCCTCGGCTTGAAATCGGCGGACTCCTTGTGGCAATCGCCGCAGGGAACTGCGATATGTCCGCCGGTTAGCAAGAAATGAGTTTCTTTGTGGCGGGCCAGAGTGAACGTGGAGGGCTTGTATCCCTCGAGGTTGTGGCAGCGGTCGCAGGCGTTGGCGTAGGGTGCCGCGGCGAACTGACCGGCGTGCTGGTCGCTATGGCAGTCGGTGCAACGCTGAAACTTGACTTTGAATAGTGTGTCTTTTCCCTTGGGAATATGGCATTGCGCGCATTCCAGCTTGGCGTGTCCACCTTGGAGGGGATAGGCGGTCGAAGCGTGGTCTTTCACGGTAAACTTCGACGGCTTCCAACCCTCAACACCGTGACAGGACGCGCACTCTCCGCCATCTGGCCGCTTGGCAAATTGACCGTTGTGCGGATCGGGCATGTGGCAATCCATGCACTTCTGGAATGGGAGAGGCTTCTTGAAGTCACCGCTGCGATGACATTGCAGGCAGTCGACCTCGGCGTGTTTGCCCAGCAGCGGATACTTGGTCTTGGAATGATCGAAGCGCTCGTTCACCGCAGACACGGAAATCTTCTTCCAGCCACTGGTGTTATGGCAAGATTCGCAGCCCTGCACGAAGCTCCCGCGATGCGGATCGGTGTGGCAATCGGCACATTTGCCAAAGGGAATTCCGACATATCGTGGTTTGTTGTCCGGGCCGGGTGTATGGCACTTCTGGCAGGCAACTTGGGCGTGCAATCCGGTTAACGGATAGCGCGTTTTCGAGTGGTCGAACTGGCCGACAGTGACCGTCTTCCAGTCTTCAAAGTTGTGGCAATGCGAACAGTTCGGCGCCAACCGGCCTTTATGTTCGTCCTGATGGCAAGGGACGCAGGCCTGGGAAAGCCCGAGAAAGGTCTTGTTCAGGTCTTTGGTCCGAATTGTAGTTCGCTCAGATGCAGAAACCTTGTCGGCCGTGTGGCAGCGATTGCAGGCGAGCCCTGCGTGCTTTCCTTCCAGGGCATAGCCGGTCTGTTTGTGGTCGAATGTTTTGGGGTCCCACTCGATCAGCGGAAAATCTTCGCCGTTATGTTCGGAGTGGCAACGTGCACAATCCTGGCTGGAGCCCGGCTCGATGTGATAAGTGGCATGTAAGCCTTTGTGCGCCGCAATCCGGGTCGCGATCTCGGTGTGGCATTCGAGACACTTGAATGTTCTCTGGCCTCCCAACTTATGACAAGTCGCGCAATTGGTGGAACCGGATAAGGATTGATGGGCATGGGAAAGCGGGCCGGGTGAAATTTGCGCAGTCACCGGCTTAGCGAGCCAGAAGCAGATGGTCGCAAGCGCGAAAAGAACTGAGTAATGCCTTCGTCTTAACTCCGGCATATGAAGTCAGATCGGTGGGTAGCTTCGCCTTTTTCGGAATCTGTTTTCTAATTGCCTATACAACTCATTCAATTTTAGGCGAGCAATTTAAGAACCAATGCATGTTTCTTCGCTTATCACACAGATGCGTGACTTCGTTCACTAGAAAGGCAGACAGACGGCAATAAAGGAGGAAATACTGGTTTTTGCAGATTCTTACGGTAGGGGAGTTCTAATGCGTATCGGATTTGTGTGGGACCGAACCGGATCATCGAGGTGATGTTGAATGGGGAGAGACGGAACGGTATCTGCTTCCGGCAGACTAGGATATATGAGGTGGGAGTTCAAACATACGATGGAAGGAATCCTTCCAAGGCAAATACTGCATGTCGAGCAACTCGGTGATTTCCGTCCCATCGCAACAGAAGCCGTCCACAACCAGCGAAACGCGCCATCCTAAAATTTGCAGGGAGTGGGGTAGAAAGGTTGCACCGGATAACGCTCTGCCGGCGGTCCCCATCAAACCAAACAGCAGCTTCCCGACGGGCAAAGGTTTGTAATTGATTCCAAGACAATCGGCGGCGACTCTGGACATATCTGCCATGGCGGGGTCTTCTGCGGAGGACACAAAGAACGTCTTACCGCGCATCTCGTCTCGCACTGCTGCCTCCGCGAGGATGTCCGCTACGTCGGAAACCTCCACGATGGATACCCTTCCTGGCCAGGGAAGTCTGCTACCCAGAGTTTTCTTGGGCAACTGCTCGCG
>Ga0316363_10003482_pt1 | contig 11257 bp, 14 predicted proteins | sample Sb_taG_3_FD_200459 | JGI IMG/M metagenome (GOLD analysis project Ga0316363, IMG submission 200459) | Peat soil microbial communities from Weissenstadt, Germany - Sb_50d_a_PC metaG (v2) (version 2) | ecosystem: Environmental > Terrestrial > Soil > Wetlands > Peat | place: Germany: Weissenstadt...
GCGGTCTTGCGGCCGACGCCGGGCAGGGCCTCCAGCGCCTCGCGATCGTGCGGAACCTTGCCGCCGTGTTTTTCAACGAGCTGCTGCGACAGTCCGATCACGTTCTTCGCCTTGGTGCGAAAAAGGCCGATGGTCTTGATCAGATCGCGCACCTTGGCTTCGCCGAGCTTTGCCATCTGCTCCGGCGTATCGGCGAGCGCGAACAAAGCCGGCGTCGCCTTGTTGACGCCGGCGTCGGTCGCCTGCGCCGACAGCACGACGGCGACCAGGAGAGTGAACGGATTGATGTGCTGCAGTTCCCCGCGCGGCACCGGATTGGCGGCGGCGAAACGGCGGAACGCTTCTTCGATCTCGGCTTTGCTCCATTGCGGCAGCTCGCCGTGGGCCGCCTTGGCGTCGGCCTTCACCTGCGCTTTGCGGTCCTTGAGGTGCGCCGCCTTGCCCTTGCGGGCCGCCTTCAATCTTTGCTGCGACTTCTGTTGCTTGGGTGTTTTGCGCGCCATCTTGCCGTTATAATAGCGGCCATGGCCGACGACACCAGCGACCTGCCTGCCGACCCCACGCTCTTTTCCGCGATCATCACGCCGCATCGGTCGCTGAGCTCGACCGGCTTTGTCATTTTCATGCTGTGCATCGGCGGCATCAGTTTCGCCGCCGGCATGGTGTTCCTGATGCTTGGCGCCTGGCCGGTGTTCGGCTTTTTCGGCCTCGACGTGGCGCTGGTCTATTGGGCGTTCCGCGCCAATTACCGCTCGGCCCGCGCCTACGAAGAGGTGACGGTGACCGCCACGGAACTGACGGTGCGCAAGATCAGCCAGCGCGGCGAGGTGCGCGAATGGACGCTCAATCCGGTATGGGTGCGGCTCGACCGCATCGTGCACGAGGAATTCGGCATCGAGCGGCTGTTCCTGGTGTCGCACGGCCGGCGGCTGTCGATCGCTAGCTTTTTGGGCGCCGACGAGAAGAAAAGTTTCGCCACCGCGCTGTCGGCGGCGCTCGGCGAGGCGCGGCGCGGCCCAACGCGGAATGTCATCTAAACCTCCCCCCTTTCAGGGGGAGGAAAAGGATACAGAAACCGGGTGGTTTGCTGCCTGCTTACGCCGTAGATGGGAGACAGATGATGGAGGCTCCCATGTTGTCACCCGATCGCATCCAAAACCCGATGCCGCTGGCCGCGGCCGCCGCCGATTACGACGTGGTGCGCCGCGCCATCGGCCATATCCGCGGCCACTGGCGCGAGCAGCCCGAGATTGAGGCCATCGCCGAGGCTGCCGGCGTCACGCCGACGGAACTGCATCATCTGTTCCGCCGCTGGGCCGGGCTGACGCCGAAGGCGTTCCTGCAGGCGCTCACCCTCGATGGCGCGCGGCAATTGCTGCGCGATTCCGCGAGCGTGCTCGACGCCACTTACGAAGTCGGGCTGTCCGGCCCGGGCCGACTGCACGATCTGTTCGTCACCCACGAGGCGATGTCGCCCGGCGAATGGAAATCGGGCGGCGAAGGCCTGACGATCTTTTTCGGCTTTCATCCCTCGCCGTTCGGCAGCGCCTTGGTGATGGCGACGCAGCGCGGCCTTGCCGGCCTCGCCTTTGCCGATCCCGGCGAGGAACGCGCCGCGCTCACAGACATGAAGAGCCGCTGGCCGCGCGCTGACTATGTCGAGGACAGCGCCCGCACTGCAGTCGTCGCCAAGCGCATTTTCGATCCGACGCAATGGCAGGCGGATAAGCCGCTGCGCGTGGTGCTGATCGGCACCGATTGGGAAGTGCGGGTGTGGGAAACGCTGCTGCAAATCCCGATGGGCCGGCTCACCACCTATTCGGATATTGCCAGCAAGATCCGCAAACCCGCCGCCGCGCGCGCGGTCGGCGCCGCGGTCGGCAAGAACCCGGTCTCGTTCGTGGTGCCGTGTCACCGCGTCGTCGGCAAGTCCGGCGAGCTCACCGGCTATCACTGGGGCATCACCCGCAAGCGCGCCATGCTCGGCTGGGAGGCCGGGCAGGTCGGGGCTGCGGCGTGACGCCGACGCCCGCTTAAGTTTGCGTCAGGTCCGTTTGCGATGGCCTAGAAAGCGGCCTTGATCGGTATTGGATGGCTGATTGACGCTGCCGCCGCAATCCGCAATACCCGGCCTTCAACACGCGAAGGATAAGCAAATGCAGCGGCGGCGGCCGGTGATGCTGGTCATTCTCGACGGCTGGGGTTGGCGCGACGATCCCGCCGACAATGCCGTCCGCCAGGCCAAGACGCCGACATTCGATCGGCTGTGGCGGGACGGGCCGCACGGCATCCTGAACACATCGGGCAACGACGTCGGCCTGCCCGGCGGCCAGATGGGCAATTCCGAAGTCGGCCATCTCAATATCGGCGCCGGCAGAATAGTCATGCAGGATCTGCCGCGCATCGGCGGAGCAATCGCCAACGGCGACATCAAGCGCGCGCCGGCGCTGGTCGCTTTTATCGCAAAGCTCAAAAACAGCGGCGGCAGCTGTCACCTCATCGGCCTGGTCTCGCCCGGAGGCGTGCATTCGCACCAGGATCATGCCGCGGCGCTGGCGAAGATTCTCACCGACGCTGGCGTGCCGACGCTGGTGCATGCGTTCACCGACGGCCGCGATACGCCGCCGCAATCGGCGGGCGAGGACATCAGGCGCCTCATCGCCGCGCTGCCGAAATCGGTTCCGATCGCCACCGTGTGCGGCCGCTACTACGCCATGGATCGCGACAAGCGCTGGGAGCGCGTAGCGAAGGCCTACAACACCATAGTCGAAGCCGAAGGGCCGCACTTCCCGGACGCGCCCGCCGTTGTCGCCGACGCCTATGCCAACAAGAAGTTCGACGAGTTCATCATTCCGGCCGTGGTCGGCGACTATCGCGGCATGAAGGACGGCGACGGCGTGCTGTGCTTCAACTTTCGCGCCGACCGGGTGCGGGAAATTTTGGGCGCCATGTTCGATCCTGATTTCTCAGGTTTCCCGCGCAAGCGTTTCGTTCATTTCGCAGCGGCTGTCGGCATGACGCAGTACAGCGAAGAACTGGACAAATTCATGCAGACGATTTTTCCGCCGCAACCGCTCGCCCACATCCTCGGCGAGGTCGTGGCGGACGCCGGGCGCACGCAATTGCGCATGGCGGAGACCGAGAAATATGCGCACGTCACTTATTTCCTCAATGGCGGACGCGAGGAGCCCTATCGCGGCGAGGACCGCATCATGGTGCCCTCGCCCAAAGTCGCGACCTACGATCTGCAGCCGGAAATGTCGGCGCCCGAATTGACCGACAAGGCTGTCGCCGCGATCGCTTCCGGCAAATACGATTTGATCGTTCTCAACTACGCCAATCCCGACATGGTCGGCCACACCGGCAGCCTGTCGGCGGCGATCGAGGCGGTGGAGACGGTCGACGCGGGCCTAGGCCGCATCGCCGACGCCATCCAAAAAGCCGGCGGCGCGCTGCTCATCACCGCCGACCACGGCAATTGCGAGATGATGCGCGACCCGCAAACCGGCGGCCCGCACACTTCGCATACGACAAACCCGGTGCCGCTCCTGCTGCTCGGCGCCCGCAACCGCGCGCTGGTAGCGGAGGGCCGCCTCGCCGACATCGCTCCGACCTTGCTCGAGCTGATGGAATTGCCGAAGCCGAAGGAGATGACGGGGGCGTCGCTGCTGCGCGCGGACTGAAATTCTGAACCCCCGTTATTGGACGAAACTCGGACAATATCTGCTCGTTGTTCAGTTGAGCCTTTGACCCGAAACGGAAGTGTCCAACGGGCGAGGCACGAGTTCCTTACTGTTCTCTAACGATGGCGGGCGAATTCAAGCACGAGATTTGCCGTTAACCATGATTCGAGATGCTCACCCAAACACACAATGATAGGCTTTTCTGGTGGCCGCCTTGGGTTGCCAAGAGGAGCAAATGCGGATTTCGACGAAATTGGTTATCGCGCTGGGCGCTGTGGCGATTGTAGGCTACGCCGAGCTTGTTTTGGATATCCAAACGCCACGGTCCGACCTTTCCCAGACACGTGCCCTCGGTGCAAGCGCTTCGCTTCCGTTGTTCGAGTACAATCAAAAGGTCGCACGGTTTCATGAGATGTATGGAGACCGCGCCCACGTTCTTCTTGAGACATCATCGGGCAAAATTCGCGTCGAAAATGACGGCAAGGTCATTGAAGAAGGGCATATCCAACGACAATTTGCAGCAATGTACGGCATGTTCGTCATCAGCGGGCGTGCTGGCCTCGAAAGCATATTCCCGTTTGCTATCGACCCTGGCAAAATTTCCGAGGATCACGAGCCCAATATCGCGCGGCTGAAGGCTCATTTCGAATCAGTGTTGCCGATAAGGTACTTGAGCTTTGGTAATGAAGACTGGGCGCGCGACTCCTGCGCTTCGCCCCCTTCCTCCAAAATCGGGTTCGGTCAATTTGTGAATTGGCTTCATCTACGATCAGAGACCTTCTGCGTGGTTCATTGGAACGGAGCGGGCGGCGGGTCGATGTTAGTGAGCGTGACTTTGGCGGATGGAGACCCATGGATGCGACCGTTTTCACGCCGCCTGTGCCGAGCGATCACCGAGACAGCGCTCGCGAAGCTTGCCGCATCAAGTCTCGAACGACCAACTTATGCGGCCTGCGTATTGGTCGATCGGCCGGACAGGACGGGGCCCACCGGAGCGCAGACCGCCTTTACTAGTGAGGTGTATGAGGTGCGGAATCGCGATCTGGCCCGCATCTTGTAAACGAAGGATCGGTGTACAACGCGCGTTTGGTACGACCACATAATTTCTAATTCTGAGCGAGTAGCCCGTAGGGCGGATTAGCCGAAGGCGAATCCGCCGGGCCCAGAAGGCGGCGGAATATGCTTCGCTATTCCGCCCTACGATCTGCGAAAAATTCAATCGTCTTTGATGTTGACTTGGCCGGCGTTCGTTGTCTTGTTGCTATCTTCCTCTGGGTCTTTCGACTGCCGCAGTCGTTCTGCTTCCGCGACCAAGCGTTGCAGTATCATGCGCTTGTTCTCGTCGGTCTCTTTCGCAAGCAGCTCGTAAAAGTACTCCACGTCGAGTTGAGTAGTGATTATATCGACTATGGCCTGCACTCGAATGAGGCACCGTCCGGGCTGCTACCGCGAATTTAACGTACGGAAGCAGATTTAGTCCAGGCAGCGGAGGGCGGCTGCTCGCTGCTGGAGCTGATGGAATTGCCGAAGCCGAAGGAAATGACCGGCCACTCGCTGCTGCGCGCCGATTGAGCGGCCGCTTTGCTGCAGCTCCGCAACCCGCAGTCGATTTGCAGTCGCGGCGAAACTCGCTAAACAACCATTCAACCAAAGAACCAATTCCGACAGGGAGGACGTAATGAGCATTTCGCGAAGGCAATGGCAGGCAGGTCCGGTGGCAGCCGCTGGCGCGCTTGTGGTGGCGCTGACGGTTGGGCCGGCGCAGGCGCAGGACAAGACCTTCACGATGAAGATCACGACGCCGACGCTCAATGCGGCGCTCGATATATATGCCAAAGCCTACGGCGCCGCCGTCGAGAAGGATTCCGCCGGCCGCATCAAGGTCGAGGTTTATCCGGCGAGCCAGCTCGGCGCGATCCCGCGGCAGATCGAGGGCACGCAGTTCGGCGCGATCCAGTGTGCCGTCATCCCGCCGGAGTTCTTCGTCGGCGTCGACGAGCGCTTCGAGGTGCTGGCGGCACCGGGCCTCGTGACTTCCGCTGCTCAGGGCCATCGCGTCGCCGCCGATCCGGCGGTGCAAAAATTCTACCTCGGGCTCGGCGCCGAGAAAGGGCTGCACGGCGTCGCCGTCGCCTATGCCGAACCTTCGCAGGTGGTCGCCAAGAACGCGATCCGCCATCTGGCCGATTTCAAGGGCAAGAAAATCCGGATTTTTGCCTCCGAGTTCCAGTCGGCGTCGTTCAAGCGGCTCGGCACCACGCCGGTCGCCATGTCGCCCGGCGACGTGATGACGGCGCTCCAGCAAGGCTCGCTCGACGCCTCGGTCGCCGGCGTCGAACTGCTCAGCGGCCTGCACTTCTATGACGCCGCCAAATACATCACCATGACCAACCACGCCGCGATCTTCTATCTCGTCGAGCTCAGCAAGAAATGGTTCGATGCGCTGCCGCCCGATCTGCAACAGATCGTCGAGAAGGACGCCGCCAGCACCGTCACGAGCTTCCAACAGCGCGCCAACGACATCGACAGCGCGGCGGCCAAGGTCTGGACCGACAACGGCGGCGAATTGATCAGCTTGCCGGCCGACGAGCAGGCGGACTTGCTGAAGATGCTGTCCAGCGTCGGCGCCGATATTTCGAAGGAGAAACCGGCGCTGGCCGAGGCTTATAAGATCGTGAGCGATGCCGCGCAGCGCAGTCAGTAGGAGCGCGGGCGTAGCGCACTTCGACGTGGTTTAGGCAAATGTAAGCTGCGTTGCAGCCATCATTCCTTAAATCGCACGGTCAACGAAGAGCGCAGAGAGAATTCGAAGTCAAGGATTGCCTTCGGCAACCGCCGCAGGCGGCGCCCCTTTGGGCCGTCCTTGACTTCGAATTCTCTCTGCGCTGCGGTCAACCGCGCGATTTAAGGAAGACTCCGCTTGCGCTGGCGGCCTAAATTGCACTGAACCGGGACGCTGTTTCCCTGGCGATCAAAATACAATACAATTTCCCCGAAACATCGCGACTGCCTCAGCGAGGACATCATGGCGAAATACCTGCTCGTCAGCTTCAAGACCTGCCCGTGGGTGCAGCGCGCGGCGATCGTGCTGCGCGAGAAGAACATCCCGTTCGAGTTCCGCCACATCGAGCCGGACAATCGGCCCGACTGGTTCCTCGCCATTTCGCCGCACAAGAAAGTGCCGGTGCTGCGCGTCGACGACACGGTGTCGCTGTTCGAGTCGAACGCGATTGCCGAATATCTCGACGAGACCATCGCGCCGCGGCTGCATCCCGACGATCCGGTGCTGCGCGCCATCAACCGCGCCTGGACCGATTATGTGCCGACCTTTGCCAGCGCGGTGACGGCGACCGGCTATGCCGAGGACGAAGCCGCCTACAAGGCCGCAGCCGAGAAAATCCCGTTGCCGTTCGAGCGGCTCGAGCGGGCGCTGGAGAAGCAAGGCGCCGGGCCGTTCTTCAACGGCGCCAAATATTCGCTGGTCGACGCCGCCTATGCGCCGTTCCTGCAGCGCTATGTGTTCCTCGATCGCGTCAAGCCGCTCGGTACAATCGAGAAATTCCCGCGGCTCAAAACCTGGAGCGGCGCGCTGATGGCGCGGCCCTCGACCCATTCCTTCCCCGAAGCCGAATTCGAGGCGCTCTACCGGGCCAACCTGAAGCGCCGCAAGGTGTGGGCGTCGCAATTCATCGCCGACCCGGCGATCGCGGCGGAGTAATGGGCGCAGTCATCATCCGCGAAGGCGGATGACCCAGTAATCATCTGCCGCGTGATGTGACTATGCGGTGGATGAATATCGATGCCAGCGCTTACTGGATGCCCGCCTTCGCGGGCATGGCAAAATTCAATCGTCTTTTCTGTCGGGTCGGCCGGCGTTCGTTTTCTTGTTGCTATTTGCTTCTGAGTCGTCCGACTGCCGCAGTTTTTCTGCATCCGCGAGCAAGCGTTGCAGTATCACGCGCTGGTTCTCGTCGGTCTCTTTGGCAAGCAGCTCGTAGAAGTACTCCACGTCGCGCTGTGCCGTGCTTTTGTCGACCATGGCCTGCACTCGAATGAGGCGCCGCCCCGGCTGCTCCGGCGAATTTAACGCGCAAAAGCAGATTTAGTCCAGGCAGATGCGGCGGGCGGCGGAACACGCTTCGCTATTACGCTCTATGTGCCGACACTAAAGATTCGAACTCAAACTTTGCGCTGAGAAACGATGAGCCGGCTCCGTTCCTTCGCATAGTCCCAAGCCGAGAAACTGACGGGTTCGTCATCCGCATTGACACACACAATGAAGGGGTCATCACCGAAGCCGGTATAGCCGTCATAGAGCTCGGACGCAGTCATGCCCGGCTTCATGAAGTGATTTAGATTCGAATCGACAATGCCTTTGCACGCCGCGATGGCCTCCTCAGCGGTCGGAAAAACACCGTACTCGTAGCGTCTATCCTGGTCCATGTAATCGTAGTTGTCATCGACCAAGACTTTGTAGGGTGACATGGCGTCCTCCTCAAATGTCATCATCCGCGAAAGCGGATGATCCAGTAGTCATTGGCGGCGCCATTTGGCTCTGCAGCGGATGAACGTCGACGCTAGCGTCTACTGGATGCCCGCCTTCGCGGGCATGACAGCGCGCGCAGCGATTATCGTAAACCGCCGCCCTTCATTAGCCGGCGCGCCATAAGTCCGGCGGCAACGAAACATAACGTGCCGGCCGCGGCGAGGATGAACGGCAGTGTCAGGTCCGAATTTTCGTCCGGACCGGAAATTTCATGGGCGCCGATCAGGCCGGCAAAGCCCAAGGCAATGAGCACGTAGATGACGATCAGGCGCTGCTTGGTGGTGGCGGCTTGCGGCGGCATGGCGTGCTCTCACTTATCGCCAAGCCCCAGCACGTCGGCCATCGAGTAAAGCCCGGGCTTCTTGCCGCGCGCCCACAGCGCCGCGTGCAGCGCGCCGCGGGCGAAGATCAAACGGTCCTCGGCGCGGTGGGTGAGCTCGACGCGCTCGGCGGGACCGGCGAAGATCACGCTGTGCTCGCCGACCACGGTGCCGCCGCGCAGCGACGCAAAGCCGATGTCGCCAGTTTTGCGCGCGCCGGTCATGCCGTCGCGCCCGCGTTCGGAGTGCTTGGCGAGATCGATGCCGCGGCCTTGCGCCGCCGCGCGGCCGAGCATCAGCGCGGTGCCGGACGGCGCGTCGATCTTCTTGTTGTGGTGCATTTCGAAGATCTCGATGTCGTAATCGTCGTTGAGCGTCGCCGCCACGCGCTTGACCAAGGCGGCGAGGAGATTGACGCCGAGACTCATATTGCCGGATTTTACGATGGTCGCGCGGCTCGCCGCTTGCGCGATCATCGCTTCCTCTTCGGCGGAATGGCCGGTGGTGCCGATGACATGCACGAGGCCGGCTGCCGCCGTCAGCTCCGCGAACGCCAGCGTCGCGGCGGGCAGCGCGAATTCGATCAAGCCGTCGGCCTGCTTGAGCAGCGGCGCCACGTCGCTCGCCACCTTGATGCCGTTCTGGCCGAGACCGGCAAGCTCGCCGGCATCGCGGCCGATCACCGCGGAGCCCGGCGCGTCGACCGCGCCAGCCAGCGCCAAACCCTTGGTTGCGGCAATGGCATGGATCAGCGTGCGCCCCATGCGCCCGCCGGCGCCGGCAATCACCACCCGCATGTCGGCCATGGGTTTCGTCTCCGGTTTGGGGCGGTATAGCCGTTTTTCTTCCCCCTGAAAAAGGGAGGGACTTAGGCCTGCGCTAGAACTTCGGGCCGTCGTAGCCTTCGACGACGACCAGGTCGAACTCGGCCTTGCCGTGGCGCAGCTTTTTTGCAGCCTGATAGCCGGGCGAGCGATAGCAGGCCAGCGCCGCGTCGTAGCTTGGGAATTCCAGCACCACGGTGCGGCTGCGTGAATGACCTTCTGGCGTTTCCTGCTTGCCACCGCGCACCAGGTAGCGCGCGCCGAATTCGCCGAATGGCGCCTGATCGGCCACCATATAGGGCTTGTAGCCTTCCGCATCGGTCACATCGATGTGGCCGATCCAGTAGCCTGTGTTGGCCGCGGCCGCGGGCGGCGCCCCTGAAAACGGCGGCTGCGGGCCGTCGTAGCCTTCGACGATGAAAAAATCGATTTGCGAATGCGGCAGGCGCAACGGCCGCGCGCGCTGATATTCGTCGGAGCGGTAGCAGGCAAGCGCGGTGGCGTAATCGGGGAATTCCCGCAAGACATTGCGTGAGCGGGCGCGGCCTTCGACCACTTCCGATTTGCCGCCGCGGACGAGCGCATTGCCACGATATTTTTCGTGCGCCAGCGGCGTCGCCGCCATGTAGGCCTTGTAGCCTTCCGGATCGCTGACATCGATCTGCGGAATCCAATAGCCCTTGGGCATGGCGTGCTCCGTCAAATCACCGCGAGGAATTATGGCTGTGGGCCGTCGTAGCCTTCGATGATGACGATGTCGGCAATCGCGTGCGGCTGCCGCACTTTGATGTTGGCCTGGTATTCCGGCGAGCGATAACAGGCCAGCGCGGTCGCATAGTCGGCAAACTCGATGACGACGTTGCGCGAGCGGCTGGAGCCTTCCGGATTTTCGAACTTGCCGCCGCGCACCACGAAGCGGCCGCCGAATGTCTTGAAGATCGCGGGATTGGCCGCCGCATAGGCCTTGTAGCCGTCCTCGTTGTGCACATCGACGCGCCCGATCCAGTAACCTTTGGCCATGACTGTTCTCCTTCTAGCTTTGTGCGCTTGAAATTTCCGCAACGATCGCTTGCGCCGCGGCCTTAGGATCCGCCGCCGCGATGATCGGCCGTCCGACCACGAGATAATCGGCGCCAGCGGCGATCGCCTTAGCCGGCGTCATGATGCGCTTCTGGTCGCCGGCCGCGGCGCCAGCCGGCCGGATGCCGGGCGTCACCAGCGCCATTTTGCTGCCGACGATGCCGCGGATTTTCGCCGCCTCCTCGGCCGAGCAGACCACGCCGTCGACGCCGATGTCGCGCGCCTGCGCGGCGCGCTCGGCGACCAGTTCCGGCACGGTGAAGTCGTAGCCTGCAGCGGCGAGATCGGAGTCGTCATAGGAGGTCAGCACGGTGACGGCGAGAATGCGCAAATTGCCCTCGCGCGCATCGACCGCGGCTTTCATGGTCTGCGGATAGGCGTGCACGGTGAGAAAGCTCGCGCCGCTTTTCGCCACGCTCTTGACGCCCTGCTCGACCGTGTTGCCGATGTCGTGCAATTTCAGATCGAGAAAGACGCGCTTGCCGGAGTCGATCAAGGTGGGCACATAACCAAGCCCACCGGCAAAAGCGAGCTGGTAGCCGATCTTGTAGAACGACACCGCGTCGCCGAGTTTTGCCACCATGGCCTGCGCCGCCTCGACCGAGGACAGATCGAGCGCCACGATCAAGCGGTCGCGCGGTTCAAGCTGCATCGATCGATCCCAATCCTTTGGCACTGTCACGCCAGCACGCCCGCCAGCTCGACCAGCCGGCGCACCGCCGCCTTGAGCGCGGCCGCCAAAGCTTCATCCTTCAGATTGTCCATGTCGTCAAACGCCTGATCGGCGCGCGGCACTGAGACCTG
>Ga0316363_10003501_pt1 | contig 11210 bp, 10 predicted proteins | sample Sb_taG_3_FD_200459 | JGI IMG/M metagenome (GOLD analysis project Ga0316363, IMG submission 200459) | Peat soil microbial communities from Weissenstadt, Germany - Sb_50d_a_PC metaG (v2) (version 2) | ecosystem: Environmental > Terrestrial > Soil > Wetlands > Peat | place: Germany: Weissenstadt...
GAGGAACTGGTGGCGCTCCGCGCACAAGCCGAGCGCGAGATCGCGCCCTATCGCAGCAAGATGCCGGGCGCGCAGATCGAACAGTTGCACAAACAGTACGTCCACAAGATGCTGCTGGAGCGGCACGGACTGCCGCGGTTGAGCTTGTTCTACATGTAGCAGTCAGCACTCAGCATTCAGCACTCAGCACTCAGCCAAAGCGGGCTAAGAGCCAAGAGCCAACAGCAAAGAGCCATCTTTGATTCTAACCATCGACAAACTGATCTACGGCGGCAATGGGCTGGCGCGCTTCCCGGCGGACGACAAAGGTCCAGGCAAAGCGGTGTTCCTGCCGTTCGTGCTCGAAGGGGAACGCGTCGAGGCCGGTATCACCGAACAGAAGCCGGGATTCGCGCGCGCGCGCGCCGAGAAGATCCTCGAAGCTTCGCCGCACCGGATCGAGCCCGCCTGTCCGTACTTCGGGCAGTGCGGAGGCTGCCATTACCAGCACGCCGGCTATGAGCACCAGTTGCAGATCAAGTCGGCGATCCTGCGCGAGACCTTCCGCCGTGTCGCCAAGCTGGAACTCGCGCAGGAGATTCGCGTCCACGCTTCGCCACCGTGGAATTACCGCAACCGCACGCGGCTGCGGCTCCGCACGCGTCTGTTTGTGCTGGGGTACAACCGGCTGCGCGGGAGCGAGCTGCTGGCCATTGAGCAGTGCCCGATCAGTTCGCCGCTCATTAACCGGGCAATCGCCGCTCTGTGGGATTTGGGACGCGCGGACAAGGCGAGCGCCGACGTCACGGAAATCGAATTTTTTGTCAACGCCGAGGACACTCAGCTCCTAGCCGAGCTGACCGTTCAAGAGACAGGTTGGCGGCGGGGCGGGAAGTCTGACCTGCTGCAATTCATACGCATTCTTCGCGCGGCAGTCCCGGAGATAACCGGCGTGGCCGTGTTCCACGCGACTGCGCAAGGCGCGCTGGAACGCGAAGATATCCCGGCCGAGTTGCAGCAAACCTTCGGCGCGGACCACCTGCTGTATTCGACCGCGGCCGCCAACTATCAGGTCAGCGCCGGCTCTTTCTTCCAAACCAACCGCTTCCTTACGGCCAAGCTGGTGGAGTTGGCGGCCGAGGGCCGATCGGGAAATTATGCGCTGGATCTTTATGCTGGGACGGGATTGTTCTCGACCGTGCTCGCGAAGACATTTCGTGAGGTGGGAGCAGTCGAGTCGGCGTCCCTGTCCTTTCACGATCTGAAGCACAACTGCCCCGCCAACGTGCACTGTGTCGGCGAGCCTGTGCTGCAATTCCTGGGGAACATCGAGCGGCCGATCGATCTGGTAGTCGTGGACCCGCCGCGTGCTGGGCTGGGCGAAAAAGTGGCGGGACTGCTGGCGGACAGCGGCACGCCACGGATCACTTATGTTTCCTGCGATCCCGCCACGCTTGCCCGCGATTTGACGGTGCTGATCAACTCCGGCTATCGGATCGAAGAGGCGCATCTGGTCGATCTCTTCCCGCAGACCTTCCACATCGAAAGCGTGCTGCAGCTCGTTCGCTAGCGCTTAGGGCCGAATGGCCCCTTGCCGGGCACGCCGGCGTGCATATCATCGCCGCTCGGCATGCCGCGATCGCTCCCAGTCACGCGCCAACCGGTTTTCTGGGCAGCGCTCGCATTCGCGGCCGGCATCCTGCTGGGCTCCTACGCGTGGAGGCCGCCACTTTGGTGGATTGCGGCGGCGGCAGCGTTCCTGGGCGCGGCCACGTACTTCCTGAGACGGCGCTTCGCGGCCGCGGTGGCGCTTGCCTTGGGCGCTTTTGTGTGCCTGGGTGCGCTCTCCGTCGAACTCGCAAGCGCGGCCGGCGATCCCAACGAGCTGGCGGCATTCTGTGAGCGCGGGCCGGTCACCGTCACCGGCCACCTGCTGCGCGACGGCACGCTCCGCCAGGGCGCGTTCGGCAGCCCGCAACAGACCATTGACCTCGAGGCCGAGTCCGCCGTTGATGAACAGGGCCGCGTGGCGCGGGGTGGAATCCGATTGACCGCCTACTACCCGGCGGACAAGCAGCCAACCGTCCTTCGTTACGGGCAGCGGATACGTTTTCGCGCGCCACTGCGCCGGCCGCGCAACTATGGCAATCCCGGCGCAATGGACATGCGAGGCTACCTGCGGCGGCGCGGCATCGACGCGGTCGGCTCGATGAAGGCGGGGGAGATCGAGTTGCTCGAGGGGCGCGGCGGATCGCGCGCCGGGGCGTGGATCGCGGCGGCGCGGCGCAGCGTCCTGGCGCGCATGAACCTGCTGTGGGGGCCGCGCGACGGTCCCCTGGTCGTGGCCATGCTGATCGGTGAGCACTCGCTCATCGACCGGGAAACGCGGCAGAATTTCCAGAGCACCGGCACGTTTCACATCCTGGTGGTTTCCGGGATGAACGTGGGGCTGATGGCGTTCCCGGTGTTCTGGGTGCTGCGCCGCCTGCGTTTCGGTGAGGGCGTCACCACCCTGGTGACGATGATGGCCACCGGCGCCTACACCTTGCTCACCGACATGGGATCCCCGGTGCTGCGGGCCGCGTTCATGCTTTGGATCTATCTGCTGGCGCGGCTGTTCTATCGCGATTCGCGGGCACCGCTCAACGCCGCCGGAATCGCCGCGCTGGTGCTGTTGCTGCTCGATCCGCGGGCGCTGTTCGACGCCAGTTTCCAGATGACATTCATCGCCGTGCTGGCCATCGCGGGCATCGGGCTGCCGCTCCTGGAGCGCACCGCGGAGCCTTACCGGCGGGCGCTGCTGTTTCTGGGATCCACCGACTACGACCAGCAACTTGAGCCGCGAATGGCGCAGTGGCGGCTCGACTTGCGGCTGGTCGCGGAACGGCTGGCGCGGTTCATTCCCGGGAACAAATCGGAGCAGGCGGCGCTCTGGATCGTCGCCCGCGCTGCGGGCGCGGTGGTGGCCGCTTTCGAAGTGCTGCTGATCTCGGCGCTGATGCAGATGGGGATGGCAGCGCCCATGGCGGCGTATGCGCACCGCGCCGCGCTTCTGGCCGTCCCTTCTAATACCGTCGTGGTTCCGCTCACCGCCGTTCTGACTCCGATGGCCATGGTGGGTGTGCTCCTCAGCTATGTGTCACGGGTAATGGCGTGGCTGCCGGCATTGCTGACCAGCGCGCTGCTCCATGGGATCACCGGCAGCGTCCGGCTGCTGGGCGGCTCGCGGGCTTCCGCAGTGCGGGTGGCGACTCCCACCGCGGTGGCTGTGCTGGCATTTGGGTTGGCGTTTGCCTTGGCCATGCTGGTGGCGCGCCGCCGGCGTGCGTGGGCGATTTCCGGGCTGGCAGCCATGTTCGCCGCTTCCGCCTGGATCGCGCTCGTACCCCCCACACCGCAGGTGCGCGCCGGCCTGCTGGAGGTCACCGCGCTGGACGTGGGACAGGGGGACTCGCTGCTGGTGGTTTCGCCGCAGGGCCGGACGTTGCTGGTGGACGCCGGCGGGCTCACCGGCCAGCCGCGGTCGAACTTCGATCTGGGCGAGGACGTAGTCTCGCCCTACCTGTGGTCGCGGGGCATGGCACGCCTGGATGCCGTGGCCATCACCCACGCGCACGCCGACCACATGGGAGGGATGCGCGCCGTCATCGCCAACTTTCATCCTCACGAGCTGTGGATCAGCGTCCGGCCGCCGAACGGGGAGCTGGCCGCGCTGCTCGACGACGCGCGCCGGCAAGCGATCGAACTGAAGGAGTTTCGCGAGGGAACTCGCTTCGACTTCGGGGGAGCCGGCGTAGAAGTGCTGGCGCCGCCACGCGACTGGACCGCGGGTCCGCGTCCGCAGAACAACGACACGCTGGTGCTCAAGCTGAGTTACGGAGAGACTTCGGCCCTGCTGGAAGGAGACGCGGAAAAGCGCATCGAGCGGCTGATGTCGGCAAGCGGCGAGGCGCGCGCCGACCTGTTGAAAGTGGGACACCACGGCAGCGCGACGTCGTCGACCCCGGAATTCCTGTCGGCGGTGCGGCCGCGTTACGCGGTGATTTCAGTGGGCGCTCACAACCCGTTCGATTATCCGCGGCGGGAGGTCCTGGCGCGCCTGGAAGGATCGAAGGTTGCCACCTTCCGCACCGATGCGCACGGCGCCGTGACCTTCTATCTGGATGGGCGGAGCGTCGAGCCTAGGCTGCCGGGCCGCTGAGGTCGTCCCGCTCGTCCTCGTCCTTTGTCTGCTCGGCCGCGGCGCGGTATTCCTCGATCAGCCGCCGCGCCTCTTCCGCCTTGTCCGCCGCGACGCGGATCACCACCCCACCCACGCCCGGCAGGATTTCCTGTGGCGCATCCAGAGACACGATCACCGAATCAATGCCTTTGGAATCCAGCAGGCCCTGCACGACCAGGGCTTCGGAATCTTCCTTGCTGCCGAAAACCTCTACCAGTGGTTCATCGACGGACGGCGGGCTCGGGGCGGGCCCGGCTTGCGACTGCGGCTTGGGATCCATGAGGACCTCCAGAATGGTGCGCGTACCACGCGCCAGTTACTATTGTAATCGGGGAAGCACACCAGCGGTGCGGGGAAGGCGCGCATTTCCGTTGTATGATGCGCCCATAATCTGGGGGCCGAATGGATAGTCCGGAACGACGAGAGGAACCACAAAGTCAGGCCGAAATCGCGGACGAAAACCGAAGGATCCGCCGCCTGCAGATCATGATGAGCATGGTGATGTCGGTCATCTGCCAGGATTCCAGCCTGACCCTCGAACAGGCGTCCGAACTGGTGGCCAACACCAAACACGCCGCGCTGGCCATGTTCCCCGACAAGGAATTCGCCTACGACATTCTCTACAAGCCCCGCCTGCAGCGGCTCCTGCGGGAGCGCTTCCGGTTGCAGTAATTCCGAGATTCACCGCCGAGACGCCAAGATCGCCGAGGTGTGTCGGTTTGACGGACAAAGAATTTCTCGGCGCACTCGGCGACTCGGCGGCAAAAATCGGCTCCCGCCAAGCCCGTGAATCACGCTTTCCAGCCACCTCACTTCTTCTCCACCCGCGTCAGCCGCAAGGTGAGTGTTCCCCACCACAGGCGGGCGCGCATCTGCACCGGGATATGGCTGGCATCATCGGAATACCAGATCCAGAGGCGTCCTTTGCTCCTGACCGCGCCGCTTGCGGCTTCGGGCTGAACCCGCACGGTGTGGAATGCGCCTGCCGGCGTCTTAATCTCCTCCCGCCCCTCCACCCGCGCGCGTACGTCGCTGGTCTTGCCCCCGTTGTTCAGCGGGAAGGTGTACGCCTGGCCGACTTGAAGCGGCCGCGAGCCCAGGTACAAGATGCCGGACACAACGTCGGTCACGCAGCCGGGAATCTCGTTCTCGTCCTGCTTGCTGGCGCCGGTCTTCAGGTTCTTTTCTTGGAGCACGCTCTGGCGCCGGGCGTAGTCGAAGCGGATCGAGGTATCGAGGCGCCGGAAGCCCTCTTCCGTGTGCTTGGTGATGCGGGCGGAGCAGAAGGTGCGCGGACCGAGCCGGGCGTCGAAGCGGTCGTGGACGGGATAGAGCACGGAAAAAACCCCGGTGGAATCGCCGCTCGCGGTTACCCGCTCTTCGTCGCCTGAGGTATCCAGGCGCAGGGTAGCCGTGCCGGCGGTCAGCAGGCGCCACTCCACATCGTAAGAAAGCGTTTGCCCGTTGGCGAACGCGTACCCCGGCGGGGGCGGGGTGATGCGGGATTCGGACTCGATTACAGCCCCCGGCGTGGGGCCGGATGACTGCGGTGGCTGCGTCTGTCCCGTGAGAACGGCGGAGACCAGCAACGCGACCGCTACGGCCGGGGTCCCCATCGCACGCGGTTTTCGCGTGATGGGGTGGGCTGCGCGGATCGTAGGCAAGAGTCGTTCCACCAGGGTTAGACGATCAACTCGCTCACCAGACCAGTTTAAAAATCAGGGCCGCCAGGATTGCCGCGGCCCCCAGCGCCGCATTGTACTCGCGATGCTTGCGGTAGAGTTCCAAAGAAAATTGGCCGCGCTGTCCTGCCGCGGCTGATAGCCGTGGTAGCAGGCGCGGTACACGCCCGGCATATTCGTCGAAGCCTGGAAACCGCGAGCGCAGGAACTGCTCTTCGAAGCTCATCACCGGAACGTAAATGGCGACGAAGATCACCGCCATCGCGAGTGCGATCCACAGGCTGCGGGCCGCCAGCACGAATCCGGCGGCGATGATCAGCGAGCCCAAGTAAAGCGGATTGCGCGTGTAGGCGTAAGGCCCGGTGGTGGTGAGTTCGCTCGCTTTCCGGAGATATCCGGAGGCATAGGCGCGCAGCGCCACCCCGATCACCACGCCGGCGCCGCCGGCGGCCAGGCATGCCCAGGAAGGCCGCGCCCGCCATAGATAGAACGCCGCGAACACGAATCCCACGGGCACGCGGATGCGGCGGGCGATCCTGGTCCAGCTATTCACCGTGCGCCTCCAGCAGCCGCAGAGCGGCGCGCAGCACTTCCGCGGCCGGAATCGAGCGCAGACCCTCGTCCGGCCGGTCGTGGTGCGTGTAGGAAGTCGCGCTGCCGGCGTGGCGCAGGACGATGCTGCGCGTCCCGTAAGGACCGTTGCGGGCGGGATCGGTGGGACCGAAGATGGCGACCACCGGCAACCCCAGCGCCGCCGCCAGATGCATGGGGCCGCTGTCGCCGCCGATGAACAGGCGCGCACGGCGGGTGAGCGCGATCAGCTCGCCGAGCGAGCAACAGACCGGCTGGGCGCTGCCTCCGCTGGCCTGCTCCACGGCGCGCGCCAACTCTTCTTCGCCGGGCCCGAAGTTGATCAGTGATGGCAGTCCCTGGCGCGCCAGGGCAGCGGCGACCTGGCCGTAGTTCTCCGAGGGCCAGAGCTTCGCGCCCCAGCCTCCGCCCGGACTGAGCAGCGCGAAATCCTGCAGCCCGCGCCGGCGCAGTTCGTCGTTGCACCAATTCCCGCTGGTTGCGCTGCACGGCAAAGGAAAGCATGGTGGCACCGGCTCTTGCCCGGCGGCGGCTGCGGCCAGTTCGAGCCCTTGATCGACAACATGGCGCGAAGTGGTGAGCACGCGTCGTGTGTAGAACAGAGCTGCCGGCCGCTCGCGCGGACGGTCGAGCCCGATGCGTTCCGGCGCGGCGCTCCACAGGGCGAGTCCGGCAGATTTCCACGTGCCCTGGAAGTCCACGGCGAGCTCATAGCGAGCGGCGCGCAAGGCGCTCATCGCAGACCATGCTTCCTTCCACATCTGGTTCGAGAACGGCGCCTTGCGCCAGGCGACGGTGTTGATGAAGTGCAGCCGGCCGACCAGAGGTTTCTCCGGCGAGCCGGAAGCGGCGTTCTCCGCGCCGCGCGCGCAGAGCAGCTCCGCCCAGCGCTGCTCGACCGCCCACCCGATCGTGGCCGAAGGGAAGGCTCGCCGCAGCGCCGCCACGCCGGGCAGGGCGTGCAGGATGTCGCCCATCGAGCCCAGGCGCAGGATCAGCAGTTTTTCCATTTGCGCAGAAGATCGGAAGTGGAGTGGTCTTTGGGATCGCCGACGATGGCCACGCGCCCGCCGTATTCCGCCACCACGTCGCGCTCGGGCACGGTTTCGGCCGTGTAGTCGGTCCCTTTGGCGTGGATGTCGGGACGCAGTTCGCGCAACAGCGCGCGCACGTCGGGCTCGGCAAAGATCACGACCGCGTCCACGGGTTCGAGAGCGGCGACGATCTCGGCGCGCTCGGCGGCGGGCATGCGCGGGCGCCCTTCGCCTTTGAGCGCGCCGACCGAGGCGTCGTCATTGACGGCCACGACCACGCGCCCGCCCAGCGCCTTGGCCCCGCTGAGATAGCGGATGTGGCCGACGTGCAGCACGTCGAAACAGCCGTTGGTCAGGATGATGCGCTCCCCGGCACGCCGCCACTGTGCGACACGCTCGCGCAGAGCGCCGCGCTCGAGGACTTTGTTGTCTGCGGACATTCGTCTCCTTTTTACCACGGAGACACGTGGATCGGGACATCGGGTGATCGGGTAATTAGAAAGAGCAATCACCCAGCCGCGTGCTCGCCCCTAACCGCGTCCATCAGTTCGTCGCGCGTCACCGTCGCGGTCCCGCGCTTCATGACCACAATGCCGCCGGCATAATTTGCGAGCCGCGCTGCCTCTTCCGTAGAAGCCCCGGCGGCAAGGGCCGCAGTGAACGCGGCGATCACCGTATCGCCCGCGCCGGTGACGTCGGCCACCTGGTCGCTGCCGTAGATAGGGATCTCCACCGGCTTCCGGCCGCGCTCGAAGGCCATCATCCCGTGCCGCCCGCGGGTGATCAGAAGCGAATCGAGCTTCATGCGCTGCATGAGCGTCTTGCCCGCCGAGCGCAGGCGCTCGCCGTCGTTGCCGATCTCGGTGCTCAGGATTTCTTCCACCTCGGGCTGGTTGGGCGTAGCCGCGGTCACCCCGGAATAAGCGAGCAGGCGGTACCGCGAATCCAGGGTGATGGGGATGCCGTCCAGCGCGCGCTTCACCCGCACCGCGGTCAGCATCTCGGGAGTGGCAGCGCCGTAGCCATAATCGGAGATCAGCAGCGCGTCGGAGGCCTCGGCATACTCGCGCGCCAGCATCGCCAGCCGCCGCCGCACCTCGGCATCTGGCAACTCCGCCGGCTCGCGGTCCACCCGCACCACCTGCTGGCGCTGCGTGTGCGTGTGCCCGGCCAGAATGCGCGTCTTGGTGACCGTGGTGTGTCCCTTCAACTTGACGATGCCGCTGAGCGGGATCTTCTTCTTCCGAAAGCATTCAAGCAGCCCGCGGCCGGGCTCGTCGTCGCCCACGACACCGACCGGCAGCACGGTCACGCCCAGGTCCGCGAGGTTGTAGACGGCATTGGCGCCACCTCCGGGCACGATGGTCCGCTCGCGGTGTTTGAGGATCAGCACCGGGGCTTCGCGCGACACGCGCGAGATCTCGCCGAAGATGAATTCGTCGGCTACCAGGTCAGCGAGCACCGTCACCGTGACCTTGGGAAACGACTCGACGATGCGGAGCAGTCGCTCGGCGTGCTTGGAAAGCTTGTGCATGCGGAACGAGTGATTCTCTCATGCGGAGCGCGACGGGGAAAGGCGGGCGGACTGACCCACTACCGCCACGTCTGGAGCATTGACGAAGTGGGTGCTCTGCTGCGGAACCGCCATGTGCTTCAAAGCGGATTGACAAGAGCCTTACACTGAAAGCACTAGAAGAAAAGAGCTAGCGGGGACCCATGTCCGATCATGATGACGCTAAGTCTCAACTCGCCGAGAACATTCGGTTCTATGGAGAGATGCGTTTTAAGCAGCTCACGCTATTCATGGCTGCGATGACCGCTGTATCTGGTGGGGTTGCCCAGTACCCCAAGAACCGATGGTGGATAGCTCTGGCTGGCATCTGCGTCACAGCAGTTATGTGGGTGATGGAAGTAAGATCAAGCCTATACGGTATTGCTGCGCACGATGCAGCCCCGCATTTGTGGCCTTCACCGAAGCCCAAGCTTTTTCCTTGGCTAAGTGCAACGCTAGTTGTGTTATTCCTATATGTTGGGTTCTACGCATTTTGGCTAGCATGTGTCAGAGTGTGGTGCCCTACTTGTGCTTCGTTCTGGCTTGGGCTGGTCATCGGTCTCGCGCTATTAGCCTTCTCTATTGTCAACTACTGGCATCTTAGAAGTTTCTGGCTTGCTGCAAAGTGAACGTAAACCTGTGGGAATCACACATCTGCCGGTATCCGGGCTTACGCTGGCTTCCCGCGGCGCTGGGCGATCATATCGAGCATCGCGTCCAGCGCGCGCGGTGCGTCCACCAACTCCATCTTCACCGGGACCACGGCCAGCGGTTTCAGGGCGGAGAAGTAGCTGCCCAGGTTGACCGCGTCTTTTTCGGTGGTGACGAAGCCATCAGCCTCGGAGCGAGTGGCCATCGCCATCAACTCCCGCACATCCTTCTCGGTGTAGCGGTGGTGATCGCGGAAGCTCGCTTCGGCGGCCAGGTCAACCCCTGCGTTGCGCAGTTGCACGAAGAAGTTCTGCGGGCGGGCGATGCCGCAGAAGGCCAGCGGGTGCGCGGGCAGATCGCAGGGCGCGATGGTGCGGTGTGCGCGCCACACCAGCTTGCCTATGAGTGGGAACACGTCCTCCGGAGCGCCGCTGGTCAGCACCACGGCATCGGCGCGGGCGAGCGCGGAGAGCGGCTCGCGCAGGCGGCCGGCCGGCAGCAGGCGGTCGTGCGCGTCTTCGGCGGTGACCAGGACGATATCGAAATCGCGCGCCAGGGCGCGGTGCTGGAAGCCATCGTCGAGCAGGTGCAGGCGCGAGTGAAAGCGCTCTTCTGCGAGCCGTCCGGCGGCGAAGCGCTCCTCGCCTACGATCACCGGCACTTGCAGCTTACGCGCGATCAGCAGGGGCTCGTCGCCGAAGTCACGGGAAGCTCCGCCGGGATCGACGATGGCGACCCCGCGGGTGTGGCGTCCGTAGCCGCGCGAGAGCACGTCGAAGGCGATGCCACGCTGCTTCAGCATCTCGCCCAGCAACAGGACGAACGGCGTCTTCCCGGATCCGCCGACGGACAGGTTTCCGACGCTGACCACCGGCCGCTCCAGGCGGCGAGAAGGCAACACGCCGCGACTGTAGAGGGCGTTGCGCGCGCCCACGGCCGCGCCGAAGAGCAGCGAAAGCGCGCTCATGGCGTGGTTCCCAGCGCGTTGGGCACGGCCTCACGCGCCTGCCGGTGGGCCAGCAGAGAAGCCAGAGCCGCGACGGTGCGCTCGCTCGCGCCCCGCTGGTGGCGGACCACCTCGGCCGCGCGCTGGCCGAGTTCCTGACGAGCACCGGCGTCGGCGTCGTCTAGCAGCCGCAGCAGCTCGCCGGCAAAACCTTCGGGGCTGGTACGCCTCACCGCTCCCGCGCGCTCGAAGATGCCGACGATGTCGCGGAAATTCTCAGTGTGAGGTCCGACGAGAGTGGCCACGCCGAATTGCCCCGGCTCCAGGATGTTGTGCCCGCCGCGCGGCACCAGGCTGCCGCCGACGAATGCCACCGCTGCCAGCGAATACAACGCCGCCAGTTCACCGATGGTGTCGAGCAGAACCACGCCGCCACTGAGCGATTCATTTCCGGCAAGCTGCGATCGCCGCCAGAACTTCAAGCCTGAAGTGATGAGCAGGTCTGCCACAGCATCGAAGCGCTCCGGGCGCCGTGGCGCCAGGATGAGCACGG
>Ga0316363_10003505_pt1 | contig 11194 bp, 12 predicted proteins | sample Sb_taG_3_FD_200459 | JGI IMG/M metagenome (GOLD analysis project Ga0316363, IMG submission 200459) | Peat soil microbial communities from Weissenstadt, Germany - Sb_50d_a_PC metaG (v2) (version 2) | ecosystem: Environmental > Terrestrial > Soil > Wetlands > Peat | place: Germany: Weissenstadt...
AAGAGAAGCGCGAGCCCGCGAGCGACGTCGAAACTGTGTTGGTGGATAGCCTGAAAGTGCTTGACCCCAAACGGCCGATTAGAGAAGCGGACATCGAGCGACCATCGCCAATCGGTCGCTTATGACCCAGACCTGACTCTCCGGAGCACCAAGTATAGCATTGCAAAACGCTCACTCGCCCTTGCTATTGGCTGTCTCACTCAAGCAACCGTCTGCGCCTCGTGTCGGTCTTGTAGGAAGGCCGGAAAAGGCGAATATTCACGCCAGATTGGCAGTCATGCGGGGAATCCCGGCTGCAATGTTTCCCATCATCGGAATTGAGTTTCAGGGGTGTCGATGAGCAACATCGAGCGAGCGTCGTACTCGGCAGTCCCCGGCAAATTTTATCCCCTCGTGCTCTGTTTTTTTGTCGGTAGTGGCTTGGCCGCACTTATCTACGAGATCGTCTGGTTCCAGCTCCTCGAATTCGTCATTGGCTCGACTGCAGTCTCACTCGCGGTTCTGTTGGGGACATTTATGGGCGGAATGTGCCTCGGCAGCCTCGCCTTCGCTCGCATCATTCCGGCCTCGTTGCACCCGCTTAGAGTCTATGCGGCCATGGAGTTTGGCATCGGCGTGAGCGCCATCTCGGTCCTGTATTTTCTTCCCGCAGCAGCTGACCTTTACGCGAGCATCGGCGGTCAAGGGTTCACGGGCATCCTGTTCCGAGCGCTGCTGTGCGCGGCATTCCTGCTGACGCCGACAGTGCTCATGGGCGCAACCCTGCCCTGCGCGGCCCGTTGGATCGATAGCACGCCCAAAGGCGTGTCCTGGCTTGGGATTTTTTATACCGGCAATTTGGGCGGCGCTGTGTTTGGCTGCCTGCTCGCCGGCTTCTACCTGCTGCGGATATATAACATGGCGACCGCAACCTTCGTCGCTGCTGCGATCAACGCGCTCTGCGCCACGCTGGCGTTTCTGCTAGCGGCAGTTGCTCCGCATCACACTCCGGCCGCGCCGACTGCCGCCACTCGTGCACCGCTCCGATTGGAATCTATGGCCGTTTACCTGACAATCGCGCTGTCGGGATCGACGGCGCTCGGCGCCCAAGTTCTTTGGACGCGGCTGCTGTCTCTGCTCCTTGGCCCGTCGGTCTACACGTTCTCGATCATTCTGGCGGTGTTTCTGCTCGGCCTCGGGCTCGGGAGCAGTGCCGGATCGTTCCTTGCGCGGAGCACAAGAAATTCGCCTGTGATGCTCGGCGGGTGCCAGTTTTTCCTGGTCGGTGCCATTGCCTGGGCGGCATTCAGCGTCGATGCATGGCTACCGTACTGGCCGGTCGATCCGTGGCTCAGCACCAATCCGTGGCTGACGTTCCAGCTCGATCTGGCGCGTTGCCTATGGGCTGTCCTGCCGGCGACCTGCTTGTGGGGCGCGAGCTTTCCGTTTGCGCTTGCGGCTGCGGCTGCGCGGCACAAAGATTCGGGACGGATGGTCGGGGCCGTGTATGCGGCGAATACGGTTGGTGCGATCGTCGGCGCGGTCACCTTCAGCATAATCCTGATCCCGATGGTCGGCACGCTATGGGCGCAGCGGATCTTGATTGCCGCTGCAGCGATCGCCGCGATGTTGATCTTGCTAGCTACGTTGCGCACAGACATTTCTGCAGCCGTCCGGCGCGCGCCGATCGCTGCGGTTCTAGGCGCTCTCATTGCCGTCCCTGTCGCAGCCGCAATGCTTGCCTATGACGTGCCGCCCGTTCCTGGTGAGCTATACGTATACGGCCGCAGGATCATGAACCCGGATTTCCAACTGAAGATGCTATATCTTGGTGAGGGCATGAACGCCTCGGTCGCGGTGTCGGAGGACCAGGACGGGTATCGTTATTTTCATGTCGGCGGCCACATCGAAGCCTCGACCTATCCAATCGACATGCGCCTGCAGCGCATGCTCGGCCACATCTCGGCGCTGCTAAATCCAAAACCGCGGTCCGTGCTCGTCGTCGGCTTCGGTGCTGGGGTCACGGCCGGCACTTTCGTCACCTACCCCGAGATAAAACACGTCGTTATCTGCGAAATTGAACCGCTCATTCCGCAGATGGTCTCAGGATATTTCATCGGGGAGAACTACAATGTGGTAAAGGACCCGCGGGTCGAGATCGTCTACGACGATGCCCGCCACTTCATCCTTACCTCCAAGGAGAAGTTCGATGTCATCACCAGTGACCCGATTCAGCCATGGGTCAAGGGCGCTGCCACGCTCTATACGCGGGAGTATTTCGAACTCGTGAAGCGGCATCTCAAGCCGGGCGGAGTAGTCACGCAGTGGGTTCCGCTCTACGAGAGCACGATTGAAGTGGTGAAGAGCGAGATGGCGACCTTCTTCGCCGTCTTTCCCGATGGAATCGTTTGGATCAATGATCGCGAACGGGGCGGCGACGTGGTGCTTTTCGGCCAAGTCGATCCCACGCCGATCAATGTCGACGAGGTGGTGGAACGATTCAATCGCATCGAGAATGCGCGCGCCGCCAAGTCCGTCCGCGATGTCGGCTTCGTATCGGCGATCGATTTGCTGTCAAGCTATGCCGGGCGCGGCCCCGATCTCGCGGCGTGGCTCAAGGGCGCCGCCATCAACACGGATCGCGACCTGCGCCTGCAATACCTTGCCGGAATGGGTCTCAATATGGACGCCCTGTACAAAATACATTCTGAACTGATGGAGCTACGGCGGATGCCTCCTGGTCTCTTCGTCGGCTCCGCGGAGACCCTCGCGAAGCTGCAAAATGCGATCGAAACCAGCGAGCCCGGCTCCCACGTCAGCCGCCCCGGGCAGCAGTAAGCTGACAGGCCCTCGACCGATATCCGATTTCGAGCGCAGGCTGGTCAAAAATAAAGTTCGCTTTGGTGTTGGTTGCCCAAGAGGAGGCCATTCCGGCGTTTGGCCCCTAGAGGTCTTTGTCCGCGATGTCGGTCATGAGTAAGAACGGCTCACGCTTTTTTGCGGTGCAAAATGAACGCGATTGGCCCGGAGTGTCAGTTCGTGCGGCGCAGCGGTTCGGTCGCTCTTGGAGTAACAGCGGACATCGCTAGGATACTGCCAATCGGTCGTTCATGACCCATCGCGACATTTCGCACCCGTCATATACCGCATTGCGAAAGGTTCATTCGATCACCTCGTCGGCCCTCGCCAACAGTAGCACGCGAGCCCGTCGTCGATTTCGGGTGCCGCTTTACCCCGAGGACGGCAATGCGCTTGCAAGAAAGGCAGCGACGCTGGCGGCGATCTCCCCGGCGGTTGTGGTGTTCGGTCCGCGATACCATCCCAACAGCGTCAAGAGCGGCATCGCCGAGGGACGCGGGTTGAACGCGCGGTACCACACGGCGACCAGATCGTCCTGCCCCGAATGCACATAGCGCAGTTCGAACGGGCCGCCTGCGGCGGCGTAAATCAGCGATTTGTTGGCATAGCCGCTCTCGCGGCCAAGCTTGAAAAGTAGATATTCGTCCGGCAGCGATGCTACGGGCGTTGGCTTGGTGTAGCGGACATGCTTGGGATCTGGCGGGCGCTCGACCTCCTGCAGGCTGTGCGAGAGCGTACTTTTCTCTATCACACGTTGGATGGCCGCAATGGTCCAGACGGCATTTTCTCCGGATCCGCCGGAGGATTGCCAAACCAGCGTCGCCGGTATGGTTGCGACCGGCGTGGTTGGAATGGCCGCAATCTCGCGCGCCTCCTGCTCGTGCGCGCGTGCCGTCGACCATTGCGCATACCCCCAATCCGCGAACGGCAACAACGCGAGCACAACAATGCCGGACGACGTTGCGTTGCGCCGCGTCACGACGAGATAGAGCCCCAGCAGAACGGCGAAATAAACGGCAAGCGTCGGCAGAAACATCGTCACCGACATGGTCATAAGGGCGAGCCAGAATGAAACCTCGTCCGACATTCCGAGCTTGAATGCAATTGCCGCCGGAACGAGAGCCAGCACCAATAACGTTCTGAGCGGAATTCTCGCCGCGCTCGAAACCGCAATCGATGATGGCGGCGAAGACGACGGCTCCGACGCGCGGGACCCGGCACGGCCGGATGAATCCTCAGCATGGGGAGCGGCCGTACCCGACGGCACCGCGCACAGGATCGCGGTTCCCATCAATCCCAGAAGCGCGAAAAACGGAAAAGACAGGTCCAGAATGCCGGCCGAGAACGCGAGCGTCCACGGTGCGCCCGCGGTCACCAGAAACTGCCAGTCGGCGGCGAAGAAAAATGGGACGAAAAGACCGATCCAACCCGGCAAGCCTATATCGCGGACGCGCCGCACCGAAATTCCGGCAAACGAAAACACGAACAACTCGAATGCCAGCGGCTTGAAGGCCGTAGCGCCGAGAAGTTCCACGACTTCGCACGCCCCGCCGATGCTCTGACAGCCGCTCGCCTGCGACAAAGCCACAAGCAGGAATGGAAAGCCGACGACGCTCGCCGCAAACAGGCCGATTCTGATGGCGGACGCACTCGCAAATCGCGCGCGAGTGAGACGGCCGTAGAACTCGAACATTGGCGTTGACTCGGGTGCCGATGAACGCGACCGGGCGAGCATGTCATGTTGAGGTTAAATCACGCTTAAGTTGCTTCATCCGCGAGAGCGGCATCTTTCGCCGGTTGTTTCTCGGTGGCCCTCGGCCAGTTCAGATGATATGCGCTGATTGGGCAAAACAGCTCGCTCTTTTTGCAATTCAAAATGACACAAATGGCCCGAAACGATCGCCCCAACTGATTGCCTTCGTGTCTGCTATTGGAAGTCTTTCTGCCGCGCTTGCTTATTGTCTGCGAGGCAGTTCATGCCCCTTAGCAGACACTCGGATGCCGATTAAGTTTCAACCTGGCTCCGTTCCTTGTGTGGCACTCTGGACACAATACGGGACGTTGCGAGCCAAGCAGCAGACCATGCTAAGCCGGACAGAATGATGACTCTCATGTAAGTCTCGTCACCTTGCCCCTTAAAATATATGACCAGAAGTAACGGGAAGAGCCCGATTAATGCGACGGGATACCGCGCGTAGGGTCCAAAAAACCTGTCGAGGACGTGAAACAACGTGACAAGCCCGAGGACCGGAAGGCCGCCAAACAAAACTGCATATAAACCCATTTCTTCAAAAGCATGTTTGCTTGCGTATCCGCCGCCACACAACGTGAGCGTCAGGAGTGAAACGACCAGCATCACGGCAATTCGGATTAACGATCTCATGGGCTTCTCTCGGCGATCCATCGGACAGAGATTTTCCTAACAATTATTATCTTCTTTGGGTCGAATCGGCATAGATGTTGACTCCGACCGGACGGTCCGACCCTCCGACTTGAACGCTGATCCCGGATGCCCGGTCATGGCATTTTCGGCCGATCGAGGCGCGGGCCGTCATGTCGGCAATTGGCCCGAAGCGTCACTTCGCGGCAGTGCAACAATTCGGTCGCTTTCGGAGCGAAGCGGACACTGAGCCGAATTTATGAGTACACGGCCTAACAGATCGCTGCCGCGGTCGACGAGCGCGAGCGCGTAGAAAAGCGCTCGACTTTCGATCTTGAGCCGCCGATAGCGGGACATCGGAGCTTCCTGAAACGCTTTGATGGGTCACTTGTGACCCGGAGCGTCACTTAGTGCAGTGCACCGAAATGTTCGCTTCCGGGGTAAAGCGGAAGTCGCGCGACCATCGCAAATCGGTCGGTCCTGACCCATGAGCCGTACTGGCAGGTCGCCGTGTCGGTTTAGAGCCTTATTGACCTAAATCAAGGTTGTGCACCCGATAGGTACTAATATTCAAAAATAAACGCGTACCGAAAGTTCCGACAAGGAAGAAAAGGGGCGCGCCATGACCGTAAAACATCTGCTTGAACAGAAGGGCCGGAACCTTTGGAGCATTGATCCGGACGCTACAGTACTCGATGCTGTGGCAAAAATGGCTGAAAAAGATATCGGCTCTCTGGTTGTCATGGACGGCGAAAAATTGATCGGCATCATAACCGAGAGACACTATTCGCGGAATGTCGTTCTCAAAGGAAAAGCGTCCCCCACGACCCTGGTCAGGGACATCATGGAGAGAAACGTAATCCATGTTCAGCCAGAACAATCAGTCGAGCTATGCATGGCCCTGATGACCGACAAGCGTGTGCGTCATCTGCCCGTGCTCGAAGGCACAAAAGTGATCGGCATTGTCTCCATCGGCGATTTGCTCAAGTTTGTAATTTCCAAACAGGAATTCGTTATCGAGCAACTTGAACACTACGTTCAAAGTTAGCGCGGTTCAGGCGGTGACGGCGGTTTTTTGCTGAGCACGCGCCGCGATCGGCCACGTGTATTGAGATTTGGAATCCATTTCGTCAGATATCGTAATCAGGGGCGACCGGATTGGGAGGAAAGTCATGGAATGGTTTAGTCGGAAAACATCGATGGCGGGCATTCAAATTCCCAATTGGGGGATCGTTCTGGGTGCCGTCATTGTAATCTTGCTCGTCTACACGCTCACGCACTGAGCAGGTCCAGTTTCAAAAACGGAGGTTGCGAATGCCTATGATATTGCTGACACAGGAGCGCGGTGATCCCATTCTTATCAATAGCGATCGGATCGTACATGCTACTCGCATATCGTCGTCACCGCATGATGTTACCAACATCATGATGGGCGACACAACGCTAATTGTCCGGGAAACACTCGAGCAGATTAGAGACGTCATTCAGAAGGGCTCGTAGTGGTCGCGGCAAAAGGTCTTCCAATGACCCAGGCCGGTGATGTCGGTATCGCACCGAGCGTGGTGCAGGCAAATGGAATGACGGTGGGCCGATAACCGCCAATGGCCCGTTGCGTCACTTGATGCGGCGCAGTGGTATGTGAGCCGGTAGACTTTGGATACTTTGCTCCCGTGTCAGCAGACGTGTAACGTGGCCGCACATGCGAACAATCTACCCAGTTGAACGGGGTCGGAACGACAAATGTATGGTGCAGCAAAAAGCATATGGCTAATCCTTATTGCGGTGGTGCTGATGACGTTTGCAAACGTCGCGCTTAAGCTCCGCATCACAGCTTTGGGCGGAGGCAACTCGGCTTCTTGGTTTTCGTATATTTTATCGTTGGCACTCGATCCGTGGGTCTGGTCGGCGGTGATTGCCGCCGTCGTTACCGGGTTACTTTACATTATCGCCTTGCGGCAATTCGAACTTAGCGTAGCGGAACCGCTCTTTGCCCTCGTTTTCGTCCTGGTGCCACTGGCTGCCGTGCTTATTTTGGGGGAACACCTACCGCCGCTTCGAATTGCCGGCCTTATACTTATTTTCGTCGGCGTAGTTCTTGTCGGGCAGACGGCATGAGCTTGGGCGGCGGAAGTACGCGACTGCAGTTGCGAGATGGCGTTGAGCCTAATGTCTCTGAGGGCCACCATGAATCGGATTATATTTCCATGTGCCATCGTCGCCGCAACGTTTGCGGCGCAATTTCCACTTCTCGCTCAACCTCTCGACAGCGGCAGCATCGCATCTGGACGCCAAGTCGCAACATCGATATGCGCCAATTGTCATGAGATTAGTCCAATGATGTATCCGACAACTATAGTTGGGCCAAAGTTTGATGATATTGCGAACTTGCCATCGACTACAGCGCTTTCACTGAAAGTATTCCTTCGGTCAAACCACAACCGAATGCCCAATTTTATACTTTCCGGTGCTGATACGGACGACGTGATCGCCTATATCCTGAGCCTCAAGCGGAAATAGCCTGTGACCCGATTTTACCAACCCGATCTGAGCGAGAACATCGACAGCCCATTCGTGAGGGACGGCAACAATAGACTAGTGCGCCGTTCCTATTGGCTGGATATGAATGATCGCACGCTCGTCATGGTGATGACCAACGGCATCGGAGCAAGCCTGACGAATGACGAGAAAAGAGCGCATTTGGCGGATTTGCGCCGAGAGCATCTCATTGATCAGGTCTGTATTCAGGAAATACTCCCGCCCGAAAAGTAACGAACATCTCTTTTCCAAGCATCCCCGCGCTGTCATGCCGATCCTGCCGCCCGCATGCGCCATTCGCCGAACTCGTTTGCCTGTCGAAAAGCAGCGTCGCGGAGGATTTCTATGCGGAGTATAGCGGCAACAGGTGGGTCAGCGAGTGATGGTTTGCCGAGAAAGTGTGCCGCTGGCGTTCGGTGTGACGGATCAATAAGTCGCTGCCGCGGTCGGCGAGCGCAAGCGTGTAGAAAAACGCTCCGCCTGCGATCTTGAGCCGTCGATAGCGGGACATCAGAGATTTCCCGAAACTCTGGAACAGCGTCGTTGGGTGCATGTCACGCTGACGGTGCCGCTTGGCGGGAATCACGGCCACACTTTCTTACTGGTCGTGCGTGCTTCCCGTCTTGACAGGCAGCCCGGCGGCGCGCCATTCGGGCAGCCCTTCTTCCAATCGTCGCACCTTGAAGCCGCGGGCGCGCAATAGAGCGACCGCCTCAAAGGACAGCACGCAATATTCGCCACGGCAGTAGGCCACGATGTCCCGGTCGGGATTGATTTCGGAAAGCCGGTCCTTCAATGCGCGGAGTGGAATGTTCACCGCGCCGGGCACATGGCCCAGGGCAAATTCGTCCGCCGGGCGCACGTCCAAAACGGTCACCGCGCGCTGGCGGATCATCTTTTGCAATTGCTTACGGGTAACCGGCTCAAGCTCGTCCAGCTTATTGAAGTAGCTACGCACGACGCGCTCGACTTCGGCGACGTTGCGCTCGGCGATCCGCCGCAGCGCGGAGAGAACTTCGAGAATTCCATCGTCGGCCAGTGTGTAATAAACAAACTTGCCTTGACGCCGCGATTTCAGAAGTCCCGCCCGTCGCAAATGCTGCAGGTGCTGCGACGCGTTGGCGACGGAAAGGCCGGTGCGCTGGGCCAGGACGTCAACGGTGCGCTCGCCCTGCGCAAGCTGCTCCAGCAATTCGAGCCGATGGCCATGGCCCAAGGTTTTCGCGATGGCGGCGAATTGGGCGAACAGCGCCTGCTTGGGACCGGGAGTTGTCATCGCGACGGGCTCATTCGCAGCAATTGCCGATTTGAACAGGCGGACATGGCGCCGAACCGTAAGAGCAGAATACGCAGCAATCGCCCGGTCGCGGTTTGAGCCTCTCGCCGCAGTTCGGGCAATCATAGAAGAACTGACACGCATTCGTAGGCATGCGCTCGGTCGTCTGATGACCGCATTTCGGACAGGTGATCGTGGAGGTTTCAATCACGCGCATTTGCTTTGCGGCAGACATTGACATCGCGTCGGAAGCGGAACTATCATTCAATCGAATAATTGAATGATAGTTCCATGTCAAGCTGTGCGCCACAGCGCGGGTGGCATCTCACAGGTAGGACATAAAGGGTAAGCGATGATTTTACGCCAGTTCTTGCACGTCGATCCCGTAGCAGCGTCCTACCTGTTCGGGTGCGGCGGCAAGGCGGCGGGCGCGGTCGTTGATCCCATCGGCGACGTAAGCCTCTACCTGCGCGCCGCTGAGAATACTGGGATGCGCATTCGCTACGTCATAGACACGCACCTTCATGCCGACCATCTGTCCGCTGGTCGCGCGCTGGCGAAGATGGCAAAGGCCGAATATGTGCTTTTTGCCGAAGCGAACGTGACCTTTCAATTCCATAGAGTGCGCGATGGCGACGTGCTCGAACTGGGAAACGTCACAGCTAGAGTTCTGCACACTCCCGGCCACACGCCCGAACACATTTCGCTTGTCGTCACCGATCACACGCGGTCGGAGGAACCGTGGTTCGTCATGACCGGTCATACGCTCATGGTCGGCGATCTTGGCCGCACCGAGCTTGCAACGAGCGCGGAGGAAGGCGCACGCAATCTATTTGCCAGCGTTCAACGGCTTAAGGCGCTCCCCGATCATCTGGAAGTGTTGCCGGGCGCCTATTCCGGCTCCGTATGCGGTCGCAGCCTTAGCGGCAAACCGACGTCCACCATTGGCTTCGAGAAGCGCTACAACAAAGCGTTTCGGATCGAGGACGAGCCGACCTTCCTGCGCACGATGCTCGCGGACATTCCGCCCGCTCCACCGCAAGCGGCGCAAGTGCGCGCGTTCAATTCCGGCCTCGTGGCCGCAGAATGATGACCGCCGATAGCGCACCGAGCGTGACCCTTGGCTTGCGCGCCAACTGGCGGCAGTTCTCGCTGCTCGTCCTCATTAATGCCTTTGTCGGTGGCATGGTGGGGCTGCAAAGTACAGTGGTTCCGCTGATCGGTTCCCAAGAGTTCAAGATCGCTTCGACCACGGCCGTGCTCTCCTTCATCGTCAGTTTCGGAATCATCAAGGCTCTCGCCAATCTGGTGTCTGGGCATTTTGCGGATATCTACGGCCGTAAGCACATGCTCGTCCTGGGCTGGCTCATCGGCCTGCCGGTTCCTTTTATGATTGCCTGGGGTCCGAGCTGGGGCTGGATCATCGCGGCAAACGTGTTGCTTGGAGTCAATCAAGGCTTCGCCTGGTCGATGACCGTTATCATGAAGGTCGATCTCGTCGGCCCCAAATCGCGCGGGCTCGCCGTCGGACTCAATGAATTCGCGGGCTATCTGTCCGTCGGTATCACAACCTTCCTGGCCGGCTTCATCGCCCAACGATACGGTCTGCGGCCGCAGCCGTTCTATCTCGGCATCGGCTATGCGGTGCTCGGGCTTGGTCTCTCTGCTCTTCTGGTGCGCGACACCCGCCATCACGTCGGTCATGAAATATCGCAGCATCACGGCGCAGTAACGGAGACGCTCCCGTTCTGGGAAGTTTTTCGACGCGCTTCGATCGGAGATCGCAACTTGTTCGCGGCCTCGCAAGCCGGATTGGTCAACAATCTGAACTTCGGGATGAGCTGGGGGATTTTCCCGCTGTTCTTCGCCAGCTTCGGTCTGGTCGTCGAGCGGATCGGCATCCTCAATTCGGTCTATCCTGCGGTGTGGGGAGTGCTGCAAACCGTGACCGGGCCGTTGAGCGACCGGTGGGGCCGCAAGCGTTTGATCGTGGCCGGCATGTGGGTGCAGGGGAGCGGCCTTTTCTTGATGGGCGCTACGCACAGTTTCGAGTGGTGGTTCCTTGCCAGCGCGCTGCTCGGACTTGGGACCGCGATGGTGTATCCGACGCTCATCGCCGCCGTCTCCGACGCGTCCCATCCTTCCTGGAGGGCACGCTCGCTGAG
>Ga0316363_10003506_pt1 | contig 11193 bp, 7 predicted proteins | sample Sb_taG_3_FD_200459 | JGI IMG/M metagenome (GOLD analysis project Ga0316363, IMG submission 200459) | Peat soil microbial communities from Weissenstadt, Germany - Sb_50d_a_PC metaG (v2) (version 2) | ecosystem: Environmental > Terrestrial > Soil > Wetlands > Peat | place: Germany: Weissenstadt...
CGTGACCCCGGAGGAGATTGCAGAGATTCTCCTGCAAGCCGGCGTCTACGCCGGCATTCCGATCGCGGCAGAAGGCTTCCGGCGCGCCAACGCCGTCATCGGCGAGGTCGCGGCCGAGAACAAGAGATGAGGCTGACATGCCGTGCCGCGCGTGCAGATGGCGGGGGCGGCCGGGCGGCCAACCGCCGGCGCTTGCCAATAGCGGGTGAACGCTATAGCTATGGCGCGCGTCGCAGGCGGCATCCGCGGCCGGTGATTTTCCCGCACGACGTGCACCGCGCCCGTAGCTCAGCTGGATAGAGCACCAGACTACGAATCTGGGGGTCGGGAGTTCGAATCTCTCCGGGCGCGCCAGCTTTCTTGCATTTTCCGTGTGTTTCACACGGCAATCACACGGTGATCTACGCCAGTGCACAAGCTCTCTTACCACTGCTGGATGTCAGCATCATCATCGTGGTATTTGGCGTCCCGCTCATAAGTCTCAGCGATCTGGGCCAACATCATACCCGTGTGTGGAAATTCGAGCCGGGTCTTCTCGCTCCACTCGCGGTAGCGTGCAGCGATTTCGCGTTCTTGCGCACCACCATCCGTAGGAAGGCGTGTGGTAACACCGCGTTTGTTATAGACACCAGTCTGAATGCCAATTTCCAGGTCTTTACTACGTGTGATCTCGATCAGCTCGCGCACCGGCAGGCAGGGCCAAACACCATCGTCGGCGGCGGGAGCGTGGGCGAGCACTTGACCAATCATTTGGTCGCTGATCGCCGCACGACCTGCTTTGGCAGAGAGAATTCTGGTCTCGCGGACCCAAGCTTCCAACTTGGCACCATCGACGACCTTGCCGTCGTCCGACAGCCCTGGCACATGCGCCCAGCTATGCAACAGGCTCCACGCCTGGCCCGCCATCGACTTTTGGGCCTCGTAATGCTCTGCGTTCTCGTCGAGGCCCTTCTCGTCTTCACCTCGATAGGCAGTTGAAAGTACTTGCAGGAAAAAATCTGGTGAAGTCGCCAAAAGCCTCGGCAGAGCTTTTGGGGTTCGATTGGAGTATTCCAACACCTTCAGATAGGACCATTCGAGGCGAGCGATCTGATCCGTGGTGACGGCAGGATCGTGGTCGAGCTTGTCGAAGATCAGCGTGACATAGTGCTGAAGCATCGTTCCTTCGTTTCCGTCTGTGACCTTCTTCGGCTGATCGGAAAGCGCCTCGGTCAGAACGCGAACGAGCAAGCCCGAAGGAATGTCCATGACATACTGCCCCGCAAACTGAATGGTTGCCCATGCCCGCTTGGCTTGGAGCAGGTACTCAACCATACGTGGCCTTGAAGGCGCGGGCACATTGATCTGGAAGATTTCGAGCTTGGACCAGTACGCTGCCTCAACTTCGCCACCGATCTCAGCGGTCCGTTCGATGAAATGCTCCGACTTTGGCAAGGACAGGAGCAACCTCTCGAGCGCGAAAGTGCCCCATTTCTCTTTGATGGCTTGATCAATAAGCTTGTCGGCCCAAGCGTCGCCGCGCGCTTCGTAGTAGGTGACAATCGCACCGTGCGCGAAGTCCCATTGAGGCGCACCGTCCGTTTTGAGCGCCTCGATAAATTCGCGGGGGAAATTTTCGTCTTCACGGTTTTGCGCATACGCGCGACCGACCAAGCCCGGCATTCGCGCTATGCGATAAAGGTCAAGAACAGCCTTTACTCCGCTGTCGGCCAATAGATTGGCCATAGCCTCGCGGCGAGCCTTGTCCGAAGCTTTGCTGGTCTCTTCCCAATCGCGCGGGTTAGCCGGGTCGAGAATCGGCGCATGATGGTCGTCGAACAACCATTTAATTCGCAAAAGCTTATCTTGCGGTTCAAATCGAAAATAGGCGTCCTCGATTGTCTGCAATTCTTCAGCCGGAAGGGTCCACCCCGCATCTTCAAATTGGCGATGATGATGGATAAGTTTACGTAGAGCTCGTTGCACAAGGACCCGATCGGCATCGGTCTTCATCTTGGGTTCGGTCGCCACAAGCTGCTGCACCACACTTTTTCGAAGTTCAGGCGCGAAATCCGCCAAACGGTCAAACAGATCGTCCCAACGTTTCGCGTCGGTGCCGACGTCTTCGAGCAGCCACCCGCCAATCACCTGGGCGCCGCGGATAATGATGGCGTGCGTTGCCAGTTCTTGTTCGTTGGTGCTGAAATCTCGCCAACGCGGCACTGGACTGTCGGTCGCGGTGTCATGGCTCTTCGGATAAAGATTGAGCAATAGTCCCCACGCGGTTTGGGGGTAGGTTTTTCTGAGACGCTTGAGAACAGCATTGCGCTGATCGAGCGTTGCAAAAGTTTGCGGGCGCCAAAGGCGATATATTTGCTGAAAAGTGTTGCGCGGCCGGTTGTTCAGGCGACCTTCCGGATCAAGTTCGGTTAGCCTCGCCAAAATGTCCGTAACACGCGCAAGATAGTCAGGACTCCAAGCAAGGACCTCTAAAGCCCACAGCAAATGCGGGTATTCGCCGCCGCCCCCAAAGAAGAGATCGTTACGACCCTCTTCAAATAGCTTCATGATCGGCGGATCGTTTTTGGCGAGGCTTTTTTCGACGGCACTCAAAAATTCATCTGGCGAGGCCTCCGCCAGGACGCGGAGCTGGCGGTGTAGCGACCACCAACGCTCGGCATCTGCGTTGCCCAGAAGGCGTTTGACCACTCCATCGGAGTGCAAGCTGGCATGGGGAACCGCTTTGGCCTGCGCGCCGAAGACGCTGAGTAGCACCAACACTTCCGCCATCCCGGTTCTAATCAGGCCAGAATAGGTGGCATCCTCTCCAATCAAATCCGCGCGCCAGCGCTCGTCCGGCTCCAAGTTAAACCGAGGGTCGGCCGAGCCGAGTACATCCGCGGTCAGCCCACTAAATTTTTCCAGATCAGTCGTGGTGAGGAAGCTTGCCAGTCGGAACCATGCGTCGCGTGGTGATGCAATCTTCCACGCGGCAGCGATCTTGCGGAGGGGGCTATCAGGTTCTTGAAGTATCGCCGTCAACTCTCGTGCGAGCTCTTCGTAAGTCAGCCCGGAAAGGCTTTCCAACGCGCGCCTATCGGCTGCCTTGCTTTCATCCCATGCGCCCGTCAGCAGTGCGGGGATTATGAAGCGAGCGTTTTGTTTTGTGGCCCATCCAGGGGTTGTGATACCGGGCGCCGACGGCATCAGCCGGCGCAGGATCGTCAAACTGCGTGCAGAGTCGTGAGCGAGGTTTTCTATGTCCCTTCGGGAAACCTTATTTTGTTTTAGTTCCTCTTGGAACATTCCCATAAGTTCATCCTGGACGGTGTAACGAATGGGCCGGCGAAGAACCATACCCTGCGCCCCTTCGTCTACGGTGAGCGCAACGAACACATGGTGGCCCTTTTGCACTAGGGAATTGGTGAGCCCAGGCTCGGCGTCCTCCAGTATGATGATGAGGGGAGTACCCATATCCGATAAGGCACGTGCAGCGTCCGCGTTTGCGGCAACGATGGTTCTGGAATGATAGAAATCGCGGTAGCCGACGGGATACTGTTCGACCGCAGCATGTAAGAACGCTTTCGCTTCAATCGGCGCATCGGCTTGAAGGGCAAAGACACTTGGCTGTTTCAGCAACCATTGCCATATCTGGGTGGCATTATCGTCCCTATCGGCGAGAACGAGCGAGACGCTCAAAGGCGGCGTGGTTGATAGCGACCACTCGCGCCAGACGTGATCGAGTGTGCTGACATCGGGTGGCAAGATACCAACCTGGTGCGCAAACCAGAGAGCGACCGCAGGGAAGCGCTCAAGCCATTGGACCAGATCAACCGCGTCAATGACGCGGACGTCCTTCCAAATTCCCTCTGCCTTTTTGGCTTTTTGCCATTCCGCTTTTTTGGCCCAGCGACGCAATGTCGCGAAAACAAATATCGTTTCCGCAGGGACAAGGTGGAGCGGGTCTTTAGTGCGCTGCTCGTAATCGTGGTCGGCCTTCCCCTTCGGCTGTTTATCAGTGCCAAGCTCCCAGCCGGCAGGGCCGGGCGGAATAATGGGCGAAGCGACTTCAATATTGGTCTCGCCATCCCAGCCTTGCATTGCAACGCTGTCGCCCGACGGAAAGCGTAGCTCAGGGTGATAGCCAGCCTCCGCCAGGACGAGGCGACGGATCAGTTCGGGAAACGTATCCTGCGCGATGCGACTACTGCCCCACTGGTTGAGGTGGTTTTCCGTGATCCAGCGAACGGGCCTCACGCGGTCTTGCGGTACGCGGCTTCGGACCTCAATTTTGGGGAGGGCGCCGACAACAGCGCCCCCGGGTGGAAAGGTGATCCCCTCCTTTTCGAAGGCGAGCTTGAGGGCTTCTAGGTTGTTGGGGACGGGAGAGCGTTGCCCCCGCTCAAAGTCGGCGACAGTGGAGATAGCGACTGAGGCCCGGCGGGCCAATTCCGATTGGGACCAGCCAAGGAGCGCGCGGGCGGCACGCGACTGGGCGGGCATCAGAAGAGTGGTTTGAGTTGAATTATCTGGCATCATATTTATTATATGATGTCAGCTCCAATTTCGCAAGGGTCAGTAATTTTAGGCTTATGCGGAGATTAGAGCCGCCTTTTGCCGCATATCTTGCGGAGAATATTGAACTTGCGGCGAATAGGCCCCATAATCTCCGCAACGAGATGTGTGGAAATGGCCACTTACATTCATGAATTGCTGCCGTGGCCGCGCTTCCGCTGGTCCGGAGAAGAAATTGCCACCGCGCTGAGCGAGGTTCACCGCCGCCAAGGGCTACTGGCAGGCCGGATGCAAGCTCTCGGCTTCCAATTGCAGCAGGAGGCCGAACTCAGCACCCTGACCGAGGAAGTCCTGAAGTCCAGTGAGATTGAAGGGGAAATCCTCGACCGGGATCAGGTTCGCTCGTCAATTGCTGGCCGTCTGGGAATGGACGCCGGCGGCCTGCTGGCTGCCGATCGGAATGTGGAAGGCGTCGTCGACATGATGCTCGACGCTACGCAGAATTTTTCAGACCCACTCACGAAGGAACGGCTATTCGCGTGGCATGCGGCGCTGTTTCCGACCGGCCGCAGCGGCATGCGCAAAATCACTGTCGGCACATGGCGAACCGACGAAAAAGGACCGATGCAGGTGACCTCGGGTGCTATTGGCCACGAGAAGGTTCACTACGAGGCACCTGCAGCCGCACTTCTTAAAGATGAAATAAAGGCGTTCCTCGATTGGTATAACGCCAAAGAGGATATAGACCCCGTCATCAAGGCGGCCTTGGCCCATCTGTGGTTCGTCACCATCCACCCGTTCGACGACGGCAACGGCCGCATCGCGCGGGCGATTACAGATATGTCGCTGGCGAGGTCGGAGGGTAGCTCACAGCGCTTTTACAGCATGTCCGTGCAAATCCGGCTGGAGCGGAATGCCTACTACGACATTCTTGAGAGCACACAGAAAGGCAATCTCGACATTACGTCATGGTTGAAATGGTTTTTGGGTTGTTTGAACCGTGCCTTTGATGGCGCCGAGAAAATCCTTGGTTCCGTTTTGCAAAAGGCGGAATTCTGGAAGAAACATACACCGGCGGTGTTCAACGATCGCCAGCGTCAGATGATCAATCGTCTGCTCGACGGCTTTGAAGGCAAACTCACCAGCTCGAAATGGGCAAAAATTGAAAAGTGCTCTCCCGATACGGCCCTGCGTGACATCAATGAGCTTGTCGAGAAAGGCATTCTTAAAAGGGACGAAGGCGGTGGTAGGAGTACGAGCTATTTGCTTTCGAAAACGCCGGCAGCGTAAATGTGCTCAGCTATATGGCGAACCTCAAAGCCGTCGGCGCCAACCAACAAGAGCCGGTTGGAACTGGCCCCCTAAAGACTACGAATCTGGGAGTCAGGAGTTCGAATCTCTTCGGGCGCGCCAAAAGTCCAATATCAATAGGCACAACCGACACATCATGAAAGATGCCATGCAGAATAAAATAATCTGCATGGCATCTGCATGGCAGAAAGAACTTCTACGATAAAATGCCGCGGTGTGTTCGCAGCGATTTGCTGGCAGCGCTGACGTTCTCCACGGGAGAGGTCAGATTTCGTCTCAAGGGCACTGGGACGATGAACACTCGCACAAACGACATCAACGTTGTGCATGCGTATCGCGAGGCGTGCGCATCCCGCATGAATTGCTAGACGAATTTCTTGACGAATTTCTTGACGAGGCCGCGCTCATTGGGCGGCATATAAAAACCAATTACCCGCTCAGGCAATTCAGGCGTCATCACGTCATCACGAGGAGAGGTTGGCTTCGTAACGCCTTTTTGCAAGGTGGTCATGGCGGCAGCATCATCGATGATCGCTGCAGTAATCGCGTCCCGGCTAATCGCCTCGGCTTCAGACAGCCCACGATGCCACTTCTTGGCCGCAAATTGACCCTGACCGATACGCATCACCGCGCATGGCTCCTCCTCGGCGGAAAGCGGTCAAATCCAAGTTCAGGTGCGATTGTGTTCGCCACCAGGCGTTAGCGCGCCAAGATCCTCCTCTGCCACGTTGTCGAGCAGTGCGTCATGTTGCATGCACGCGGTCTCGCAAGGAGGAGTGGGATGAAACGGGCCTAGTCAAGTCCTTGCGGATTTGGAATTTGGGCCTACTCCCACTGCGATGTCAAATGGATCAAGCAGATCATGAAGTTCTTTCCTTTGCTATGCCTTTTCCGGCCGTGATTGATCCACATCAAGGTTATGCAATCAACATGATGTCTAATTTTTTCCAGTTACTCCGGCGCGGGGTTCATCGATGGAATGGGAACGGATCCGAAAACGTCCCGAGGACTTTGCCCGCGCCAACCTTCGGAACTACGAAGGTTGCGTAGCCGTGTTTTCGTGGGCGAAGGCGCGAGGGCTGCTCGACGGTCTGCCCGGTGGCGGGCTCAATATCGCGCATGAGGCGGTCGACCGCCATGTGCTGGCCGGCCGTGGCAGCAAGCTCGCCATGCGCTGGATCAGTCGGGATGATGCCGTCCGCGATTTCAGCTATGCGGAGTTGCGCGCGCAGAGCAACCGGTTCGCCAACGTCTTGGGGCAGCACGGGATCGCCCAGGGCGACCGGGTCTTCTCGCTGCTTGGCCGGTGCCCAGAACTCTACATAGCGGCACTCGGTACGCTGAAATGCGGCAGTGTATTCTCACCGCTGTTCTCGGCGTTCGGACCGGAGCCTATCAAAGCCCGGATGTCCATCGGCGGTGCCAAGGTTCTCGTCACGTCCGAGGCATTCTACCGACGTAAGATCGAGCCATGGCGCACCGAGGTTGCCAGCCTTGAACTCGTGCTGCTGACTGAATGCTCGGATAATCTGCCTCCGGCAACGATGAGCCTTGCGGCCGCCATGCTAACCGCATCGGACTCATATGAGATCGTGCGGACCGCCGCGGAGGACATGGCGCTTGTCCATTTCACCAGTGGGACAACGGGGCGGCCCAAAGGAGCAGTGCATGTCCATGAGGCTGTGGTCGCGCATCACATTACCGGCCGCCTGGTACTCGATCTGCACGAGGATGATGTGTTCTGGTGCACTGCCGACCCTGGATGGGTCACGGGCACCTCCTATGGCATCATCTCTCCGCTGACCAACGGTGCGACGTTAATCGTCGACCAGGCCGAGTTCGACGCCGAGCGCTGGTACCGCATCCTCGAGCGGCAGAAAGTCTCGGTCTGGTATACAGCTCCAACTGCGATTCGCATGCTGATGAAGATAGGCGCCGATTTCGCCAAGAAATTCGATCTCTCGAACTTACGGTTGATGGCGAGCGTAGGCGAGCCGCTTAATCCTGAGGCTGTCGTTTGGGGTGTGGAGGCGTTTGGCAAGCCGTTCCACGACAATTGGTGGCAGACCGAGACCGGCGGCATCATGATTGCCAATTATCCGTCGATGGAGGTCAAGCCCGGCTCGATGGGGCGGCCGCTGCCCGGGGTTACGGCGGGGATCGTCGCGCGCGTCACTGGCGGCGAGGTGCGCGAAATCACACAACCCATGACCGTCGGAGAGCTTGCGCTGCGGCCCGGCTGGCCTTCGATGATGCGCGGTTATCTTGGCGAGGAAGAGCGCTATCGCAAATGCTTCGTCAGCGGCTGGTATCTCGCCGGCGATCTCGCCATGCGAGACGCCGAGGGGTACTATTGGTTTGTTGGCCGCGCCGACGACGTGATCAAGAGCGCAGGTCATCTCATCGGCCCGTTCGAGGTGGAAAGCGCTCTGATGGAGCACCCGGCGGTGGCCGAGGTCGGCGTGATCGGAATCCCGGACGAGACCGCCGGAGAGGTGGTGAAGGCGTTCGTTGCCCTCAAGAACGGCGTTGAACAAAGCGAGGCTCTGCGCAAAGATTTGCTCGGCCATGCCCGCAAGCGGCTCGGTCCGGCGGTTGCGCCCAAGGATATCGCATTCCGCAGCAATTTGCCGAAGACGCGCAGCGGCAAGATCATGCGTCGTCTGCTCAAAGCGCGCGAATTGGGACTTCCGGAAGGCGACATTTCGACGCTTGAGAGCGAAGAACGATGAGCGGCACGATCGACAAGCCACGGCTATCACGAGCGCATTCGCTTGACCTCTTGAAGCAGATGATCCGCATCCGCCGTTTTGAGGAAAAGTGCGTAGAGCTTTACACGTTGGAGAAGATCCGCGGATTTCTCCATCTTTACGACGGCGAAGAGGCGGTCGCGGTCGGGGTGATACCGGTCCTGGAGCAGCGCGACCGGATTGTGGCGACCTATCGCGAGCATGGCCAGGCGCTTGTCCGCGGAGTGCCGATGACGACAGTTCTAGCCGAGATGTTTGGTAAGCAGCAGGGTTGCAGCGGCGGGCGGGGCGGCTCCATGCACCTGTTCGATCGAGCGACCAATTTCTATGGTGGAAATGCCATTGTCGGTGGTGGGCTGCCGCTCGCGGTCGGGGTGGCGCTGGCCGATCACATGCGTGGCGAAGACGTCGTCACCGCCTGCTTTTTCGGCGACGGCGCCGTTGCCGAAGGCGAGTTCCACGAAAGTCTCAATCTCGCGGCGCTGTGGTCGCTGCCGGTGCTGCTCGTGTGCGAGAACAATCTCTACGGCATGGGGACCGCGCTTGCGATTGCGGAATCGGAGACAGACATTCATCTCAAGGCGCAGAGTTATCGGATAACGGCCGAGGTCATCGACGGCATGGACGTGGTCGCCGTTGAGGCGGCCGCGCGGCGCGCCATACGCGCGGTCCGCGAGACCAGCAAGCCGTATTTTCTCGAGTGCCGTACCTACCGGTTTCGCGCCCATTCGATGTTCGACGCTCAACTTTACCGCGACAAGTCGGAAGTCGAGGCTTGGCGCCAGAAAGATCCGATCGTGCGCTTTCGCGGATGGCTCGAGTCGAACCATATGATCCATCCCGAGGAGGAGGCCCGCATCGAAGCCGATGTCGCGGCGGAGATCGCCGCAGCCGCGGCGTTTGCCGAGGCGGGAACATGGGAGCCGGTCGAGCATCTCACCCGCTTCACATATGCAGAAATAGTCAGTTGAAAGGATGCGTTCGATGCTGCAACGCCAAACCCCGTCCGAAGCGAAGGAGATCACCTATCGCGAGGCCGTGCGGGAGGCAATCCGCGATGCGTTTGCGCGCGATCAGCGCGTTTTCCTCATGGGCGAAGACGTCGGCCGCTACGGCGGCTGCTATGCAGTCACCAAGGGTTTGCTGGCGGAATTCGGCCCGGAGCGCATTCGCGACACGCCGTTGTCGGAATCCGGCTTCACCGGCGCCGGCATCGGCGCCGCTATGGCGGGCATGCGCCCGATTGTGGAGTTGATGACAGTGAACTTCAGTCTGCTCGCGCTCGATCAGATTCTCAACAACGCCGCAACCATTCGCCACATGTCGGGCAACCAATTCGGGGTGCCGTTGGTGATCCGCTTAGCCACCGGCGCGGGCCGCCAGGTTGCTGCCCAGCATTCGCACAGCCTCGAAGGATGGTATGCGCACATTCCCGGCGTCAAGGTGCTCGCCCCGGCGACGATTCAGGACGCGCGTGGCATGCTTTGGACCGCGCTCGAAGACCCCGACCCTGTGCTGATCTTCGAGAACGTGATGCTCTACAACATGACCGGCAAGCTTGCGGCCGATGCCGGCCCGGTCGACATCGACAAGGCTGCAGTTCGCCGCATTGGCCGTGATATCACGCTTATCACCTATGGCGGGTCACTGTGGAAGACGTTGGACGCCGCTGCGACGCTCGCCGCCGACAACATCGAAGCCGAAGTCATCGATCTGCGCAGCTTGCGGCCACTCGACGACCAGACAATCATGGCCTCGGTAACCAAGACCCGGCGGGCGGTCATCGTCGACGAAGGCTGGCGCAGCGGCAGCCTTGCCGCAGAAGTCTGCACGCGCATCGTCGAGCGGGCGTTCTGGGAACTCGACGCACCGATCGGCCGCGTGTGCAGCGAGGAGGTGCCGATCCCGTATGCGCGTCACCTCGAAGAAGCTGCAATCCCGCAGGCACCGAAGATTGTCGCAGCCGCAAAGGCGGCGCTCGCGCGCACGTAGCAGGTAGCGCCGTGGCGGAATTCCGCATGCCCTCGCTCGGCGCCGACATGGAGGCGGGCACGCTCGTCGAATGGATGGTCAAGCCCGGAGATCGCGTGAAGCGTGGCGATATCGTCGCCGTGGTCGAGACGCAGAAAGGGGCAATCGAAATCGAAATCTTCGAAACCGGCCAGGTCGACCAAATGCTGGTCAGCGTCGGTACGAAGGTGCCGGTCGGCACCCCACTGGCCCGGATTCGTTCCGACAAGGAGGCCGTAGCGGGTTTGGCGGCGCCACCGCAGGTGGCAGAAGTGACAGCCCCGGCTGCTGCTCCGGCTGCCGCGCCGACCATTCCGTTGCCGGCGGCGCCCCGACCACAAATCGTCGTGGCCGTCGGCGCAGGCGGCCGCATCAGAGCGTCGCCGGCTGCGCGGCGGCTAGCATCGACCCGTGGCATCGATCTCAGTGCCGTTGTTGGCAGCGGCCCATTCGGCGCAGTCATTCGCGTCGATGTTGAGCGAAGCGGGGCCGTCGTGACGCCTCTCGCTGAGAAACGGCACGTCATCGGTCTTGACCTCAACGCGATGCGCGCTGCGATCGCGGCCGCGATGGCAAGGTCGAAGCGCGAAATCCCGCATTACTACCTGGAGCATCAAGTCGACATGAC
>Ga0316363_10003521_pt1 | contig 11165 bp, 6 predicted proteins | sample Sb_taG_3_FD_200459 | JGI IMG/M metagenome (GOLD analysis project Ga0316363, IMG submission 200459) | Peat soil microbial communities from Weissenstadt, Germany - Sb_50d_a_PC metaG (v2) (version 2) | ecosystem: Environmental > Terrestrial > Soil > Wetlands > Peat | place: Germany: Weissenstadt...
GGAAATGAAAGATGCCCTGCTGCGCGATGATGGCGCCGATCAGGAAGGTGCTCAGCGCCACGATCGGCACCGCGCGCCAGCCGACCTTCTCGAGGTGATGCACCAGCGAAGTCAGCCGCAGCCGCGCCGGATGCGCGATGGTGCCGAGCACCACCATGGTCAGGGCGCCGAGGAGATGCGCCAGCAGCACCAGCGACGCGCCGATCTCGGCCACCGCGCGGCCGATGGAATCGAGCGCGAGGAGGATACCGTTCGCTGCGGCGGCGTCTCGGCCGGCGGTTCGGTTGACCAGCCGCACCTCGTCCATCAAGCCGCGGTCGCTATCGGACAGACCGATGATGCGGGTCGAGGCGCCGCGCGCCGTAAAAGCGCGGTTGAGGCGCTCGATGAGCCAGGCGCCGAAGGTGTCGAGCCGGTCGAGCCTTGCTAGATCGATGTCGATGCTGCGCGCCGTCTGGTAGCGCCCGGCGGCATCGTCGACGATTTTCTCGAGCTCGGCGGCGCGCTCGGCGATCCAGGCGCCGGTTGCGACCAGCCCGACGCCTTTGCCGTCGAACGTCGCGACCAGCGACGCGGAAGTCCCTTGAGCGTCGCGCCCGGCTGCGGTCATACTCGCTCCCTGCATGGAGCTCTCCGTCCGGATCGAGCGCTGGCCGCTGGCCGGCGCCTTCACCATCAGCCGCGGCACCAAGACCGAAGCCGTCGTGGTGGTGGCGGAATTGAGCGATGGGACCCGCCGCGGCCGCGGCGAATCCGTCCCCTACGCACGCTACGGCGAAACTCCGGACGGCATTGTGGCGGAGATCGAAGCCATGCGTCCGGCGCTGAGGCGCGGGCTCGGCTGCGCCGACCTGCAAAGCGCGATGCCCGCAGGCGCTGCCCGTAATGCACTCGATTGTGCTTACTGGGACGTTAACGCCAAGGCTGCCGCGCGCCCGGTGCATGAATTGGCCGGCCTTGTGGCGCCCGTGCCACGGATTACGGCCTATACGATCTCGCTCGCCGCGCCGGCAGCCATGGCGGAAGCGGCGGAACGCGCGGCAGGCCGGCCCCTGCTCAAGGTCAAGCTCGGCTCGGGCGACGACGGCAGGCGGATAGCGGCGGTGCGTCGCGCCGCGCCGCGGGCGGAGCTCATCGTCGACGCCAACGAGGGCTGGACCGGCGACAATCTGGCGCAAAACCTTGCCGCCTGCGCCGATGCCGGCGTGACCTTGATCGAGCAACCGCTGCCTGAAGGAAAAGACGCGGCGCTGGCGGGTATCAAGCATGCGATCCCGGTCTGCGCCGACGAGAGTGTGCACGATCGCGCTTCCCTCGACGCGCTCGCCGGCAAATATGACGCCGTTAACATCAAGCTCGACAAGGCCGGCGGCCTAACCGAGGCCTTGGCGCTCGCTGCCGAAGCGGAGCAGCGCGGCTTCATCATCATGGTAGGCTGCATGGTGGCGACGTCGCTTTCGATGGCGCCGGCCATGCTGGTCGCGCAGCGGGCGCGTGTCGTCGATCTCGACGGCCCGCTGCTGCTTGCCAAGGATCGCGCCGACGGCCTGCGTTACGACGGCAGCCTCGCTTATCCGGCGGGTGCGGCGCTTTGGGGCTAAGGGCCGGCGGCCGGTTGGTGTAAGTTTCGACCGGGCGTCCGCAGAGGCGCCTAAAAACTGCTTAGAAACTTCTTGGAGGATTGTCATGGCGACGAGGCGCAGCGTTCTTTCGGCCATTGCCGGTGCCGCGATCGGATTGCCGGCGGTCGGCCGCGCCGCCGCGCAGCAAAAATATCCCGACCGGCCAATCAAGGTGATCGTGCCGTTTCCGCCGGGCGGCCCGATCGACACCATGGCGCGGATGACGGCGCAGGAATTGACCAGCCGCGTCGGCGAGGTGGTCGTGGAGAATCGTCCGGGCGGCGGCTCGACCATCGGCACCAAGGACGTCGCCGCCGCGACGCCCGACGGCTACACGCTGATGTTCGGTTCCTCGGGCTCGCTTGCCGTGGCGCCGGCGCTTTATTCGAGCCTCGGCCTCGATCCGCGCAAGGCGTTCGACCCGATTGCGATGGTGGCGCTGTTGCCGCATGTTTTCGTCGTCAATAACGACGTGCCGGCGAAGTCGATCGGCGAATTCGTCGCTTATGCCAAGGCCAATCCCGGCAAGATCAATTATGGCGCGGGGCTCGGCACGCCGCCGCATCTGCTCTCGACCTTGTTCAAGACCGAAGCGAAGATCGACGTGGTCTTCGTGCCCTATACCGGTTCCGCCCAATCGGTGAACGATCTGCTCGGCGGCCGGACCCAATTCACCATCGACGGCCTGGTGACGCTCTATCCGCTGATCGCGGCCGGCAAGCTGCGGGCGCTGGCGATTGCGCGCGGCGAGCGCTGGCCGGCGCTGCCCGACGTGCCGACGCTCGTTGAAAGCGGCTATCCGGATTTCGTCCTCGACGCCTGGACCGGCCTGGTGGCGCCGGCCGGCACGCCGCGGCCGATCGTCGAAGAGCTCAATGCGGCGGTGAACGAAGGCCTCAAGTCTCAGGCGGCGCAGCAAAACCTGGCGAAATTCTCCGCCATCGCCAAGATCGGCACGCCGGAGGATTTCAAAAGCTTTCTCGCCGATCAGATGCAGAAATGGGCCTCGATCGTTAAAATCGCCGGCGCCCGGATCGATTGAGCCGCCGGCGCCGCTGCCGAGCCTGTGGGTATCTCGATGGCCTTCCAGGACCTTCGGATTGCGCCGTTTGCGGTTGTGCTGTTGAGTCGGTCCCGCTTGGTAGAACCATGCCCAACGACCCATTGGCGCAAATACTGGCGGGCCTGCCGGAGGCGGCGGACTACGATGCCGTCCACGCCGCCCTCATGGCGACGGAACGCGGCCGCCGCTTCCTGACCGAATTCGCCGATCGCAATCGCCACGCCGACACGACCGCGATCGTGAGCGCCATCGCGCGCATCGAGGCGACGCTGCGCGGCGACGGTCCGCCGCGCGCCGACGCCGCCGACGCCGCCGGCGATCTCATGGAGATCGCAGCGGCCATCGATCGCGTCCAAGCCGCGCTCGTTGCCGGCGCGCCACCGGCTGCCGACATCTCCGCCGCGATCGAGCGCCTTTTGGACATCGCCTTCATGCTGCACGAACGGCCGGTCGAAGCGACGCTGTGCGATGGGCTCGATGCCGCCATCCGCGAAATATCCGAAGCCAATATGCGCTCGGAATCGACGGCAGAGGGCAGCCGCGAAGCGGCCGAGCTGGTGCGCGCGCTGGCGAGCCGTGTACGTGAGATGATGGCGCTCTCGAGCACCATGCGCGAGGCGCATCAGCCTGCCGGGGAAAATGTCGTTGCCACGTCCGGTGCCGGGCTTTTCGAGCTGGCAGCAAACGATGGCGAGGCTTTCGCGGCAGCCGTCGCGGAACTCGCGGCATCGTTGCCGGCGCTTACCGATGCGCCAAGCGAGCCTGCCGAAGCGTCGCCGGAGCCGGAAAGCGGGCAGGGCGTGCCAGTGCCTGCAGTCGAAACTGCGCCAAGCGACGCTGTTTTATTGCCCGCCGCCGAGTCGCAGCAGACAGTGACGGAAACCGGAATTGCGGACAACGCCGCCGCGCCGCCGCAACCGGCATCGCCCGACGTGTCGCTGAGCGAAGCGGTCTTGAACCAGGCATTTTCCGACGACTATTTTTCGAGCCCGAATTTTTCCGGCGGAGCTCCGGCACATGAAAAGACCGAAAGCGAGCAGGCATCGAGCGCAGAGCCGCCGAGCGAAGCGCCGGCGGAGAATTTTTCGACCGAGCCGGTGCCGGGTCCGCAGGAAGATCCCGCCGACCTGTTCGAGCCGGCGTCGGTTGCAACGCCGCCTGCCGAAGCGGCAGCGCCGGTCGCCGCGGATGCTGCCATGGCGGCAGAGCCGCCCGCGGAACCGCCGCGCGCCATGCCGCCGCCGCCAACGCGGGCAATTCCGCGCCCGCCGGGCAGCGATCCGCTCGCCGCGGTACGCGATTTAAGCGAGGAAGAGCTGATCGCGTTGTTCAGCTAACACTGTGATACACTTGCAAGTAGAGTGTTTAATTGCATAATCGCCATAGGAGTCAGCCAAGGATTTTTGCGAGGTGTGGAAAAAAGCTGAAGACTGGGGAACAGTCCATCCAGTTGCACTGACGATCTTTAGCCTTATAGTGGGACTCCTTTTAGGCGGTATCCCTGCAGGTTTTGTATTGTACAACTCTGGATTTTATGAGGGCGTCCAGACGAGCGATGCGACCTGGCGAAAAAATTTCGACAATCATCTTAAGATGGCTGTCGACGAACAGATCGTCGAAAAATGCGGCGAGGTAACTCGGCAACTGAACGTGTCCTGTCAAAGCGACAAAAAATCCCTTGAAGCTATTATTACGGAGAAATCAGAAGAAAATGCGGAGCTACATGAGAGGAATCAGTATCTGACGCAGCGTTCGGACATTATAGATACTCATGCGACATTAACGGGCAGTGCGAGCGCAATTCTGGATGAGCTTACGACCGCGCGCGCTAAACGGGAGCGTGATTTAGAGGCAAAAGCACGTTCACGCTTTTTCGCATTATTGTCGGCAATCCATAGGACCAACGAAATATATACGGATTGGGCCGGGCTCTTTAACAGCAGAGCTACGGATCTAGTCCAGCGTTACGACAACAAAGAGAATATTTCGACGGATGAGATTATCGACTATCTGCAGCAGTTTACCTCTGACCTCGATGCAAAGAAAAAGGTCATGCAAGACCAGGTCAACGAAGCAAATAAAATCAAAAATAATAAGTTTTAGCTCAGCAGGGTTTCCGTGGTTGTGTATTATCTTATGCTACCAGCCGGGAGAACAGGTCGGGGTCCACGTTGCCGCCGGACAGAACGGCGACGGCGACCTTGTCGCGCACGTCGATCTTGCCGGTCATCAGGGCTGCAAGCGCCACCGCGCCGCCCGGTTCGACCACGAGCTTCAATTCGGCGAAGGCAAACGCAACGGCGGCGGCGACTTCCTGGTCGCTGGCGACGACGCCGGCGCCGACCAGCGCGCGATTGATCGCGAAGGTCAGCTTGCCGGGTGTGCGCGCCATCAGCGCGTCGCAAATGGTGCCGGTCAAAGCGGCATTCTGCTCGCGCTGGCCGCTGCGGAACGAGCGCGCATGGTCGTCAAAATCCTGCGGCTCGGCGGTGTAGACCGCAGCCTTCGGCACGCGCGCCTTGACCGCGAGCGCAATTCCCGCGGTAAGCCCGCCGCCGGACGCGGTGACCACGACGACATCGGGAACGAGGCCAAGCGCGCTCAAATCTTCGACGATCTCGCGGCCGGCGGTACCCTGGCCGGCGATGATCAAGGCGTCGTCGTAGGGCGGCACCAGGACGGCGCCGCGGCGCGCCGCAATGTCGGCCGCAATGGCTTCGCGGTCGTCGCGGGCGCGATCATAGAGCACGACCTCGGCGCCGAGCGCTGCCGTGCGCTCGCGTTTGCCCCGCGGCGCATCGTGCGGCATGACGATCACACACGGCATGCCGAGCAGCCGCGCCGCCGCGGCCACGCCCTGGGCGTGATTGCCAGAGGAGAACGCCACCACGCCGCCCGAGCGCTGTTCCGGCGGGATGGCGGCGAGCTTGTTATAGGCGCCGCGGAACTTGAACGAGCCGGTGCGCTGCAGGGTCTCGGCCTTGAGAAAAACCCGCCCGCCGGTCATGGCGTCGAGCATGGCCGAGGTCAAAAGCGGGGTATGCAAGGCCACGCCGGCAAGCCGGCGAGCGGCGTCATCGACGTCGGCTGCGGTAGGCAGGGATACCGGAGCGTCCATAGCCTGACGGTAACGCCGCGATTGCGTCACGAGCAAGGGCGTCGGCGAAATTCCCGGCGTGCGGCGTGACCTGCGCACAACACTGCGCAGGCTGCCCCGTTACTGATCGAACCGCCCGGCGGCGTGGGCCAGCATAGTGTAGACCTTGCCGGTGTCCGAGGTCAGGTAGTTGCGCACCATGGCCGGCCCGCGATCGCCGCGCGAGGCGTCGTCAAGCAGGCGTTCGAACTCGTGGATATAGTGCTCCACGGTCTGCCGGAATTCGGGATCCGAACGATATTTGTTGCGGATCTCGTCGAACGCCTTCTGGCCCTGCAGCGTGTAGAGGCGGCGCGAGAAGATGCCGCGTTCGCCGCGCCGGTAACGCTCCCACAATTCGGCAGCCGCCTCGTGGTCGATCATGCGCGCGATGTCGACCGAAAGCGTGTCGAGCGAGTCAACCGCATCGCGGGGCGCGCGCTCTTCGCTCCGCGCCGGCTCGCGTGACGGCTGCGGGCTCGCAGCCGGCGCTTCGTCGTCGCGCGACGCCCGCGTCAGCAGGTCGGACAGCCAGCCGCCGTTGTTGCGGGCGGCGTTGCCCGGCGCCGGGCTTTGCGGACGCGGTTCGGGCCGTTCGGCTCGCTCAGCCCGGTCCGGCCGGCGCGCCGGCGCGCCAGTGATGTCGCGCAAGCCCGCCGGCGGTTGCGGCGGCGGCGGCGGGCTGATGTCGGGCCGGATCGGCCGTACTTGGGCGCGGCCGCCGCCGGTGGCGTAGGCGGCTTCCGCCTCGCGCCGCACCGGCTCGGCGGCATCGAGCGCGCGGCCGTGGCGGGCGACGATGCGATTGAGCTCGGCCAAGGCTTCGATCTGATCGACGATGACGCGGCGCATTTGCGCTGTGCTCTCGGCGGTCTCCTGCGGCAGTTCGAGGACGCCGCGGCGCAATTCGGTGCGCGTGGTCTCGAGCTCCTGCTGCATTTCCGCGGCCATCTGCTTCATGCCCTGCATGATGGCGGTGAAGCGCTCGGCGGACTGGCTGAACATGGCCTGCGCCTCGGCGGACGCCTCTTCGTAGACCGCGTTCAGCGTCTCGCTGGTGCGCTTGCGCTCTTCCTCGGACTGGCTGCGCACCAGGTCGTATTGCTGCTCGATCGTGCGCACGCTGTCGTTGCTGGTCTCGGCGATGAGGCTTGCGATCTCGCGGGTGCGGGTCGTTGCGGCCTCGAGCGATTCGTCGAGCAGGCCGGAGAAGCGCTGCAGCCGTTGCTCGAAATCGTCGGACCGCGCGTCCAGCGTCGTGACCATCGTCTCGATGGTGGCTTGGCGATTGCCGACCGACTCCTCCGAGCGGCGGTTGCTCATTTCCAGAATCTGGACCGCTTCGGCGAGCGAGCGCCCCTGGGTGGCGAATTGCGTCGACAGCTCGCCGAGATCGCGCAGCACCTTCGCGGTGACGGTGTTGAAGCTGCCGAGGTGCTGTTCCACCTTGGACGTGGTCGCGCCGCTCTTGTTGCTGAGCTCGTTCATGGCGGCGACGAATTCGGACACCCGCGACGCCATGGTGTGCTCGATCGAGTTCATGTTCTCGTGGGCGCCGCTCAACACCTCCTGCAGCAGGATATTGGCTTCGCGCAGACGCTCGAACAAAGCGGTGGAGTCGGAGCGCAGCATGCCGTGGGTCTCCAGCATGTCGGCGACCGTGGCCGCCGCCGTCTGCTTCGATTCTTCGACCGCGGCGCGGGTGGCGCTGTGCAGATCGGCCAGCGTGCGCGCAATCGAGGTCTTGGCGCCTTCGGTGACGCCTTCGGCGCCTTCCTGCAGCTGGCCGAGCGTGCGCGTCATCGCCGCGGTGGCGTTCTGGCTCGCATCGTTGATGAGGCGGGCGATCTCCTCGCTGTTGTCCATCATCGTTTGCGTGAAGACGAAGCTCTTGGCCTCGATCGACTTCACCGCATGGTCGGTGACGCGGCTGACTTCGCCGGCGAATTCCTGGCCCTTGCCGGTCAGCGCCGTGATCAATCCGTTCGACTTCTCGTCGAGCAGGTGGGTCATTTCGCCGAGCCGCTGGGCGGCCGCGCTGTTGAACTCGTCGGCCTTGCCGATGATGTCGCGCGAAACCACGGTGCTGGCTCCGACCAGGAGGCGCTCGGCTTCGCTGGCGCTGCGGCCGATGGATTCGCTCGTGGCGGCGGCGCTCTGAGACAGGAGATCAGTCGCGGCTGTCGTTGTCTTGCTGATCGTGTCGCTGGCGGTCGCGGCGGTTTTGCCGATGGCTTCGTCGGCTGCCGTGGTGCTCTTGGCGATTGCGGTGCTGGCCGCCGCGGCGCTCCTGCTGAGCGCGTCGCTGGCCGCTGCGGCGCTCCTGCCGAGCGCATCGCTGGCCGCCGCGGCCTTCTTGGTGAGTTCGTCGCTGGCCGTGGTCGTGCTGTTGCTGATGGCCGCGCTGACCGCCGCAGCCTTCCTGGTCAGCTCGTCACTCGCCGCAGTCGTGCTGCTGCTGATAGCCGCACTGACTGCCGCGGTGCTCTTGGTGATGGCGTCGCTGGCCGTTGCCGTGCTTTTGCCAAGCGTTTCGTTGGCCGCCGCCGCACTCTTGCCGATCGTGTCGCTCAGAGTGACGGCGCTGCGGTGCAAGCTTTCCACCGCAGTGAGGCTCGCCGCCGTGCTCTTGCCGAGCGCGTCGGTGGTATTGGTGGAAAGTTGGACGAGGGCGCGCTCGGCGTTGCCGGTGTTGACCTTGATCGCTTCGGACAATTCCTTGACGCGGGTGCTGAGCAGGTCGCCGGCGGCGCGGCTGCGCACTTCCAGCTGCTGCGTGACCGCCTCGGCGCGGCCGATGAGCAGGTGCTCGAGCTGGCCGATGCGGCCGTCGAGCGTATTGGCGACCTCGACGGCGCGGGTGCCCAGCGTCTTGTCGATATTGGCAATGCGCGTGCCGACCGCGTCGGACAGGTTTGCCGCGCGGGTATCGATCAGCGTGGTGACGTCGGTGATGCGCCGGTCGAGCGCGGTGACCACTTCCTTGCCGCCTTCGGCAAGGGTCTTGGCGATGTCCATGACCCTGCCGGACAGCGCATCGGTCAGCGTCTGGGTGCGGCCGTCGAGCGCTTCCTGGAAGCGCACCAGCCGCTGGTCGAGCGCGGTGGTGACCTCGGTCGCTTTGGCGGTAACGCGATTGTCGAAGCTCTCGACGTAACCGCGCATCGACTCGGAGACGTCCTGGGTGCGCGCGCCGAGCCGTTCGACGAGCTCGGAGCCGTAGGTCTTCACGGTGCGGTCGAACTCGGCGAGGTGCCGGGTGATGAGGTTGCCCAGCGTGGCGGAGTCGCGCGAGATCTTCTCGCCGAGCTCGGCGCCGGAATGGCCGAACACCTCCTCGAACGCGGCAAGCCGCGTCGACAGCATGTCCTTCATGGCGTCGCCGCGGGTGGCGACGGTGTCGACGAATTGCTCGACGCTGTCGCGCAGCGTGTCGGTCACGGTGGCGCTGCGCGACGTCAGCGTCTCGGTGATGCGCTGGCCGGTCTCCTCGAGTTTTTTCGCGACATCGCCGCCGCGCAGGCTGAGGTCGAGAATGAGCGACTCGCCGGACGCCTTGAGCGTCGAGTTGACCTCGTCGGCGCGCGTCGCGATGGTCTCGGCAAGCTGGCTCGACGTATCGACGATGGCGTCGCTCAATTCCTGGGCGCGCCCGGCCACCAGATCGGCGACCTCCTGCGAACGGCCGATCATCAGGTCGACGATCGCCAGCGATTTCTCGGAGAAGCTTTCGGCGACCTGATCGAGCCGCGACGTCATCAAGTCCTCGAGCCCGGTGACGATCTCGGCGAAATCCTCGCCGACATGGTCGGTCTTGAAATTCAGATTCGAGGTGAGCTGGTCGCTCGCCGTCGCAATCGCGCGCGAGGTCTCCTCGCTGGCGTTTTCCAGCCGCACCAGGAGATCTTCGCCGCGCACGGTGAGCTGCTGGATCATGGTGTCGCTGACCTGACCCAACGCCAAGGTGATGTGCTCGCCCCTTTCGGCGAGCGAATGGGTGATGCGCTGTGCGGCCTCGTTGACCTGCTGGCCGACCAGATCGCTGATGGTGGACAGATCCTGGGTCAGGTCGATGTGGACGTTGTTGATTGCCGAGCGCACCTGCTCGGCCTGCCCGACGAGCGTGTCGCGCTGGTTGGCGAGGTCCTGGAGCAAGCCGCGGATGCGGACTTCGTTGTCGCTATAGGTGCGCTCGAGCGCCGCGACTTCGTTCTGCACCAAAGTTTCGAGCTCGCCGGCGCGCGCCAGCGCCCGCTCGACGCCGTCGCCCATGGCCGCGACCTCGCGGCGGATCGCCTGGCCGACAGTGACGATGGAATCCCGCGCCACGCTCTCGGGCTCGGCAAGCCGCAGCGCGACCTGCGCCATCGATTGCGTGATCAGGCGCAATTCCTGGGAGCGCCAAGCCATATGCGCGATGCCGAAGAAGAAGATGATGGGCAACAGCGCCGCGGCGCCGAGGCCGATCATGGCGGCGGCCGGCGAATGGCCAGGCCCGAGCGCTGCGTTGAAGTCGGCGAGATAGGCCCACGACAAGGCCAGACAGCCGACAACCCAGGCGGCGGAGAACAAGGCGGCGACGAAATAGGAGGTCCGGGCCGGGCGGTCTTGCAGCGCGCGCAGGATGCGGCCGATCGACTGCTGGTCGTCATTGGCGGCGCGAAACGGCTGCGGCTCGGCGGCGCGGTGGCCGCTTGTGTCAATATCGTCGAGATCGATGGCCTCGTCGAAGGCGGGCATTGCCGGCTCAGTATGCGCGACGGCGTCGGCTGAACCCGCCAGGGGAATCTGGTTCTCGTCAGGCGGTGCTGGTTGCCGCTCCTCGTCGTCCCGGACGTTGAGGGCTTCCTGGATCGCGGAGAGGGCTGCTTCCGTCGGATCCATCAACTTTTTCGGGTAATTGGCCATCGGTCGTCGCCTCGGGTGTTACGCTGGACTAGGACGGCCCAAAGACCCGGGCCGCTCCACGAGCGCGTGATCGTTTCGATCCTCATCGGGCACTCCTGGGGCTCCCCAGCCCTCAAGTCATAGTGCCATTGGCTATCCTATCGGTCTGGCGGATCGAATAAAACTGGGAGCGGTAACGTCCCTTTAATCATCGTTAACGGTTTAATCACCATGCCCGCAGTTTGCGGTCCGCGCCGGTCGGACTTGGCATTCTGGTGCCAACAATGGGGCGGGCTTGCGGCCAATAGCGGTGCAAATCACCCAAATCCCGACCTTGGGTCGAGCCTGTGGACTTTTGCCCGGCTCGCGGCGCACGCGGCCGATGCCGAACGGGTAAGACATTGCTTACCAGCGGCATGGAACGCGCAGCCGGATTCACCGCGTTTTCGTGGTTTCA
>Ga0316363_10003524_pt1 | contig 11163 bp, 11 predicted proteins | sample Sb_taG_3_FD_200459 | JGI IMG/M metagenome (GOLD analysis project Ga0316363, IMG submission 200459) | Peat soil microbial communities from Weissenstadt, Germany - Sb_50d_a_PC metaG (v2) (version 2) | ecosystem: Environmental > Terrestrial > Soil > Wetlands > Peat | place: Germany: Weissenstadt...
CGAATTGGCTGATCACGCAGACAACTCGCTTCAAGGCCGCGGTGACAGGTGGAGGCGCAGTGGAATACGTCGCCAACTGGGGCAATGACGATACCAGCTTTGACGACATTTATTTTCTTGGAGGGTTCCCCTGGGAGGTGCCGCAGCGTTATCAGGATGAGGCGGCGATCTACCAGATGAACAAAGTGCGCACGCCCACGCATATTGTCGCTGGGGCGGAGGATATTCGCGTGGCCGTGGCGGAAGCGTATGTGCTCGATCATGCGTTGCACGCGCTCGGTGTCCCGAGCACGCTGCTGATATTTCCCGGCGAAGGGCATGAGCTCGATAAGAATCCGTGGCACGGGAAGATCAAGGTACGGGAAGAGTTGAAGTGGCTGGAGAAGTACGGAAGGGTTGGGGAAGGACGATGACAGGCCGCGATTGGTTTGGCCTTAAACGTAGCGGAGCTAGTTTCTACGGATTACCTTCCGGTCGGTTTCGCTGACGATCTGGCCATCTTTACATTGTGATTGGCCGCCTCGTAGTGGGCGATGCCGTTGTAGAGGGCTTCGGCGATTTGCTGGCGGTAGGTTGCACTCTGCAGGTTGTTCTCGTCGGTGGGGCTGCTGACGAAGGAAACTTCAGCCAGGATCGCGGGCATGGAAGTTCCGGTGAGCACGACGTAGTGAGCTTCCTTGACCCCGCGGTCGCGCAAGCCTGGGGTTTTCGCAGACAGCATGGCGTACAACGCGCGCTGCACGCTGGCGGCGATCTTTCGCGACTCTTGTACCTTTTCACGAATATCGACGTTGGTCCAATCGATCGTTTTCAGGCCGGCTGCCTCCGCTTCGTCCGTTTCTTCAGTCCTCGCCTTTACTGACGAATAGGTGTTGGTGTAATAAGTTTCCACGCCGCGGGCCGAAGGGTAATCGCTGTAATTTGCGTGGACGGAAACGAAGAGGTTTGCTTGCGCGAGGTTGGCAATTTCGGCGCGCTTTTCGAGGGCGAGATAACTGTCATCCTTGCGCGTGTAGATGACCTCGGCTCCAAGACGGCTCTCAACCAGGTGCCCGAGGCGCTGCACGATATCGAGCACGAGATCTTTCTCGAACAAACCCTTGCGACCGACCCCTCCCAGATCCCAACCGCCATGTCCGGCGTCGAGCACGACGCGAAGCTTGGCCGGATATGCGGGCGTGTGAGTTTGCGCGGTCTCGACTGGGGTTAAGCTTGCTGCCGGCTGCTTTTCAGCTCGGTTCACTGCAAGAGGAGTCGGGTTGACCGGCTTCGAATTCGCGGCGACCTGAGCCGGCGGAGGGACATCGTGGGGAGCTTGCCCGGTTGCGGTTTCCACGGGCGTGGGATTGGTGGGAGCGAAGAGATCGATCTTTGCGCGGGGGATCGGCTTGCTTCCAAGTTTGCGAACTTCGACCACCAGGCGGTAGGGATTCGGTTCGAGACTGACGGAGAAATCCGACGCGCTGTTGGTTTCGAGCACCACACGGGTCACGCCGGCGACCGGTTGCGCGACGCGAACCCGGCGCAGCAACCCATCGTTCACCGCGATAATTTTATTGAGCAATGCGGACGCCAGGGTGGTGTCGTGCAAGTCGAAATAAATTCGCTCCGGATTCGGCAGCCGATGAGCTTCGTACTGAACCTGGTCCTGGATGTCGATCACCACTGTGCTGGAGTCTGCTGACGACCAATGACGAATGTCCGTGACCCGCGGCAGGGCGCCGGATTCTTCCGAAGCCTGCGGGGAAGAATCGCTCTCATCAGCGGCGGTATCCACTGCCGTGGTCGTTGGTGATGCAACCGGCTTCGCGATTGCGCTCGCAGGCTGCGCGGTTGGCCGTGCAGAGCTTTGCGCAATCAAGTGTGCGCTTGCTGTGACCGAGTGTGCGCGGCGGCCGAGGACCCACCACACTCCTGCGCCCAAAGCCACGGCCAGCAATACCACCGCAGCCACCACCGCGACGCCGGGACGGAAACGAGAAGTTCCTTCAAGTTCCGCGACGTCGATGGTATGGTCGCTGGATTTCAAATCCTCGGGCGCAACTGATGCGGAAGTTTCGACTGAGGTTTCTTTAGGAAGCTCGGAACTGTGGCCCAAGTCTTCCGGCGTCGGCACGATTACAAGAACCGGCTCGGGCTCGACGGCGACGTTGTGGACCACGCGCCGTGAAATCTCGCTCAGGCGATCTTCTTCCTCCGGCTTCATGGCCGAGAGAATTAACTCAGCCAGCAGGCTCAGGCTGCGAACGTCGCTGTCGTTGAATCCGTAGGGCTCGTTGGAGAAGGCCTCCACTAATCCAATGACATTTTGTTTTGCCGAAAGGGGCACGGCCAGCATGGAGCGGACGCCCAGGCGGCGGCAGGCCTGAAGATTTACTCGCGAATCAGTTTCGGCGTCGTCGCAGCGGACGATGCGTCCGGAGGCGAGGCATTCCCCGGAAAATCCTGAATTTGGATCGAGACGAACTCCCGCATCCGGTGCGATGCTTCCCGCCGAAGCCCGGCAAACGATGGCATTGCCTTCCGCCAACGCGATGGCCACACCGTCGACCCCAGTGATGGCGAGCGCGCGTTCGGCAACCAGTTGCAGAACTTCATCGAGAAGAAAATGTTCGAGCTGCCAATCATCCGCCGGGCTCGGGCGTGCGCCATCGCGGGCGCGGCGCGCGCGGATTTGCTCATGCAACGATGAGAAGGCGAGCAGAGCCTGCAAGGCCTCGTGACCGGTGGGAGATGGAGTTCGAGTCGCGGGAGTTGGCGCGGTTTCTCCTTTAATCAACTCCAAGCCCGCATTGTTCAGACTCGCGCTCATGGAAGTGGCGGAAAACTTTGCTTCAACACGCGCAATCGATGTCAGTCGATCGGACGGTCGAAACAACGGTCACTCTTAGGGGAGAAATCGTTTTTCAATTTAATCTGTCTGAACTCGCGCAGACGGTCTCTGCGCAGTTCCTTGCCTTCGGCCGTGGCATTACAGGTTAAGTTACAGGGGTTTGGCGCGAATCGCAATATTTTCAGCGCACGAAGGTCAGCAGTCTCGCCCTGCTCTTTGGTAAGCTGCGGAAGCCGTTCTGATTCATAGCCTTCCGAAAAACCATTGCGCGCCCGTCGAATTGAGCATATCCTTAGCCGTTGGAAGGACTTACAGGTTGTGGCAGGTGAGTGAACAGAAAAAGAAGTCGGGTTGGCTCTGGCGTCTGGGTGTGCTTGCCACCGGGATGGGAGCGGCTGGAGTCGTAATCTTCCGAGGTTGCTGGCACGGCAAGATGAGTTGGCCGGTTCGCTTCCGTGATCACTCCTATCAAGTTTGCCTGGGCTGCGGCATCAAGCGCCTGTTTGATGAACAAGCCTTCCGCGCCTACGGACCCTACAGCTACGACCTCAATAGCCTGATTGCGCGCGACCAAACTCGGGTTCGCGAGATTCCCGCTCGAACCGAGCCTGCCGCGCACCGTACCGCTTCCTGACACGTTTTCTTACCCCGCTGAGTGTCAGACATTCGGAACCACTCCGGTTACTGAGGCGCGGCCCTCGTCAAGGCTAAGATTTATTCATGACTTCTCGGTCGACTCTGGTGGATCGCCAACTGACTGGGCCAAGGACTGAGCTCGGGAATGTCATTCTGCGCAAGCCGTCGCGGCCCTACCGGCAGAAGATTCGCACCTTGTCGCACATTACCCTGGATGCCGCCAACGGAGCCGTGCTCCGCGATGTGAACGAATTCGGCATCGCCATGCAGACCGCTGCGCCGTTGTCTCCCGGCCAGCAAGTTCGTCTGCGCTTTGAGTTGGCGGCGCCACGGGTGCGCGTCGAAACCACCGGCCGGGTTGCCTGGACGGATTCCTGGGGACAAGCGGGCGTACAGTTTCTCGATCTCCCCGAGCGCTCCGAGCGTTTGCTGAAGGAATGGATCTTTATCCAGATTCTTTCCGCCGTCTATCTGTTTGCCCCGTGCGAGTCGGCCGCGGTGGAAGGCAATCGCGCCGAGGGCGCTACTGAACTGCTGTTTTCCACTTCGCCGCGGCCTGCTATTCAGCTTGAGGCGCAACTCGCGCGCGCGGTGGTTGCGCAGAATGCGCAGGCTCGGCCACGCGTGCGGCTTCTCTGGTGTCCGGTTCCAATTTCCCTCAGAGCGCTTACACAACTACTCGATGGCCTGATCTTGCTGTGCGCCGTCCTGCTCTTCGCCGTGATGGCGCTCGCCATCACCAACGTTCTTCCCACGTGGCCGGTCGCCATCCTTCTCGCGATCGCGGTCGCCGCCGTCTTCGCGGGACTGTACTGGTTTCTATTTGCGTTCTGGTTCCACAAAACGCCCGGCGAACACCTGGCAAGGCTGGCCTACTTCGAATCCAGAAACGGAAGCGACGATGAAGAAGACGTAGCAAGATTCCGCTAATGTAGGCGCGGGCGTCCACGTGCTCAGTTCCATGACATCCTTTACACATGGACGCCCGTGCAGAAAATCGACGCTCCCCGTAATCGTTGTTCCGATTTCGTAACAGAAAACATTTTTCTTATCTACCGAGACTTAAGAGTTGCGCTTTCAGACTTCTTCAGCCTGAGCAATCAACGCAGCTTCACCAACATCACGACCCCGCACGCGGCCAGTTTCTTCAGGAACTACTACATCAATAACGCGCCTTATGCGCCCACCGGTCCGGATGGTACCGACTCGGACTGACGGCGGCCACGCTGGATGGTTTTCGACAAGGCAGGGAACCTGTACGGCACAGCCAGCGGCGGCGTGGCGGACTGCGGCGGCTACACCTGCGGCGTGGTTTTCAAATTGACGCCGCAGAAAAACGGGAAGTGGAACTACAGCGTGCTGCACAAGTTCAACGGCTCCGATGGCGGTTTTGTTGTCTACGGCGTAATTCTCGACGAGAAGGGCAACCTGTACGGCACCACGCAATCGTTTGGCAAGTACAACGCCGGCGTCGCCTTTGAGATCACCCCGTAATTAGCGCTCAGAACAGTGACCGCTGGACGACGATAGTCCCCCCTGTGGTCCGTGCCGGGCGCTCCTAGTGCGAAAGGTACTGTTGCGCCAGCCATAGTTTTAGGTCGCGCTTCACGGCTGGGGTCATATCGAGGAAGCGGATTCCGGCGTTGCCCATTTTATCGATCCAGGCAACTTCTCCTTGAAGCTTCATCTGAACCTTGCTGTCTGGAAGCTGGAAGCTGACTCGCACTGGGCCGGGCAGCGCGAGTGGCCCAGGCAGGCGGACGCCGACGCCTCCCTGGCTGAGGTTCATCAGATGAGCCTCGACTTTCTTCCGGGGTCCGTAGGCGACCGATACTTGCAGATCGAGAGCGTGACGGTTGTAGCGAAGTCTGCCGTCGAGAATCATGTTGCGCGCGGCTGAAAGCGTGCGCACCGCCTGCTCCACTGAGATCGGCTTCTTGAAAGCGAAGGTTGCGCCGGTATCCTGCAGATTGGTGTGCCCGTTCGAGCCGCTCACAATCACCAGCGGCACCGCGTTCAATCCGGTTCCGAGGCCGCGCAGAAAACTCGTGGTTCCATCCAGATCGCAGTCGACGATCAGGGCGTCGATTTTTGATTTAGCAAGTTTGGCGCGAGCTCGCGCCGGCTCCGGCTCGACATCCACAGCGATGTGCAATCCGCCAAGAATGCACTCCAACACACTGACTTCAGCCCAATCGCGCGAGACCACCATAGACGAGAGTGTCATACCGCAACTGTAGCCGGGCGCGTAATCCGGCCACAGATAACGAAGGTAATGAAGGGCAGGCTTCAGGAAACAGGCTTCAGGAAACGGGCTTGAGGTCGAGGTTCGAGCGGACGCCTGAAGTCCGAAGCTGCTTCAAGCGCTTGCCGATTTTTCCTGACCGCGATACCAATCGACAGTTCGGCGCAGGCCTTCTTCGAAGTTCACTTGCGGTTTGTATCCCAGATGTTTTTCCGCACGCGACAGATCGGCCAGCGAATGCTTCACATCTCCGGCGCGGTCCGGGCCGTGCTTCACTTCGCCGGGATAGCCAGTAAGTTTCTTGAGCACGCGAAACATTTCATTCAGATCAATGCGAGTCCCGGTGGCGACGTTGAATACTCGTCCCGCCACTTCGCCGGCGGGCGCTTTGCAAGCCAGCAAATTCGCATGAACTACGTTGTCAACGTAAGTGAAGTCGCGGCTCTGCGCGCCATCGCCGTGGATGGTCGGCTGCTCTCCCTTGAGCATCTGCGTAATGAATTTCGCCAGCACGCCGGAGTACGGGGAAGTCGGATCCTGCCGCGGCCCAAAGATATTGAAATACCGCAGAGCCACCGTCTCCAGGCCGTAGCAGCGGAAAAACGACGCCATGTAATATTCGCTGGCAAGCTTGGCCACGGCGTAGGGAGAGATCGGATTGGGAGACATAGCTTCGTGTTTGGGCAGCGTCGGAGTATCTCCGTAAGCCGAAGACGAAGCCGCATAGATCACCCGCTTTACTTTTGCGTCGCGAGCCGCGACCAGCAAATTGAGCGTCCCGTCGGCGTTGGCTCGATTGCTCTCCAGTGGGTTCAGCACCGACCTGGGAACCGAAGGAATCGCAGCTTCATGCAAAACGTAATCGACCCCGTGGCAAGCCGACTGCATGGCTTCCAGGTCGAGCAAGTCAGCCTCGCGAACCTCAATCCGGTCGAGCAACTCGGCGATATTGCTACGCTTCCCCGTAGAAAAATTATCAACACCCCGCACGCCGTCACCCTGCGCCAAAACCGCCCGCGCCAGCGACGACCCAATAAATCCGGCAATTCCCGTAATCAGATAAGTAGACATAGATTGCTAGATCATAACGGATGCCAGCCGATTGAGGAATGGAACCCAGGTAACTGCCCACGCGATGGCTCAGCCGCGATGGTTGTCGACCGCGGATCGAATCTCCTTCCAAAGCTCTTCGCGCCCGGCGCTGCTTTTTGCCGAGAAAGGAACAATGCGGGCTTGAGGAAATTCCTGCGTGAGCGTGTGCAGAGAATTTCGCAGCTGATTTCCCGACAGCTTGTCACTCTTCGTGCCAACAATCAGGAACGGCCGTCCGCTTGCGCTGAGAAAATCGAGCAACTGCCGGTCGTTTTCCTGCGGAGGCACGTTTACATCCACCAGAACCAGACACAACGCCAGCGACGGACGATGCTCGAGATAAGGTTCGATAAAGCTGGGCCATTGGCTGGAAATCTCCCGCGAGATCTTCGCGTACCCGTAGCCCGGCAAGTCGGTGAAAATCAGCTCCGGCTGCGGTTTCCCGGCCCAGCGCAGCTCGAAAAAATTAATGCTGCGCGTCCGCCCCGGCGTAGAACTCGTCTTCGCCAGCTTCGCTCCGAGCAGGGAATTAATCACACTCGACTTGCCCACGTTCGATCGGCCCAGAAACGCAACTTCGGGAAGGTGGGGAGCAGGGAAGTGGTCGGCATCCATTGCCGACATCATGAATCGAGCCAGCACGCGCATGAACCAGTGTGCAGTTTCGGCAGGCAAAGTTGCAAGCGGCCCGCAAACTTTATCCCAACCCGAGCGGCCGCTTGTTGTCGACATCTTCTTCCCGGATAGGCCTCAGCCTATGCCAAAGAAAAAGAATTCCAGCCACGACCAAACCGATTCCGACGCTGATCGCAAAAAACCACCGGTAAGCAGGAAAGACGACCAGAACAATCGCCACCACCGCGACGGCAACGATCAAGCCAGTCGCCCCGCTGAACGAAACCCTGGACCGCGCCGGCTGAAGATTTGGTTCCATGCAGCACTCCCGCTGGCCCAATCTTAAACGATTCCCGTAGAAACGGAGCTTCGCTACGTTTGGGTTTTCCACCCACGCAAGCAGACGCTGCAAGCCGCGGCTCTACAGCGCTACCGGCGAAACTGTTTGCTCAGCGTCAGCGCCTGTTGCTGATACGACGAGCCAATCTGCAACCCGTAAATTTTCTCCGGCTTCGAAAGCAGCGGCATGTAGGTCAACCGCCCGACAAACTGTTCATGCTCGATCAGGAACGGCACCTCATGCGCCCGCACTTCCAGCACCGCCCGCGTCCCCTTGATGTCGCTCGAACCGTATCCAAATCCCGGATCAAAGAACCCCGCATAGTGAATGCGAAACTCGCCCACCGACGGATCAAACGGCACCATCTCCGCCGCAAACTCAGGCGGAACGCGCACCCGCTCCTTCGAAGCCAAAATATAAAAATCCCCCGGCTCGAGAATCAAACGCTGATTGTCCCCGTAACGGCGGACTTCCCAGAATTCCTCCGGCGAGTAATAATTGATCCGATCCAGTTCAATCGAAGGCGCATGCTTCCGCGCCTTGTACGCAATCACCTCATCAGCCGAAGCCCCTTCAAGGTTCACCGTAATCCGCAAGCCGCGATCCACGGACGCTTTGACCGGACTTTCCTCGTCCATGTAAATAAGCTGCTGCTCTTCATCCAGGCGGCGAATGCGATTGTCCGACGACACCGGATTCCCCCGCACAAATCGCAGTTGATTGAGCCGCATGCCCGCGCGCACCGCGACCGTAAACGTACGCGAAACGATTTCCGCGTAAAGTCTTCCTTTGTATCCTGGAGACACGCGCTCGAACTCCACGCCATCGTCGGTAATCAGACGAATAAAAACGTCCAGCCGTCCGGTCGTGCTTTTCGGATTCGCCTTCCCGGAAATGTCCCGTGGCAAATCCAGTTCTTCGAGCAAGGGAACAATGTAGACGCATCCCTTTTCAAAAACCGCCGCGCTGGTAAGATCCACCCGTGCCATGCGCAGTTCTTTCACCTTGGCTTCGACCTTGCCTCCGGGGCCCGGCAGAAAACTTGCTTGCACGCGGTGCGCGATGTCGCCGAGTCGTAAGTCGAGACTCGCCGGCTGAATCTGCTCCTCTGTGATGGCGCGGTTGCCGACGATTCGTCCCTTGGCAATCAATTCCCGGATCGCCTGCGACGGAAGAATGCCGGTCGTCCGCTCTTCGTTCGCCGTAGTCGGCAATTCCGGAAACAACCCGACATCACTCCTCAACTCGGAACCAGACATAGCTCAACACTCCTCGCGTTGCTTGATGGTCTGCGAAAGGCGTTATACCTCTCGGTTCATTCTAGGCTGGAAAGTGCTGTCAATCTACGGGCGGACCGGGTTCACTGTCAAGCTGTGTCTCAACCAGCGAACTTCCCCGCCCTTGGAAGCGCAAAACCTTTCATCTTGACCGCTGGCGTCACGGGGACGATAATTCCCGCCTCAACGGTCTCACGACTCTCACGACGGGCAGGAACCGATGACCACACTGTGGCCTCAGGAGAAACCAGTGACCAAATCCATTCTTGGCGTTTTGGCAGTGCTAATGTTCGTCGCCGTCGGTATTGCGGCGGCGCCACCGTTAACCTTCACTTTCTCGGACGTTCATGCGAATAAGACAGCGATGGAGACGGATGCTTACGCAGTCAACACTGCAGGCGTGATCGCCGGCGATTTTGTGGACGCCAAAGGCGTTCAGCACGCCATGATCCTTGCCGGAAAGAAGCTGACCTCGGTCGATCACAAGGATTGCACGACCAGCGGCGGCTTCGAAGCCGGGGCAATCGCGTTTTACGGCATTAACAGTGCGGGGCGGCAGCCGGCTGGTGCATTAACGCCAAAACCAGTCTGAGCGAGGGATTTGTTTATGCTGGCGGGAAATTCACTGCCGTCAAATTTCCGAACTCCAGTGCAACCATAGCCCTTGGAATTAATGACAAGGGAGATGTTGTCGGCACGTACCTGGACTCCAGCGGCGCCCAGCATGCCTTTGTAAAAAAGGACGCCCGGTACACCAGCATCGATGTCACGGGCGATATCGACGCGGACGCCTGGGATATCAACAATCGCGGCCAGATGACTGTGTTTGCCATCAACTCAGCCGGGGGGTATGACAGTTTTGTCTACAACGGAAAGACTTTCAAGAAAGTCAGTGACCCCAATGCCAGCGCGACCGGCACCATTGTCCGCGCTCTAAACAATAAGGGCGACGTTAACGGCGTGTATTTCGATACCAGCGGTGACGAGATTGGCTTCCTGCTTCACGGCGGCAAGTACTACGACGTCAAGGACCCGAAAGCCCCTAACGACACCCGGCTTGACGGGCTCAATGACAGCCTCGAAATTGTCGGACGTTACCCGACCAGCACTGGCGCACTTGCCGGTTTCAAAGCCACCACCAAGACTTCTGCTGGCGTCCCGTAACGATGACACGGCCCGCCTTGAGGGAATTGCTCGAGTCCGAGGCTATCTTACTGATGCGCGGTAGACCCTTCCGCCGGAGTCGGCAGAGGCGCAATCGTTTGCGAACCGTCACCCACCTGAGGCACGGGCTCGGGCAGCGGGCGCTCCAAAGCCACAGCCAGCACCTGATCCATGGTGTCGACGAAGTGCAGCTTCATCGCGGTGCGCAGATTTTCCGGCACTTCCGCTAGATCCTTCTCGTTGTCTTGCGGCAGAATCACTTCGAACAATCCGGCGCGATGGGCAGCCAGAAGCTTCTCCTTCAATCCGCCAATCGGCAACACTTTGCCGCGAAGCGTAATCTCGCCGGTCATGGCCAGATCACGGCGAACTGGAATTTTGCTCAGAGCACTTGAAATTGCGGTCGCGATGGTGATGCCCGCGGATGGCCCATCCTTTGGAATCGCGCCTTCCGGCACATGCACGTGAATATCGATGCTGCGGTAGAAGTCGCGCGGCAATCCCAGCCGCTGCGCCCGCGAGCGCACATAAGACATAGCCGCCTGCGCCGACTCCTGCATCACGTCACCCAGCTTGCCGGTTAACGTAAGCTTGCCCTTGCCATCGACGACGGTCGCTTCCGTGCTCAGAATCGAACCGCCGACTTCGGTCCACGCCAAGCCTGTGACTAATCCCACTTCGCTGCGTTCGTGCGCCAGCGTATCGCGGAATTTGATCACCCCCAAGTAATCGTTTACGTTGTTTTGCGCGATGGCAATGTTGTAGTCCACGCCCTCTTTGACCACTTTGCGCGCGATCTTGCGGCAGATGTTGCCGATTTCGCGTTCCAGATTACGCACCCCAGCCTCGCGCGTGTAAGAGCGGATCAGCCCGGCGATGGCTTCGTCAGAGAATTTTATGTTCTTGTCGGTGAGCCCGGCCTGCAGCATTTGCTTCTTCACCAAAAACTGTTTGGCGATTT
>Ga0316363_10003528_pt1 | contig 11156 bp, 7 predicted proteins | sample Sb_taG_3_FD_200459 | JGI IMG/M metagenome (GOLD analysis project Ga0316363, IMG submission 200459) | Peat soil microbial communities from Weissenstadt, Germany - Sb_50d_a_PC metaG (v2) (version 2) | ecosystem: Environmental > Terrestrial > Soil > Wetlands > Peat | place: Germany: Weissenstadt...
TTGCCCGACTTATCCAAAACCATGCCTCCCGGCTCGCCTCCGTCTGAGCCGCCCTTGAAGCTGTATAAAACCTTTTCCGTAGAGCCGAACGCCAAAACCGCCGTCAGAAGCGGGATCAAGATGAACCTCCGTCCGAGTGCTGTACGATTCATTGGATCAAAGTCCTTTTCTGGCAGGTTCCCTGACGCTCAGTCTGCGCATGGTAGCAGGGTGCCGAATTGGGGTCAAAGGTTCATTCAATCCAGTCGGGCGCCTGATTGGGACTGGGCCAAAAGCAGGAACTCAAGCCTCGGATGGACTGACCTGAGTCAATTGGTGAAACATCTCTATTTCACTCATTGACAGGCGGTCAAAACGTGTAATCGCTGTTAACGCCACCTAAGAATCGCAGTGTTGACTCTCGATCCGAGGAGACGGATGATGAACCACTTTCGGAGGGGACTCATGACCGCTCTTCCCGGCCCTGTACGACAGCCAACCTTTCGGAGTCGCTCCATCTGCAGCTCAACATGTATGCGATTGCGGCAGGCGCAGCGGGTGTCAGTATGCTCGCCTCGGCCCAGCCATCTGAGGCCAAGATAATCTACACGCATGTTCACAGAATCATCGGACCAAACTCCCAATTGGGCCTTGATCTGAATCACGACGGTATCATCGACTTTTCCATTCATAACGCCTACCAATTTCACTCCAAGAGCTATCACTCGGCGGCCTTATGGACGACAACCCCTCCCACCAATGCGCTCGAAGGGCTTTACTCCTTCCCCTTTTCTGCCTATGCCCTCCGACGCGGGGCCAAGAATTTTAAGTGCACGCATGCATGCCTGGAAGGAAGACCGATGCTGAGTCTCTCTGTGGGTCGCGGCGGAATAGGGCAGTGGGAAGGCGCCACTAATCAATATCTGGGAGTGCAATTTACAGATCGGGCTGGGAGGACGCACTACGGGTGGGCGCGACTCACCGTGAGAGGCAACCCCAATTCCAAAATCTTCGCCACTCTGACCGGCTACGCCTATGAAACCGTCCCCAACACAAACCAATCATCGCGGGCAGGACGAAAGGGACAGACGATCCGACCGAAGACCCGGACTTTGCTAACCCAGGCGATCCCGGTCCCGGTCCTTCCGTGACCAATCCCATCCCAGACAGTCCGCAAGCTGCATCGCTCGGCGTGCTTGCTTTCGGTGCTCAGGGTGTTCCGCTGTGGCGGCGGAAGCAGAACGAACCAGTGGTTCAGGGCATCTAGTTTCTCGTTGCGGCCCCCTCCTTTTCTGACCCGGTCGCGAGTGCCACGCTGATAACGACACTTACTAGTTCGTTCCGACTCTGCGATAGCCGTGTGGAATCTCAAATAGGGCTGGATCTGGCTCTGTGCGCGTGATTTGAGCAACTGTCAGTGTCACCGTTCCCATACGTGGGTCGCTGTGTTTGATCATCAGGTTAATGCGGAGATCATCTGAGTACCAGTATTCATCCGTAATGACGATTTCCTTGCCTCTTCCGCTACTCTCGGCTGGGATAGTCTGAGTCTCGCGAATCCCGTGCGCGGGCAACCCCTCAATATCACGAATGCCCAAGTCCTCTTTCTTCGTGAACTCGTTCTGAGGAAGGTTGTCGCCTGTCGGCGAAGCACCGAAAAGAGCGGGCGGCACCGTTGCGGGTGGGCGATTCACGGTTTGTGTCCAGAAGGTTCGCTCTTGGGGATTGAGCATGGCGGAGATACGGGTCTGGGGGTCGTACAGATGGATGCTTTCGATTTGCGGTGTCTTGATGTCCGAAACGGGAACCAGAGCCCGCGACTCGTTGTGGATGCGGCCCCGGCTGTCCCGGCCAATATCCCGCATTGTCTTGCGGTTGACAATGGACCCATCAGGCTGAGTCAGCGAGCGTTCCACTTTGACTAAGCCGCTGAAGGGCACGCCGGGGATGGGCGTGACGAAGATGTCTTGGGCCGAAGCAGTGGAAGCCGCGGCGAGAAGGGCTACCCTGGAGATTGCATTCAGACAGAATGGCAAACGCATCTGAGTCCTCCAGCTTTCAACCGACAGAATACGCCAGTGGTCGTAGCCTGACAATTAAGAACTGCCATAGTTGACGTAACATGCGATACCACTCATTGGCCCCGTTCGTACAGGGTGCCGGGGATTCCGGGACTATCCTTTCACGGGCATCGCCTAAGCCATTAGGAAACCCACGACCCGAACAAGCATTCTTTCTGCCGATCCCCCCCGCCGGGGGCATCTTTGATGGGACGGAGTGCCAAACCGACTGCCTAAGGTGGGGCAGCAGAGTTGCGCGACGCAATCGACAGACATGCCAGACAGCGGCATTCTGGAGGCTCAAGCGTGGTGCTCAACTTGAGTCAGGCGGGCGACCCTCTACTGCGATCCCAGTTTTTCCTTCGCTTTGGTGATACCGTATTCCAGCCACCCGGCTTCCACGTAGTTCTCACAGCGATCTCGAAGCACACTTAAGGCTTTCAATCGCGCATTCAGGGCTCCGCTATTTTCTTGATCATAGGCAAGAACAACGTCCGTCAGGTGCAGTGCCTCGACTGGCTTCCCGGCGTCCAGTTTCTCCAGGGCCGCACGCACTAAGGGTTCTGGTCCTCCGGCGAGCTTAACCAGGTCGGGATAGACCGAAGATGCTGGTGTTTCGTACATGGTGGTTGGATTCATGTCATACCAGCCGGCGTACCCGTCGTAGATCCCGCGCACCGACCAACTCACCTTGCCAAACGATTCACTGAGGTTGTAACTCGCCGGAAGTTTGATCTCCTGCATCAGCGTATAGACGTCTTTACCGGAGTTCATTCCCTTAACCACTTCATCGTGCACATAAAGGATGGCGTCGCGATAGCGGCCTAGCAGCCGTGTGATTTCCTGGTTCCCCACAATCGGCTGGCCGTGCCCGTTGAGCACGATATCGGGTTTGAGCGCGAGCACTTTGTCCAGCGAACTGGCCCAGTCAAGCGACCAGCGAGGTTTGGTACCACGGATCGCGTAAAGGTTGGGGAAAGAATTCGGCTCCGGGATTCCGATCCCCGAGTAATTGTCGCCAATGAAAGCGGCCTTGTAGGCCGGAATCCACACTGTCAGATGATCCGGTGTCTCACCGGGCGTGCTGAATAGTTGGAATTCCACGCCGCCCAGCGTGAACTTGTACTCCTGATCGAAGAAAATATTCGGATCAACCTTCGCACCGTAATTGCCCGCCCAGGGCCCGACGGGCTTGGGCAGACTGTTAAAAGCGGCCGCGTTACGCGGAGCAAAGAAACCTTCAAGCCGCTTAACGTAGTTGACGAATTCAACGTAATTCCTCTGGGCGATGATCTGGATTCCCGGTTCCTTCCACAGCGGAATCCCACCGATGTGGTCGGCATGGCCATGGGTCAGAATGATGTATTTCACCGGCCCGAGATTCTGCGCCAGCAGCAGGTTTCTAGCCTCCGGCGCGCGTTCAGATGTCGCCGTATCGATGAGCACGTTTCCGGCCGGCGTTTTGACCATGTACACGTTGCCTGTGGTCGGCACCATGTAAATCGCGTCATTGATTTTGACTACTTTGGTCTGCTCCTGATCTGCCGCAAGCGCGGACAAGGCCATACATGCGCACAACCAGAGCGCGACAACACGGAGGATTCGCTGCATTCGTGTTCTCCTTATTAAACTGAACCACGATGAACTGCGGCACATCGCGCACAGCAGAGCGGCACCGTTAACAAATCGCAACCCGACGCTATCGATCGCTCCGTATAGTCAGCTTGGAGAAGTACGCGTCCGTGCTCCACTCTCCCCAAAAGCCGACCTGCCCGTGGGTTTCGCCAAGCTTCAGATCATTCACGATCAGGCACGGCTGCTCGCTGCCATTGACATACAGCGCTGCCTTTGTCCCTGAAACCACGATCTTCATGTGCGTCCACGCGCCCGCTTCGAGATCGGTGTAGGATTCATAAACTCCGGGGCTCTCTTTTCGCAGGCGGAACCAGGGAAAATCCGGCAGAGAGTCATATTGCACGGAGTGATTGCGGCGCAACTGATCATCGGCCCTGCCGTTGGTGGGTCGCAGATAGATGCTTTCGGTGCGAGCGCCATGTTCCTGGCCGCGAAAGTCGATGCCGATGAAGCCTCGTGCATCCGCAGGCGCTCCGGGCATAGGCGCACCCGCCACATCGGCCTCAATGGTTCCGTCCTTGAAATCGACGCCAGCCACAAACGCTTGGACCGACTCGTTGTCCTCTGGGTCGGAACGACCGGATGGTGCTGTCAAATGCACCCCGCGCTGTCCGCGGTAGGTCGCGACTTCGGCCCTCCCGTTGAATACTTCCAAACCGGCAACCGAATCGAGGGTAAACGATGAACCGGAAGAAGTCGCTCGCTGTCCCAGGACTCCGCTGGCCGAGAATGCGACGCAGCCCGCGATCGCCAGCAAAGTCGCACTCACATAACAACCAAGGTTGGTGAACCACCCGAGGGACCGCGGCGGATACCTCATTTTCAGGCCTCGATTTCGGGGGATGATTTTAATCACGGTGCTTTTTGACGAGAACCGCGCGGGCTTGGGTAGCACAAACTCGAAAATAGGTACGAGTTCACGTCAATAGAAAACGCTGGACTCAAAAAAGCATTCTTTTCTGGCTGAGGCCGGTGCCGAGGGATTCCCGGGGGGACCATCTTTCGTGACGCTACCGAGACCCGGTATCGTACAAATGAACACAAACGACCGCGAAACGGTGTTTACTCGAAATGCCCGGCGAGGCTCGAAAACATTGGCCCGCTGCAATATTCGGCAAGCACCTGCGAACATGCACAAAACCGCCTCGGTAGCCATTTCACAGCGCTGCCGGCTGCTCCCAAATAGTCAATTCATCGCGTGCCCTTGCACTTTCCCGCCGCGTGGGATGGAGGAAGCACCGGGTTCAGCACCAGGCTCGATGTTGCGGGGTCGAAAAGCACGGTTGAGAACATCGAACTGGGCAGCAGTCCGTCTTCGAGAGAACTCTGTTTCGACATTCCAGTTGCTCTCGTCCAGCCTCTCGACACAGTCGCTTCTTGCAGCGCAGTCCTTCGTTGAGCGCTAGCGCTTGCAACTGGTTCATGATCCGCGTGCGCGCCTGCACCATACGATGCCGGTGCCACAGCAGTTGCCGTAGATCCCGATTCTCCCAGCTCGGTACCCACATCGCTGGGAAGCGATCTTCCATCATCAACTGCAAAATCAGCTGCGCATCCTGGCGATCCGTCTTCTGCTTGCGGACTCGCTTTGTCCGGAGTGGGTTCAGACAACGAAATACGCTCATCCTCTACCTGACAACATGTTCCCTTTCAAACACAGCGACGCGGCACTAGAATGCTTTAGCAGGCAATCGGGAACCTGGCCGCGTCCAGGCGGTCGAGAAGTCTCATTTCTTGATAACGCACTCGGCTAGCCTGCTTCTAAGTAGGGCTGGTGGATCTCTACAGCGCAATTCAATACGTGTCGTTCGTGGCCATCGTCACCATCCTGGTGGAGCCCTTGGGTGGGTACATGGAGCGCGTCTTCTCCAGACAACCAACCGTGCTTGATCGTTTATGCGTTCCGGTTGAGGGGTTCATCTACCGCATCACTGCGGTTGATCCTGATCTGGAAATGACCGGCAAAGAATATGCAACATGTTTTGCGCTCTGTGGCCTTGTTGGTACGCTCCTGTTATATGGCATTCTTAGGCTGCAGCAGTTTCTTCCCTGGTTCTTCCCGCAGTACCACACGACGCCGATATCTCCTGACTTGGCTCTGAATACGGCGATCAGCTTCTCAACCACCACGACGTGGCAGGCCTACGCGGGCGAAAACACGATGAGCTATTTCAGCCAGATGGTAGGACTTTGCGCGCAGAACTTTCTGGCTGGTGCTGCGGGGTTAGCCGTGGGCATTGCCTTTATCCGCGGCCTAGCCCGGCAGCTCTCCGACACGCTGGGGAACTTTTGGGTTGATCTCACACGCGCCCTGTTGTGGATCTTGTTGCCGGGAGCATTGATCGGCGCCTTGCTGCTGGTCTGGCAGGGCGTTCCGATGAACTTCCACCAATATGCCGTCGTCTCTACCGTCGAGGGTACGCAGCAAGTCATACCGCAGGGTCCGGTAGCTGCGTTGGAGATCATCAAGAATCTCGGCACCAATGGCGGCGGCTTCTTCAACGCGAATGGGGCTCATCCTTACGAGAATCCCACGCCCCTTACAAACTTTCTCGAGATGCTGGCGATCGTGCTCCTGCCTGCGGCTTTCACGAACACCTTCGGCAGGATGGTGGGCCAGCCTCGACAGGGATGGCTTCTATACCGCGTGATGCTGCTTCTCTTCGTCTGCGGCTTGGTCTTCGTACATCATTTTGAACAACAGGGCATGCACCAAATCGGAAATGTGGATTTCCAAAACATCGCTCTCCAATCCAGCGGCAACATGGAAGGCAAAGAGGTGCGCTTCGGCATTGGCAGTTCCACCCTCACGGCGGTCGTCACCTCCAACACGGCCACGGGATCGAACAACTCGATGGACGACAGCTACACTTCGCTCGGCGGGATGGTCTTGCTGATGAACATGCTGCTGGGAGAGCTCGTATTCGGAGGACTGGGGACAGGCCTTTACAGCATGGTGATGGCCGCGGCGATCGCCGTGTTTCTCGCTGGACTGATGGTTGGTCGCACGCCTGAATACCTGGGGAAGAAGATCGGGCCAGCGGAGAACAAAATGATCATGCTCTACGCTCTCGCCGCGCCGCTGATCGTGCTCCCACTCACCGCGATTGCCGTAAGTACGAGAGTGGGACTATCCGGACTCACGGTTAACACCGGCCCACATGGTTTTACTGGGATTCTCTTCGCCTATACTTCCTGCTTCGCCAACAACGGCCAAAGCTTTGCCGGTCTGAGTGCGAACACTCCGTTCTACAACTTCACGACAGCATTAGCGATGATGGTGGGCAGGTTCGGCTTGGCAATTCCTGCATTAGCGTTTGCCTCTCTCTTTGGTCGCCAGAGAAACACTCCTTCTACGTCGGGAACTCTTCCGACCCATTCTCTCGTGTTCGGAGTGCTACTCACGACCTGCTTGATAGTAATGGTGGCCCTGAGCTATCTTCCTGCCTTGGCCCTCGGTCCGGTACTGGAACGATTGCTTTTGGGAAGATAGAGCGCTTGAGATTCAAATCGTATGCTCGCCCCACGCCCTACCAAGCTCCGTTCGCAACGCGACATTAACCTGTGGCGGATCCCGCTGCAGCTCTCGCTCGCCGCAGTCGCGCTGTTCGGGATCACTCTAATTCCGGACATCCTCGACAAGTATGGCGTCATTCACATCCCTTCGTGGTTGACGATGGGTAGCATCGATGACGCGCGCGCGATCCTGTCGGCGATGATGGGTGCCGTCGCGACCGTGCTCGCGCTGATTTTCTCGGTCGCACTGCTCGTGCTGTCGATGGTCTCGACGTTGTTTGGCCCGCGCTTGCTCTACCGGTTCTTGCAGGACTGGGTTACCCAGGTCACGATCGGCATGTTCATGGGCACGTTCGTGTACATCTGCCTCGTCTTCCTCGTCACGCATCAGGATCCGCGGTCGTCCTTCATCCCGCAAATCTCGCTGATCACGGCCTGGATGCTCGTTGTGCTCAGCTTCGGGTTCCTCGTCTACTACAGCCATCGAGTTGCGAAATCGATTCAGAACCCCGACATGATTGGCGCGATCGTTGACGATTTGTATGTCGCGGCCAGCGGGGCGCACGTGCCCGGCCGAGGCGAGGGCATCGGCTCGGCGCCCGACGACGCCGCGATTCTGCACCAGGCCGAGACCGGCGCAATCGTGTCGTGCCCGAAGAGCGGATACCTTCAGCACGTGGATCACAGCATGCTGGTCGCGGCCGCGCGCGCGGCCGGCGCACTGATCGTGCTGAGATTCCGCCCAGGCCAGTTCGTGCTCCGCGGTGAGCCGCTGGCAGCAATCGTACCGGCCGAGAACGTCGGCAAGCTCGAAGCCGCGATTGATCGAGGAATTCACATCGGCCGTCACCGCACGCTCACCCAAGACAGTGAGTTCGGCATCGCGCAGGTCGTGGAGATCGCGATCCGCGCGCTCTCGCCCGCGGTCAACGATACGTTTACCGGCGTTGCCTGCGTCGACTGGCTCGCCGACGCGCTGCTCACGCTGGCCGAACGACCGCCGCTCGAAGGGAACTGGTACGACACCGGCAGCCGGCTCCGTGTGTGGATGCCGCCGGTGCGGCTAGAGCGCCTCGCCAAGCTCGCGTTCGATCAGATCCGTCAGGCCTCGGCGACGACGCCCGCTGTACTGATCCGCCAGCTCGAAGCGATTCGGCGGCTGGCACCGCGACTTCCGGACGCCTGCCGACAAGCGCTGTCAGATCAAGCGGACGCAATCCTCGAAACCGCAAGCGCTCTGGTCGCGCTTGATCGCCGCGACCTCGATGCGGCGTGGCAGCGGGCACACACTGCGCTCGAAGCGCCGCCTGGGTCCGCGACGGCGAGCAGGAACACATCCGCATAACCCTCGCTCTCCGTCGACGTGTCGTCCCCGGCGATCCAGAAGCGGATTTGTGGGAAGCCTGCGGTGACATTCTGGGCGTGTAGTCAGCAACCCGGAAGTAGTCCGCTCCCACTTAGGAAACTCTAAACGCGCTTGGCCGGCGGCCGCCTTGTACAGACAAAGCTGCCGATGCCTCTGCTTGGCAAGATTGGCATACGCAACACGGGGCCGAGAAGATGGCCGAGTTCGAGCAGTTAGACTGATGGAGCGTCCGAGACGATCAGGAGAGCAATCCGGGACATTGAAGCAAACGCCCTTTTATCTTGCGCTCAAGCTCTTAGGGAGTGTCTTCACGTTGAGCTTCCTCAACAATTCGTGAGACCACGAAGTCCTTTGCTCCACTGGTGGTATGATTTTTGAGACCGTCTATGACATCGCTCATTCAGGCAGTTCCTTCTCCCTCCCAGCGCCAACAGTTGGCGTACGATCCGCTGCTCGACGACGTTGGATACATGACCTGCATGACCCTGGTGCTGCTGGGAAATTACGCGCAGACCGGGCATCTCGGCGGACCGCTCGCATACACACCGTACAACGTTGCGGCGCATTTGATCGGTCCTGAAAACGGCGGACTGCGTTGCGATTACCGCCGGCCGAAGCATCCTTACTCCGACAAATTCATGCTCGCGGCGGGCCACTCGATTCCCACGTGCTACGCGCTGTGGATGATCATGGGCCAAGCGCTGTATCGCAAGTATCAGCAGACCGGCGATCCGCGTTATCGCGTCGACCCGCAGGTCGCGATGCTGCCCATCGACGCGTTGGGATTTCGGCGCGGCGCGGGCGCGCTGAAGACGCTGCTGCACGAAACGGATTTGGAAGACCATCCGCTGTTCGCGCAAGCGAAAGGCCGCGGCATTCGTGCGCTCTCGGGACATGCCGAAAGCACCGACGTCACCAACGACGTGAACGGCGGACCTTCGGGCATCGGCATCGCGACGGCCGCGGGCAAAGCTGCGTTCTGGGATGTGGCGGGCGCGCCAGAGTCCCCGAAAGTGATCGCGCTGGAAGGGGAATTCGCGCTCACGGAAGGCCACGCGCAGGAGTTGAAGACGCAGGCACTCGCGTTGCAAGTGGGAAAGCGTTTGCGCGTGATGATTTCCGACAACAACGCGGGCATCGACGATCGTCTGATCGGCGGCGTGATCGCCGCTCAGTTCAACGGCTATGATCTCGTGAATCAATGGACGTCTTATGGATGGAACGTCTTCACGTTATCGAACGGTAACGATTACGGCCAAGTGGCTGGGGTGCTGAAAGCAATGGACGCAGTGGACCCGCGCGACCGTCGTCCAATCGCCGCGATCGGCAAAACGATCAAGGGCTACTGGCCCGCGGCCGTCGACGGAAAAATCCCCGGCTACGGCGATCAATTGGTGAGTTACCCAAGCCATCCCTACGCGCTGAAGATGAACTCAGAGTATTTTCTCGCGCTGGCGCAGACGTTCGAGAAGCATTACGGCGTGGAGTTTGAAGGAATTCGCAAGGGCGCGGTCAGCAACAATCGCGAGAGATTGATCCAGTTCAAGACGAACATCGACGTGGTGATGTCGCTGCTCGACCGCAACGGATTGGGCGATCGCCTCGCCGATCGCCTCGTGGAAATCGGTGACACCGTGCGCGACGACGTGAAGTTGCGCATCTCAGCCTCGAACGATCCGTTCCTCGACAATCGCCTGCGTGTCGCGGCGCTGCCAGAAGACCCGCAGAAGCTCTCGATTCGCAATGCGATTTCCGGTGCGGAGAAGCAAGTTAGCATTGCGTTGTTCAAGAAACCGGGCGAGGTTGCCGGAGCGCGGCGCGCAATTTCCGAAATCATCAAGTGGATGAATTACGTCACTGATGGACGATTCTTCACGGTGGCCGCCGACCTTTCGGAGTCGATCAACGTGGAGCACGGCAGTTTGTGGGGACACTACAGTCCCACGGACAATCCGCTGGGCACGCGCTTGAAAGCGCCCATACAAGAAGCGGGCAATGTTTCCACCGCTATCGGGCTGGTGAGTCAAAGCGCTTCCGTCGACCCCGAAAAATTCGCCGGCGTTTGGGCTTTGAGCGGCACCTACGGAGCGTTCACGCCGCTGATGTACACTCCAGCGCGCGTCTGGAGTCAGCAAAAACAGGACAGCAAATTCCGCATGGGCGTGCTGCATATTCTCGCCGCGCACTCCGGTCCTGAAACCGCGGCGGATGCGCGCACACACTTCGGCATCTTCGCGCCGCAAGTGTGGAAGCTGTTCCCGCGCGGTCAGGCGATCAATTTGAGCTTTTGGGATTACAACGATGTCGCGCCCGGCTATTTCGCGGCCGCGGAAATCGCAGCGCGCGATCCGCGCGTGGGCATTATCACGCTGGAAGTGGCGCGTCCCGACTTCGCGGCCGCGGACCGCAGCCATTTCGCCGATTCCGATCTGCGGGCCGCCGCAAAAGGCCTGTACGTGATCCGCGATTTCACGGCGGGCAAGCCGCGCCACGGTTACGTGATCGCGCAAGGATCGAGTTCTACTTTCAATCTCGTGAAAGTGCTGCCGAAACTCGAAGCGGCCGGCGTGAACGTGAAGGTGATCGCGGCGATCAGCGAG
>Ga0316363_10003534_pt1 | contig 11140 bp, 5 predicted proteins | sample Sb_taG_3_FD_200459 | JGI IMG/M metagenome (GOLD analysis project Ga0316363, IMG submission 200459) | Peat soil microbial communities from Weissenstadt, Germany - Sb_50d_a_PC metaG (v2) (version 2) | ecosystem: Environmental > Terrestrial > Soil > Wetlands > Peat | place: Germany: Weissenstadt...
CGGGTTTCACTTATGGGCGCGCCGTGCCGCAGCTTCTTCCGCGACCCAACCAAATTAGCGGCTACCTCGAGCTCACGTCTCGCATCCGCTAGTTGCCCCAATTCGAAGAGACTTACACCTAATGTACGATGTCCAAGAACGCGCGCATCGTCGTTATTAATTCTTTCCGCCAATTCCAAAGTTTCGGTCGCCAACCGATGTGATTGACGTACCTCGCCTGCCATCAAATGATATAAATACTGCCCATAGCCAACTCGAACCAGAGCCGTTGTATCGCCTATCTCCTCACAGAGCTGACGCGCGCGCGTATACGCCTGCCCTGTTTCGTGTGCTGCGTATCCCTTGTTGGCGGTTAGCGCAACTCCCAGGCCCGTTTGTAGGTCAATTTCACGTTTTACACGTTCAACTCCCTCAGGCAGACCATCGAGAAGTTTCAATCCTGTTTTGAATTGCTGTATCGCCTCCTTGAAGGCGGAGCGGCGTAGCGCCCGGTGGCCTGCCTTGGCCCGCCACTCGACGGCAGCCCCTGACTGCCCGGCCTCGAAATAATGATGGGCGAGGATTTCCGGCTGGGTGTCTCGTGTCTGTGGGAAGTTATCGTGCAGCGTCCTCGCGATCCGAGCATGAAGATCACGCCGAGCCTCGCGAAGCAACGTGCCGTAAGCGGCGTCCTGGATTAGGGCGTGCTTGAACAGGAATGTCGCGTGCGGGGGCGTGCCGTGACGAAACAGTAGACCGGCGCCGACGAGCTGGTCGAGCACCACTAAAAGCTTAGCGTCATCGCTACGAGCCACCGCAGAAAGGAGCTCATAGGAGAACTCGCGGCCGAGGGCCGCGGCGATCTGCACCATCTCCTTTGCTGGACCGAGCCGGTCGAGCCGCGCCATCAGCGATGCTTGCAAGCTTGCCGGAACCGCCAGGGCCGGAGACGGAACCGCCGAAACCGTTTGCCGGGCCGCGCCCTCGCTCTCCGCCTCCAGCACCGCCTTCGTCATCTCCTCCACGAACAGCGGGATGCCGTCGGTGCGCTCCACAATCTCCGCCATCACATCCGCCGGCAGCTCCTTGTTCCCGACAAGATGCGCGATGATGGCCGCCGTTTCACGTTCTCCAAGCCGGTTGAGCGCCAGGCTCGTCACATGTGACTGACCCACCCACGGCGCGTTGAACTCGGGGCGGAAAGTTACTATGAGCAGCGCCCGAACGCTTTTAATTCGGTCCACCGTCCGACCGAACACTTCCAGACTAGTCGGATCGATCCAATGCGCATCTTCGATGATCATCAGGACCGGGTTGGAGCGTATCAGCGCTTCGATTTGTGCAATGAGCGTTTCCATGGTTCGTTGCCTGCGCTGCTGCGGCGCAAGGTCGAGCGTGGGATAGCGTCCGTCGTTCGGCAGCGATAGCATCTCGGCAAAAAGCGCGGCGTCCTGCGTAGAAGTTGCGGTCTGCGCCAGCAGCGCGTCGAGCTTGTCGAGCCGCGCCTGGGGGGTGTCGTCGTGGGCCAGTCCGGCGGCACGTTCCATCTGGCCGATGACGGGATAAAACGCGCTGTCGGTGTGCTGCGGGGAACAGAAATAGCGCAAGCGCGTGTGCGGCTCACCGGCGAGACGTTCGAGGAGGGCGGCCGTGAGCCGCGACTTGCCGATGCCGGCCTCGCCGGAGATCAACACTACCTGGCCTTCGCCGGTCTTTGCCCTGGACCAGCGCCGCAGCAGCAATTCGAGTTCTTCCTCCCGCCCGACGAGGGCCGTTAGGCCGCTCGCGTGCAGCGCCTCGAAACGGCCTTCCGCCGAACTCGCCCGCAGCGCCGCCCAGGCCCGCACTGGCCCAGCAATGCCCTTGAGGTCCTTTGGCCCGAGGTCCTCCAGCTCGAAGAGATTGCCGAGAAGCCTTCGCGTGCCCTCGGCGATGACCACCATGTCCGGCTCGGCGATCCCCTGTAGGCGGGCCGCCAAGTTTGGGGTCTCGCCGACGATGCCGCGCTCCTGCGCCTCGCCTGATCCAACCAGATCGCCGACGACAACAAGCCCGGTGGCAATGCCGACACGGGTTTGCAGTGAAGCGCGCGTCTTGAGCCCAGCCACCGCCGCGACCAGCTCCAGTCCCGCCCGTACCGCCCGCTCGGCGTCGTCCTCATGGGCCTGCGGATAGCCGAAATAGACCAGGACGCCGTCGCCCATGTATTTCGCCACGAACCCGCCGAAGCGACGCACGGTCTCGGCGACGCACTGCTGATAAGCCGAAATGACCTCGCGCAAATCCTCCGGGTCCATGCGGGCAGAGAGGGCCGTCGAGCCAACAAGGTCCGAGAACATCACCGTGACTTGGCGGCGCTCGGCGCTGTCTTGGGTCTTCGGCCCTGTTCCTGGGGCGGGTTCGGCTGCTGCCGGAGCGGCGCCGGCAAGCTCGCCGATGGCCGCGAGCATCTTCCGTCGATGCCCTAGTGGAACGCCGATGTCCTTAAGATCTTGATCCGTCAGATGGCGGAGTACGGATACATCGATCTCGTTCTCGACAAAGCGCTGAACGTATTGCGCGAGACCAAGCTTCTCCAGCCAGTCCGCAATCGCCGGCACGGTCATGGCGCCAACTCGTCGAGCAGCGTCTTGGCCTCCTTCAGATCGAGCGTGTCGAAGCCTTCGGTGAACCAGCCGTAGACCGGAGCGAGAAGATTGCGGGCTTGCTCCCACTTGCCCCGAGCGCGCCACAGCCGCGCCATGCTCGTTGCCGCGCGCAGTTCCCAGGACTTCGCCTGCTGCGCCCGTGCAATCGCCAGGGCGCGCTCGAAATACGCTTCCGCTTTCGCGGTATCGCGCTCTGGCGACTTGAGCGCGATCTCGCCTGCAATGCGATTGACCTCGGCTTCCCAAAATCTTTCCTTAGCGGTCTCCACCGTTGTCATCGCTTCGTCGATGCAGCGCCAGGCGTCATCGAAGCGACCGAGTTCCGCATAGGCCATGGCTAGAAGCGATAGAGGCCATGACGCCCACAGTGTTGTCCCTGTTGACCGGTATGCGGTGGTAGCGGAGGTGATCTTTTGGACTGCTTCAGCGGCTTTACCAGTGAGGGCCAATGCGCAACCTTCATTTATTGCTCCGGACGCCTTCCAGAGCGGGATGCCTTTTTCGTCGCCTAGAGCGAGAAGTTGATCGGCGAGCGCGTTTCCCATGACGTAGTCCCCGCAGAAGAAATACGTCAATGGTGCGTGTAACAGCGCAAACAACAACGTGGCCACTTGGCCAAGCTCCCGCGCATCCCTTAGCGCGTGGTCGGTGTCGGCGAGCGCGGCCTCGGGATAGCCAAGCACCCACAACACCCATGATCGATACGACAAGATCGCCACCCGAACGTCTGGTCCAAATCGCGTCGCCAACGGACGATGCGCGGCAGGATCGTAAAGTGCGATCCCCCGATCGAGATGCTCTCGCCCCAGCGCGAAATCGCCAGTTAACGCTAGTGAAAAGCCCAGCATGCGATGCCCGATCATAAGCGGGATACTCGCTCCATCCCTTTCGGCGAGGGCCAGGAACTGCGTCGCAACATCTCGCGCGGCGTCACCGTTGAACGACACAAGGTTTGCCATCCAATGACCGAAGAGGACCGAGAACAAGCGGGATGGAGGCCCCGCGAGCGCCTCCGCCTGTTCAATGAGCAGGCTAGCCCGCTCGACGGCCGCTTTGGTCTCTGGCGCGGCAAAGCCTTTGACATATCCGAGCGGACTTATCAGCGCGGCTTGAAGCCTGATTTCTTCGCGGCGAAGCGTAGGGGTAGTGGGCAAGGCCGCAATCTGGTCGAGAGCACGTGTAAGCTGCGCCACAGCCTCGACCAGCGCCGAACGCTCCAGCGACCGTTGTCCGGCTTTTCCCCACCATTCGATGGCCGCTTCGGTGAGACCCGCCTGGGTGAAGTGATGCGCCAACAATTCCGGTTCGACGGCAGCGCCGGCGGCTACATAATCACGTAACGCCTCTCCGACGCGCCGGTGCAAAGCCTGGCGCCGGCTCTTGAGCAAATTCTCATAGGCAGCGTCCTGGATGAGCGAATGCTTGAAGCGATAGTCGGCTTCCGGTGGCAGACCCTGCACCAACAGGACGTCAGCTTCGGCAAGCCGTTCCAGCGCCATTTGCAATAGCCCTTCCTCCATCGCTGCGACGGCGCGAATGAGCGTGTAGGAGAAGTTGCGTCCGATAACGGCGCCGATCTGCGCCACCTCGCGCGCCGGGCCGAGCCGGTCGAGCCGCGCGGTCAACGATTGCTGCAAGGTCGGCGGGATAGCTTGGATGCCGCCTTGCTCACCGCGCTCCAACAGAAGCCGCGTCACTTCCTCCACGAACAGCGGTACGCCGCCGGTGCGCTCAGTCACGCCCTCGACCACATCGTTCGGCAGCGCGTGGCGCGCAGAAAGCTCGTCCACCATGTGCCGCACCTGTTGGCGGTCGAGCGGTGCAAGCGAAATGGTGCCGTGATGCGAGCGCATACCCCAAGACGGCCGGAACTCCGGCCGAGCGGTAATAAGAACGAACAAAGGAACCAATGCGCCACGTTCGGCGATGCCGCGCAGGACATCGAGCGTGGTCGGATCGGCCCAATGCACATCTTCAATTGCGAGCACGATCGGCTGAACGCGTGCGCCGGCCATCACCCAATTGGTCAGCGCCGCCAATTGCCGGCGCCGCAAATCCTCCGGCATCAAAGCCGGCGTTCGTTCCGCCGGCACCGGTATGTCGAGGAGCGGCGCAAGCAATGGAGCAATGTCAACCGGATCGAGCTTGACCTGCGCCAGCGAACTCTCCAGGTCCGCTAGGCGGCGCTCCGCCGGCACGTCTGTGCCGCCAAACCGCTGGCGTCCCCATTCGGCGATCGGGTGCAGGGACGTGTTTTGCAAAAGTTGCGAGCAACTCCATTCGACCCACGTGTGTGGCGTAGCGCCGAGCCTCGCATGAAATTCGTCAATCAGGCGCGACTTTCCCAAACCGGGCTCGCCGACGATCATCACCAACTGACCGTCGCCCTGCCGCGCCCGATCCCAGCGCCGCATCAGCAGGGCGATTTCTTCGTCGCGACCGACAAGCGGCGTGAGATGGCGCTGCCCCGAGCGACGGCCTGCACCGCTTGCCCGGATGAGCCGGAATAGCGTTACTGGCTCCGGCACGCCCTTGAGTTCATGGCTGCCGCGCTCCTCGGCGACGAACAGGCCGGCGACCTGGCGCTGCACCCGCGCTGTGACCACGACCGCTCCCGGTTCGGCCAGCGCCTGCGCTCTCGCTGCGATGTTGGGCACGTCGCCGAAAATCTCCCCCGACGCATCAACCACCACCGGTCCCGACTCCACCGCGATGCGCGCCGCCAGTGCTGGCCTGCCGGTGCCTGCATTCTTGCGATTTAGCTCGACAAGCGCTTGCTGGATCGCCAGCGACGCCCGCACCGCGCGCTCGGCATCGTTCTCCTGCGCTACCGGATAGCCGAATAGCGCCATCAGGCCGTCGCCCAGCTTCTTGGCAACATGGCCGCCCATATTCGTCACCGCCGCCGAAGCGGCATCGAGATAGGAGCCAACCAAGTCACGCCATTCCTCGGCATCGAGCCGCGCGGCGATGCCGGTTGAATCCACCAGATCGCAGAACATCACCGTGAGGTAGCGGCGCTCGGCAGGGTCGACTTGCCGAGGTTTCGCGTTCGCATCAGTGCTCAGAGCAGCAATGGCGTCGAGCAGCTTGCGACGGTGGCCGACGATACCGACGCCCAAGTCCTTCAAGTCCTCCGCTGTCAAGTTCGGCAGGACCGTTTCGTCGATTTCGTTGTCGCGGAATGCAGCCTCATACCTTTCGAGGCCAAGGCTCCGCAGCCACCCCCCGACGTCCATGGTCGTTCGCCTCAAGGTTTTGATGATCCGGCGGCGAGCACATTGTAAGCCAAAATAGGACGGCGGATACCCTTGAGCGCAAACTCACCTACTGGCTCGACGGTTACGGCATTCTCGACCGCCATGAATACACGCGGACTTATCAGGATTTGACCGGGTTTGGCTTCGTCACAAAGGCGGGAGGCGACGTTCGACACCGTCCCAATGGCGGCGTAATCGAAACGTCCCTCAAAGCCGATGGTGCCGAGCGTGGCAAATCCGTGGGCGATGCCAAGCCCGAAACCAATGTCGTGTCCCAACCGACGCCACTTCTCGGTCAGCGCCCCGATAACGTCACGCATTTCGAGCGCCATCAGCACCGCCTGGAGCGCTGGTTTCTCGACTGGCACTGGATCGTTGAAGACCACCATCACGCCATCCCCGGCATAACGCTCAAGCGTGCCGCTGTACTTGATGATGGTTTCGCCTATGGCTGCATGGTAGTCGCGCAGGAGTGCCATCACATCTTCCGGGTCTGAACTTTCGGAGAAACCAGTGAAGCCGCGTAGATCGCAGAAGAGCGCGGTGATTTCCCGGCGGTGGCTTTCTAGCTGCTTTTCTGTCCCGGACGCGACAATCAGATCGGCCACCTGCGGAGGAAGGAAACGTCGCAGCCTGCCCATGCGTTCGATTTCGCCTACTTGGTCGGCGACGCGCTGTTCGAGTTGTTGGTTTAGTTTGACGACCTCTTTTGACTGCACTTCCAACTGGTCGGTTCGCTCGCGCAGCTCCTTTAACAGCCGCGCGTTCTCAATTGCGATGACGGCTTGGGCGGCAAAATTCTTGGCTAGCGCGATCTGCTTGTCGGTGAAAGGACGAACTTCCTGACGATAAAGTGAAAACGAACCGATCAGCTCGCTTTCCTTCAGCATTGGAACAAACAGAGCCGTCCGTACACCAGCAAGTTCGACAATTTCAATGACTCGCGGATTGCGTCGTTCAATGTAGACTTGCTCTGCCGCAACATCGACGACGTGACTCGCCGTTTTAGTCGCTACCATGCGACCGAGAGGAGTGTTCGGATCGGCGGGACGGTGAACCGGTGAACCCCTGCGTGCGTCGACCAACGCAGGCGGTGCATTATGCGTCGCCATGAGGTGCAAAGCGTCCCCGTCCCAGCGTTGGATAGTGCCAAACCTGGCGTGGCAGATGTGAACGGCCTTCTCAAGCATCGTTGCAAACACCGGCTCAAGATCGCCGGGAGAGCTGCTGATGACCTGGAGCACCTCGGACGTGGCCGTCTGCTGCTCCAGCGATTCGGTGAGGTCGTCGGTGCGCTGGCGCAGCTCACTCAGCAGCCGAGTATTTTCAATGGCAATGACCGCTTGAGCGGCGAAGTTCGTAGCTAGCGCGATTTGTTTGTCGGTAAAGGGACGAACCTCTTGACGGGACAGCGTAAAGGCACCGATCAGTTCGTTCTCCTTCAACATCGGGACAGCCAGATACGTCCGTAGACCCCCAAGTTCGACGGCCGCAACAGCTGCCGGATCGCGTTGTTCAACGTAGACCGGCTCTGCCGCAAAATCGGCGATGTGAATAGCCGTTTTAGCCGCCAACATGCGACCGACAGGACCCTGCGGACTGGAGGGACGGAAATGCGGTGAACGCCTACGAAACTCAGCGTAAGCAGCCGGTGCGTTATGCGTCGCAACGATGTTAAAGGCATCGCCCTCCCAGCGGGAGATAGCTCCAAACTTGGCGTCGCAGATGCGGACGGCATTCTCCAGCATGGCTGCGAACACCGGCTCAAGATCGCCGGGAGAAGTGCTTATAACCTTGAGCACCTCCGATGTGGCAGTCTGCTGCTCCAATGCCTCGCGCAGTTCAGTGAGGAGCCGCGTGTTCTCGATGGCGATGACCGCTTGGGCGGCGAAATTCTGCACCAGCGCGATCTGCTTGTCAGTAAACGGCCGGACCTCCTGGTGGTAAATAGCGATCGCGCCGACCAGTTCGTTCTCCCTGAGCATTGGAACCGCCAATGCAGTTCGGGCGCCCGCGACCTTGGCCAAGGCCGAGCTGGCGTAAGGCTCCTCAGTCCTGAGATCGGCAAGATGGATCACCTTCTTCGTTCTTACGAGGGGACCGAGAATGGATCGATCGAGGGGAACGATCGGGTCGTGCCGTCGCAATTCTTCGAATGCGCGCGGCGCGTTATACCGGGCAACCATGCGCATTGCGCTGCCGTCGAAGAGCGACAGGTTCCCGAATCGGGCCGCACAGATGCGCACTGCATTCGCCAGCATAGCCTGGAACACCGGCTCCAACTCGCCGGGTGACGAACTGATGACGCGCAGCACCTCTGTGGTGGCTGTTTGCTGCTCCAGCGCCTCGTCCCGCTCGCGGGTGAGCCGCGCGACCTCTGTGTCCTGGCTCCCAGCGGAGGAACTGCGACGAGACGCGGCCTTTAGTGCATCGCGGGGTTTCAGCTTTGCTGCCTTGCGGCCTCGCGTCTTAACTGGACCGCTGGTTGCTCTGGAGCGCCTTTTCATTGCTTCCCCCGCGGGCGCAGGACAAGGCATCGTAGGGGGTCAATCTAGCACACTGGAAGTGGCAGGGGTGTGAGTTCAGGCACAGGCGTTGAGCGGCTGCCACCGTCTGACATGGTTGATCGCATCGTGGTGGGTTGCGGATCCACCCGCGCAGACTGACACCGCTCCGGTTACTTTTAAGTCCCGGTGCGCGCCATCTGTTTGGCGCGGGCCCGCTCCTCAGCCTCCGCCGCCTCGCGCTCTGCGCGCCGCCGCGCCATTTCCGAGGAACGCGCTATCGCCCGCTCGTGCTCCTCCCGGAGGGGCCGCCGACCCGGTCTCGGGCTCGGCCCTAAACGTAGCAAGACCGAGCCGACGGCCCAACCGCGCCGCACACCATGAGAGAAGCGACGCACGGGATGATGAAACTTCAGCCCGCTGGGAACGAAACCCTCAAGCCGTGCGCTTTGCACGAGCCTCGACGTCCTCGCGATGGCGGCGCTCGTCCTGTTGCCGCGTTAAGTCGGCGTAGTAGTCAGCAAGGCGCTGCTGTTCTCGCTGAATAGGACTGGGCTCTTTCTGATCAGCACCGGCACCGCCGGAGTGAGCAGAGGCCCAGTTGGCGCTGAAGCGCGGGTCGTGCTGCGGCACCATCGACATCGCGTACTGCGCCGCCGCGGACGGATGCGGCGGCGGCCAGGCCAGCTGGTCATGTCCAGTGCGGCTATCCCTTCATGCCGGACAGGGCCGCGCTGCGCTGCCAGAGCAATAATGCAGATCGGTCGTCTTGGGCCCACGAAGACGGCGTAGTCGGCACGGATTTGTAAAAGTATTGTCCAGTCGTCTCGGCAATGTCTGGCGAGCAAGCGAGATAGACAATCGTTTCTGCGCCCTTAGCGGGAGATATTGCGAAAAATTTGGCAAGCCAAACGAGGCGCGACATCAAGGCACCGCTTTGGTCGCCAAAGCGTGTGGCGACGAACCCGGGATGAAGGCAATTCGCAGTGACGCCCGTGCCCTGCAGGCGGCGAGCGAGTTCACGCGTGAACAGGATATTGCATAGCTTCGACCGACCATAGGCTTTCGTAGCTCCGAAACTCTTTGCCGATTGAAGATCATCAAAATCCAACGTGGCGCCTTGGTGGGCGGCGGAAGCAGTGTTGATGATGCGCGCGGGACTTGAGGCTGAGAGCCGCGCACGCAATCCCTCTGTCACGACGAAATAGGCCATGTGATTGAGCGCGAAGGTACGTTCAAGTCCGTCTTCCGTGAGTCGGCGCGTAGCGAATAGTGCGCCTGCGTTGTTGATTAGGATGTCGATGCGCGGCTCGTGATCGGCGATTTGAGCCGCCACGCGTTTCATCTCGGCCAAGCGCAGGAGATCGGCAAAATGTATGGTGTGGGCGATGCCAGGCGCACTGTCGCGAAGCCGCGCGAGGGTCGCGTCCCCGCGAGACTTGTCCCGTGCGACCAAGACGATCCGGGCTCCCATTTTTGCCAGTGCTACCGCGGCGACTTCGCCGATTCCGGACGTGCCGCCCGTGATGACAACTGTCTTCCCCCTCATAAGCGATCTCGTCTGTGCTGACTGGCGGCGAACAACCACGTGGCATTGCAGATGTAAGACTTCAATCATCAAGGAAAAGATGCCCAGAATGGACCCGCATCAATGCAGAATCGGCCTGCTAACGCATTCAAGCTCTTGCTGCTTCTATGCCAGCGCCCGGCCAGGGCAATGCCACTCCGTTGGGCCAGAATAGCAGATGGCTGCGGCAGGTCGCGCAATCACTGCTGCCGAATCCGGCAATTGGCATTGGCAAATACGAGCACATTTGCACCAGCTCGCACTCGTCACCTGCAGGAAATACCCAGCTGCCGACCACGGAACCCTGCTCGGTCAGCTGGTCGACATGCCAGCGCAATGACTTGCCGCGTCGCATGTGGCGCGAAAGCCGCGCCTTCAATCCGCCCGGCCCCTTGGCGGAGCCGCAATAAAGATAGCGTCCGGCCGGCAAGGTTATCGGCGACTGGCCATTCAGCCTCACCGCCGCCTTATCGGTCAACTCGATCGCCATCGCATAGGCGCCCGGCAATGCCGGTGTCTCGTTGGCGTTCAAGCAGAAGCGAATTTCTTGGGTCATGAATGTGCTGCGCTGATTGTAATCGCTGAGCCCCATGCTACATTAGGGGCGCATCAAGAGAAGGGCTGGCGCCCTCGCCAACCTGCCACGCTGCGGCAAGGTGGTGTCCACACGGACAGTGGGATGTGGCCGTTTCGGCGGCAAATGTAGCAGAGCGGCGCCAGCCCTCGCTGAGACTGGGGGGCTCGATGACGGCGCCAATTTCTAACCACGACGGCCTAATAACGCGCAGAAGCATCCTCGTTGGTGCTGGTTCGCTGCTGTGCGCACCCGCCATCGTGCGGGCGGCGAGTCTTATGCCGGTGCGCCGCCCGCTACCACCCTTTGGGCCCCAACATGCAGGATTCGTCGATCGTTTATATTTCCACACGCTCGACGGTAGCTTGCGAGCAGGATTGCGAGCAAGCCAAACGAGCATCCATTTCAACGGCACAATAATGCCTGTAGCCAAGGCTCAACGATTAGTCGCGCATGCGCAGGATTATGGATGGCTGCCACCTTACATTTCCATTTACCGAAATGATTGAGGTTCGGCCATGCCTTGCAAGACCAACAACCCTAGACGACCTCCGCGATCATCGCCAAGTGCTGCGGCGATGCTGCTTGCCGAGTGTTGTGCTCATTGT
>Ga0316363_10003536_pt1 | contig 11140 bp, 6 predicted proteins | sample Sb_taG_3_FD_200459 | JGI IMG/M metagenome (GOLD analysis project Ga0316363, IMG submission 200459) | Peat soil microbial communities from Weissenstadt, Germany - Sb_50d_a_PC metaG (v2) (version 2) | ecosystem: Environmental > Terrestrial > Soil > Wetlands > Peat | place: Germany: Weissenstadt...
TGGGGCGGATCGGTCTTGGTTTGACGCTGCTGGTGGCGTTCAGCGCGGGCCTGGCGGTGGTGCTGAGCTCGATCGGGCTGGTGGTGCTATACGCCAAGCACCTTTTGCCGGACAGCAGGAAGACCGCCGCGAACGCTGCGTTTCGCTATCTGCCGGTAGCATCGGCGGCGATCATCGTGTGCGCCGGCATCATTATGACGGGGGTTGCGCTGGGAGTGATCCGACCGTTCGCGGGGGTGTAGGAAGGCGCTGGATGAAGCAGGTTTTGGAGCGATTTCTGAACGCGTTGCAGTGCACGGATGCCTGCTTCATTTCAGTTTGTGCTTCAGAGTAGTACAGGCGCCTGCAAAGGGAACAGCATTGGAGTAAGGCCCGGTGTGACGATGACGCCCGGCAGGTGGTGGTTCACAAAAGCACCAGCTTTTCGATGGGGTCGCCTCATGGTTCCATGCGGCGACCCCAACGAGGTTCTGGGGCTTAGAAGATCCGCTGGTGGACGCGATCCACCGAGAATGCTTCGCCCGCGCTGTGGCAAGCCGCGCAACTCTCGCCCAGGACCGTGGTATTGGCCAGGGCGTGTGAAGCGGTCGCCTCGTCGTCGTGGCAGCCCTGGCAGGCGGCGGAGATCGGAGGCGTAGTCTTTGTGAAGCCGCCCGGACTGGCCACCAAGGCCTTGGCCTTGACGTTCTCCACCAGGTAAGTGCCAGTCATGTGGCAAGCGGTGCAATCCCGCAGGTCGCCCGGGAACCGGACGTCCTGGTAGTTAGTGGTCCCCAGCACGTATGGGTTCGCCAGGTTCTCACCGCGATGAATGCTGTGGATTTGCGTGGCCAGGTTTACGCTCTGACCCGAGGTGCCGTCGGAGAGCGCCGGATTGTGACAAATGGTGCACTCCTGGGTGGCGGCGCGAGTACCGCCGTGGACGAAGCCCAGATTGACATGGCAGGCCGCGCACTTCGCGGTGGCTACCACCTGGCGTCGCGCTGCGACGGGGCTCTTGTCAACCGAGAAGTAGAACTCCACCGGCGCGGCGGCGTCCGTAGCCGTTTGCGATTGCTGCGTGTTGGGCATCAGGGTGACCGTATTGCTGGCCTCGATGGAAACCGTGTAAGAGCCTGTCGCGGCGGCGGGGATCTTATTGGTCATGGTGTACGTGTACACGCCATTGTTGAACGGGGTTGCGTTGGGATTCTCGGAAACCCGGATTCCGCCCGCCCCCGTGTTGTAGTCGGTGTTGGGGCCGCCCAGAACCACCCGGATTGAGGTGATTTTGCTGATAGCCACCGGATTGTTGGCCTTGTCGGTCACTGTGAACGTCACCGTGGGGGCGTTGCCCGGCGTGGCTCCGTCCACCTTCAGGACCTTGGTGACCAATCCGGGGAGCTCTGTGGAGTTCGTGGGTATGAGGTGCGCGCCGGGAATCGAGGCATCGAAATCCAGGGCAGCCTTCGAGGTGTGACAGTCCTTGCATTGGTTGTCGTCGATCTGCGGCAGGTTGAGATGGTTAAGGCCGGTGGCCAGGTTCACGTTGTCGTGGCAGGAAGTACACACCGCGGCGCTGGGATTGGTCTTCCAGTTGTCGGCTTGGGTTGCGCCCTGGTGGCAGGTGGTGCAATTCCGGACGTCCTGCGGGAAGACCACCGTGGAGAAGTCCGACCACGCGCCGCGATGCCAGATCCGGTAAGGGGTGCCGGCTTTGACGCTGGGCAGGCTCGAACCCATGTGGATCTTGTGAATCAGGACCTTCATGTCCTGGGTGAGAAGGGTATCGGCATTGATGGTCTGCGGCTGGTGGCACATGATGCACAACTCCACCTTGAGGCGCGATCCGCCGTGGCCGATCAGCGGGTCGTGGCACTGGTTGCAGGCGTCGGTGGTGACCACCGAACGCGTCACCTTGACGACCGAGCCGTTCGGAACGAAGCTGAAAACGTCGTTGGAGGTCTCGCTCCATTCGTCGAATGTGCCGAACTCGGCGAGATTGCGCTGGGCGGAGACGCCGATGGAGTGGGTCGCCGTGGCGTCGAAGGTCACCGGGGCCTTGGTCTTAAAAGTATAGGTGTAGTCACCGATGGCATTCGTGCTGAAAGTACCGCCGGAATCGTTGGCCGCCTGGGTCTGAGAGGGGTTTTTGGTAATCGTGGCGGCGGACACGCTGGTCGTGTAGGACACGTACTGGCTTTGACCGGCCGGGATGTAGGCCGCGATAAAGCTCATGGAGACGGGACCGTTTGTCGCCACGCCTAAACTGTCGAGGGGGGTTCCGTCGGAATCCACAATCGTGGCACGGACGGTGATTGTGCCGTCTTTGGCAATGGCGGCACTCTGGATTTTCACGACCACACCGGTCTTTCCGAGGGATGAACTAGGCCCATTGAGCCTGGGCGTAAAATCCACGGTTCGTTTGACCGGGCGGTCAGCGGCGGACGTAGTGTTGAACAATACTACAGGAGCTAGGGCAAATACTGCACCAGCAACAGCGAGATATTTCCTCAATGCAGATCTCCTAATTAATAGTAAAAGACCTAAAGATCTTGTATTCCAGAGCAGTTTGTCATCCATTTCAGGTCTCGACGGCTCGAGCCTGCGGGGAGTGGTAAAAATCCACGGGTCTTGACGAATTCCCTTACATTTCGGGCGGATGAAAGGCCGGTAGGCGAGTATCACTCCCCTGCACATTGTGCGGACATTAGCATCCGGGCAGCACGCCTACCTCAATGGGGTGTGGGGCGTTTTGCGCAGACGGTGCGCAACTGTGGATCTTGCCTCTATCCTACACTGCCGAAAGAATTGATTGAACGAAACCTCAGCACACCCTATGGGGATTGCTTGGGGTCGCCTGCGTCCAAAGTATCGCGAAAATGCTGCCGCGGCCTGCACGTACGCGTACTGAGTGCCGGGGGCGAAATTACGGATCTGCATGTCTTCGAGCATGCGTTGGCGAAGAGCATTCATCGGAACTCCTTTCGCCCTGGATTTTCCCGCAACCAGTTGAGGGAAGGAATCGCTACCTGCTCTCGACGGACTCTCGCCTACCTGTCTACCTGTCTACCGCGCAACGGTTTAGTTCAATGCGCTGCCGTAGCGCTCATCCTGGTTTTCCATGCCTCAGGTGGCAGGAATATCGTAGATAAATAGCGCATGCCCGACGATCGCCACCGGCTGTTTGCGGCGCAGCCAGTCGCTGGCCCCGCTATTGGCCGGAATTCGTGCGACCAGGTGCGCGCTCACGGCGTACAGCCCCGGTTCCGGCTCCTTCATCAGATCGCTGGCCTGCAGCCGCTGGCACTTGATCCCATAGGGCTCGGGCGGAAAGGGCGTCACGATGGCGAGCTTCACCTCGCGTCCCGGGGCGTTGCGGTCGAGCCAGGTCTTCAATTGCTTCAGCCCCTGCCCCCAATCCACGTTGCTGTCGTCCAACCAGGCGGGCCCGCAGCGGCTCCCGCCGTCCCACCCGATCCGGCTCGGTTCGCTCAGCAGACAGGCCGCTTCGTTGAAGTACGATAGGTGGTCCGGATAGACACCGGCTGCCGCGAGAACCAGCCAGCCGCAAAGCACCGCGGCAATGTAAGGACCCCACTGGAACCGTCGCGGTGCTTCGAGCAGCGTGGCGATGCCTAGGCCCGCCATCAGGTGCGCAAATGGCAGAACGGGGATGATGTAGCGAACTCCAATGTCAGCGGCCATCACGGTTACTGCCAATCCGAAAACCATCGGCGGCACCAAGAGGAACAGCTTCCCAATAAACGGAATCGATCTGCTCCGAACAAGCGCGGCCAAGCCGATCAGCGACAGTATGATTCCCGCCAACGGTTCCTTCAGCCCATACGCCACCAGGAAATAGCTCGTAAAATTCCGCTTCAACTCCCCTGCCATGTATGACAGATGGTTCGGATCGTGATCGGCGTTCACGATCTGCGCGCACTTCACGTACATCATCAAATCAGCGGGGAAGAAAAATGTCGCCTGCACCATCACAAAAGCGACCAGGCACATCACAGCGAATGCGCCGGCGGTCAACGCCAATCTGCGGCCAAAATCGGATTTCGGTGCTGGCGCGGCCTTCATCCGCCCATGGCAGTTTTTATATTTTTTGCCGCTGCCGCAAGGACATAGATCCTTGCGGCGAACTTCATTCCTGCCGCCGGACAAATCGGGCCGGCGAATGGCGGCAAGCATCAACAGCCCCACAATCGGCAGCAGAGCTATGGCCGAGTACTTCGACGCCAGCGCGGCACCCAGGCTCAGACTGCACAGGAACAGACGTTTCCAACAAGGGCGCTGTACGTAGTTCCACAACGCGAACAGGGTCAGAAAAATAAACGTTGCCACCCCGACATCGGTGTTCACCAGTTGGGAGTGCGCCAACATAATCGGATCCAGCACGAATACGAATACCGAGCCCGCGGCCGCGAGCGGTCCGATCATTTGACGCCCCCATAAATACAACACCACCGCCAGAAGCGCGGAAATCAGAATCAGCGGAAGTCGTCCCCAAAATAGCGCCCGATCCGGCCCGTTCGTGCGGATAATGTCATTGCCGATCGGCCAGTCCAGCCAAAAAACCCGCTGCGGATCATCGCCATTGACCAAGTAATCCGCATCTGCCGTGTGTGGCCAGTGAATTCCGGCGGCCATCATCGAGAGCGCGCTCAGCTCTTTTAGTAACGGCGGGTGCTGCGGGTCCGCGCGGAAAATCTGGTGCGTCACGAAATAGGAAAGCCCGGCCGCTATGTGCGGCGGCTCATCGCTGGTGGGACTCTTCCGGCGGGCCTCGGAAAACGTGACGAGAAGGAAAATTACAATCAGCGCGGCGGAAATCCAGAGAGATCGGCGGCCAGCGGTTAAGAATTCCATGCGCGAAACGAGCTCATCGGCGGTCCAGGGGAACACTTCCCCTTTTTCGCACCAACTATTGCTATTCTTGCATGCCGTTATGCCGGTGGCCGAGGAGATCCTTAAACTGCCCCTTTTTGAATAAGATTCTTTCGGCAGTGCCCCACCACGGCTTTCTCGAATCGAGCCGACATTGCACTGCCGAAAGAGTTGATTGAACGAAACCGCAGCACACCCTATGGGGATTGCTTGGGGGCGCCCTATTTGCGACTCCTGCGAGGGGGGGTTCGTGCCGGCTGTATCCGTTCGGCGAGGCGGCGTTGCTGGACCAAATGATCGATGAGACCCCACCTTTTGCCGATCGACGCCCCCTGCGGGCATGCCGGTCTTGCTGAATCCGAGGATCGGCATACAGGTTTCCGGCAGCCTCGGCGGAAACGCCCGAGGTCGTCGCCCGTGGTTGTGTACAGGCACATCATGAAGAATCGATTCCGGCTGCCTTGGCCTGTTCCCGATCCGGTGTCGGCAAGAGGATATCGGCCATCACCATGTGCCCCTGATGACACACTGGGCAGCGATCCAGCGATTCGCCGATGACTGCTTCGTAGCGGGCCCGCCAGTCCTGCAATCGCACGGGAGGCTCCAGCGTCGCGCCTCCTGTCAAAAGCTCCCGGCAGCACGCTAGTTTGACCGCTCGGGAGTGGCCACTGAGAAGCCGTACTGCCGCAAGCGCTGGAAACCGGGGGGCAGGACGTGTAAAAAGGAAGCCACCTCCAACGCTGGTCGGCGCATGGGACCCTTCCGGGCTACTGGAGCTTGGGCAAAGAATCCAACGGGCTGGCCGTGGCGCCAACGGTGCTGGATGCCAGGTGAATATACAGTGCGGTCGTGCGCAGGCTGGCGTGTCCCAGCAGGAGTTGAATGGTGGGCAGATTGGCCGGCCTCCAGCAGGTGGGTGGCGAAGCTGTGGCGCAACGACCTTACGGTGACCGCTTTGCTCAGACCGCTAGCCACACGTGCCTGCTGGCGGGCCCAGGCGGTTCCTCTCCGGCTGACCGGGCGGTTACCACTCGACGGACTCTCGCCTACCTGTCTACCGCGCAACGGTTTAGTTCAATGGCTTCCTGGAGCAGTAGGGCCGTGGTGGCAGGGGAGTGGTCCTTCCACCAGTTCCATGACGATCAACGGCTGGCCGGAGAAGTTCTCCAGGCCGGCGATTCGCGCACCAAGCCCGGGCCGCATCGGCACTGAGCCACACCCGGCTCGCGGCGTTACGATGCCACCGGGAACGCGACTGGCGGCTCAGGCGCAGGGGTGGCGACGGTTTCGACGGGCTTCGGCCGATGGGCTCGCGGCTTGCGCGGGCGGGTGGCGCGTGGCGCCTTCCTCACCCCCGCGGACTGGCACAACTCCTCAAAAGATACACGGATGAAGTCGCGCAGGCGCGCTACGTCGGGGGCGGCATGCGTGTCGGCGTTGAGTCCGAAAAAGAGCTTGCCATCGTAGCTGTGTGCGGCGACGCCGACGCCCAGCTCCCAACCGGTGGGCACCTGCGGATACATGGCGATCATGCGCCGGCCCACCGTGTAGAGCGGCACGGGGGAGCCCGGGATATTGGTGCAGATCACGTTGAACAGCGACGTGGGCAGGGTGAGGAAGGGGAGTCCGCCCCAAAATACCGCTTGCAGCGGCGGTGGAGTGGAGCCCAACCAACTGGCGCCCAGCGCCAGCAACTCAGCCGCCTTGGCGCTCTTCATGATCTCCATCCGGGCCGCGACCGCCTGCAGCATCTGTACCGGGTCGTGGATATCCATCGGCAGCACCACGGGCAAAAAAGTGATCCGGTTCCCCAACGTCTCGCATTGGCCCTCCGGCCGCATGCTCACCGGGCAGACCACCCGGAGCAGACGATTCTTCACAGACTGGCCGTGGAGTTTCGCGTAGCTCGCCAGAGCGCGGGTGGTCACCGTCAGAATGACGTCGTTCACCTTCCCGCCCACCGCCTCGCGGATGGCCTTGACATCCGCAAAATCGAAGCCGGCCCAGCAGAATAGCCGTTCACCGTCGCACAGCCGGTTGCACGGAAGCCGCTGGATCGGCGCCGCCAGCTCCGGCAGCAGATTCATGAGTTCCTGGAGTCCGGTCTGCGTGCGATCGGTAAAAAGCGACTGGGTCAAATCGAGAAGCCCGGCCTCGACGGCGATCAAGTTCTCGATCGAGCTATGGACCGCGCTGGCCAAGGCGTCGATCAGGGAGTGATTCGACGCGGCCGCGCCCGCGGAGGCCGCCGGCTGGTGAACGCGCGGCGGGCGAATGGCGCGGGAGCCCTCCGGTGTCGGATCGAACATGATCTTCAACAGCGCCGCACCCGAAACGCCGTCGGCCAGCGCGTGGTGCACCTTGGCGATCAGGGCGCCCTGGCCGTCCTTCAAACCATCGATGATGTAGATCTCCCAAAGCGGCTTGGTGCGGTCCATCACCTGGCTCAGGATGCGCCCCGACAGGGCTTCCAACTCGGCTTCGCCGCCGGGCGGGTCGACTCGAACCCGGAAAATGTGCCGCCCGATGTCGAAATTCGGATCGGCCTCCCACGCGGGATAACCGATGTTGAATTGCGGCGCCACCGCGATCTGCCGGTAGCGTGGAATCAGGTGCAGCTTGGAGTCGATGTTGGCGACGAATTCCTCGAACGGTATCTCCGCGTCGAATACGCAAACGCAAGCGATGTGCAGCGGAATCTCCTTGCGTTCCAGGTAGAGGAAGGCCGCGTCCGTACCGGACAGACGCTGGTTCGGGGCGGGGTCTTGGATGTCCATGTGCTAGGCCTTCATAAGCAACTGGCGTGGCAAGCCACGGTCTCTTCCGTGTCGGAACCGTCTTCTTCGGCCGGGATGTCCTGGCAACTGGCTCGCCGCCAGAGCTCGAATGCCAGGATGTCCATCTCCTGCTCCTCCAGCATGGGTGGGGGTGCGTCGTCCCATTCGGATACTTCAGCCATTTCCAGCGTTTCCATGAGGTGCCTCCTTGCGGGGCCGGCGGACAAGACCGCCGGCGCTGCCTAAATCGGATATCAGACTCCGATTGTAGAGTAAGACCTATCGCCGGCTATGTCAATAGGTAATGGCGAGGAGGGCGAGGAGGGCGAGGAGGGAGCCGGGACAAGAGCGCGGGTGAAACAACAGGCAAAGGCCGCTAGTCTTCGCGCCGGATTCTTGGCCCCACCCCGCTGCTACGGCAGAGCCCGAGGAAAAGCCGCATCAGTGTTACGACAAGGCGTCTTTGCAGAACTGGACGCACTTCTTGATTTCGGTCAGCACGCCGGAGCCCTCAGGCGTGTCGTACTCGTACTCGATGCTCCCGGGAAACTTGTACTTCTGCTTCTTCATCAACTGCAGAATCTCCTTGAGCGGACGCCCTGTCCCCACGGCATGTTCGGCCCGCCACCTCCCGGACCTTTATTCTCGCCGGCGCTGTGGGGGCCCTTGCGGTCCTTCAGGCGCAGGCTCGCGATGCGCTCGCGATACTTCTCGATGACGGGGACCGGCGACTTGCCGTTAACGCCAAAGTAGTGGCCTACGTCCAGGTTGAGCGCCGAGTACTTGGACCCTCTTGGGAGCCCACTATATCACCTTGAAACGCCCCGAGGTCATCCGGCCGGTCTGTCCCATCTGCTTGTTGTTAGGTTCCTCTCCTCCATTCACGCTCGATCTGCTCCAGACTCTTGCCCTTGGTCTCCGGAACATATTTCCAAACGAACATGAGCGTAACGCCGCATAGCAGCGCGTAGAGCCAGAAAGCGCCGGAAATAGACAGAGATTTCACCAGCGAAAGGAACGAAAGCGTGATGCCGAGGCACGCGATCCACAAGCTGATGGTGGCCAGTGCCATGGCCCGCCCCCGGATTTTTGTCGGGAAGAGCTCGGACATTACAACCCAGACACCAGGCCCCATGCCGAAAGAGAAGCAGGCGACATAGCACAGGATCAGCAGCAGCGGAGTTGAAGAAGACGACGGGCCGGCGAGGAAGGAGAATCCCAATGCTATCAGTGAGACTCCCATCCCTCCGGAAGCGATCATCAAGAGCGGCTTTCGGCCGATCCTGTCAATGGCAAAGAGCGCGAGCACGGTGCATACGAGGTTGGCCGCCCCAATCAGAACGTTCGACCATAGGGCGGCGGACATGGATTTAGCGCCGGCCTGTTCGGTGAAAATGATGGACCCATAATAAAGGACTGTATTGATGCCGGTGACCTGCTGCAAGACGGCCAGCGTCACCCCGATGAGCAGGGGACGCCGCATGCCGGGTTGAAATAACTGCCAGATGGAACCCCGCTCCTCGGCGAGAGCCGCCCTGATCTCGCCCAGCCTTGACGCAGGCTCGCCAACACGGTTGAGGACATCCAATGCATCCTCGTCACGATTTTCCTTAACCAACCAACGCGGACTTTCCGGCACCGTGAGCAGGGCGCCGCAGAAAAGCACGGAAGGTATTGCCGCGGCGGCGAACATCCAGCGCCAACTCTGGTTTCCCAGACCGGAGAGTCCCCAACCTGCCAGATAGGAAACGAGAATTCCAAGCACGATGGCCAGTTGGTTCATGCTGACCAGCCGGCCGCGAATATCGGGCGGAGACGCTTCGGCTATGTACATGGGCGAAACCATCGATGCGATGCCGATGGCCGTGCCGGCAACCAGCCGCGCTAGACAGAATTGGAGAAGGCTGTTTGGCAGCGCTGTCGCGACCGACGAAAGAGCAAAGACGACCGCCGAAAGAAGCAGCACCGTACGGCGGCCGAACCGGTCGCTGAGCACTCCCGCCATGCCGGCTCCCACGGCACATCCGACCAGCAGACTGCCGGCGGCAATCTCGGTTTCCAGATTGGTCCACTGGAATTGGCGCCTCAGGAATACGATCGCTCCGTTGATGATGGCTGTGTCAAATCCAAACAGCAAACCACCGAGAGCGGCTACCGCCGAGATTCGATACGAGTAGGCTCGGGAACCGCGGGAGATTGCCGTGGATGGAGTCACCATACCTTCAGCTCCAGCTTCCCTTGGCCGAGGCTCCCAAATGGTCCCGGCGCGGGCTTGGCTCCACTTCGTTTCTTGCCGAAATAGTCAGTGTCGACAGTCACTGGGGAACCGTCGGCATTCTCATATGCAAGGCCCGGAACTCTGGCCTTCCCCAATAGCCCGGTATTCACCAGCCTGGTCTCGGCCTTCCGCACCTCCGCGCCTAAGTTCAGGCGAAGGTACACGCGGTCACCGTCCTCCACGATCTTGGGTTGGGGATCCGCTTCCGGCAGGTTGAGCGCGCCTTCCTCCCGGAAATAAGGCCGCGCACCCTTGAAATAGACATTACCGCCAGTCTCGAGCGGATACTCCCGGTGGTTGTAAACCCACAGCCCATAGCCGCCGAAGCGCAGGGGGTTGGCATCGGCCGCGGCGCCGGCGGCAGGCGGCTCGCCGTTCCCCACGAAAATGTTGTTATAGAAACGGTCGTCGCCGCCCACGATGCTGTTCAGACCGGCGAGCGCCGTCGTGTGCGGTTTGTGGTAGGGCGTGGAGCGGCGGGGCTCAGGCTGGCTGAGGACTCTTCCGGTCATCAGGTTGTGGACATAAGCTCCTCCCTCGGAGACGTCGCGCAAGCTGAGAGCGGACAGTAAGAGATTGTTGTCCACCAGGAACGGTCCGTGGTCGACCTCCACGAACAGGTCGTCGGTGCTGTTGTCGTACAGGAGATTGCGGGTAATGCGCGTGCCTTGCGCCATCCAGTCCATCCATATACCGCGGCCCGCATTGTGAATGCGGTTGTTCTCGATCACCACGTCGATGGCGCCGTGCAGTTTGATGCCGGCCATCTCCGCGCCGGTGAATTGCCGCTTGGTCCAGATGTTGTAAATGTGGTTGTTGGAAATCCGGCTAAAAACGGCGCCGAGACTTCCGACGATGCCGGCCTGCTCGCAGTTGAAGACGACGTTGTTCCGGACGATGTGAGACCCGATCTTTTCCCGCGACCAGCCGGCTTCCAGCGCGCGCACAATGACTTCGTTGTAGTGAGTGGCGCCGTCTTTCCGAGGGTCGTCGATCCAGACGTTGTGGCCCGTCTGGCGGTCCTTGCCGAGACTGATGCAGGCGCACTTCGAATCGCTGACCACGTTGTCTTCGATGATCCACCCTTTGCTCCAGTGGGTGCCGATCAGGCCGATCTGCTCGGCGGTAGGCGCGGCCCACTGGGTGGCCGCATGAGCCATCCGGAAGCCGCGAATCGTGATATAGTCGCGGCCCGGCTGGGCGGGGTAGA
>Ga0316363_10003548_pt1 | contig 11118 bp, 11 predicted proteins | sample Sb_taG_3_FD_200459 | JGI IMG/M metagenome (GOLD analysis project Ga0316363, IMG submission 200459) | Peat soil microbial communities from Weissenstadt, Germany - Sb_50d_a_PC metaG (v2) (version 2) | ecosystem: Environmental > Terrestrial > Soil > Wetlands > Peat | place: Germany: Weissenstadt...
GCCATCATGAGCGGCCTGCCGCCGCATATCGCCCAGGTCATCTGCGGGCACAAGAACATCGGCACCACGATCGGCTACAAGGCCGTCTACCCCGCCGAGGCGATCGAGGCCCACCGGGCGTTCATCGTCCGCCGCCGCGCCACCCGGCCCAGCGAGGAATACCGTACTCCCACCGAGGAGGAATGGGACGCCTTCCTCGCCCATTTCGAAAAGCGGAAAGTCTCGGTCGGCACCTGCGCCCGCGCATTCGCGTCACCCTGCGTCCATGAGCACGCCTGTGTCAGGTGCTCGCTCTTGAGGCCGGACCCCGCCCAGCGAGGCCGGCTCGAGGAGATCCGGGACAACCTGCACGACCGCATCGCCGAGGCCGAACGCGAAGGCTGGCTCGGCGAGATCGAGGGCCTCAAGGTCAGCCTCGCCGGCACCGAGGACAAGCTCACCCAGATCGGCACCGCCCTGCAACGCAGGGAACAGGCCGTCCACCTCGGCATGCCCGAGTTCCCCGACATCGCCGGCCGCTCCGTCCCGCCCGCACCGGAAGGAACCCCGTGACCACCGCGAACTCTCATCGGCTCAGCGACGCCCTGCGGGCCTGCGCCCGCGGCATCCATCCCCTCGAAGCCGGCACCGGCCTGCTCATCGACTGCGGCAGCTGGCTGCACTGCGACGACTTCACCAGCCAGTTCATCACCACCGGCACCCGCATCAGCGACGGCACCACCGCCCTGGCCGCCACCGACTGGGAAGCAGCCATCGCCGCCCTGCATGCCGGCGAGCTGCCGGCCAGCGGCGGGGAACGGCGGATGCTTCTTATCGCTGCCAGCATCGCCGGCGGGATCCCGGTCAGCCTCTACGACGTCCTGCCCGGCATCGACCGCCGCAACGCGAGCCTCGTCATCGGCGCCATCGCTCACGCTGCTGGCCACGCAGATCTAGAAACGGACAAACAGCAACGAAACGGTTAGTTCAGAGAAGCAACTGTTGGCGTGCGGACAGCTTTTGACCATCGGCAGCTGGCAGTAGCCGTTGGGGAGCGCCTGGGTGGCCCGGCCGATGCGCTGCTTGGCCCACGCTGCCTCGGCCAGCGCGCCGTCGAGGTGGAGAGCGACCGCCTGCCCGGCGGCGTTGACCTTGCGGGCCTTCTCCCAGTGACGGCGGATCGTCGTGTCCGACAGCCGGGCGTAATGCGCTGTCATCGCGTGCGAATCGTGATCGAGGATGCGGCGGACGACCTCCTGCGGGACGTCCATGTTGAAACTGGTAGGGAGCGGTTTACCAACCATGCTGAATGCCTCTGATCTGGGACCGGGTGCGGCGAGGTATTCGTCAGGTCTGGTGAGGATGGCGGCGGGCTAGCTCTGCCGCGTAGCGGGACCAGTCGCCTCCGGCCTGGTGCATCCATTTGGCGGCGGTCGTCTGGTGCAGGCCGAGGAGGTCGGCTAGGACCGCGGCGGGGAGCTGGGCGGCCAGGTCGAGCAGCGCGGCGCGGCGTCCAGTCTGGGCGTAGATGCCGAGGGCCCGCAGGCGTTCGCCGAGCGTGGCCGTAGGCCTGTCGATGCCGGAAGGCACATAGCCCCCGGGCAGGCGTGGGCAGCAAACGACAAGGAGACAGTGATGTTCAGACGACGGCGACCGTTGTTGCGCGCGGCCGCGGTGGGCGGCGGCGCATACCTGGCGGGTAAGCATGTTGCCAACCGGCAGGCAGAGGACGCACAGATGGAGGCGGACCAGGACGAGCGCATCAGTCAGCTTGAACAACAACAGCAGGACCAGGCCCCGCCGCCGCAAGACCAGCAGCCGCCCGCCGCGCCGCAAACCTCGTCGATGATTGACCAGCTGAACCAGCTCGCCGACCTGCATCAGAAAGGCGTCCTGACCGACGACGAATTCGCTGCCGCCAAGGCCAAGGTGTTCGGTACCTGAGCCCTGGCTGACCGGTTTCCCGTACCCTGACGGACTCCAGGGTCTGTCTCACGAACGGTGTTTCCGGCGGTCGTGGTTAGTAGGTCTCGGCGGCCGGGAACCGGTCGCCGAAGGTGATGGCGAAAGCGTTCAGGACGGGCTTCCACCTCTCGCCCACCTTGTCCTGCCCCATTTCTTGCGTCGGGTGTGCTGAATGGTACTGGAGGGGCTGCTGTCGGTGCTTGGTGCCAGCCGGTCGGCGTATTCGTCGAGGTGGCGCTGTTTTGTGCGACCGTCACGGCGCAACATCGCACGGCCGAAGACGATCAGTTCGCCGTGACACACGCCAGCAACTGTGCACCGCGCATGACATCTTCGCCTCCATGGGCGCCGAAGCCCTCACCGATCGGGCCCGGGCCGGGCTGCTGGCCTGACATTGGCCGACACCCATCTGCCCGGCGGCATCCCGGACGCGCCGGTTCGCCGCTTTAGCGGGTTGAAGGCGATGAATGTCGTGATCGACTTGTCCCGCGGGCCGAGCGGGCTGGGGTTGCGGCGGGCATGACTGGCTGCTTTCGCGGTTACGGCATGAGTTCTCTTATCCCGGTCACCGGCCCTACCGGCAACGATCCGGGACGCGGGTCCGCCGCCCAGGTCAGCCCAGCTTCACCGCCGTCCCGGAGGCGCTCACCATCAGCATGTTGCTCCCCACGGACTCGTAGTCGACATCAACCCCGACCACCGCGTCGGCGCCCAGCTGGGCCGCCTGCTTCTCCATCTCGGCCAGCGCATCGCTGACCCCGGAAGCGAGTTCGTTTTCGTAGGACTTGGCCCGGCCGCCGAAGATATTGCGCACGCCGGCGCTCACGTCCTTGAATGCGTTCACGCCGAGCACGCCCTGGGCGGTGACGATGCCAAGGTATTCGGTCACGGGGCGGCCCTCGATCCCGGGGGTGGTGGTGATGAGCATGTCCGTTCCTCCTTACTTTCGTCTGCGAGCGTGCGGTTCCCGATGTGCCGACGCAAGGGCCTGGATGCCGCCGGCACAGCTCACCCAGTCCGGTCTCGGCGCAAATAGCCAGGCAGCGACCAGTTCCTCGCGAGATCGGCGGCTAAGGGTCGTCAAGCGGCAGACCAAGCCAACCACACAGCGTGACGTCACGGGAATGCTCCCGACGCGGTTGCAGCGCCGGAAGTCTGCCGATTGGGGCCGCGGGCAGTTGCGTGTCGTCATCGCGGGCTGAATGCGGGTCATCCGGCTCTGGGCGCGTTGCCGCTGGCCTTCCCCATCACCCAGCGTGATGCTGTAACGGCCCGGCCGGCCGCCCATACCGGGGATGGTGACGTACCAGGGCGGCGCGGGGCAGGCTGGGCTCATGAACGTGGGAGGCTTGAGCGGCCTGGTGAACCGGATCATCGCGTGGGCGGACCGGCTGCAGCGCAGGCATGGCGTACTGGGGTTCCCCTACGCGGTGGTGAAGAAGTACGGCGACGATGAGGGCGGGCGGCAGGCGGCGCTGATCACCTACTACGGATTCCTGAGCATCTTCCCGCTGCTGCTGCTCGGGGTGGCGGTCCTGGCGCGGGTGCTGGCCGATCACCCGGACTTGCGCCGGCGGCTGATCGCGGCGATCGTGCCGCAGGCGCTGCGGCCCACGATCGAGCACTCGCTGGCCACCTTGCCGACGTCGACCATCCCGTTCGTGGCCGGACTGATCGCTTTGCTGTTCTCCGGGACTGGTGTCGTGTTTTCCGCCTACCAGACGCTGAACCATGTGGCAGCGGTCCGGCACCGCTTCCGGGCCGGTTTCGTCTCACGGTATGTCCGGGTGTTCGCGATGCTGGCGATGCTGATGGCCGGGGCGCTGGCCGTCGGCGCGCTCACGGTGGTGGCCACCGCGCTGCCCGGCCAGCCCGCGGTGCAGCGGGCGGCGGCGGTGCTCGGGTCGGCGCTGGTTGTCTTCGCGGTGCTGCTGCTTGGTGCCAAGGTGCTGCTGGCCCGGCCCGCGCCGGTCCGGGCCCTGTGGCCGGGCGCCATCGTAGGCGCGGCGGCGGTGACGGTGGTGCTCAACGCCGGGGCGCCGCTGCTGGCCAGGCTGGTGGCCAAGGCCGGGCCCGTCTACGGCAGCTTCGCCACCGTGGCAGGCATGTTCGCCCTGCTCTACCTGGTCGGCCGGGCGCTGGTGTATGCGGCCGAAGTCGCCGCCGTCCGCTATGCCCGGCTGTGGCCGCGCGCCCTGGACCTGAACCGGCCCACCGCGGCCGATGCCCGCGCGCTGACCCTGCTGGCCCGCGAGCAGGAACGCATCCCCGCCGCCCGCATCCAGTTCCGCCTCGCCGCGCGGGGCTCCGCGCCGGTACCGGGTGGTTCTCCGCCGGCCAGCGATGGCCCAGGGTAACGCGGCCCCCCAGCCGCGAGCCTGCCAGGGTCATTGCCGAAACGCCGGGCGGGCTCCCGGCACTGCTGAGCTGCCCAATCATGATCGGTAAGCATCCGCTGTCACGTTGACATCACGGCCTCCGGAAGCAGGCAGGAATCACCCCGGGAAGGGTGATGCTACCTCCGCACGACTCGAAAGGCTGCAGGAGTCACGGTTCGCGATCCTCATCTGAGGGGTGCGCCAATGATGTCGGCAACAAGCAACCCAGCCAGGAGTGCGGGCGGGCCCTATATGGAAGGCCGCGGCTACGACCTGATCGTCTTCGCGTCTGTCTGGCTGCCGTCACGCTCGGGCCCGGTTTGGTCATCGGGCCGTAGCAGCGGCCGGCCCATGTCCTGCTCCCTGCCGGTGATCGCCTCTGATCCGGGGCGGCCATCGTGACGGCCGACACGCAGGCCCTCCCGGACGACACTACCGCCGAACCTAAGCGCCGGTTCAAGTTCCCGACCGCGTTTACCGTGTTGTTCTTCGTGCTGGTGCTGGTCTGGGTCCTGACCTTCATCATCAAGCCGGGTTCCTACTCCTACGTCAGTTGCGACGGAGGGCCGCCCAAGCCGGTCCCCGGCACGTTTGGCACCGTCAAGCTCGACCTGTCCGTCCAGGAGCGGCTGTATGACCTGTGGGTGTCACCGGTCAACGGCCTGTACGGGGTGCGGACGCCGTCGGAGGTGGTCCCGGACCCCAGCCCCGAGTTGCTGAAGAAGGGCCAGGCGGCCTGCGGGACCGCGGCGGGCAAGCAGGTGCCCGCCGAGATCGTCACTCCGCCGGGGAACACCGGGCCGTACAACAGCGGGGATCTGGCCGGCGCGGTCCAGGTGTTCTTCTTCGTCCTGGCGATCGGCGCGTTCATCACCGTCACCATCAAGACCGGGGCGCTGGACGCGGGTATCGGGCGGGTCACCGGCCGGTTCCGCAAGCGCGGCATGCTGCTGATCGTGATCTTGATGCTGATCTTCTCGGTGGGCGGGACCACCTACGGGATGGCCGAGGAGACGCTGGGGTTTTATGCGATCATCCTGCCGGTCATCATCGGCCTGGGTTATGACCGGCTGGTGGGGGTGGGGATCATCATGGTCGGCGCGGGGGTGGGGACGCTGGCCTCGACGGTGAACCCGTTCGCGACCGGGGTGGCCTCCGACGCCGCGGGCGTCGCCCTGGGGGACGGCATCGGGTTGCGGCTGATCATGTACGTCGTCATGACCGCCGTGGCCCTGTTGTATGTGCTGCGTTATGCCAGGCGGGTCAAGAACGATCCGGCCAGGTCGCTGACGCTCGCCGCCGAAGGCGACGAGGCCCTGGCCGGCGGCCCGGCCGGGCCGCCGGAGCCGATGACCGGCCGGCAGAAGATCGTGCTGTGGATCTTCGGGCTGACCTTCGGGCTGATGATCTTCTCGGTGATCCCGTGGGGGGACTTCAGCGCCTCCCTGCAGCCCATCACCCTGGGCTGGTACTTCCCCGAACTGGCCGCGCTGTTCATCGTCGGCGCGGTGCTGGTCGGGCTGGTGGGCGGGCTCGGCGAGGAGGGCACGGTCACCGGCATCATCGCCGGCGCTGGTGATTTCATCGGCGCCGCTCTGATCATCGCGGTGGCCCGCGGGGTGACCACGATCATGAACAACTCCGGGATCACCGACACGGTGCTGCACGCCCTGGAGGGTGCCGTCAGCGGGCTGTCCTCCGGGGCGTTCGCGGTGGTGATGTACCTGGTGAACATCCCGCTAGCGTTCCTGGTCCCGTCCTCCTCCGGGCACGCTACGCTGGCGATGCCGATCATGGCCCCGCTCGGCGACTTCGCCGGGGTGAGCCGGGCCATGGTCGTGACGGCCTACCAGTCCGCGTCCGGCTGGATGAACCTGTTCACCCCCACCTCGGCGATCGTGATGGGCGGGCTCGCGCTGAGCAAGGTCCGTTACGACCGGTACCTGAGGTTCGTGGCACCGCTGCTGGGCATCCTGCTGATCCTCACCTGCCTGTTCATGCTCCTGGGAGTCGCGGTCCCCAGCCTCGGAGGCACGGTGAAATAGATGGACACCACACGCTCCCCGCGCGGCCTGGCCCGGCAGGCAGACCGGCGCCGACGGCATGGCCTGATCCTCCTGGCCGTAGCCGGCTTGGTGACGGCCCTGCTGGCCAGCGCCTGTGACACGGCCCAGCAGGTGCCATGGGCAACGTACGCCTCACAGCTCCAGCCGCGAATTGACGCCGCGACGGCCACCGGCAACTGCGCCGCGCTGCAGGTCTTCCTCTCGGCAGCCAAGACGACCAGCCGGGCGCACGAGAAGGCTACCGGGTTCCCGAACGACGCCCTCGTGTCCTATATCCAGGCCGCCCAGGACCGGGCAGGTTGCCCGGCGACGAGCGGCTGACCGAAGGCCAACGCCCTGAGAACACTCCGAGGACGCTAGATGACCAGACCGACAGAGCTGCCCGAGCCCCCGGCAGAGGACGCCGGCCGGGAAGGCTGAGCCCCGGTGGCGCGCGTTCCTCCGCCAGTGCGCCGACCTGATGCAGATCGTCCTGCTCGTGGCCGGCGTGGTGAGCCTGGGTGCGGCGCAGCAGCGCGGCAAATACCCCAGGATCACCCTGGGAAGGGTGAGGATACTCCGGAACCGCCCGCACAGGATCTGGGCACCGGCTCGAACCGGGCCGGGCCAGACGGCGGTCGCGCGTCACGGCCGGCCGCCTAGGACCGAGCGATGACGGAGAAGGCCTGAGATGCGGATCGTGATCGCGCTGGGCGGCAATGCGCTGCTGCGCCGGGGCGACCCCCTGACCACCGAGGTCCAGCGCAGGAACATCAGGATCGCGGCCGAGGCGATCGCGCCGCTGGCCGCCGAGCACAGCATCGTGGTCGTGCACGGCAACGGCCCGCAGGTGGGCCTGCTGTCGCTGCAGGCCGAGTCCTACCACGACGCCGAGCCGTACCCGCTGGACGTCCTGGACGCGGGTACCCAGGGCATCATCGGCTACCTGATCCAGCAGGAACTGCGTAGCCTGCTGCCGCCGGACCGGCAGGTGGCCACCCTGCTCACCATGATCACCGTGGACCCCGGTGACCCGGCCTTCACCCGCCCGGCCAAGTTCGTCGGCCCGGTCTACGCCAAGGAGTCCGCCGACGCGCTGGCTGCGGAGAAAGGCTGGGCGTTCAAGCAGGACGGTACCGCGTGGCGGCGGGTGGTGCCGTCTCCCCAGCCCCGCCAGATCCTGGAGATCGCGCCGATCTCCTGGCTGATCGAGCGGGGAGCCGTGGTCATCTGCGCCGGCGGCGGCGGCATCCCCACCATGTACCCCGCCTCCGGGCCCGGCGAGCTGGTGGGCGTTGAGGCGGTCATCGACAAGGACCTGGCCAGCGAGCTGCTGGCCGAGGACGTGGCCGCGGACCTGTTCGTGATGGCCACCGACGTGGACGGCGTCTACGTCGGCTGGGCCACCCCCCAGCAGCGGCGGCTGGACCGGGCCACCCCGGAGGAACTGGCCGGCTACCAGTTCGCGGCCGGGTCCATGGGCCCCAAGGTCGAGGCCGCCTCCCGCTTCGCCGCCAAGACCGGTCAGAGAGCGGCGATCGGCTCACTGGCCGACATCACCGCCATCGTGGCCGGGCAGGCCGGCACCAGCGTCGTCCCGCAGCGGGCGCCCGACGGACCAGCATAGTCATGAGAACGGCAGGGTCATGAGCGAAGAACCGCTGACAGACCTGAGCAGGCCTGCGGAGACGCCGCCTGAAAAGAAGTACTTGTCGGTGCGCCAGGCCGCGTTCATCGGCGTCGGGGCCATGGTGGGAGCCGGGATCTTCGCGCTGCTGGGCGCGGCCGGCGAGGTGGCGGGCGCGGCCGTATGGCTGTCGTTCCTGATCGCCGGGATCGTCGCGGCGTTGCAGGGGTACTCGTTCGCGAAGCTGGGCGCCCGGTACCCGTCGGCCGGGGGGCTGCTGGAGTACGTGGCGAAATCGACCGGCAACGGCCATTTCACCGGGGTCACCGCGTGGCTGACGTACTCGGCCAACGCCATCGTGACGGCGATGGTGGCGGTGTCGTTCGGAAGCTACGCGACCTCGACGTTCGCCGGGGAGAACGCCGCCTGGATCAAGTTCTTCGCGGCGCTGATCATCGTGGTGATGACCGCGCTGAACATCGCCGGGTCCAAGCTGGTGGCCGGCGCGCAGACGGTGATCGTCTACGTGGTGCTGGGGATCCTCGCCTTTTTCTCGGTGGTCACGCTGGTCAACATCCACCCGTCGCTGCTGGCGTTCTCGGGGTACCCGTCGGCGCGGGACATCATCTCGTCCGTGGCGCTGACCTTCTTCGCCTTCCTGGGCTTCGGCATCATCACCTTCACCGCCAAGGACCTGGCCAGGCCGGCCCGCCAGCTGCCCCGGGCGATGTTCCTGGCGCTGGGGATCGCGACGGTCATCTACATCGCCATCGCGCTGGGCGTGTTCGGCACGCTCACGGTGGACAAGGTGATCTCCTCGGGCGGGACCGCGATCGCGGTGGCTGCCGAGCCCACGCTCGGCCGGGCGGGCTACTGGCTGATGACCGTCACCGCGCTGTTCGCCACCGCTGGGGCCACCAACGCGGGCCTGTACCCGGCCCAGGGGATGTCCGAGCGGCTGGCGGAAACCGGGCAGTTCCCCCCGCTGATGGCGCGCAAGCTCGGCGGGCGGGCATCGGCCGGGCTGCTGATCCAGGCCGCTGCGTGCCTGGTCCTGGCCGTGGTATTCAATCTGGACGCGATCGCCTCGATCGGCAGCGCGGTGGCCCTGGTGATCTTCACCCTGATCACCTCGGCGCACCTGCGGATCCGCTCCGAGACCGGGGCCAGCCTCCCGGTCCTGGTCCTGGCCATCGCGGCCTCCGGCGCGGTCTTCGTGACGTTCGTGTTCACCACCTTGATCCACGAGCCCGCCTCGATCGCCACGATAGCGGGCATCTTGGTGCTGAGCGTGGCTCTGGACTACGGGTGGAAACACTTCCGCGACACCAGGACGAAAAATGTCCAGCTCGCGCACTAGGCCAGCCGCTGCGGCGCGGGGCAGCCGCCACCGTCTTGAGGAGCTCAGATGACCACCGTGCAGCAACCCGCCGAGAACCTCGCCTGGTACGCCCTGTCGGCGCAAGCCGCGGCCGGGCAGATGGGCGTAGACCCGGATCAGGGGCTGGACGCCGGGGAAGCGGAGCGGCGGCTGGCTGAGTACGGGCCGAACGAGCTGCCGACCGAGCCGCCGCCGAGCATGTGGGCGGTGGCCTGGGGCCAGCTGGCCAACCCGATGAACATCATGCTGCTGATCGTGGTCGCGGCCAGCTTCGCCATCGTCCAGATCGCGACGGCCGTGGTGGTGCTGGGGCTGGTGACGTTCAACGTGGTGATGGGCACGGCCCAGGAGCTGAAGGCCCGGGCCAGCGTGGAGGCGCTGGCCAAGCTACAGGTGCCGCATGCCCGGGTGCGGCGCTCCAGGCAGGTCGTCGAGCTCGAATCGACCAAGCTGGTGCCGGGTGACATCGTGCTGCTGGAGGCCGGGGACGTGGTCCCGGCGGACGGCCGGATCGAGTCCTCGGCCACGCTGGAGGTGCAAGAGGCCGCGCTCACCGGGGAGAGCGCGCCGATACCCAAGGACGCGGGCACGTTGCCCGAGGGCGAGATCGCCCTCGGCGACCGGACCAACCTGGTATTCCAGAACACCCAGGTCACCCGGGGCACCGCGACGATCGTGGTGACCGCCACCGGCAGCGCCACCGAGATGGGCAAGATCGCCGGGATGGTCACCGCCACCAAGCGCACCCGGTCCCCGCTGCAGCGCGAACTGGACGGCATGACCAAGGTGTTCGGCCTGATCGCCTTCCTGGCGGTGGCGATCATCGCCATCTTCGGCCTCGTGCGGGGCCAGGACACCACCACCCTGGTGCTGCTGTGCATCTCGACCGCGATCGCGGCGATCCCGACCGGGCTGCCCACGTTCGTGCAGGCCATGCTGTCGTCGGGGGCGCGGCGGCTGGCCGAGCACAAGGCGGTGGTCAAGTCGCTGAGCGACGTGGAGACCCTGGGCGGGACGACCGTCATCAACAGCGACAAGACCGGCACGCTGACGATGAACGCGATGACCGCGACCACCATGCTGGGCGGCGGCGACTGGTTCAAGATCGAAGGCCCCGGATACGTCAAGACCGGCGCGGTCCTGGGCGTGGGCGGGGGAGAGCCGCCGGACTTCCGCAACCTGGCCCTGGGCCTGGTGCTGTGCACCGACGCCACCGTCGGCGACGACGGGTCGGTCATCGGCGACCCGACGGAGGCGGCGTTCGTGGTGCTGGCCGCGAAGATGGGCGTGGGCGCCGAGGAGACCCGCGAAGCCCTGCCCCGCCGGGCCGAGGTGCCGTTCGATTCCGAGTACAAGTTCATGGCCACCTTCCACGACCGCCCGGAGTGGCTGGCCGGCCCGATCGTCCAGCAATCGCATCTGGTCACCGTCAAGGGCGCGCCGGACGTGGTCCTGGACCGCTGCGACCGGGCCCTGTGGCATGGCCAGCAGGTGCCGATCGGCACCGTCCGGGATGACCTCCTGGCGGCCAACCGCAAGCTGTCCGAGCGCGGGCTGCGGGTGCTGGCGTTCGCCGCCAAGGACATGGATGACGCGACAATGACGGCCGCAATGGCTGACCCGATGGCCGCGGTCACGGACCTGGTCTTCGTCGCGCTGGTGGGGATCGTGGACCCGCTGCGCACCGAGGCCAGGGACGCGGTCCATACCGCGCTGGCCGCCGGGGTCGACGTGCGGATGATC
>Ga0316363_10003555_pt1 | contig 11105 bp, 9 predicted proteins | sample Sb_taG_3_FD_200459 | JGI IMG/M metagenome (GOLD analysis project Ga0316363, IMG submission 200459) | Peat soil microbial communities from Weissenstadt, Germany - Sb_50d_a_PC metaG (v2) (version 2) | ecosystem: Environmental > Terrestrial > Soil > Wetlands > Peat | place: Germany: Weissenstadt...
CCAGAAGACCTGTGAATCCGGCTCCCGGCGCAAGAGTCACGGCCGAAGGCGTGATCCCGTCACTGTTAAATGTAGGTTCGAAGAAGTACGGGAGATTGTAATCAACTTGCAGCGGGTCGCCCGTGCGGATTTCATAGAACACAAAGAAGCGCCCGTAGCCTGCGCGGATCACGAACGGCTTGGACGGTATAGGGCTGTAGGACAGGCCAACGCGTGGCGCGAAGTCATGCTTCTCCGTTGTTGCCAGGTTCTTCGGATAACCGTCAGTCCCGGCCAAAGTGCAGTTGCTGGTCGCATACTGCCCGCTTTTTGTGCCACACACAAGGACCCCCCCGGGTTTCGTGTAATCCCAATTGCCCTGGCGATGCTGGGCTTCGTAAACAGGGGTCGCATAGTCCCAGCGCAGGCCGAGGTCCAGCGTCAGCTTCGACGTCGCTCGGTAAGTATCCTCGACGAACGCCCCGTACGTGTGCTGGCGATTGCCGAAATACACCTCGGTCGAAATGACGGATGTGACCGGCAGTCCCACCAGCATGTCAGCCACGCCGTTGCCGCTGCCATCTCCCAGCGTGCCGGAATCGGAGGTGAATTGGCCGGTAAACGACATGTACCCGCGGGGGTTGCCAATCTGCAGAAGGTTGAACTGGTCAAAGCGAAACTGCGGTCCGAGTTTGATCAAATGCTTGCCGTGCACAATGCTCAATGTGTCGTTAAGCTGGATGTCCTGGGTCGTGCTGCGGGTCGGCGTATACCCGGGTTCACCCAGCCCGGCGTACGCGCTGGGAGCAAACCAAGTCAGTCCATTAATGAGGGGATCGTTTGGCACGCCAGGCACTTGCAGGTTAGTAGGCGGGTATTGCTGCCCATAAGAAGGGGAGTTCGAGATGTAGTGGACGCGGTTGAATCCAGCGCGGAACGCGTTCACCATGTTCGACGTCATGGCATAATTCAAGCCGAATACCATTCCCTCTGTGTTTAAAGGCCGATTCCCGGTGTTGTAGCCTCCTCCGTCCGCAATCCCAGAGAATACCGGTGCCTGAAAACGTGTGTCCTTAATGAATGAAAACCGCTGGAAAAGCTGGGTTTTGTCGGTGACATTCTCATCCGCCCGCACATCCATCTGATCAATCCGATCCTGTCCGGGTGCATTCACCTCATAGTTGTTGGCCGTCCAGTCTCCCGCCGGTCCCGGCTGGTTCATTGCAGGATAAAGAGCGGCATAGTTCAGTCCGAGGCTGTACATGCTCCCCGCGGGAATGATATTTGCCTGTGCTCCAGGCAGACCGGTAGTTGGATCAAACCCAAAACCGTTGCGCACTGTCTGGCAAGGTGTTGGGTTCGGAGGGGGGCCGCAGCCTGCGGGCACCTGTTGATTCGTGGATGGGTCGTAAATCTCGTTGGGGTAAATGGGTCGACCCAACGCATCTGTGCCCGATGGCGTGCTTCCGAGAATGTAGCTGAAATCTCCGTTCCGCTCGTTGGATGTGCCGTTTGTGCCGTCCGTCGGCACAGTGACAATGTCAGTTTGCGCCTGGTGAATGCGTGTCCCCTCATAGTCAACGAAGAAAAACGCCTTGTCTTTCTTGATCGGCCCGCCGAAGGTCGCCCCGAACTGGTTCTGCTTGTAAGGGGCTTTGGCGACAGTAGTGCCAAAACCGTATTGCGCGGAATCAAAGGCATCGTTGCGCAGGAACTCCCAGGCGCTGCCGTGGAATTTGTTCGTGCCCGACTTGGTGGTGGCATTGATGACAGCGCCGCCGCTGCGTCCAAACTCCGCCGAGTAGTTCAAGGTCTGAATCTTGAATTCGGCAATGGCATCCACGCTGCTCAATACAGCCACGTCCCCGTTGTCGTTGGAGTTGTTGTCGATGCCGTCGAGAGTGAAGTTGTTCTGATCCCCGCGAGTGCCATTGACCGCGAAGCTGCCCCCAGCGTTGCCGTTCGTCGGTGTGCTGCCGCCGTTGACCGGTCCCTCGATGACCTTGGCCACCCCCGAGGTGAGTTCTGCGAGGTCCGTGTAGCGCCGCCCGTTCAAGGGCAACTCCTCAACCGTTTCGGCGGTCACAACGTCGCCCAGGGATGCGTTCTCGGTTTCGAGCAGCGGAGGAGCTCCGCTTACTTCCATTGTTTCCGAAACCGCGCCGACCTTAAGACTGAAGTCCAGCCGGATGGTCTGCTGCACATCGAGCACGAGGTCCTTCCGAATTTCCCGATGGAAGCCGGTGGCTTCGACGGAAACAGAGTATCGGCCGATATGGAGCGGAGTAATCACGTAATCGCCGTTCTGCTCCGTTTTTGTCGCAGTGGCAATGCCTGTGTCCGTGTTGGTGGCTGTGACGGTGACGTTGGGCACTAGGGCGCCGCTGGCATCCTTGACCGTCCCGACCAAGCTGCCAGTATCGACTTGCGCGAACCCAACCACGGCCACACTGATCAGAAAAACGACAACTCCTATGGTCTTTCTCATGAGTGATTCTCCTTCCGCGGACGTCATGCAGTGTCGATCAATGGCTCGGCGGCAAATCTTGCAGCCGCCCTCCCGCTGTTTGCAGCACAGAAACTGTTCCGAATACTAACGGAACGTTTCTTTTTATATCGTTTTGTTGTCTTTTGTCCAGAACAAAACAAAGCTTCGATAGCAAGCGAAAATCTTGAGGAATAACAGGCGGCAGGGCTATAGACACGGGGGTGATCAGCTGGGATGGGGTCGGGACGGTGCCAGACGCCCTACTTGGGTTCTTCCGCTACCAACCGAAGCAGTCCAAATCTCTCTGGGGTGTGGAACGTATGACTCATCGTGGGTTGCCAGACAACTTCAATCCGGTTCGGCGGTGGGCCCTGGCTGCGAAACAAATTGATTCGAAACTTGTCGCCAACTGCCGGAGCTTGGCTCTGCAGAGCCGAGAATGGAATGCGCATGGCTCCGTACCAAATCTTCGTGACCGGATCGATGCGAGCGGCTACCGTGAAGCCAGAGTTCCATGTCCAGCCATCTTCGTGATGCGGCTTGGATAGGTCAATGTCGAGATCGACCCACTCCCCCTGCGGCGAGATTTCGAACTCTTTGTATCTGCGGATGTTTTGAAAATCAGAACCAATAAAGACCTCGGCAACATCCCAGTCCCAAAGCTGATTTGTCTCTGTCGAAGTGCTGGGTGACGGCTTGAGATTCAGCGCTTCGTAAGGACAAACGAATAAGAAGTACAGATTCCTCTCTGTCCAGCGGGAGCGGACTTCGGTACGGTAGCGCGATTGGTTTTGGCCGTAAGGAGCCTTATCCGCATAGACGAGGCGAGCTCCGCGCCAGAACGGGCTAGTCGCATCCGTGCTTGGCATCACGTCTTCACGAGCTTTTGTACTTTCCATCACGGCAGGATCGGCTGCCCTGAGTATCGGTATTGCGATGAAAACGAGTGTGCACGCGATCACGCCATTCCGTATGCGCGTTTGCAGGGATCGATGCATCAGACTGTCACTCTCAGTTGACGAGCGGCATTCTCAAAATAGACTTTGCGAAGAACCGTCTCCGGCAGATGGATACCATAAATGCGCCAGCGCCCCTGAGGTGGAATTTTCGCCGGAGCGTAGTCGAAGTACTCGTCCTCCGTCTCCAGGAATCGGTAGTAGATCTCGTACAACTGATCGTTGAATACTTGTTGAGGAAACTCGTCACCGTGGGGAGTGGCGTCGGTGCCGAACAGGATGCGATCTTGATACTGATCGAGAAACCTCCGTGCCGTGCGGGGTTGCCTGCCCAACTCTCCGACACGGGCAGCGATGTCGACTGTCATGTTCGGGAAGCGGTCGAGGTTCTGCGCTACATTCGCCAGGTTCTCGCCGAAGTTCCCCACGTGCAACACGACGAATTGCGTTCTGGGATGTCTTGCAAAAACCCGGTTGCGGGCTTCAAGTAATTCCGCGTTGCTGGGAAAGTCGCCACCGTAAAAGGACCAGTTCGGATGGTTATTGAGCTCCTCATAGCGCTCGTTGAACCGATCGGTAGGAGTAAAAAACGCGACCGGGTCGGATACATGAATCGCTACGGGCATGTTGAATTGGCCACAGGCGTCCCACATAGGATCGAATCTCGGATCATCAATTCTTACGAGTTCGCCGGAAGTAATGTTTTCTCGAAGATAAAGACCTAGAGTCTTCAGAATCTTCAAGCCCCTCGCACCCTGCCGATGAGCTTGCTCGATGGCTTGGGCCTGAAGTTCGGGATAGGCGGGCTCCTTCCAGCGTTCGTAGCAGGGCTCGGTAAACGCATAGAAGCGACCAGGAAACGCTCGATCGTATTTTTTGATTACGTCGCCCAAGCCCTTGCCATAACCGCCGGTGAGGTTCACCATAGCCCGGATGTTTTTGCGATCCATAATGGCCAGAAGCTCTTCCGGCGTGCCCAGATATTTACGTTCCGAGGCCAATTCCACGCCGTTTTCGGACCGGGCCGATGTCGTGATGTGGGTGTGAAAATCGAGGACAGGAAACTTAGCACGCTCGATTCGCGACTCATGCACTTGCAGCATGCTTTTGGGCTCGAAGTCGTGGAGATCCAACGAGCGATGCTGTGTTTTCTGTGTTTCTTGATTGTTCTTGGCGAAACCGCCGCCGGGTTGGGCAGCCGCGCCAGCTATGGCTCCTACTCCATACAACCACTGCCGCCGATTGATCATATTTGCTCTCACACTTGCTCGCGACCGATCTGTGAGCAGATGTCACAACCCATACAACGGGAATCGTTGGACGACTCGGTTGATCACGTTATCGCGGGAAGGCGAGTCTGGGTGCAAACCTTCCTGCATGCATCGGAAAAAAGCCAGCAATTGCGCCACAACGGCATCCACCAACACCGCATTTCCATCGCCCAACTGTTTGAGGCCGCGACATTCGACCACCACATCCTCCGGTCGTGTAACGTCCGTCGGGATCGCTTCACCTACGATCAGCTTCCGCAGGCCAAGGCGCTTCTGGGAGAGTTCGCGAAGGAGATCCGCTTCGTAGCTTCGCCTCGTTTGCTCGGAAGAGATAAAACAGACGACAAGGGTGTTGCTGTCGAGATAGCTCATCGGTCCATGCCGGAGCCCGAGATAACTTTCGTACAGCGAGGTGACGCGGCCGGCGGTCATCTCGAGCATCTTCAGAGCCGCCTCGCGAGCGGTGCCATAACGGGCACCGCTGCCCAGGTAAACGACTCGTTTGAAACCTGATTCTGCAACTTGCGCCAGGGTGTCAAACTGCGACGAGAATACGTCGGCGGCGATGCTTGCTGCCTGATCGCAGATGGCCCTGTAGGCGTCCGGGTGATTCACGAGTCCGAGAAAACGGGCAGCTACAATCAGATTGGTGAAGCTACTGGTCATGACAAGGCTCTGATCGTTGGTGTTGTCGCCTAGGGTAATAACGCTGACCTGCGTATGATCGCGATAAGTCTGAGCAAGCGCTCCGGTGCTGTTGCAAGTGAGCACGAGATGACGCATTTCCGGGTCGTGTTTGAGCATTAGGGACAGCGCTCCGGTGCTTTCGGGGCTGTCTCCGGATCGAGCCAGAGAAACCATCATGCGAGGCCGGCAAATGGGTAGCGCTTCTGTTTTTCCCGTGAGTAGAACACCTCCGCCGATCGCCTGGCAGTCAATGCCCAACTCCGCCTGCACACTGGCGCGCAAACAGTCGCCTGCGTATTCGGAACTACCGGAACCTGTGAATATGAGGCTCTTCGCTCCGCGCAATGATGCGTTCACGGCAGCGGTCGACTTGATCATCAGTTCACAGGTTTCGCGCCAGGTCTGAGGTTGGCGGCAGATCTCAGGCAAGGTGTGGAAATATCCTGATTGCTGCTGTTCCTCTAGAGCTTTGGCGAGCAACTCTCTGGCTCTTCCTTGTCGAACCGAAAGCGCTTCCAGCCATTGTTGCCCTGGGAATGACGTTTGCATCTTAGAACTTCCCTGCCCTTTCGAGAACGACGATAACAGAAACATTTGGAAAGAAAAAGCAAGATATGGTAAGCTCTGCGCAACTTGTACTTTCGCTCATTCGAATCCGACCAAACGGTAAAAGAAGGGCGATGAAATGTGTCGAGACACTTTCCCACAGGGAGTCGTGGTCGGAGGCGCCTCATGAACGAAGGCGAGAGTGCGCCCCCGCCGTATCCTGCAATTTCCAACATTCAGAAAGGCATATCCTGAAGGGCGTCATGCAAATCGATTGGATTACCTGGAGTGTCTTCGGGATTGGTTTGGTCATGCTTCTATATTGGTGCGTTCAAACGATTCGGGAATTCAGAGATCTTTTCAAACGACGATACAAGCGGATAAATGAAAAAAATGACCGATTACACGCTGAATGAAATTCATTCTCAACCGGAGGTATGGCAGCAGATTCTTGAGTTATGCGAAAAACAGGAACACAAGCAGATCTCGGAATGGATGAGCACAGGTCAGCCAGTGCTGACGGGCTCTGGCAGTTCGTTCTATCTCTGCCTGACCGCCGCGGCCTTCTTAACCCAGTTAAGTCGGCGGAGAGCTTTGGCTGTTTCCGGCTCCGAAGTTTGTACTTTTCCTAACGCTCTCTTCTCAGAAAGCGAACCGTATTCGCTTTTGGCTGTGTCGCGGAATGGGAAGTCAGCGGAGACAATAGGCGCCGCACGCTGGTTCAAAGAGTCGCAATCGGCTACGCCCGTTGCTGTTTCTACCGTTACCAGCAGCCCGCTGCTTGAAATCTGTGAACCGGGACTGCTTTTGACACCCGCCGCGGAGAAAAGCCGGTACATGACCCGCTCATTTACGGGCGGTCTGCTGGCGCTTCACTACCTCATCGCAACCAGCACGGGGAATCACGAGATCGCTCGGGAACTACGCAAACTGCCTGAAGCCTGCAGCCGCGTGATTGACGCTTGCTGCGGTATGGTGAAGTTCATCGCCGAAGAGAAGCAGTTGAAGAGAAGCAGTTGAAGAGAAGCAGTTCGATGATTATGTTGGCCTGGGGCAAGGCCCATTCTATGGCCTGGCTGCCGAATCGATGCTGAAGGTGAAGGAGATGGTGCGAGCGCCTGCAGAGGCGTATCCATCGCTCGAGGTCATGCACGGACCCAACTATTTATTGAGCAAGAAGACACTAGTGCGTCCGCATTACCTTATCCATCGTGGGCTCGTAGCGCGTGATGCCGTAGACACCGTCTCGGATTAGTTCCTGGATCAATTGCGTGCCGGATGCCTTGTCCTCGATCAGAATATTTGCCGGACGACGAAAGTGGCCCACTTGACTGCTCAGGTGGAAGTGACCGCATCCCGCGACACCGCCGTCAAACTCACGCTCGACTATTTCCACAAAGGAAAGAAAGTCGAAGCCTCAGTAGAGGGTGCCGTGCATCCCGGCATCAATCACTTCGATTGTCCGCTGCAAATCGACAGCCCGGAACTCTGGTATCCGACCGGATACGGCAGCCAGCCGCGCTATGAATTCAACGTTCAGTTAAGATTTGGCAAAGCTGACGAGGACCGCGCGTCCATCCGCACCGGCCTGCGGTCGATCGTCCTGCGCCGCGATCTCGACCAGTGGGGCCGCTCGTTTGAGTTCGTTATCAACGGCATTCCTGTGTTCGGCAAGGGCGCCGACGCTTCCCCAACCGGGTTACGAGCAAGCAATACAGACGAATTCTGGAGTCCGCCCGCGATGCCAATATGAACATGATCCGCCACTGGGGCGGCGGCGCGACCACCCTAGCATCGTCATTTATTGCGGCAACAACGAGACCGAAGAAGCGTTTCATTGGGACAGCCGCGACAGTCTTGGCTCGCAGGCCCGGATGCAAATGTGGCAGGACTACCTCACCGTTTTCAGCGGCATTCTCGATCGCACCGTGAGTCGTCTTGTTCCCGAGACGCCTTACTGGCCCAGTTCCCCAAGCGCCGACTACGAAGAAACTTCACCCGCTTTCCAGTCCGGCGATTTCCACGATTGGAGTGTCTGGCACGGCCGCGTTCCCTTCAGCGACTACGAAAAACACTTTCCCCGCTTCATGACCGAGTACGGGTTTCAATCCTTCCCGGAAATGTCCACGGTCAAGGCCTTCACGGTTTCCGAAGATCGCACCAGCATCTTCACTCCCGTTATGCTCGCCCACCAGAAGAACAACGAGGGCAATTCGATCATTCGCGAATACATGCTGAAGTACTATTCCGAACCAAAGGACTTCACATCGTTCCTGTACGCCAGCCAGGTGCTGCAAGCCGAAGGAATCAAGACCGGGGCCGAGCCGCCGCAACCGGCCGCTCATCATGGGCTCCATTTTCTGGCAGTTGAATGACTGTTGGCCGGTCGCCTCCTGGTCCAGCATCGATTACTACGGACGATGGAAGGCGCTGCAATACTATGCGCGGCGCTTCTACGCCCCACTGCTGGTCTCACCCCACGTGGAAGATGGTAGCTTCAACGTTTACATTGTCTCCGATAAAACCGCGTCTACGACCGCACAGCTTCGCGTGCGCCTGATGACACTCGTGGGCGCCACGCTCATTTCGGTCGCGATCCCGGGCTCCGGCAAGCGAATTTGCTTTGCCGGTACGAAGTAAACAACGTTGCTCGACACTACGGTCGGCGCCGAGCAACTCCGGCAGACACTCAAGGTGGTCTCGCTAGCGGAAGCCTTCGCGCCACCCGGTGGAGCGCCCCAGAACTGATAAGGAGGGTTCGTCAGTAAGCGTCCGACCAACACACCTGCACTGTGAATCGTTATGTCAAAGGGCTGGCTTGGTACCAGATCGAAGTAGTTGTCGGAGACCTGGGCGTCGGTGTCGCCGAACGACACGTACCTTTCCATCCACGAGCAGGTCGGTAACAGCGAAGATCGTGGCGGCATCGGTCCCGTTGGCATTCGCAAATTCCTCGAGTGGGCGCGCCAGGTAGACCTTGCTCGAGAGCTCCGGGACCTGCACATTTTGGGTGTTGTCGCCTCGCAGTGATATGGCGCCTCTATATGGTGGGCTCTGCCCACGAATTCCGCACTGGTTGCCTGAACGTGTACCAGACGCTGCTCGCTAAGTCACGGTACGGCGAGAGTGCCTTGCCGCTGACGTGTCGCGTCTGAGCCACAATCGATCCGACAGACGATTCCAAGAACGCGCGTCGTTCAATTTCCTTATTCAATACCGGCTCCGCGCTGGAGTCGTTAGGGGTTGTCGCGAGTCACAGCAGTATGACGAGGATCACAGCGGGCCGACGAAGACAGGAGTATCGTGAAAATGGATTTGTTTACTCCTTGCCTGCGGTCACCGTGTCTGCGACTGCGACACCTGGAGGGGACAAGCCATGCGCGACCCGCCCTCCTACGAGCAGCTCAACTCGAATTTCGACTGGGCGATCGCTGAGCGCGAGCTAGGCTATCGGTCGGGCGATGTGATCAACATCGGCTGGATGTGCAGTGATCGCCTGTGCCGCCTGGGACTGGCAGAGAAGCTGGCGCTGCTCTGGGAAGACTATCAGGGCAACCAGAAGCGCTTCACCTATAACGATCTTCGTGTCTGCTCCAACACAATTGCCCATTTCCTTACCAGCCTCGGAATTCTCCCCGGCGAACGGGTATGCCTCTTTCTAGATCGGGTGCCTGAGCTGTACATCGGATTTCTGGGCATTCTGAAAATGGGCGCCGTGGCCCAGCCACTTTTTTCGGCTTTTGGAGACGAGTCTCTTTGTGTACGTCTTAAAGACGCTGAGACGTCGGCGATCATCACGCAGAAGAAGCATCTGCATAAGATCCGCAGGATCCGGGAGCAGCTCCCGAACCTGCGGCACTGCATCGTGGTGGATGCGCCCCAAGCTTCGCTCCAAGAACGCGAGATTGCTTTCGCGATGGAACAAGCGCCGGCCACCGAGCACTTCGCAAGCTACCCAACGAAGGCCGAGTCTCCGTCGGTTCTGCACTACACCTCCGGCACCACGGGTCAGCCCAAGGGTGCGCAGCACGTCCACTACTCGATCATTGCGCAGTATCTCACCGCAAAATGGGTCCTCGATTTTCGGCCGCACGACATTTATTGGTGCAATGCCGACCCGGGCTGGGTAACCGGCACGTCCTACGGCATTATCGGTCCCTGGGCGAACGGGATTACACAAGCAGTTCTGGACTCCGGTTTCAACGCCGAGAAATGGTACGAGTTCATTGAGAAGTATCGCGTTACCGTCTGGTATTCGGCGCCGACTGCCATCCGCCTGCTCATGAAGGAAGGGGCGGAAATCATTCGCAAGCATGATCTGTCCAGCCTGCGCCATCTGGCCAGCGTCGGCGAACCGCTGAACCCCGAGGCCGTGATCTGGTCGAGAGAGGTCTTCGGGAAACCCTTCCACGACACCTTCTGGCAGACCGAAACTGGCTGCATCGTGATCACGAACTTCCCCGGTATGGAAATTAAGCCCGGCTCAATGGGCAAGCCGTTTCCGGGAATCACCGCAACGGTGCTGGATCCGAAGACCTTCGAACCGGTGAATCAGGCCGCCGCGGCAGGGCTGATTGCGCTGCGCCCCGGCTGGCCGTCGCAGATTCGCGGCTATTGGAACAACACCGCCGGATACCAAGAGAAATTCAGGAATGGATGGTACCTGTGTGGCGATCGCGCCTCCATCGACGCGGATGGCTATTTCTGGTTCATGGGACGCGATGACGACGTCATCAACACCGGCGGGCACCTGGTCGGCCCCTTCGAAGTCGAGTCGGCTTTGCTGGAATGCCCAGCCGTTGCTGAGTCCGCCGCCGTTGCGAAACCTGACCCCGTCAACATGGAGGTTGTGAAAGCGTACGTAACTATAAAGCGAGGTTTTGAACCATCCGATGACCTTGAACTGGAAATCATGAACCATATTCGCAAGCGACTGTCGCCGCTGGCGATGCCCCAGGAAATCGAGTTCGTTAACTCATTGCCCAAGACCCGCAGCGGCAAGATCGTGCGCCGTATCCTGCGGTGCAAGGAATTCCATGAGCCCGTGGGGGACCTCTCCACGGTCATGGACGACTAAAGAGAGGCCAGCTATGGACGAAATCGCCAAAGTAGTTCGTGATTACATCATGCGGGAATATCTGGAAGAAGGAGACGAGCGAACCATCACCGAGACAACAC
>Ga0316363_10003557_pt1 | contig 11099 bp, 10 predicted proteins | sample Sb_taG_3_FD_200459 | JGI IMG/M metagenome (GOLD analysis project Ga0316363, IMG submission 200459) | Peat soil microbial communities from Weissenstadt, Germany - Sb_50d_a_PC metaG (v2) (version 2) | ecosystem: Environmental > Terrestrial > Soil > Wetlands > Peat | place: Germany: Weissenstadt...
GCGACGCCGCGTAGCGCCGAATTGGCGCCGCCAACAGAAAAAATGCCGCCGCAACAAAAAATCCTTGCATCGCGCGGCCGCTGCGCCTATTTGCCGTTCGCCCAATTTCGCACGTGCCTGTGGCCGCGTGTCGGTTGGTGGGCATCCGGACAAGAGGCCGGACAGCCGCCCGGAGCAAACGCCGAGACTCGCTGAAAGAGTTTTGGCTGCCTGAGCTCCGAACCACTTAACCGGCAGCCGGAGGCGAAACCGGCGCACCCCGCGCTCAACGGGGGACGCGGCTTAAAGCAACGACGGAGCGGGCTTCTCTGGTCTCGTCGGCCCTCCAAAGGTCGACACCGCAGAGGCTTGTTCATCCTTGCCGGCCGTGCGGAACGGGTCATCCCGCTCCAAGCCAAGGCAGCATCTCGGGTCGAGGAACCCGCCGCCTTCGTCCGTGTCTCCACCGCACGGCAAGGCGCCGATCTTCACCCGCTGACGCCGGGCGATTCGTGATCGCCCGAATTTCAATCCGAGCCGCAAGGCTCATTGAACCTTGTGAGGAGAGCGCCATGACCACGCGCATCCGCGATTTCCTGCGCAGCCGCCGGGAAAACCATCAGGACGACGGGCCCTGTCTGGTCGTCGATCTCGATGTCGTCCGCGAAAATTATCTAACCTTCGCCAAGGCGCTGCCCGACACGCGGGTGTTCTACGCCGTGAAGGCCAATCCGGCGCCGGAGGTGCTGTCGCTCCTGGCCGGGCTGGGCTCCTGCTTCGATGCCGCCTCGGTCCCCGAGATCGAGCTGGTGCTGGCCGCCGGCGCCACGGCCGACCGCATCTCCTATGGCAACACCATCAAGAAGGAGCGCGACATCGCCCGCGCCTATGAACTCGGCGTCCGCCTGTTCGCGGTCGATTGCCAGGCCGAGGTCGAGAAGATCGCGCGTGCGGCGCCGGGCGTCCGCGTGTTCTGCCGCATCCTCTCCGACTGCGCCGGCGCGGAGTGGCCGCTGTCGCGCAAGTTCGGCTGCGAGCCGGCGATGGCGGTCGAAGTGCTGGAAGCGGCGCGCCGGCTCAGCCTCGAGCCTTACGGCATCTCGTTCCACGTCGGCTCGCAGCAGCGCAATCCGCAAGCCTGGGACCGGGCGCTCGCCTCCGCCGCCGCGGTGTTCCGCGACTGCGGCGAGCGCGGCATGACGCTGTCGATGGTCAATCTGGGCGGCGGCTTCCCGACCAGGTACCTGAAGAACGTGCCAACGGTGAAGACCTACGGCGCGGCGATCTTTCGCGCGTTGCGGCGGCACTTCGGCAACCGCATTCCGGAGACCATCATCGAGCCGGGCCGCGGCATGGTCGGCAATGCCGGCGTGATCGAGGCCGAGGTCGTGCTGGTGTCGAAGAAGAGCGAGAACGACGACGTGCGCTGGGTCTATCTCGACATCGGCAAATTCGGCGGTCTTGCCGAGACCCTGGACGAGTCGATCCGCTATCCGATCCGCACGCCGCGCGACCGCCGCGACGGCGAGGTCGGCCCCTGCGTGCTGGCTGGCCCGACCTGCGATTCAGCCGACGTGATGTACGAACGGGAGCCTTATCTGCTGCCGGTGTCGCTGGAGATCGGCGACAAGCTCTTGATCGAGGGCACCGGCGCCTATACCGCGACCTATTCCGCCGTCGCCTTCAACGGCTTTGCGCCGCTGAAGACGTTTCATATCTGAGCGCGCCGTGCGACACATGGCGTGGCGGCACCCGAACGGCTGAAGGAGCAACCATGCATGCAATGACCAAACCCGATACCGCTTGGCCGCTGCATGCACGGTTCGACGGTCCGATCGTGATGATCGGCTTCGGCTCGATCGGCAAAGGCACGCTGCCGCTCCTCGAGCGGCACCTCGCCTTCGATCGGGAGAAATTCGCCGTGATCGCGCCGGAGGACGCGGATCGCCGTCTGCTAGACGAGCGGCAGCTGCGTTTCATCCACGAGGCAATCACCAAGGAAAACTACCGCGACGTGCTGACCCCGCTGCTCACCACAGGGCCGGGCCGCGGTATGATCGTCAATCTGTCGGTCGATACCTCCTCGGTCGATCTGATGGAGTTCGCCAAGGATCTCGACGCCTTCTACATCGACACCGTGGTCGAGCCGTGGCCGGGACTGTATACCGACCGCAATCTTCCCCTCTCGGCGCGCTCGAACTACGCGCTGCGCGAAGGCGTGCTGGCGCTGCGCCGCCGCCGGCCCGGCGGCATCACCGCCGTGAGCTGCTGCGGCGCCAATCCGGGGATGGTGTCGTGGTTCGTCAAGCAGGCGCTGCTCGACGTCGCCGCCGCGACCGGCCTCGCCTTCGACGAGCCCAACACCCGCGCCGACTGGGCGCGACTGATGCAGCGCGCCGGCGTCAAAGGCATCCACATCGCCGAGCGCGACACCCAGCGCGCGCGTTATCCGAAGCCGCGCAACATGTTCGTCAACACCTGGTCGGTCGAGGGCTTTTGCGCCGAGGGCCTGCAGCCGTCGGAGCTCGGCTGGGGCACGCACGAGAAAACGATGCCGGCCATCGCGCGCCGGCATGATTTCGGCTGCGATGCCGCGATCTATCTGACGCAGCCCGGCGCCGCGACCCGGGTGCGTTCCTGGACGCCGACCGCGCAGGCGCAACATGCCTTCATGATCACTCACAACGAGTCGATCTCGATCGCCGACTATTTTACGCTGCGCGAGGACGGCAAAGTCCTGTATCGGCCGACTTGCCACTATGCCTATCACCCCTGCGACGACGCCGTGCTGTCGTTGCACGAAATGGCGGGGGCCGCCTGGCAGCCGCAGCCGGAGTGGAAGATTCTGGACGAGCGGGAAATCGTCGACGGCATCGACGAGCTCGGCGTCCTCCTCTACGGCCACGCCCGCAACGCCTATTGGTATGGCTCGCAGCTTTCCATCGAGGAGACGCGGCGGCTCGCGCCCTACCAGAACGCCACCGGCTTGCAGGTGACGTCGGCGGTGCTCGCCGGCATCGTCTGGATGCTGGAGAATCCCGGCCGCGGCATCGTCGAGGCCGACGAAATGGATTTCCGGCGCTGCCTGGAAATCCAGCGGCCCTATCTCGGCCCGGTGATCGGCCGCTACACCGACTGGACGCCCGCTGACGGCCGCGGCGTCTTGTTTCCGGAAAACATCGATCGCGACGACCCCTGGCAGTTCTCGAACGTCGTGGTGCAGTAGAGCATGATCCGGAAAAAGCCTGCCCTCGGACTTGATCCGAAGGTGGCAGCCGGTTTTCCGATAAGATCATGCTCCACTAAGAAATCTAGACCGCCAATCGATTCACCCAGAAGCGTTTGGGAGTCTCGGGACTCTGATCACGTCCCGCGCTTCGCCAACACCGCATCGACAATGTCGCGCAAGCTCCTCGCCGCGGCGGCGGGATCGGCGCTGAGCGACAGCGCCGAGATGACGGCGACGCCGTCGGCGCCCGCGGCAATGACGGCGGCGGCGTTGCCGGCATCGATGCCGGCGATGCCGCACAGCGGCAAGGACGGCGCGCGGCTCCGCAGCACCTCGGCGACGCGGGCAAATCCTTCCGGGCCGATCGGCGCGCTGTTCTGCTCTTTCGACGTGGTCGCATAGACGCCGCCGATGCCGGCATAGTCGATGCGCTCGACCGGCGCCGCCGCGGCCTGCTCGACGGTCTTGATCGACAGTCCGATGATCGCGTCCGGGCCAAGGAGCGCCCGCGCATCTTCGGCCGTCATGTCGTCCAGTCCGACATGCACCCCGTCGGCGCCGACAGCGAGCGCCACGTCGACGCGATCGTTGACCACGAACGGTATGGCGAACGGCGCCAGCGCCGCCTTGATCGCCCGCGCCGCCTCGACCATTGCCCGCGTTTCGCTGTGCTTGTCGCGCAACTGCACCAAAGTGGCGCCGCCCTCGGCCACCCGGCGCGCCAGATCGGCGAGCGCGTAGCCGCCGGCCCGCTCGGCGTCGACGATGGCGTAGAGGCGGAGGTCGATTGGTTTCAAGGTATCTCACCTTTAGAATGAGGTTAGCAGGCAGGGTACAGCGAAACGGGCGTCGGTTCTCATTCCATCCGGCCCCATAAGGCACTAGTCTACCGCGGTTCGGAGGTGCGCATGGTTCCCTTCTTCGTGCAGATCAAGTGTCAGCTCGGCAAGTCCTACGAGGTGGCCAACCGGCTCGCCGACGCGGAGATCGCTTCGGAAATCTATTCGACCGCCGGCGATTTCGACTTGCTGGTGAAATTCTATGTCGAGCCGACCGCCGACATCGGCCACTTCATCGCCGAGAAGGTGCAAACCATCCCTGGTGTCGCCGACACGCGCACCATCATCACCTTCAAGGCGTTCGGCGGGACGTAAGCGCTACAGCGGCAGCAAACGCTGCGGATCGATACCGTGCTCAGATATCGGCTCGGTTCGCCTTCACCGCGTCCTCATTCCATTCCAGGCCGATGCCGGGCACGTCGGGAATGTGAATGAGGCCATTCTTGATGTCGTATGGCTTCCGCAAAATAGGATCGGCCCAATCCTGCCATTCAAGCCAATGCGCGGTTTCCGTGACGCGCATCACGTGAGCGGCCACCTCCGGATAGAGATGGGTGGAGATCGGAACACCCGCCGTCCCGGCGATCGCGGCGGACCTCAGCCACCCCGTGACACCGCCGATGCGCATGAAATCCGGCATCACGTAGTCGCACGCCTGGCTCTGCAGCGCCCTGTGAAGGTCGCGGGGGCCGTAGAAATTCTCGCCGATCTGGATCGGGGTGTTCAATTCGGCGGCAAGCTGGATATAGCCGTCGAGGTTGTCGTAGACGATCGGCTCTTCGATCCAGGTCAGACCGAAGTCGTCGATGGCGTGGCAACGCAGCAAGGCCTCGCCGAGATCGAGGCCCTGGTTGAAGTCGACCATGAGCTGCATGTCCGCGCCCACCGCCTGGCGCACAGCCCGCAGCGTCGCCAGATCGTCGCGGACTCGTTCGCGGCCAAGCCGCAGCTTAAGGCCGCTAAAGCCGCCTTCGTCGCGCAGCTCGATCGCTTCCGCGGCCACCGCCTCCGGCTCCTGCAGCCACAGTCCGTTGCTGTTGTAGGCTTTCACCGGACCGACCGAACCGCCGAGCAGAACGCAAAGCGGCATGCCCGCCGCTTTGGCCAATGCGTCCCAAGCGGCCATGTCCAACCCGGAGACGGCAATCATGGACAGGCCCTGATAGCCGACAAAATGCAGCGACCGGCGTGCGGCTTCGTACAATTCGAGCGGCGCCACCTTTCGGCCCTTGAGCATTTCGCCGAAATCATGAAGCGCCGGTATCAAATACTTCATTGTTTTGACAGCGTAAGGTTCGAGATAGCTCCGGCCGACAACACCTTCCTCGGTGTCAAGGTCGATCAGAATAAGCGGCCAGTCGGTGATCGTGGCAATGCGCGCGACAACCGGCCGTTTCAGTTTGAGCACAACCGGCCGCGCCGTGATGCTCTTGAATGTCAATGACGAAAATCGCATGGCCCGCGTCTCTCGGTGTTCGCAGAACGGCTTTGAATAAAGCTCCGAACTGCAGCCTTCGAGACAAGCCTCGCAGGCGGAGCGCAGACTGTAAACACTCCGGCCGTTGTCACCTTCAATGCGTTGGACGGCCGTGGCGCGCGACGCTTGCTTATCTGGCCGCCGTCACTCCACTGCGGCCACCTTCAGCGCGGCGCGCGGCAGGTTGCGCGGTGTCGTCGCCGCCGGCCGCGCCAGCAGGCCCGGAACAAGGGCGTTGGCGGCACACGCGCCAGAAATCACCGCTGCTTCGACGCCGGCGCCGTGGGTCGCACTGCCGGCAACGACGAGCCCGGGCACGGGGCTCTTCGCGCCTTTGAGCCGGCCCGACTTGGACATCCCGTAGATCGAGCCTGCGCTCGTCCAGTCATAGCGCGCATAAGTGACCGGGCTCGCATCGGTGCGATAGACGATGTGGCTCGAAAGGCCGGGAATGACCTTCTCGGCGGCAGCGATCAAACGGTCGCCGAACGCGGTCTTACGATCCTCGTAGTCGGGGGAACGGCGCCATTCCTTCCAGTCGTCGGAGCTCTCGGCCGGGAACCAGCGCTGGGACTCCACATAAGGCAGCAGGGTGATGATCCCAATGGTCGAATGGCCGGGTGGCGCGGCGGTCGGGTCGATCCGCGACAGGGCCTCGATGTAGATATGAGGATCGCCCGAGACATGCAGCGCCGGCCTGACGTCCGGCACGAAATCGACGCCGAGATAGACCATGAAGGCGGAGTTTGCGGGCTGCGCCGCAGCAACGCGCGCTCGGAAATCCGCCGGCAGATGTCGCGCCTCGACCAACTCCAGGAAGGTGCGCTTCATGTCGGCGTTCGAGACCACGGCCTTGGCAGTGATACGCGTGCCGTCGCCGAGCATGAGGCCGGCGGCGCGCCCGTCCTCGACAGTGATGCCGGCGACGCGGGTCTTGAGCCGAACCTCGCCGCCACGCGCCTCGATCGCCTCGACGAGGACATCGGCGAGTCCTCCGGAACCACCGGCCGGATAGGTGCCGCCATGGAAGTAATAGCCAAATATTGGGATCATCTCGCCGCAGGTCAGCGCTTCCGACCCGTCGCTGATATAACCGATCAACATATTGACCACGCCTTGCGCTTTCGGATTGCGAATATGCTGCGCGACAAGTTCGTCGAACGGCTTGTCCTGCCAGTGAAAGGCAAGCGGATAGTCACGCGGAAAGGCGAGCATGGCGTCGACGCTGGTCGGTATGCCGGGGATGCCGCCATTGTCGCGGCCAGTCGAAAACATGCCGTCGTAGATGGCGCGAATATCCGCAAACAACGCCGCAAAACCGGCCGCGTCGGCGGGAAATAGGCGTCCAAGCTCGCGCACGTAGTCGTGCCAGTCGCGCGGCACGTCGAGGGTGAAGCCCGGCAGGTAATAAGTGTGATCGAGGCGAAGCCACTCGAGCTTTTGCGCCACGTCAAGACGTTCGAGGACCGAGGCGACGGAGCCGCCGGGCCATACCCCGGAAAAATCATGCGGACCGGCATCGAAGCGGTAGAGACACGATTTGCCGAGGTGGTGCGCCTTGCGTACGAAGGTGTGGCAGAATCCGCCCGGCACGACATGGTGCTCGGCAACGATCACCTTGAGACCGGCATCGGCCAAGAGCGCCGCCGCCGTCAGTCCGCCGATGCCGGCGCCGACCACAGCCACGTCGAAATCCGTGCCGCCCATAGCGCCCCCGAGCTGGAGCGCCGGCCATCTGTAAGTCTCAAGCGATGCGATGAACCGCTTTATTGCGACGCGTGTGAGGAGTTGCGGGCCGAAAATGGAGATCAGCGCGCCGGCAACAACGATGCCGGTCGTGACCCATACGCCGGCCCGTAGCATTTGCGCCGCGGCGATGAGCAGGAACAGCACGCCCCACAGACCCGAAAGCGCCATGTTGACCGCTTGGAAAATCGGGCTTTCGGCCGCTTCGGCGAACGCCGCACGGGAATAATCGGCGGTCCAGGGCTTTCGCAAAGCCACTGTCACAAGGCAGACCAGGCCGAGACCCGCGAATGACAGCGAAGCCGCATGGGTGCCGGTCCATTGCGGCGCAATCAGATTAGCCAAACCTAACCCGAGGAAGATGACGAGGCCGCCGATCTCGAGATTCTTGATCTCGCGCCGGTGCCAGCGCCAGACGCCGCCGGCAAGCGCCAGGATAAGTCCGGCTGCGATCGCCGTTCCAGGCGATGCAAAATCGAGCAGCGCCCAGAACACGACGAACGGCGCCAGAGCAAATTTCACCGTGAAAAATGTTTTCATGGTCATTCCCCTGCATACTGCGAGGAAAGCCGCCGGATCGGGCGCCTGGTCTTTTGGGCATCTGGACGCCGAAATTCGCCGCCGGCCTTGATCTAGGTCTATGTTTACAGTGTAAACTATGCTAGGATGTTAACGATGTCAACATCGAAAAAACGGCGTTACCACCATGGCGACCTGCGGCCGGCGCTGATCGCCGCCGCCAGGACCTTGGTGGAGGAGAGCGGCGTCGGCGCCGTCAGCCTGCGGGAGACCGCGCGCCGCGTCGGCGTCTCCGCGCCGGCGATCTACCGTCATTTTGCCAACAAGGACTCGCTGCTCGCGGCGGTGGCCGCCGAGGGATTTCGCGACCTCGGCGCGGCCTTGGCCGCCGCTTCGCGGAGCGAACGCGACCCTTTGTCGGCCATGGGAATGGCCTATGTGCGCTTTGCGTTGTCGCGGCGCGGCGTTTTTCGGCTGATGTTCGGTCCGGAGATGGCGAAGCGCGCCAGCTTTCCCGAATTGAAATCCGCCGCCGATCAGGCGTTCCAATGGCTGCAGGGCGGCGTGCAAGCCAGAGGGCGCGTGGCGCAGGATTCACACTTGGCTGCCATCGCGCCCTGGGCGCTGGTGCACGGCTTGGCGCAGTTGTTTCTCGATGGGGTCTTGCCGGAAACCCAGGCGGAAACCATCACCGCGGCGATCACGGCGCCACGGCGCCCTGCCGTCAGTGATGTGAAGCCAACGCCGCGCCGCGCGGCGAAATGATCGATTCTCTGAAAGCCTTCGCAACGACCGGGTTGAAATAGTGATAAGGAGGTGGTCGGATCGTGGCCCGGCGCTCGGCGTCGTTGACGTCATTACGAGGCTTCGGGGGGACCTCAAACATGGCCTCACGTCCTACGGCCGGCGATCTTGAGATTATTACCCGCATCGTCCTTTTCCGCGGCCTCAAGCCGGAGACGGTCGAGCATATCGTAAAGCCAGCGACCGCGGTGTCGCTGAAAGCGCGCAGCACACTGTTTCGGCAAGGCGATCCGGCGACGGCATTCTTCATCATGATCGACGGCTGGACGAAGCATTACCGGCTCAACTCATCCGGCGAAGAAGCAGTCATTCACGTTTTCACCAAAGGGGACAGTTTTGCCGAGGCGGCCGCCTTGACCGGCGCACGCTTCCCGGCAACGGCCGAGGCTGTTACCGATGCCAGGGTGATCCGGGTACCGGCTGATCATATCATCAACTGCATCCGGGAAGATCCGAACATCGCTCTGGCCATGATCGCCTCCATGTCGCAGCGTGTGTATCTGCTGATGCAGCAGGTGGAGCAGCTCAAGGCGCAGAGTGGCGTGCAACGGGTTGCCGAGTTCCTGGCATCGCTGGCGCCGGTCGACCACGGTCCCTGCGTCATCGCCTTGCCGTACGACAAGGCGTTGATTGCGGCACGGCTTGGCCTCACGCCGTCATCGCTATCGCGTACCTTTGCCAAGTTGCGATCAGTCGGGGTCGCCGTGCGCGCTGCGGATGTGGCAGTGGGCGACGTCGCCAAGCTTCGCCGGCTCGCCAAGGACGAGAAATCGACGATCCGCGGCGCTTTCCGCAACGTGCGATGAATTGCCGACGCCGCTGCGTCCGGCCAATCGGGCACTGAAATATCATTTCTTCGGCAGCGGCTTCGGGCCCTGCCGCGGCGGCAGCGAGACGATGTAGACGGCGATCGCCGCACGGTCGGCGGCGTCGAGCTTGGAGGTGTTGCGGATCGTCTCGACCATCGCGCCGCCGGCGAAATCGCCGGCCGGATTCATGCCGTCGTCGAGGAAGCTGGCGATCTCTTTCGCCGACCAGGCGATATCCTCCTTCGACCAATGCTGCAGCCCGACCGGGGTGATGTTCGGCACCCAGCCCTTGCCGTCCGGACTGGGCCCGCCGGCAAAGCGCGCGCTGGCGACGATGGCGCCGAGAAAATTGCGCGGGCTGTGGCATTCGGCGCAGTGCCCCGGGCCGTTGACCAAATAAGCGCCGCGATTCCATTGCGCCGATTGCGAAGGATCGCGTCGAAACGGCCCGCCGTGGAGATACAGCACCTTCCAGAGTCCGACCAGGCGGCAGACATTGAAAGGAAATGCAAGATCGTGCCGGCGCGCCCGGCCCGACACCGGCGGCAAGGTTTTCAGATAGGCAAACAGATCGCGCACATCGGCGAGCTCCATGTGCTGATAGGAGGTGTACGGGAAGGCCGGGAACAGGTGGCGTCCGTGGGGCGAGGTCCCCTTCCACAGCGCGGTGACGAAATCCGCCTCGCTCCACCCGCCGATGCCGTCGGCGGGATCGGGCGAGATGTTCGGCACGTAGAAGATGCCGAACGGCGATTGCAGAGCGAGCCCGCCGCCAAGCCGTGTGCGCTCGACTTTCTCGGCATCCTTGTTCGGGGTGGCGTGGCAGGACGCGCAGCCGCCGATGTTGAACATCGTTCTGCCGTTGTCGATATCCGGCGTGTGCGGCGGCAAAGCCGAGGCGGGAACCGTCGCCGGGATGGTCAGCACCCAGAGCAGCGCGCAGACCAGAGCGACGGCCGCCGCAATGAGCGTGAGCTTTCGCATCGCGGCTCCGTTTCCTTTGCTCACCGTCACCCTGAGGCGCGAGCCAACGGGTCCGGCCCGAAGTGGCCGGCCCGATGATAAACTCCGCCAGCCTCGAAGGGCGACGGCCGGGTCATGCATCCTTCGCGGCGCGCCTGCGGCGCGCACCTCAGGATGACGGTCGCAGGCGTTGTTGTCAGCTCTTCTTGAGACGATACTTTTCGTGGCAGCCGCCGCAATCGTTCTTGCCGATGTTGGCGAAGGCGGCCTTAAAGGAGTCCAGGTCCTTGACCGAGGCATCGGCCGCCTTGGCGTCAGCGCCGAGCTTGGCGAGCCTGGCTTTGAAGTCTTCCAGGTTCTGCCAGATTTCAGGGCTGGCGCTGAAGGGATCGTCCGCCGTCGGCTGATCGATCGAATTTTCCGGGAATAGCGCCGATGCCTTCGCCGACGCATTTTCCCAGGTCGCGAAGATTTCATGCACCTTTGCCAGATCGAAAGGAGCCTCACCCTTGACCATGGCGGCGCCGATCTTACCTTGGTCGGCATTAGCCTTCATCAGCGTCTTGCGCGCGGCAGTCGGGTCTTGCTGGGCAATGGCGGCGGTGATGCCAAGCGTAATCGCTGCGACCGCAAACACGGTACGAATCATATTAAGGCCTCCGCTCTCGACGGCACCGTGCCCAAACCGCGGACCGATGACGTCATTCGTTTCTGCGAGCGCGCCTAGACTACGG
>Ga0316363_10003574_pt1 | contig 11067 bp, 4 predicted proteins | sample Sb_taG_3_FD_200459 | JGI IMG/M metagenome (GOLD analysis project Ga0316363, IMG submission 200459) | Peat soil microbial communities from Weissenstadt, Germany - Sb_50d_a_PC metaG (v2) (version 2) | ecosystem: Environmental > Terrestrial > Soil > Wetlands > Peat | place: Germany: Weissenstadt...
ATCCACTTGATCCCGCGACATTTATTCGAATCTTTGAAGACACCAAGGCGGGGAGCCACCTCAACCGGTACGAGCCTGTCCAGAACTACTTCCAGCAACACCCCGTGGTTGCTGGATAGCATCAGCTCCGATCCGTATATCGAAAGGATGTTTGACTCGTGGTGATGGCCGAGAAGATCAACTGGTGAAGAAGAACTCTCTGCACGCTGTGCGAATTGCAGCAGAACGATGAATTCAAGAGGTGAGGTTCCTCATTACTGTGTGGGGAAGAGGAGAACAATCATGAGAAGGTTACTGCTCCCCGTAGCAACGAGCTTGTGCTTAATGCTGACGAGCGCATTGGCTCAGGCGCCTGAATCATCTCTGCTGCACATTCTCAGCAATCAAGCCGTGTTTGGAAAAGACTTCAGTGCCGTGCTCCGGAGCCTCCCAGCGTGGAATGCGTACGGAGAACACGAGGTTGCGATTTTTGAGCATCAAGTGGTTGGAGCAACTCGTCACAACACTAGAGACGAGGCCCAGAAAAGGGCGGCACAACTCAATCAGACTCTCTTGAAGGTGCAAGCACCTTTGAAGTCGGAGTTCGGCGCCCTCGCGCAGTCGCCTCCCGCCCCCTTACATGCGGAGGCCATCGCTTTCCCCGAGGATGATTCCTACCGAGTCGTGGTGGCTGATTCTTCACTCCAACTCCTCAATTCAGAACTGACCCTGGCGCGGCTGAAAAAGGAACTGGGAGCGCCCCAGAAGGTTGCCTACGTAACTGTCCAGAACAGAACCGAGAGACGGCCCATTCAGCTGACCTTATACGAGTATGCCGATGGGCAGGTCGCTTTCGCCACCCCCGACCTGTCTCTTCATCCAGGAATCATCGATCGCGTACTTCTCAACGTCCCTGCGATAAGCGCTGCGGCATTTCAGGAGGCGAGATGAAAACCCAATCGATCGCCGGCAAAGGGTTGCTCTTATGGCTGCTGACCTCGTTTCTGATTCTTACGGCTACCTGCCTGAACTGTTGGGGACAAGCCAGGATTGTAGATATCGCGAATGATAGCAACGACCCTTCGAATCTCTCAGACAGCGAGCCCAGCATTGCGGTCAATCCCCAAAACACGATGGAGATTGCGATCATGGCCTTTTCCGAGTCGTGGGGGACGGGCACGAGCGCTCCAGTGTGGAAATCGGATGACGGGGGCTTCACCTGGCGTAAGGTGACCCAGATTGGTGCTCCGTCCACTTCACTAAGTGGTCCTGGAGACCAAAAAATCGGCTTCGACGCAGCGGGTAACATCTACGTTGCGGAACTGGGGTCTTCACCCGCGACCGACTTCATCTACCGCCAGACGGCCGGTCCGGATGACCCACTCACCGTCGGCGCTTCCTACGGCGATGACCAGCCTCATCTCGACGTAGACAAGGGAACCCTCAGCGGGTGCCCCAACCAACTGTATTCGCCATGGATGAACTACTCACTAGCGAATCCGCAGTCCACGGTTGCCAACTCCATCACTGGGGGCGCGGCCATGACCAGCTTGGCCGTCGGTAACAACGCATCGTTCCCCAATCGTACGACTCGCATAGCGCTTGGCCCCGACGGCAAGGTGTATGTCATTTACAAGACCAGAGAAGGCGCGGTAGATGCCAACTTTGAGACTGCGCACTTCTATGTGCGCCGCTCCGACGATTGTGGAAGCACTTGGAACGCCATTGGCGGCACCTCCGGCATACCCGTGCACGGGACCACAGCCGTGACGACGTGGTTTACGAACAGTTTTGGCAATGCGACCAAAGGCAGCGTTGGGCGAGCGCGCAGCAGTGATGCCTGGATAGCGACCAACCCAACTTCGGGCGATGTTTATGCCGTGTACACAAACCGGGATGGATCGGGCTTCGGTCAAGTTTTCGTTACGCGCTCTACCACACAAGGAAACACCTGGAGCGTACCGGTGCGAGTCACCGACGGCACCCATAACTCGGCCTATCCGGAGATTGCGGTGACAGCGACGGGCACGGTGGGAGTCCTTTACATCGACTATGACGACTCCGGAGCGCATACTCTGTTCCGCCATCACTTTGCTCGCTCCTTCGATAACGGGGGTTCTTGGACGGATGAAACTCTGCAGAGCGAAGATCCTAGTACCTTCACCGCCGGCACTTTTGTGGACGGATTTCTGTGGGGCGACTATGAAGGGCTCACGGCCTCTGGAAAGAATTTTTATGGAGTGTTCACGGGACAGTCGATTGGCCGCGCCACGATTCAACAGGATCCGATCTTTTTCAACGAATCAGGCGTCCCAGCCGCGTCGGATTTCTATGTACGCGATTGGACTACTTCCCCGATGAGCCATGACAACGGCGAAGAACCCTCGACCAATCCCAATTGGTGGACCACGGGTGATGTGTGGAATCGGCTGACGAATACGAATGGCGGCTTCAATGCCAACGATCAACCCAACCATCAAGACGCGCAGGATGCCGTGAATGGACATAACTATGCTTTCGTGCGCATCCACCGGAAAGCTGCTGCAGCCGGAGGCGCGCCAGATGTGAGCGTGACGGCTCGGTTTCTCTACGCAGACTACGGCCTGGGCGTCCCTTACCAGGACGTGAGCGCAACCTCTACAGCCACGTTTACTTTTGCCGCGGCGGATACGGAGAAAACTCTGGCAGACGGTTTGGGCATTCAGTGGGATCTTCCCGTTACCCGCTCCACACACGTCTGCATGGCGGTCGAAATCAGCGCTCCGGGCGATCCTTATTTTCCGGAACTGGCCGGTCGCGCGCCGGGCTGGCCCACAACCGACTGGACCCTTCCAGCGGACAACAACAAGGCGCAAAAAAATATGGATCTGCCCGCAATGGGGGAGAGTGCGGGTTTGATCGCCGCCTACGCGCTCGTCCACAACGCCGCTACTTTTTCCCGCACTGTGACTGTCCGGTACAGTGTGGCGCCCGAAGTTCTTCGCAAGCTCGAAGGGGCGCAGATCGGACTCGTCGGCGGCGACAGCCAGGCGTTACGCGCTCAGGGAATCCTTGAAGTGTCAAAAATGGAGCCCGGAGAGAATCGATGGATCAGCCTAAACTACTCGGCGCCAAACGCAAAAGTGGGAGACACGATCCCGGTCTCTCTCGAGGAGATCGTGAACGGAGTTGCCATCAATGGTCTCACGGTGGCCGTTCACCCTGCTCCGCTGGACGCTGTGATCAGAGAGAACTTAAAGCTTCACCGGGCTGCGTTTAGTCGGCTGGACAGGGCCTTCGATATTTCTCGCGCCCGCCGGCAAGCGGCGGCAGCGGCCGAACTCCTGCGGAAACCAAGCACCACGGCACACGAGTATCTCGCTTTCCTTCGGGAGAGTCTTCCCGAAATTACGCGTATTCTGTCGGAAACACTCGAATCGCGGCGGTCAGGCGACGTGTTTGCTGCCAAGAAGAGCCTGGAGCAGCTGACGGGAGCCGTATCTTCACAGGATGCAAGCCTCTCCGTTCAGGACCACACTGCCTTCCTCAACAAGCTTGATGCCTTCCAAACCATGCTGCAGAAAGCGGAAGGTGATCCTGGTGACATTCTGCAGATGGTCGTCTGGCAACGTCAGCTGTATTCGAAAGTCCCGGTGCTCAAGAGCCTCAAGCTCGCGAAGCGTGTCGTTGAGGAGTCGGATGAGTTTATCAAGGCGTTTGGAAACCCCAGGGCCCACGAAGACAGCTATTCACAGATGATTCGGGAGTTGTTGAAGAGTTTTCATGAAACTGCCGAATCCTTGGAAAAAATGAACTTACGGCTCGAGCCGGCAGTTGATGAGATGGAGGATCACCTGAAATCTACCGCTCGGCTCGAGAAAGCGCACCGGAACTATTTGCTGAAACTCGATGCTCTGCCGAAATGATCTGTCAGTGATGGGAACAAAGTATCAGTGTAGCCACGGGTTGCGAATGAGTTCTTTACGTCTTGTTGATGGCAGGAGGTATTCCAGATGGCTTCCCCACAAGAGGGCTCAAGAAGGATGCGTTTCTATTCGAGTGCACGCGCCCTCGTACTTGTTCTTGCTTGCGTGACCCCGTTTCAACTGAAAAGTCAGTCGATCATAACTGGCATCAATTGGTTCCCGATTGGGCCAGCCGATCTGTCGAATGGACAGACGTATGGCGATGGGCGAGTAAATGTCAGCGGGCGGGCCAGCGTTATTGCTGCGAACCCGACGAATCCCAATGACGTCTGGCTGGGTACCGCCACTGGTGGAGTCTGGCATTCGACTAACGGGGGAGTGAACTGGCTACCCATGTCGGACAACGAAGCATCGCTGTCGATTGGTGCGCTGGCAGTGGACGGTTGCAGCGTGAACGGATGTGCCACCATTTACGCTGGCACCGGTGAGAACAGCATTCGACGTGACACCTACTACGGGATGGGACTCTTGGTGGGTGAGGTCGGCGGCGGTGAGATTCCTACTTTCTTGTGGACCCTCAAGGGCAGCAAGTTCTTCAGTTTCGCCTCCATTAACAATGTGCTTCTGGATCCCACGACATCCGGCGCTGCCAAGCGGATCTACGTTTCACTCTCCAGCGGCGTGACCGCGTCGGCAACGGAGTCTACGACTACCGCTCCCACGCCTCCCAGTGGGTACGGAATCTACGAGTCCAACGACAAAGGAGACAACTGGAGCAGACTCACGATCCCTGGCGCGGATGGCTTCAAACCCACCGATCTGGAAATGGATCCGACCAATCCACAGATTCTCTACGCGGGATTTATGGGCCGAGGTGTTTTTAAAACGACCAACGGAGGAGCCAACTGGTGTCCGCTCAACCCCGGCATTACCCTTCCGACCGGATGTGCCGCCGCCACTGGCCTGCCGAATCCCACGACGAATACCTTTGATCACGTGCAACTCGCCATCTCAAGGACGAACGCCGCGAATCCTGCAGTATTGTATGCGATTCTCGGGAACTGTCCCGACCCGATCGGGAACGGCCCCATTGCTGGCGGCGCATGCAGCCCGCCTATCTTTAATTCCTCCGACAATGGCCAAACCTGGACTCAGACCAACGCAGCTGCGCCGTCCAGCTACAGTCGCTATACCCATGCTCTTGCGATCCACCCCTCGAACTCGGCAACCATCTACTACGGAGGACTGCAACTCTACCAGTCTATCGACAGCGGCCAGACCTTCACTGGGCTGGGAAATAATGTCCACCCGGATCACCACGCGCTGCTCTTCCCCGATCCTGGCAATCCGAATCTCCTCTACAACGCTTCCGACGGCGGGTTCGCTTTCTCGACGGACGGTGGAACAACGTGGAACAGCGGAAATAGCGATCTGCAGATCACCGGATTTCAGTCAATCTCCTGGTCGCCCTTGACCGCTAGCGTCATCGGCGGTACGCAGGACAATGGCACTGAGATGTGGCTCGGGACGCGAGTGTGGGATCACCGGGACGATGGTGACTCCGCATCCACGGTGCTGGATCGGGATGACGTGCTGAAGACCTATGACGTGTACGTCAGTGTAGACCCGAGGAGATCCGAAAACGGAGGCGTTTGCTGTTACTGGCCGAGCATTGTCAATGGCCTGAACACGGCCGATCCTGCCTCTTTTTATGCGCCCATTGTGGAAGACCCATCTCCGCCCCACCCGCTCTACTTCGGTTCCAATCGGCTGTACGAGACTACTAACAAAGGTGATTCATGGACCCCGGTAAGCCCGGTGCTGGGGGGAAACACATTCTTCCCGGACATCAATACCACAAATGTGATCACGGCCATTGCGGTAGCCCCCAACAATCCAAGTCGCATTTATGTCGGCTACTACGACGGCGAGATCTTTATGACCAATGGCGCGTGCACGACGAACGCTTGCTGGACAGCCATCGGTGGCAGTGGAAAAGGTCTTCCTGCGGCAGCGGTCACCCGAATCGCAGTTGATCCTGGGAACGCCGATACCGCGTACGCGACGTTCTCGGGATTCGCCACTGGGCCACACGTTTTCAAGACATCGACTGGCGGCAATTCCTGGTCGGCGGCCGGCAACGGTCTGCCATCCATCCCAGCCGATACGATCACCATGGAAACCAGCTCCATTTTGTGGGTTGGCATGGATGATGGCGTTTATCGCAGCCAGGACTCTGGCGCCTCCTGGGCGCGCTACGGAGCGGGCTTGCCGCACGTCCCGGTGTATGAGATTGCCATCGATTCCAACCGGGGGCGGCTGTTCGCGGGAACTCATGGGCGTGGCACCTTCGTTCTCACCCGGCCGTTCCTGACCAACTTTGAAGGCTGGGTCAACAACGACATCTGGGACATCCCGGTCTACGGCGACGGCTTTGTCGGCAGCCTCACCAATCCTCCTGGATCGGCTTGCACAATGCAGATCATCCAGCAAAATGGCAACGTCTGCTCCGCCTCTACTACGGATGTGATGGGCGGAACGATCACGTTCGACAATTCGGGAGAACTAGTAACCAGTAAGAACAATTTTTGGAACGGTAAACCAGTAGCATGGGCCTGCTACAACGGCAGCTGCATCGGTGGGAAAACGATTGCCGCCTGTAATCCTCCCGGCAATCCGATCACCAGCGTGACGGTAACGTGCGGGAGCGAGGTTGGCATCGACCATATCCTGGGATGCCCGGCGCAAGCTAACCCTCCGAGCAGTATTCTGGGCCTCTCCGGCATGCCGGCCGGAGGTGAGGCAGGCGGAGCCGGTGGCGCTCCAGCTGCCGCCGGTCTGAATTCGGCACCGGTGCAGAACGCCGCCGTCTTTGACCTGATTCCTAGTATTCAAGGACGAACCGGCACGCGTGCGCTATGCAGTGCGCAGGTTTCGCTCCAAGCGGGTGACACAGCGGTGCAAGCACTCCTGAAGTCTCGCGATGCGGTTAACAGCAGCACCGCGTGCCAACAAAATTCTGTGAAAGCAATAGTCAGCGGAATACCACCCGAAACCCTTAAGGGGGAGGATCTCGTGGAAAGCCCACCCAACCTCTCCATCCGAGCTCCGGGAGCAGTGGGTGGACAATTATTCACGTCGTTGCGTGCCGCATCAGGTGCGGCGACGAACATTTGTTTTGACGTAGCCGGCATCGGCTCTCCACTGCAAAAACAGATTGCCGTGATGAAGGTTGAACTCGATACGCCCTCCGGAGGCGCCGCGGGAGGCGAGTTGAGCATCCTCGAACGATCGAGCCTCGGTGCCTGTGCGGTCAAAGTTAAGACAGCAGCGGGAGACAATGCGGCGCAGATCGCTACAGCAATTGCGAATGCGTTTCAGGCGCCCGGCGTGCCTGGTCTCAAAAGTTGTCCGGCGATGCAGAATCCCCGGGACATTAGCGTGGACGGGAGCGCGATTGTCAGCGTGCTCGCTTCTGAACTCAGAGTATGCAATAGCGATCGCGCCCTTGGACTCTTCATTGGACCAAAGGAACTTCCCAATACCCGGCATCTCGCACTGCAGTACGCGGTGAAGATTCTCTGCGGTGCCGCCGGTTCCAGGGAACGGGAGGAATCGAAGTACAGAAAGGATGACAAGAAGCCGCAAGACTCGAAGTCCACGTCGAAAGACAAAGCCCGGGACGACTCGGAGTACAAGGAGGAAGCACGGGAACGGCGAGTAGCGCCAGGAACCTACTTCACAACCATCAATATTCACAACCCGACCGAAAAACCAGTCCTTGGGAGAATCAAAGTGGCTGTCGCGTCTCCGAACGGCAAGCCCGGGCCGATCTCGCGCTTCGTCGAGTTCAGACTGGGGCCAGATGAGGCGATCTCAATTGATTGTGCCCAGTTCTACAAGCAATTTGCAATCAAACCTGAGTTCACAGACGGATTTGCTGTGATTGAGGGCGAGGCGGAGTTGGATGTCATCGCCGTCTATACGGCAGCTGGCGCCACAGGAAAGGTGGAAACGCTCAAGACCGAGCGGGTCCCGGCTCGATTGCTGCAATGACAGTTCCAAATGCTTTCTGACGAGAACCGCAAACAAGCGGGCGGGGGAGACGATGAAACGGGAGGTCTCCGGCTGGAGGGCCATTTTTTCTGTCGCGTTCTTAGTCACGCTGATTCTCTTCCTCCTCCTTTCAGCAGGAAGGGCTCAGACGGCGGACCAGGATAATGTGGTGCTCCGTTGGAACCAGGCGGCACTGGATTCAATTGGTGCAACCAGAACTACTCCGGCAATTGCGGCCCGGGCTTTTGCCATCCTGCACAGCTGCATCTTCGATGCTTGGGCCGCCTATGACAAGACGGCGAAGGGCACGCGACTGAGTAGCAGCCTCCGTCGACCGCTCTCGGAACATACCATCGCAAACAAGGAGAAGGCGATTAGCTTTGCTGCTTACCGCGCCCTGATTGATCTGTTTCCCAGTCAGAAGGTCATCCTACTTGATCCTCTGATGAGCAACTTGGGATACGACCCGACCGAGACGTCGACCGATCTGAATGTCCCAAGTGGGATTGGTAACGCAGCATGTCAGGCCGTACTGGGTTTTCGCCACGTGGACGGTTCCAACCAACTTGGAGACCTTCACCCCGGACCCTATTCCGACTACACCGGCTACACGCCCGCCAATCGCGCCGGCCTGCTGAGTGATCCCAATCGCTGGCAGCCATTGGTCGTGAGCGGAGCCCCACAGATATGGCAGTCGCCTCATTGGGGCCTCGTCATCCCATTCGCACTGAGCTCCGGATCGCAATTCAGATCTGAAATGCTCTCCCAAGGACCCTCTGTCTATCCCAGCGCTCCTTACTGGAACCAGGCGAATGAGGTGATCGAGATGAGCGCCCGGCTCGGTGATACGGAGAAGGTGATCGCGGAGTACTGGGCGGATGGGTCTACAACTGTAACTCCGCCAGGCCACTGGAATGTGATTGCGCAGTCTTTATCCCGCCGCGACAAGCACAGCCTCGACCAGGACGTGGAACTCTTTTTTGTTTTAGGGAATGCTTTAATGGATGTAAGCATCGCAACCTGGGACATCAAGCGCTATTCTGACTCAGTTCGCCCGGTCACAGTAATTCGCTGGGAAATGGGCAGCAGGAACATGGAAGCTTGGGCGGGACCAGGGCTGGGTACTCGGACCATGGAGTGCAAGGATTTCAGAAGCTATTTGCCAACACCACCATTTTCCAGCTATGTCTCCGGGCACAGCGCATTCAGCGCATCGGCGGCAGAGGTGCTTAAACGCTTCGCCAAAAGTGATTATTATGGCGCGTCGTTCGTCGTAGCCCCCGGGGCATCCCTCATCGAACCTGGTCTTACACCGACTATTCCGGTGAAGCTCTCGTGGGACACATTCACTGCGGCCGCGGACCAAGCCGGCATTTCGCGGCGCTATGGCGGCATCCATTTCGAGAGCGATGATCTCGTGGGTCGACAACTCGGACGACTTGTCGCCAACGAAGTGTGGAGTAAAGCCAAGACCTACATAGACGGAACGGCGCCATAAAGAGGTGTCCGGTTAACGTGACTGATCCAAGAAAGCGTCGCACGGTCCCTTTACGCCCCGGCATTCGGCGCCCGTTTGCCTCCAGAGCCAGATTGATGGCGTTTCGATCTGAACTCCACACAAATGGGCAACGTCGCGACTGGTGCGGCCCTCCGAGCAACGCTGTTCCGAAAGCGGAATAGCCCGACGTTTTGGGTTTAGGGAGGTGCAACTTCTGATAGGCTTCCCTCCTTCCCCGATGAAATTGAAAAGCAAGCGGAGGATGCTCAAGTACAACAAGCTGAGAGCACCAGTGAAGCAAAGGTTGCTCGCGGGCCTTGGTAAATGAATTGGGAGAAGCAAGAAATCGTCCTCGCTCCTCCGAGGTGCCTGGAAGTGAAATCAACTAGGAAACTGCCCTCAATCGAGGACTAGGATGAGTACTTTGCTGGCTTCTTAGGGGTGAGCCGCGCATGATTTCTCAGGCAAACATCTCGCCGAATACTCCCATGGGAGCAAACTTGGTCAGCGGAGGGGGCGCTACGTTTCGCGCCTGGGCACCACTTGCTACGGCGGTTTATATCAATGGCACCTTCGGCGGTTCGTCCATGACGGGACGGACCGTTAACCTTTTGCTTGCGAAGAATGCTAGTGGATCCTGGACGGGGTTTGTTGGCACCGCGCAGGAAGGCGATCCTTACCAGTTCTGGGTTGTGGGGCCGGGAGGGAGCGGGTACAAGCGCGATCCTTATGCGCGAGAGCTCGCGCCAGCCGCGGCATTCCCCAACTGCAACAGCCTGATCCGTTCCGCCACGGCATATCCCTGGCATGATTCGGCGTTCGTCACGCCCGACTTCAGCAACATGATCATCTACCAGCTGCACGTTGGAACGTACGACCCCAGTACGCCCGGCGTCGCGTCAACGTTTTTCGACGTGATCGGGAAGATTCCTTATCTTGTCGCGCTCGGGACCAATGTCCTACAGCCGCTGCCAATCGACGAAATGGAAACCGGGTCGTCGATGGGTTATAACGGCGCCGATTTGTTCTCCCCCGATTTTCCTTATGTGGTCACCGACTCTGCGGCTCTTAATGGGTACCTGGCCACCATCAACTGCTTGCTCACAGCCAAAGGTTTTTCGCCGCTTGGCCTGCAGGATATTAGTCCCGGTCCGGCTCAGTTGAAGGTGATGGTCGATCTGTGCCACGTCTACGGGATTGCGGTCGCGTTCGACGTGGTCTATAACCACGCCGGCGGATTCACGGTGAAGGGAGCGCTGGACGATAACTGCATCTACTACTGGGACCGCGCCAGAAACGTCGGCAACAACAACGATAGCCTGTATTTCACCGATCAGGACCGGGGAACCGGTGGGCTCTCTTTTGCTCTTTGGAAAAATGATGTCTGCCAATTCCTCATCAACAATGCCCTGTACTACATTGATGAATTTCACGTCGATGGATTTCGCTATGACGAAATCAGCGACCTGATTTCGATGAATTGCGATTCGGGCTGGACTTTTTGCTGCAACTTGACCAGCACTCTGCGCTACGTGAAGCCGCGGCTGTTGCAAAACGCTGAGTTTTGGCCGGACGAAGTCGGCAACTATCCAAAATCCTGGCCGTCGATCGTGGCCCCGAACGCCAATG
>Ga0316363_10003578_pt1 | contig 11050 bp, 14 predicted proteins | sample Sb_taG_3_FD_200459 | JGI IMG/M metagenome (GOLD analysis project Ga0316363, IMG submission 200459) | Peat soil microbial communities from Weissenstadt, Germany - Sb_50d_a_PC metaG (v2) (version 2) | ecosystem: Environmental > Terrestrial > Soil > Wetlands > Peat | place: Germany: Weissenstadt...
GTTGATGCTGGAGAAGCCGCCGCCGATGGGCGTGGTTACGGGGCCCTTCAGCCCGACGCGGGTGCGCTCGATGGATTCGCTGAGTTCCTTGGGAATATATTCGTGGTACTTCTCAAAGGCTTCGGCGCCGGCGGAGAAGCTTTCCCATTCGAATTTGATGCCGGTGGCTTCGAGCATACGAACCGTGGCCTGGATGACTTCGGGGCCGATTCCGTCGCCGGGGATGAGGGTTACTTTGTAAGAGATCATTGGGTCATTAAACCAATTGAGTCATTGAATCATTGAGACATTGAATCATTTAACACCACGCTTGGACGTGCGCAAAGACGCCCCGAAGATCGCTACTAGCTCGTTGGCTTCTCGTTCAGTAGATCTTGTGTTCTCTCCGGACGAACTACTCCTGTCTCGCCCAGGAGCTCTAGCCAGAAGACGGTTTCGTCTGCCTCTTCGACCACGATACCCATTCTTGCAATGAACTCGGCTTGGGAACGAGCACGACAGACCGCGCGATAGTTCGCGGCGACCGAGGTGCCGGAGCGCAGGAGTTGCTTTCCCAGAGTTTGTGCGTCCGGAGAGTGAGGCAGAGAACGAAAGAGGTTTACGATGCGGATCGCAAAGCTCTTCGTGCGCCTCTTCAGGTCCGCCGCTTTGTCAAGGGAGTTCATGGGGTCATTGAATCATTTAGTCATTGAATCATTGAGTCATTGAATGCCTGAATGACTCAATGCCTCAATGATTCAATGTCTCAATCAGTTTTTCCCGGTCTTGCCCTTTGGTTCGGGCGTGTCTTTGGCTTTTAGCAGGTCTTTTAGTTCGGCCATGAATTCCTGGACGTCTTTAAAGTCAAGATAGACGGAGGCGAACCTCACATAGGCGACTTTATCGTACCGGCGGAGGCGGTTCATGATGAGCTCGCCGATTTCGCTGGTTTTGCGCTCGCGCTCGGCCGACTCGATGACGAACGTCTCGGCTTCATTGACGATTTGCTCGAGCTTGCTGATGGGCACCGGGCGCTTCTCGCAGGCGCGCATGAGGCCGTTGAGCACTTTTTGGCGGTCAAAACGCTCGCGGCGCCCGTCTTTTTTCACCACCATGTAAGGGATTTCGTCGATGCGCTCATAGGTGGTAAAGCGCTTTTCGCACTTGAGGCATTCGCGGCGGCGGCGGATGGAGTCCGCTTCCTTGCTTTCGCGCGAATCCACGACTTTGTCATTTTCAAACCCGCAAAAGGGGCATTTCATGCGCTTGGCTGCAATTAGGAATTAGGAATGATTGTAGCAGGGCTCGAATCGGGTGATCGGGTGATCGAAACCCAGGTTTCCAGCGGGTTCTAGATGACCCGATTGACGCTCCTGCTCACGACGTGGTTCCGGCTGCTGCGGCTTCCTCGGCCTGCTCGGTCTCTTCAGAAAGCTTGCGCAACGACAACCGTTCGTGATGGGAAAGCAGTAGTCCGACGGGAACGACGGCGACAAACGTTACCAGCCACAGCATGATGCCGCAACTGACCGTAAGTTCCTTGGGGACAATATCAAAGACATGGTCGAGCGCGCTGATGGTCGCCAGTTGGGAGCCACCGCCAACGCCAGGCAACTGCACCATGGAGCCGATCATGCTGGCTCCCATAAGAAGGAGGACCTTGGTGGCGCTCATGGAATGCATCGGTGCGCCGTAGGCGCGCGTCACTTCTTTGTAAGCCAACGCGATAACCCACCACATCAGGAGCGACACGGCCGACAATTGGAGGAATGCGAATGGACCATGAATGGTATTGAGCCCGACGGTGAACTCACGAATTTTTTGAGCGATGCGATGGCCCAGATTCTCGGCAAGATGGGAAAAACGGTCTTCTACCCACTGGGCGATTCGGTTTCCCCGGTAGGACGTCAGCACAGCTACGGTAAGGAGCCCGAGTACGATCGCGATCAGAGCATACCCTGTGAGATGAATCCATTGCCTGACTTCCGGCGGGGCGGCGCGCGTAAACGCGCGCAGTTTGGAGGGCAGAAAGATGGCCGCTACCAACAGGGCGGTGAAACCGCCGATGTCAAAAATTCGTTCCACGGTCCAGACCGCCACTTGCGAGGCGAAAGGCAGGTTCTCACGGCGGGCGATCAGGTATGGGCGAATCAGTTCGCCTGCACGACCGAGCAGAGCGAGTCCGGTGAATCCGATCATGGTAGGTGGGATTAATCCGAGGATGGACGCTTCCTTTCGCACGGGTCGAAGAAAGATTTTCCATCGAACCGCCCGCAAGAAATAGGCGATATAGATGTACCCCACCCCATGGAGGATGTGGTGCCAATTCAGTCCGAATTGAAAGAGCCGAGCCCAGTCGAAGTGCTGCCAGGTGCGGAACTGGAGGTAAACCAGCACGGCCAGCACGACGAAGACTACCGCGTACGCTACGTATTTCTTGTTGTTCATGCGCTGCGAAGCCGCAGAGAGGCACAGCTGTGGTGAGCACAGCCCCACTTGAAGTTAAATGAGGAACAAAAAAGGGTCAACGCGTGGACTCAGCAGCGATGACGCTCGCGGCAGGTTTCGAAACGCGGTGGGTGTGGCTCGGCGCTTTGGCGGAGGCTTGTTTTTGTTTCGCTTCTTTTTCCTGGGCGATCTTCTTCGTGTTGTATTCGTGCACGATCCGGGCCACGTAGGCGCGGGTTTCGCGAAATGGGGGCACTCCGCGATACTGCTCGACGCGCTCGGGACCCGCGTTGTAAGCGGCCAGCGCCTTGACGAGATCGAAATTGTAGCGCTCCAGAAGTTCGCGCAGATAGCGGCTTCCGCCCGCGACATTGGCTTGCGGATCGAAGGAATCGTTTACGCCCAGTTGGTTTGCCGTGCCGGGCATCAACTGCATGAGTCCGCGGGCGCCTTTGGGGGAAACGGCGTGCGAGTTGAATCCGCTTTCGGCGTGAATGACGCTGTTCACGAGGTCGGGATCGAGATGATAGGCGGCGCTGGCGGAGTTCACGACTTGATTCAGAGCGGGCCCAGATTCCACAGTCTCAGATTTCGCAGACCTAGACGGGGCGGGAATGGAGGCGTGCGAATCCGCGGGCGCCGGCACTGGCAAGGACAGATCTTTTTCGTAGCCGGTGATCTCGGCCGTGGGCACGTCGGTGAAGCTGAAATCGTCGGCTGCGAGATAGAGGCGAGTCGTGGTTCCCATCTCCAGGCGATGCTCGTGGCGGATGCTAAAGCCGTTGCGGAGGATTGCCAACTCGGCGGCAGTAGCGGGACGGGCGAGTAGAGCTACGGCTACGGCACAGAAAAACACGGCGGCTTTCGCCGCAATTCTTGCAGCCCGATCCGTAGCTGATGGTCTTCTTCGAATCATCACAAGCTGCTCACGATAGCTGTTCCAGGAATCTGGTCAACGATGACCGGTTCGAGCTCTTTTCCATATAGCACATGCTCGATGGCCGCTGCAACGCCACTTTCGGCGTTCGAGCGGGTAAGCGTCCAGCCGCGGCCGCGCAACTCTTCCGATGCATTTCCCATAATAAACGAGTGGCCGGCGAAGGCAAGCATTTCAATATCGTTATAGTTGTCACCAACGGCCATGACCTGTTCGCGGGTAATGCGGCGGTAATTGACCCAGCGCTCGAGCGCGTGTCCCTTGGAACAGCCGGCATTGAGCACATCGACAATCGAAAGATCGCGGCCCGGGTACTCGGTGCGCAAAACTGTGATAGGCAGGCCGCAGCTTGCGAGAACTTGCAATACCCGCTGCATGTGCGCGACCGGACCGCAGAACATGGCCTGCACGGGATCGGTGGTGAGCGCATTCTCGATCGGAACTACGAACTGGATGTACTGCATGTTCTTCTCCAGCCAGCGCTGGATGCTGCTTTCCAACTTGTCCAGACGCTCGATCACGATCGTGCCCGGACCATTGCTGTCAAAGGTTAGAACGGTCTGACCACGAAATTCTTGCATCACGCGGACGAGTTCGCGGCAGGTCGGCTCGGGCAGCAGGTCGCGGTGGAAAGTTTCTCCGCCAAGAGAGCGGGTGATGGCGCCGTTGGAACTGATCAACCAAAGGTCAAATCCCAGTTGCTGAGCGATGGGCAGGGCAAAGGCGTGGCGGCGTCCGGTGACCAGGATGATCTCGATGCCTTCGGCATGCGCTCGCCGGAGGGTTGCGAGATCGGTTTCGGAAATCTGAAATTCCGGGTTGAGCAGGGTGCCGTCAATATCAATGGCGATGAGGCGGAGGGAATCGGCGGGCACAATCAATTTTAGCATTGGGGGGTGCGTTGGCCCGGGTCGTGATGCACATATCACTCTCTTTTTGAACCTTTCCTTGCCCTATGCGACAATCAGTCCCCACGGAGAACTATCGATGAAATTGAGATTCCTTGTTCTGTTCCTGATCTTGCTTCCGATCTCTCTGCCCGCCCAGCCGGCGACGGAAACGGGCAAGCCTTTTGTGGTCGAGTACTATTACAAGGCCAAGTGGGGATATGCAGACGAGTTTCTGCGGCTGTTCAAGAAGAACCACTACCCGCTGTTGCAGAAGCAGGTGGAGATGGGCCGCATGCTCAAGGTCTGGATGGACCAGCCGCGCTACCACACGACCGAAGACGGGCGCTGGGACTATCGCGTGACCATCGTGTTCAAGAACTCGACGGTGGCGAATGAGCCGTTCGACGAAGACACGCTCAAGAAGCAGCTCTGGCCCGACCAGGCCACGTATGCGAAGGAAGAGCAGCGGCGGTTTGAAATCCTTGACGGACATTGGGACCTTCCCATCAAGAACGTGGTGCTGGACGGAAAATAAAAGGAGGGTTTCCTGAAGTCCGCGTTGGTGATCATCGACGCTCAGGTTGGTTTGGTGAGGCTTATGCCGCCCGAACTGCAGGATCGTGTTTTGTCGAATGTCACGGTTCTGCTGGGCAAGGCGCGCTCCTCTGGAATGCCCGTCTTGTTCATCCAGCACGACGGTCCCAAGGGACATCCCCTCGAAGCAGAGACGGCGGCGTGGGCGATACATCCTTCGATTCCTCCGCTGAGTGAGGAGCCCGTTATCAGAAAGAAGGCGTCAGACTCTTTCTTCGAGACAAGACTCGCAGAAGAACTTCAGACCGGCGAAATTAGCCATCTCATCATTGCGGGTGGCATGACGGAATACTGTGTTGATACCACTTGCCGCCGTGCTGTTACGCTGGGCTACGATGTGACGTTGGTAGCCGACGCGCATCTCACACGCGATACTCCGGTTCTAACGGCCTCGCAGATCATTGCGCACCACAACCTCCTCCTCGAGGGCTTTGCTGCGGGAATTCATTCCATCAAGGTCACGCCGACGGGCGAGATTTCTCTCTGAAACTCACCGGCGCCTCCGCGAACGCCGCCCAATGCGTTGTAGACGCCATTAAAGTGGTTTTCCTGAGGATTCAGGCGCGCGCGTTTGCAAAAAGCGCAGCGGATACGAGAACATAATTAGTTTGAATACATCCCACAGTTCCTACAAGGAAGCAGCCAAAATATGGCGAAGGTGAAAAAGTCCCCCACGACAGAAGTGAAGCAGGTGGCGAGCGTCGAGGTTAAGTCCGTCGAGTTGAGCTCCCCAAACAAAACACACGGCGCCGTCGGCCACGCGATCGAGCCTGCCAAGGGCAAGCTGGGCGTGATGATCCCGGGCATGGGCGCGGTCGCTACGACGTTTGTTGCGGGCGTCGAAGCGGTGCGCAAGGGAATCGCGCACCCCATCGGCTCGCTCACGCAGATGGGGACGATTCGTCTGGGGAAGCGCACCGATGGCCGTTCGCCGAAGATCAAGGAATTCGTTCCTCTCGCCGGTCTCAATGATCTGGTCTTCACGGGCTGGGACATTTTCGAAGACAACATGTACGCGGCCGCCCGCAACGCCGGCGTTCTGGAGCGTGACCTGCTCGACAAAGTGAAAGGGCGGCTCAGCGCCATCCATCCGCTGAAGGCTGTCTTCGATCACAACTACGTCAAGAAGCTCGACGGGCCGAACGTGAAGAAGGGGAAGAACAAGCTGGACTTGGCCGAGCAGCTTCGCCAGGACATCCGCGACTTCAGGAAGTCGAGTGGCGCCAGCCGGCTGATCACCATCTGGTGCGCTTCGACCGAGACCTTCATTGAGCCGAGTGACGCTCACCAGAGCGTGAAGGCGCTCGAAAAAGGGATGAAAGAGAACGACGAGAACATCGCTCCCTCGATGGTGTACGCCTACGCCTCGCTCATGGAGAGCGTGCCCTTCGCCAACGGCGCGCCGAACCTGACGGTTGACATACCTGCGATGCACGAACTCTCGCGTGAGCGCGAAATTCCGATTTGCGGCAAGGATTTCAAGACTGGCCAGACTTTGCTGAAGACCGTGCTGGCTCCGGCCTTCAAGGCGCGGCTGCTCGGGCTGAGCGGATGGTATTCGACCAACATCCTCGGCAACCGCGACGGCGAAGTGCTCGACGATCCCGGGTCGTTCAAGACCAAGGAGGAATCGAAGCTGGGAGCGCTGGAGCACATTCTGCAGCCGGCTTTGTATCCCGAGCTTTACGGCAACATTTTCCACAAAGTGCGCATCAACTATTACCCGCCGCGCGGCGACAACAAAGAAGGATGGGACAACATCGATATCTTCGGATGGCTCGGGTATCCCATGCAAATCAAAGTGGACTTCCTGTGCCGCGACTCGATTCTTGCCGCGCCGATCGTGCTCGATCTGGTGCTCTTCCTCGACCTCGCGCAGCGGACGCCGGAACTTCGCCGCCTGGGGATTCAGGAATGGCTGAGCTTCTACTTCAAGTCGCCGATGACAGCGCCGGGTCTGTATCCAGAGCACGATCTGTTCATCCAGTTGATGAAGCTGAAGAACACTCTGCGGTACCTGAAGGGCGAAGAGTTGATTACGCATCTGGGGCTGGAATACTACGACTAGGTGGCGTGGCTGGTGAAAGGACGGGCGGGCGCCCGTCTCTCGACGAGCTACTGATCCATCTCGTACGCCTTCTTCAACCACCGCTTCAGCTCTTCGTCGATATCGGCCTTTGACTCGACTTCAATGCGGCGGGTGATGCGGTCCTTCTTTTCGTAACCGCCGGTATCGATCAGGCGCTTGGGCGTCTTCATGTTGCCCAGCGCGAATCCGAGATCGATACGCGCGTTCGTCGACGGTTTGATCTGCGCGAACACATGATTGCGATAGAACGGCACCATCGTCTTGCACGGGCAAGCCTTCACATCTTTGCCGAGGGAAAACCCGAGCTTCAACAACTGCTCATACAGCGGACGCAGCGCGGCCCGCGGGCCGGAGTACTGCGCCTCCACCCACTCGGCGGCGGTCTTCAGGTAAGCGTCGGGCGAGTCGTCCTCCGTGCCTTTGCCGTCGGCGCGCTCCGCGATCCACGCCGCGGAATTTGTGCCCAGCTTGTGTTCTTTCTTCAGCCACTCGCGGCGTTCTTTCTCCGTCGGCGGACCGGACTTCTTCGTGAGAGCGATCCATTCTTCGAGCGACCGCCCGGTTTTCTCGGGCAGTTCCTTGATCCACTTCTGAACCTGGGCAGCGCCGGGATGAACGGAATAAGGGCCGGGTGTTTTGGCTGCGGGAGACATTGGGACCTCCTCGGTACTCGATAATCCGCACGACATGATACCCGATGCCAGCTCGCGATAGAATCTTTCGATGGCTGGTAAGAAGCACGAAGCTGGACACGACACACGCTACGTACAGCTGCAGAAGAACTACTGCTTCGTCTGTGGCAAGGACAACCCTGACAGCATGCGGCTGCGCTTCACCTATGACGAGGAGCGCGACTGTTTCGTGTGTCGCTTCCGGCTGGGCAAGCGCTACACCGGACCACCGGGACACTGCCACGGCGGCATCATCGCGACCATCCTCGACGAAGCGATGGGCAAGGTGAACAAACTGCGCCACGTGGTGGCGGTAACCTCCGAGATGACCGTGAACTACCTGAAGCCGGTGCCGCTGAAACAGCCACTGCGCGTGGAATCGCGCGAGGTCAAGGTGACGGGCCGGCAGCACATCAATATGGCCGAGATCCTGAATGAAAAAGGGGAAGTGCTGGCGCGCAGTCAAGGCTTGTTCATCGCGATCGATCCGCACCGCATGTTTGCGCGGTTTGTGGAGCGCTAGCGGGTAGAGCGACGGGCGCCCTCGCCCGTCCCCACGCAGCAAGACAACGATCTGCATACTGCGAATCGTGAACCGCTGTAAAATGAAGTGCAGAGAGAGAGAGAGTAGACCCATGTCACAAAACAACGGACACAGCACCAACCTTCGCCTGAAGACCGGGCTAGCCGAAATGCTCAAGGGCGGCGTGATCATGGACGTAACCGACGCGAAACAGGCGGAGATTGCGCAGAGAGCCGGGGCGGTGGCGGTGATGGCTCTGGAGCGCGTCCCGGCGCAGATCCGTGCCGAAGGCGGTGTGGCGCGCATGGCCTCGCCAAGAAAGATTCGCGAAATCATGGCGGTGGTGGATATTCCCGTCATGGCGAAGTGCCGCATCGGTCATTTCGCGGAGGCGCAGATCTTGCAGGAACTGGGCGTCGACTACATTGACGAATCCGAAGTGCTAACCCCGGCCGACGAAGCGCATCACGTGGATAAGCACGCGTTCGCCGTCCCCTTCGTCTGCGGCGCGCGCAACCTGGGCGAAGCTCTACGGCGCATCGCCGAAGGCGCAGCCATGATTCGCACCAAGGGCGAAGCTGGCACCGGAGACGTGGTCCACGCCGTCCGGCACATTCGCCAGATCGTGCAGGAGATGAAGATTCTGACCGTGCTCGGCGAAGAAGAACTCTACGCCAAAGCCAAAGAGCATGGCGCGCCCTACGAGCTGGTGAAGATGGTGGCGCGAGACGGCAAGCTGCCGGTGCCGAATTTCTCCGCCGGAGGAATCGCGACCCCCGCCGACGCCTCGCTGGTGATGCAACTCGGAGCCGAAGCAGTATTCGTAGGCTCCGGCATCTTCATGAAGAACTCGACCGAATTCGCCGACCCCGCGGAAGCCGAGAAGCGCGCGAAAGCAATTGTGCAGGCGGCAACGCACTTCAAAGACCCTAAAGTGTTACTTGAAGTCAGCGAGGATTTGGCGGGCGCCATGAAAGGGCTGGCCGTGTCTACGCTCGATGAAGCCCACCTGCTGCAAACGCGCGGCTGGTAAAGCAGATCGACCTCAGGTGGAACTCGTGGACACTGAACTATCGCTGACCGAGAAACTGCGGTTAGAACTTCGCGCAATTTGCGAGATCGTCGAAGTGTATTTCGCCCAAGTCTACGCCACTCTCGAAAAATCCCACGGCTATACGCGATACAGCAGCGTCCTCACCGAGGAAGACAAAATAGCGGCGCAGAAGCTGCGACAGAGGCTGACCGCTTTTGGAACCCAATTGCTCGCAGCCGCAAAAAGTAGTGCGGTGTTGGAGCAGACCGACGAGGCGGCAATCCGTAGATTACTGCGAAAAATGTCGGCGGCCATTTCTCTTAAATCAGAAATGGTGGGAGGGCGGGCCCCATCTGCGTCAGGAGTATTATTTTGGTTGTCTCTGACATCAATTAACTGGGGGTCTGCGGGTGGCCCACTCTAAACCGCATCCCTACTCCCGAGGGTGCCCCGTCCAAGCTCCTCTTGGGCGGGGCGGGTGGCCCAGATAATGGGTGCCCCACTCATTCGCGCACTTTGCGAATGAGTGGGCTCTCGACTTCGGCAAAGCTCTCGACCAGACGACGCTTGATTTCCAGCGCCCACTCGTGTGACTTCCCCTCACCTGACAATTGACCTGTTCCAGGGTAGAGGTGTCCGCCCCCCGGCACGTCCAAGAAGCCATGATCCAAGAAAAGGCCCCCTCTCTGGGCCTCGGTTTTGTCAAGCTTGACTTTTTGATCGGGACGAAATGGGGGTCCAGGGGGCTGGCCCACCCTTTCTCTCGTCTCAACTCCCGAGGGTGCCCCGTCCTTGTCGCGTTTTCTGCGACAGGGCGGGGATTTTGACTTCCTATCCCTACCACGATTTCCATCTGTTCTCTCTTCCGCGCCGTCCACTGCGACTCAATCTCCGGGCGGTCAGATGTGGAGATCTTGACCGGAACGCCGGAGCGCGGTACGGTGGCCGAGTGATATTCTTGGCGGGGAGAATAGAAGCATGACCGGAATCCAGTTCGTAACCGATGAGAAAGGCCGCAGGACGGCGGTGCTAATCGATCTCAAGAAGCACAGCGCCATTTGGGAGGACTTCTGGGATGGTCTGGTTTCCGAATCGCGCCGCAAGGAAAAAGGCATTCCCTACGAGCAATACCGGGCCAAGCGTTTGAAGGGCCATCGTCAGCGTGGGTAAATACTCCCTCGATATAAAGCCCTCTGCCGGGACGGAACTGGACGCGCTGGACACTGCGCTGTTTGCCCGGATAGACCGCAAAATTCTCGCGCTGGCCGAAAATCCCCGCCCCCCTGGGTGCAAAAAGCTCAGGGGCTACAAAGACCAATGGCGCATCCGCGTGGGCGACTGGCGCGTTTTGTACATCGTTGACGATAACGCTAGGCGCGTGAGCGTTACCCGCGTCGCTCACCGCCGAGAGGTCTACGAGTAGTGACGCAGAAAGGCCGCGTGCCCCATGTTTCGCGATTTCGAAACGTGGGGGATTCCACGATCAACTCTCAGACACCCGACTCACCAGTGCTAAAATACGCCCATGACTCCCGACGTTTCCGAGCTTCTCAAAAAGGCGCTGGCGTTGCCGCCCGAGGCTCGCGCCGCCTTGGCAACTTCACTGTTCGAAAGCCTCGACGAAGAGCCAGCCGACCAAGGCGTCGAAGCGGCCTGGTCCGAAGAGGTCAAGCGCCGTATCGAGGACATCGACTCAGGCAAAGTTCAGATGATTCCATACGAAGAAGTACGCCGCCTGGCGGCCCTGCTGTCAGATGCCCGCAAGTAAGCCGTACCGTTTCCATCCACAGACCTCTCTCTGCGACCGCTCGCTGCATTTCAATTGACATAAGCAGTCACGTGATCGATGCTTGAATCAGCACAGACTTAACATTGGGAAAGCACGG
>Ga0316363_10003582_pt1 | contig 11046 bp, 9 predicted proteins | sample Sb_taG_3_FD_200459 | JGI IMG/M metagenome (GOLD analysis project Ga0316363, IMG submission 200459) | Peat soil microbial communities from Weissenstadt, Germany - Sb_50d_a_PC metaG (v2) (version 2) | ecosystem: Environmental > Terrestrial > Soil > Wetlands > Peat | place: Germany: Weissenstadt...
GCAGCCTCGCTAGGTAACCGGCACAGCCTCGCTCTTCTGAGACTCCACCGATGGCCGGCTGAGCGCGTCCATCACGGCCTGGACGCCGCCCGGGCGGTGCGGCACTCCGGCTGCGCGCAATCCCATCTCGACCCCAGCCAGCGTGCCCATCAGCATCAGGTCGTTAAAGTCGCCCAGGTGGCCGATGCGGAAGATCTTTCCCTTGAGCTTGCCCAGACCCGCACCCAGGGACAAATCATACTCTTCCAGGGTAACGCTGCGGAAGTGGTCAGCGTCGTGACTTTCCGGCATCACGACCGCAGTCAGCGAACTCGAGTATTCCCGGGGGTCGAGCGCCAGCACCTCCAGCCCCCAGGCCGCAACGGCCATCCGCGTGGCCGCGGCATGGCGCCGGTGCCGGGCAAAGACGTTCTCGAGGCCCTCTTCGTGCAGCATGGCGACGGCCTCGCGCAGGCCGTAGAGAAGATTGGTGGCAGGGGTATAGGGGAAGAAACCAGCGGGATTCGTCTTCAGCATCTCCTCCCAATCCCAGTACGAACGCTTCATGCGGTTGCTTTTCGAGGCGGCGAGTGCTTTTTCCGATACGGCATTGAAGCCCAGCCCCGGGGGCAACATCAGTCCCTTCTGCGAGCCGGCAACGGTTACGTCCACGCCCCACGCGTCGTGCTGGTACTCCATGCAGGCAAGCGAGGAAATCGTGTCCACCAGGAACAGCGCGGGATGGCGGGCACTATCGATCGCTTGGCGAACCTCAAGGATGCGGCTGGCGACGCCGGTCGAGGTCTCGTTGTGGACCACGGCGACGGCTTTAATGGTGTGATCGCGGTCGGCTGCGAGGCGCGCCTCCACCTTGGCTGGATCCACGCCGTGGCGCCAGTCTCCCGGCATGAACTCGACCTCCAGCCCCAGCTTCTTCGCCATCATCTGCCACAAGGCGGCGAACTGCCCTGTCTCGTACATCAGCACCTTGTCGCCGGGCGAGAGCGTGTTGACGAGCGCTGCTTCCCAGGCGCCGGTGCCGGAAGACGGAAAGATGACCACCGGTCCGGAAGTCTGAAAGATGGAACGGCAGCCTTCGAGGACGTCCTTGCCGAGTTGCGCGAAATCCGGCCCGCGATGGTCGATGGTGGGGCGGCTGATAGCGCGCAGAACCCGGTCGGGGACGTTGGTGGGACCGGGAATCTGGAGGAAATGACGGCCGGGCTGATGTTTCATGAGCTACCTCCCTGACGCTACTCTTCCTCTTCCTCCACCACGCCGCGGGCGGCCTTGGACGCAGTGATGATCTTCTCCTGCAACTGCGCCGGCACGATATCGTAGTGGTTCATTTCCATGTTGAAGCTGCCGCGGCCCTGGGTCATCGAGGTCAGGTCGACCCCGTAGGTCAGCATTTCGGCCATGGGCACTTCGGCCTTGATCACGGTCTTGCCGCTCTTGTTGTCCATGCCCTGGATGCGGCCGCGGCGCGAGTTGAGGTCGCCCATGATGGCGCCGGCAAATTCGTCCGGCACTTCGATCTCCACCTTCATCACCGGCTCCAGCAGCGTGGGCTTGGCCTGTTCCATCGCCTTGCGGAAGGCCAGCCGCCCGGCGAGTTGGAACGAGAGGTCGTTGGAGTCCACGTCGTGATACGACCCGTCGTAGAGCACAACCCTGAAGTCCACCACCGGATAGCCGGCGAGATAGCCGCGCGCCGCCGCGTCCTTGATCCCCTTTTCGACGGCGGGGATAAAGTTTCGCGGAATAGCGCCGCCGAAAATGTCGTTGACGAACTCGAACTCTCCCCCGCGCGGCAGCGGTTCCATCTTGATGCGGCAGACGCCGAACTGCCCGTGGCCGCCGGTCTGCTTTTTGTGGCGGCCTTCCACGTCGGCGCGCCCGCGGATCGTTTCCCGGTAGGGCACCTTGGGCGCCTTCAGGTTGACCTCGGTGTGATACCGCTTCTTCAGCTTCGAGACCACCACTTCAATATGCTGCTGCCCGGTGCCCGCCACCAGGAATTCCTTCGTCTGCGGGTCGCGGAAGAAGCGCAGCATGGGGTCTTCTTCCATCAGCTTGTGGATGCCGTTGGAGAGCTTGTCTTCGTCGGCGCGCGTTTTGGGCTCGACCGCGAAGCTGATGGCCGGCTCCGGCAGCTTCACCCCCGGATACTGGATGGACGCAGCCTTGTCGCCCAAGGTGTCGCCGGTGAGGGTGTCGCGCAGCTTGGCCACCGCGCCGATATCCCCGGCGCGCAGCTCCGGCACCGGCACCTGGTTCTTGCCCTGCATGATCGAAACGTGCGCCAGCTTCTCGCTGCTGTTGCGGGTAAAGTTCTGCACCGTGGCTTCGTTCTTTAGCACGCCGGAGAAAACTTTGAAAAACGAGATGCGGCCGGAAAAGGGGTCGGAGACCGTCTTGAAGACGTACAGGGAGAGCGGCTCCGAGTCCGCCACCTTGCGCCGCGGCGGCTCGCCGTTGCCGGAAGTGGGCGCGCCCTCGACCGGAGCGCGGTCGGTGGCCGCCGGCAGGTAGTCGGTGACGAAGTCCAGCAAGCGGTCGGCGCCGATGTTCCCCAGCCCGGAAGCGAACAGCACGGGATAAATGCGCCGGTCGCGCACCACCTCGCGCAATCCGCTCACCAGGTGCTCTTCCGCGATGGTGCCCTTGTCGAAGAACTCTTCCATCAGCGCGTCGTTGCCCTCAGCGATCAACTCCACCAGCTTTTCGTGCGCCTCCTTGGCCTGCTCGGCCAGGTTGCCGGGGATGTCGCCTTCCTTGCCTTTGCCGTTGCCGCCCAGGTCGTAGGTATAGGCCTTCATCTTGACCAGATCGACCACGCCGCTGAGGTTTTTCTCGCTTCCGATAGGCAACTCGACCGGAACCACGGTGCGGCCGAAAGCGGAGGTCAGCGATTCCATCACCCGCCCGAAGTCGGCGCGCTCGCGGTCCATGCGGCTCACCACAATGGCGCGCGGCAGTTGGAACTCCTCGCAGTAGGTCCACACTTTATCGGTGACCACCTCCACGCCGCTCACGCCGTCGACCACCACCAGCGCCGATTCGGTCGCTACCATGGCGGTCTTGGCTTCATGCGCGAACAGGGTGAATCCCGGCGTATCCAGGAAATTGACCTTGGTCTTGCCCCACTCCGCATAAGCGAGTGAGGTAGAGATGGACATCGAACGCGCGACTTCTTCCTCGTCGAAGTCGGTGACGGTGCTGCCGTCATCTACGCGTCCTAAACGTTGGGTCGAACCGGCGGTGTAGAGCATGCTGGCGACCAGCGAGGTCTTGCCGGCATGGCCGTGTCCGACCAGGGCTACATTACGCACGTTGGCGCCTTCGTAAACTTTCACGGGTCACTCCTTCACGGTCCCTGCGAGGTCGGGGTACTCAGGCCCGGCGGAGAGTCAGGCCAAACCCTACGATGCTAGCACACGCCAAAATCAGGGCTCAAGAGCGGGGATGCGGGCACTGCATTTGCGCATTTCGGTCTATAATCTCCCGATTCGCATGCGCCGCTCCACCGCAACTGCGTTGCTGCTGCTGATGCTGGCGGCGTTCCTCGCCCCGGCCGCACTGGCGACGGTCACCACCCTGACGCCCGCCTGCTGCCGCGCTGCAGGCCCGCACCACTGCTCGGCGATGGCCGCCAGCATGGTTCCCAGCGGGGTCAGGGTTCAGGCGCAATCCTGCCCGTACCGCAAGCCCCTGGCGTTCTCCGGTTCCGCGGCGACGCCACGGGCTACCCAGACTGTCGCCCTAGCCGGCGCGCATTCCTTCCTCGACGAGTTCTACTCTGGAGCCTTCATCTCCCACCGCGAATCGCCCCATTCGCAACGCGGCCCGCCGCCCACCTCTTCAGTTAAGTAGCTGTTTCCGGACCACATCTCTACTGCTCCGTGGGGGGTCGTATGACATCCAAAAGGATTTTTGTCCTGCTGGCTCTGCTTGCAGCCAGCAGCAGCGCCGGGGCCACCGTTTTCGGCTCCGTCCGAGGCATCATTCACGATCCGCAGCATCGTCCTGTGCAAGGCGCCATGGTGATGCTGCGGGCGAAGTCCTCCGATTGGGCCAAGACCACGAACAGTGATGCGAACGGCCAGTTCGAGTTCAACGCCGTGCCCATCGGCGAATACTCAGTCAGCGTGGCCAGCCCGGGGTTTGTGCAGACGGCGCAGGATATCGTCGTAGTCTCCGGCGCCGAGCCGGTCGCGCATTTTCAACTTCAAGTCGCGGGCAAGAATGAAAACATCACTGTCTCGGCCGCTCCCGAAGCTGCGCCGACCGACACCGTGACGCCCACCACCCTGCTCAGCCGCCTGGATGTCCAGCGGACGCCCGGCGCCGACCGCAGTAACAGCCTGGCCATGATCACCGACTATGTTCCCGGAGCTTACGTCACGCATGACCAGCTCCACATTCGCGGCGGACATCAGGTGAGCTGGCTGGTCGATGGCGTTCCCGTTCCCAACACCAACATCGCCTCCAACCTCGGGCCGCAATTCGATCCCAAGGATTTCGATTATCTGGAAGCCGACCGCGGCAGTTACAGCGCCGGGCTCGGCGACCGGACCTACGGCGTCTTCAACATCGCCCCGCGCACCGGATTCGAACGCAACAACCAGGCCGAACTGGTCACCAGCTTCGGCAACTTCTACCAGACCAACGACCAGTTCAGCTTCGGCAGCCACACCCAGCGCTTTGCCTACTACGCCAGCGTGAACGGCAACCGCAGCGATCTGGGACTGCAGCCGGCGGTGGCGCAGGTGGTGCACGATGCGGAGAACGGATACGGCGGCTTCGCCTCGCTCATCTTCAACCCCGACGCGTCGAACCAATTGCGCCTGGTGACCTCGCTCCGCAGAGACTACTACCAGGTCCCCTACGATCCGGATCCGAACGACTTTGAGAGTTCCCAATACAACAGCAGCGGCCTGCGCGATGGGCAGCATGAAGGCGATGTGATCCTGAATTTCTCCTGGGTACACACCTTCAACTCGAAGCTCCTGCTTACGCTCTCGCCGCTCTATCACTACAACAGCGCCAACTACGACTCCAATCCCAACGAACTCCCGTCCGCTACCACCGACCATCGCTCGTCCAATTACGCGGGCGGCCAAGTCACCTTCAGCGCCACCTTGCCGAAGAACAACCTGCAGGCCGGGGTCTACACTTTCTACCAGCACGACAACCAGTTGCTCGCAGTTAACCCCGGTCTCAGCCCACAGCAGCAGTCGCCTTCCGGCGCTTTAGGGGCCTTCTTCATCGACGACAAGTTCAAAGTCACCCCCTGGCTCACCTTGATGGCGGGAATGCGTCCCACGCATTTTTCCGGCGGCATCACGGAAAGCGCCATCAGCCCGCGGTTTGGAGCGTCCCTGGTCGTTCCTCGCCTGCGCTGGGTGTTCCGCGCCTTCTACGGACACTACTACCAGGCGCCGCCGCTGCTCACGGTTTCCGGGCCCCTCCTGCAACTTTTCAACAACAACAATCTTGCCTTTCTTCCACTCTCCGGAGAGCGTGACGAAGAGCACCAGTTCGGCGTGACCATTCCTTTCCGCGGCTGGACAATCGACGCCGACAACTTCAAGACCCTCGCCCACAACTTTTTCGATCACAGCAACATCGGCGAATCCAACTTGTTCATCCCCGTGACCCTTTACGAGGCCATCATCCGCGGCTGGGAACTGACGTTGCGCTCCCCCCGGATCGCCAACCGCGCCCAGATCCACCTCGCCTATTCCAATCAAATCGCGGAAGGCGAGGGACCCATTACCGGCGGCCCCACTGATTTTTCCCTGCCTCCGGGTTTCTCGCCGCTCGACCACGACCAGCGGAACACCCTGAACGTCGGCGGCTATGTGAGCCTGCCCTGGCGCAGCTTCTCCTCCACCAACGTGTACTACGGCTCGGGCTTCAGTAACGGCTTCAACGGTGTTCCTGGCTCGCCATATTCCGGCCCCTACCTGCCGGCGCACGCGACCTTTGATCTGTCTTTGGGGAAGGATTTCGGCGAGCGATTTTCGGCGTCGGTGAACGCCCTCAACGTCACCAACCGGCGCGTTGAACTCGACAACAGCCTGACCTTCGGCGGCTTCCACTGGAACAACCCGCGCGAGATCTATGTGGAGGTGCGCTACAAGTTCCACTACTGAAGTGCCCCTTCGACCGCCTGACGCGCGCCGGGGGTTTCGTTTAACATGGAGCCTGAGGGCGAGGCTGGCCAGGCATGCGGCTTCTACCTGATAAGGGTCATCCATGCACTTCCAACGATTCGTAGCTTTGATTTTGCTGTTGCTGATGGGCGTGGGGGCGGTTGCCGCTCCTCCTCGTGACACCCGCGCCCTGCGCCCGCCAAAAGGCGCTCGCGTCGCCATCGTGGTCTTCGAAGATCTGCAGTGCCCGGACTGCGCCCGCGCCAATCCCCTGCTGGAAGAAGCGGCGCGCACCTACAAAATCCCGCTGATCCGCTACGACTTCCCGCTGCCCATGCACAACTGGTCGTTCCAGGCGGCCATCCTGGCGCGCTACCTGGATACCAAATCGCAAAAACTCGGCGACGAGTTCCGCAGCGAAGTGTTCAAACACCAGCCCGAGATCACGCCCGACAACCTGCGTCCCTTCGCCGAGAAGTTCGCCCAGGAGCGCAAGACGGCGCTGCCCTTCGTGGTCGATCCCAAGGGAGAACTGGAACGCAAGATCAGGGCGGACTACCAGCTCGGGCAAGCTACCGGCATCCAGCACACGCCGACCATTTACGTCGTCTCGAACAGCACTACCGGCCAGCCGTTCGTCGAAGTCTTGGACCGGACCAAGCTCTACCAGTTGATTGACGACATGCTGGAGCAAGCGGGCCCGGCCACGCCAGCGACAACCACCCGCGCCAAGACGCAATAGCCGATGAGGGCTGCGAGTCTCCGCCTCACGCCGCGGTCTGGGCGTTGATCTTCCGCAGGGCCGTTAAAATTTCCTCGATGTCCGGCACCTGGTCCAGGCGGTATTGCTCGAGCCATGCGACCTTGCCCGCCTTATCGACGATGACGATGGTCCGCTCGCTGATGCCGGGCAGCGGCGGCCCCTCGCGCAGCAGGCCGTATTTCTGGATGATCTCCGCGTGGGGATAGAAATCGCTGCACAGGGGATAGTTCAGCAGGCCGATATCCTTCTTCTGCCAGGCGATGTGGCTGAACACGGAATCCACGCTGATGCCCACGACCTGGGCATCGAGGCCGGCGAACTGCTCGCGCTCCACCGCGTACGCCGGCATCTGCGCCGATCAGGTGGGCGTCCAGTTCAACACGTAGAAGGCCAGGACCACGTTCTTGCCGCGCAGCTCGCTGAGCTTGAACTTCTGCCGCTTGTCGCCCAGCACTGCCGGCAGCTCGAAATCCGGCGCCAGGTCCCCCACCTTGACCGCTGGCATGCATCCTCCAGGATGATCGCGTTAAGACTACAATTGGTCTGCGATTCTAGTCGGCTCTTCCACTACGGGCAAGTAAAGGGACGATGAAATTCCGCAGCGGGAGAAACGTCACCCGCCGAGCAGCATCGAAACAGACGGGCAGGAGGTCCATCATGTTCGGGTTTGCGCAATATAACTACGAATCATTCACACGCGACCTTCTTCACGAAGAGATGGCCTGCAAGAGCGCCGGCCCGGAGCCGGGCGAGCGAGCGCCCGAGTTCGAGGCCCGCACGCTCAAGGGGGATACCATCCGGCTGGGCAACTACCGCGGGTGGAAAAACGTGGTCCTGACTTTTGGCTCGCTGACTTGCCCCATGACCGCGGGCTCGATCGGCGGCATGAACGGCCTCTGCCACAAATTCACCCGCGCCGATGTGCAATTCCTCTTCGTATACGTGCGAGAGGCGCATCCCGGCGAGCGCACCCCGGCGCACCGCTCGATGGAGGATAAGACCCGCGCCGCCGAGACGCTGCGCGGCCAGGAAGAGATCAGGATGCCGATCATCGTGGACGAACTGCGCGGCCCTATCCACCGCAAGTACGGCAAGCTGCCCAACTCCACGTTCCTCATCGACAAATCGGGCCGCATCGCCTTCCGCGCTCTGTGGACACAACCGAACGTCATCGAAGACGCGCTGGAGGCGCTGCTCGAACGCCAGCGCGCTCGCGGCGTGGAGCACGCCATCGTCCACGGCGGCGAGGACCGGTCATTCCCACTTTCCTACGCTGTGGTGCATGCGTACCGGACGCTCGAGCGCGGCGGGGAGAAGTCGCTCGCGGATTTCCGCGAGGCCCTGGGCGCGCGCGGGCGTGTCGTGCTAGCTTCGAGCCGCATCGCGGAACCCATCGTGCTCCATCCGGGCAAGGCGTTCGCCGCGGCCGCCATCGCCGGCGGAGTGGTTACTGCGGGCTTGCTGGCCGGGCGCAAGCTGCGCAACATGCGCCTCTCCGCGCGGCACCCCTACGACGTGTACCGATCACGGCGCCGCGCAACACGCACGGGAACGGATTACAGCGAGCCGGTGGGGATTTAGTAAGTGGGAAGTTGAAAGTGAAAAGTAAGAGCCCGGCTCGCCATCGCGACTCGCGACTGCATCACGCTGGCAACTGATTCCTCGCTCCCGACTCCTGGCTCTGCGCCCACGCTTCGGCCGCCCGGATGCGCTTGGCAATCGGGGGGTGCGAGTGGAAGAGCACCTCCACTACCCGCGAGGGCTGGCGCTCCGCCAGGTTCTGGTCCGCCAGCTTGTTCATGCCGGAGATAAAGGGCGCGATCGACGGGATCGCGGTGTAGGAATAACGGTCGGCCTGGCGCTCGTTGAATCGCGAGTAGGCATTCAGCGCCGGCATGAGCAGGAACGAGAGCACGGCCGAGACCAGCATCAGCAGCGGGAGGTTGGCGAAGTCCGACAACTGCTCGAACAGGTGCCGCCGCTCGATGGCGTAGTGCAGTATCTGGTTGGCGGACCAGAAGCCGACCAGGGTTACGCCCGCCTCCACCAGGATGCCCTTGGGGATGTGCCGGTGCACGTGGTGGCCGAGTTCGTGCGCGAGGATGGCTTCGATCTCGTCGTCGGTGTAATTCGTGAGCAGCGTGTCGGCCAGAATGATCCGCCGCGTGGCGCCGAGCCCGGCGAGCGCCGCGTTGGCCTTGCGGCTCTTCTCCGAAAGCTTCCACTCGTAGACACCCTTTACGCGCGTGCCGGCGCGCTCGCTCAGGCGCGTCAGGCGTTCCTTCAGCCCGTCGTTCTCCAGCGGCTTGAATTTGTAGAACAGCGGGAAGAGCACGATGGGCGCGATCTGCGCGAAGAAGACGAAGAGGACGATGAAGATGGCCCACGCAATCAGCCACCAGAAGCGCGACTCGGAGCGGATCGTCCAGTAGACCAGCTCGACCAGGATGGAGGCGATCGCCAGGCCGACCAGCCCTCCCTTGACCTGGTCTTTGACCCAGGAGCTCAGCTTCTGGTTGGAGAGCTGGAAGCGGTGCTCCAGACGGAAGCTGTAGTAGTCGAGGGGGAACCCCAGGAGCTTGTTCAGCACCGTCAGCGTGAAGACGTAGAAGAAAACCGCGAGCACATAGATCTGTCCGGCGCCGAGGTAGGCCAGGTCGCGCAGGCGCGATGTCCACCCGGTGGCGAGCAGCACCAACAGCATCGCCAGGCCGAGCAGGAAGTCGGCGATGCCCAGCCGGCGGCGTATGCGGTTGTAACGGCGCGCATCGGGAGAATCGGGCGCTGGATTTTCCAGGTTGGCGGCGCTTGAAGAGATGAGATTATCCCCCCAGCCAAATGTAACAGAAAGCGCAATTGTCTGAACTTCAGGCGCCGCGAATCAAAGCGGATGAATTGAGTGGTTTTTTGAATCCGCGTTCATCCGCGCAAATCCGCGGCGAAGAAGTTACCTGCCGGCTAGCTGGCGAGAACGAATTCCTCCGAGGCCTTCAGGATCTCGTTCACCAGCGCCGGACTCGCGGCCTCGGAGTAGAGGCGCATCAGCGGTTCGGTGCCAGAGGCGCGCATCAGGATCCAGGCTTCGGCGCCGTTGCCGTTGGTGGGCGCGTCGAGGAAGAACTTGATACCGTCGAGGTCTTGCGTGCGCAGGACTTTGTATCGCCCGATGCGGTCGAGGCCGGCGGCGGCCCGGCGCAGCGCCGCCTGCTTCAGCTCCTCGGGGATATGCAGGTCGCGCCGGCCGTAATAGTGCGCGCCGAAATCGCGCTGCAGGCTGGCCACCAGCTCGCCCATGGTCTTCTTCTCGTCGGCCATCACGTTGGCGAGCAGCAGCGAATTCAGGATGCCGTCGCGCTCCGGCAGGTGCCGCGGGATGCCGATGCCGCCTGACTCCTCGCCGCCCACCAGCACCTCGCGACCGGAGAGCACCACGTCGCAGACGTACTTGAAGCCGATGCCGTGCTCGATCAACTCGCGCCCGTATTTGGCGGCGATGCGATCGAGCATGCGGGTGGTGTTGAAGGCGCGCGTGATGACGCCCGGCCACTTCTTGCGTTCCAGCAGCCAGCGCAGCAGTACGGCGTAGCACTTGTGCGCGTCCACGAAGCTGCCGTCCTCGGCGACGGCGCCGATGCGGTCGGCGTCGCCGTCGGTCACGAACCCGGCATGGCATTTTTCGCGCACCACCATCTTCTGGGTCTCAGCCACGTGCGGCTCGATGGGCTCAGGATTGATGCCCGGGAAGAGCGGGTCCACGTTGGCGCGAATCTGCACGTGCTGGATGCCGTGCTCGGCGAAGATGCCGGAAAGCACGTTGCGCCCGGCGCCGTACATGCAATCGATGCCAAACTTGAAGCCAGCGCGCGCGATGGCGTCCAGGTCGGCGAATTTGGTGATGGCCGCCACGTAGGGCTTCTTGAAGTCGGTGGGCTCGATGGCCGCCTGGCTGCCGCGGGGCATCGCGCCCAGTTCCTGTTCGATCCTGCCGATAATCGTGGGCGTAGCCGAGCCGCCGAAGTTCGCCTTGAACTTCACTCCATTCCATTGCCAGGGATTGTGGCTGGAGGTGATCATCACGCCGCCAGCAGCGCCGAAGTGCTTTACCGCATACGAGAGTGCCGGCGTCGGCGTGTAATCGTTCGC
>Ga0316363_10003587_pt1 | contig 11031 bp, 2 predicted proteins | sample Sb_taG_3_FD_200459 | JGI IMG/M metagenome (GOLD analysis project Ga0316363, IMG submission 200459) | Peat soil microbial communities from Weissenstadt, Germany - Sb_50d_a_PC metaG (v2) (version 2) | ecosystem: Environmental > Terrestrial > Soil > Wetlands > Peat | place: Germany: Weissenstadt...
TCGTCGAAATGGAAGCTGTTGTGAAAATGATTTGAGTAGGCTGCCAGAATCGCGACGAAGGCGAGTAGGACGAACAACGGAAAGCGATTGGGGCGTTGCGATTCTTGCGGGAGCGCTGCTTGGCCGCCGCGAGGGCTCGGAGCGTCTGGCCGAGGCTTTAGCTTTCGCGCGGTGGTGGTGGCGTTGTCCATTGATGCTGTTCAGGACTCGATGGAAAAATTGTGACTTAGTCAGCGGAGACATTCAACTTGTAAGATTGGTTTGAAACGCAAGAATACCGGCGGCCATTGAGGCCGTGTCCTCGTGCGTTTATATGAAGGAGTTGCAGATGCCGGCGTCAGTGGAACGCTGCGCCTACCGACATCCACGCGCCGACGCCGGGGAAGTTCGAGGCATCCTGCGTCCAGGTCCATGACTGGGGCGATGTGGATGAGCCGTTGTAGAAGAGGCCCCAGCCGCCATTCAAGTCACAGTGCGATGAGTTTGTCTCGGTGTTGTAGTGGGAGGAAAGGAACTGGGCGCCTGAGGGCGCGGTGAGTCCCGTGAAGGTGTTCCATCCGGCGCCTACCGTGATGAGGATAACCTCGTTGGGCTGCGAGGGTGTGGCCGTGATGGTCGTCAGATTCCCGCCGCTTCCGTCCGTGGATTGGTCGCCGATATTGCTGGCCAGGCCATTTCCTGCGCCGCCGAAATTGGTGTCCAGTGGATCGCTCGACGCATTGGCGATGTCGTAGAGGAACATGGTGTTGCCGTTGCCGCCGGAGGAGCGCGGGTGCATCGTCCACGTCGTAAAGTAAGTTCCCGGAGTGACGCCCTTCGCGTACCAGACGTTACCTGCCGAGTCGCCGCCGTCTCCGAAATGGCTGGTGACCGTCGGGCCGATCTGAATGTAGGTGTTCACACCATCAGTGGCTGAAGTTGGGTACGCGCAATCCGTGCTGCTGGGGTCCAAACAGCCGGAGCCGAAGAGAACCGCGAGAGTGTTGCCGGTGATGGGAGTTTCGAGCTGGACGGTCTTGTCTTGCTCGCCTTCGGTGTCATCGTGTTGGACATAAACCACGCGGATGCCCGAGGGCGGAGCTGATCCTGCGACTGCTGGTTTGAACGCTGCGGCTGCGGTGATGAAGCTAGCCGAAGTGCCCAGCGTGAATGTTGGCGCGAATGAGGCCGTGGCGTTGTAGACGCCGTATTGCACGCAGGAAGGATAGTTGTCGCCGATCATGGCGCTGCGCAGTGTCCAGGCGATGTTGCTTTGTGAGCCCGTCGTGCAGGCTGAAATTTGCTGAACGCTGTCCACCACCGCCTGCTGGAATACGAGATCGCCCGAAGTGGTGAGGGCGTTGAGTGCAGGAGTCGCGACCGTAGTGCCGCTGCTTGACTGGCACGTGGCTTGATCGAGGGCGCCGGCGTTGAAGAATTCGTAGGGTTGCATCTGCACGAACTGGATGCTCGAGAGATGAACGTCGATGTCGTTGACGCCGGCGCGCACGCCCTGCACGTAATAAATGGCTGAGACCACACCGTGGGTGGTGTCGGTGCACGAGACTCCAAGTTTGTAAGTATTGCCGCCGACATTGTCGGTGAACGATGGCGTCTGCGCGGGCGTGTTGTAGCGCAGCAGCAGGACGAGTAGATTGCCGGAGATTGTGGAATTCGGCAGCGGGCAGTGGTATTGCGTGACGCGATCGCTGGTCTGCTTGTCGTCGTTTGAGAGCGGGCAGCCGGCCCCGTTGCCTGCGTAGCCGGGTGTGCTGCTGGCCACTTGATTCGCAACAGTAATGGAAACACCGGCGGAAGTAGCCTGGTTTCCGGAGGTGTCTGTGGCGACGGCCGTCAGCGTGTGGTTCGCGTTCGTTAGCATCGTTGTATCGAGGGAGAAATTGTAGGGAGAAGTTGTATCCGCCGCGCCGGAATTCGCGCCATCGACTTGCAATTGCACGCTGGCCACCGCGATGTCGTCCGACGCCGTGGCCGTGATCGAGATTGTGCCGCCTACCGTTGAGCCCGAGATAGGAGATGTGATTGAGACTGTGGGCGGAGTAGTGTCGGCATTGACGGTCAATATCGCCGCGCCGCTGGCCATGCTGCCGGCCGGATTGGTGACATTGACTACGAAGCTCGCGCCATTGTCGGACGTCTTCGTTGCCGGAGTCGTATAGCTCGAAGATGTCGCGCCACTTATGTTCGCGCCGTTCTTCTGCCACTGGTAGCTCAAGGGCGAAGTCCCTGCGGCCGCGACGGAGAAGTTGGCCGTCTGGCCTGCTGTTACCGTTACATTTGCCGGCTGCGTGGTGATGCTCGGCGGCGACTGGACCGTCAGCGATGCAGTACCGCTCGGCGTGTTGCCGGCGGCGTTGCTGACTACGACGCGGAAGGTCGAAGCGTTGTCGGCCGCGGTGGTTGGTGGGGTTGTGTAGCTCGCCGAAGTGGCACCGCTGATCGTCGAGCCGTTCTCCTGCCATTGATAAGTCAATGGCGCTGTGCCGGAGGCAATCACGGAGAACGTCGCCACTTGGCCGACGTTTACGGTCTGATTTGCCGGTTGCGTGGTGATGCTTGGCGGCACCTGGACCGTCAGCGTCGCACTCGTGCTTGATGCATTTCCCGCGACGTTGCTGACCATCACGGTGAACGTCGCGCCATTGTCGGTGGCGACGGTCGCCTGGGTTGTGTAGCTCGCCGAAGTCGCGCCGCTAATAGACGTCCCATTCTTCTGCCACTGATAGGTCAACGGAGCTGTGCCAGAAGCGACCACGGAGAACGTCGCCACTTGGCCGACGATTACCGTCTGATTTGCCGGTTGCGTGGTGATGCTCGGCGGCGACTGGACCGTCAACGTCGCACTATTGCTCGGCGTGTTCCCCGCGGTGTTGCTGACCATCACGCTGAACGTCCCGCCATTGTCGGTCGCGACGGTCGCAGGGGTTGTGTAGCTCGCTGAGATTGCACCGCTGATCGCTGAGCGGTTCTTCTGCCACTGATAGCTCAGGGGAGCCGTGCCCGCCGCGACAACGGAGAACGTGGCCGGTTGACCTGCGATTACCGTCTGATTCGCTGGCTGCGTGGTGATACTTGGAGGCACTTGAACGGTCAGGATCGCGGTGTTGCTCGGCATATTCCCCGCGGGGTTGGTGACCATCACGCCGAAGGTGGCGCCATTGTCGTTGGTGGTCGTCGCTGGAGTTGTGTAGCTCGCCGAAGTCGCGCCGTTGACTGCTGCCCCATTCTTCTGCCATTGATAGCTTAACGGCGCAGTTCCGGAGGCAACCACGGAGAATGTCGCCACTTGCCCGACGTTGACCGTCTGATTTGCCGGTTGCGTGGTGATGCCTGGCGGCACCTGTACCGTGAGCGTGGCGGCGCTACTCGGGGTATTTCCCACCGGATTGCTCACGATTACGTTGTACGTGGAGCCGTTATCCAACATGGATGTTGGGGGAGTTGTGTAGCTCGCGGTTATAGCGCCGCTAATTGCCGAGCCGTTCTGTTGCCACTGGTAGCTCAGTGGTGCGGTCCCTGAGGCGACGACCGAGAACGTGGCAGACTGGCCCACCGTCACGATTGTGCTCGCGGGTGGCGTGGTGATATTTGGAGCCACGGGCGAGGCATTCACGGTCAGGGTCGCTGCGTTGCTGGTAGTGCTGTCCGTGGGATCACTCACCACGACTTGAAATGCCGTGCCACTGTCGGTCATGGCCGTTGGCGGAGTTGTGTAGCTCGAGGAATTCGCGCCGGTAATTGGCGAACCGTTCGCCTGCCACTGGTAGCTTAGCGGCGCAGTTCCAGAGGCGAGGACCGAGAACGTGGCGGTCTGTCCCGCCGTCACCGTTTGGTTCGCCGGCTGCGTCGTAATCGTCAGCGGTATGGGAGCCGGGTTCACCGTCAACGTAGTCGAACCAGTGACGCCATTCAAAGTTGCGCTGATGTTTGAATTCCCCGTGCCAACGCCGCTCGCGAGGCCAGTCGAATTGATCGTCGCGACCAGAGGCGAGCCTGAACTCCACGCGACCGACGAGGTCAAATCCTGAGTGCTGCTGTCGGTGTATGTCCCAAGTGCGTCAAATTGCACCGATTGCCCAACGGGAAGCACGCCGTTCGCGGGAGTGACTGCGATCGTGACCAGCGCCGGCGACGTTACCGCCAAAGTCGTGGGGCCGCAGACCGAGCCGGCACACGCGCTTAGCGTCGCTGAGCCGGTCGCCATGGCATCGGCGGCGCCGAGATTGGTGGCATCGTTGGTGATGGCTGCGATAGTGGCGTCGGAAGAGCTCCATGTCACCGACGACAGCGTTTGTGTGGTGCCGTCGGTGAAAGTGCCAGTGGCGGTGAAGCGCTGCGCCGCGCCGAGAGGAACTGCCGAGGCAGCAGGACTCACGGAAATCGATACGAGCCCTGCGGGAGTCAGGGTGCCCGGCTCGTACAGCTCCGCGCTGTTCGTGGCGATATTCGTGCTTTCGGAGCCTCCCGCGATCAAAACCATCCCGTTGTTCAGCAGCGTCGTGGTGTGATATTCGCGCGCGGTATTCAAGTTGCCGGTGGTGGAGAAGCTACTAGTCGTGGGCTCGTACAGCTCCGCGCTGTTCGTGGCGATATTCGTGCTTTCGGAGCCTCCCGCGATCAAAACCATCCCGTTGTTCAGCAGCGTCGCGGTGTGATATTCGCGAGCAGTGTTCAGGCTGCCGGTTGGCGAGAAGGTTCCAGCTACGGGATCGAACATCTCCGCGTCGGCTAAGACGCTGCCGTTAAATCCTCCTGCAAGCAATATCGTTCCGTTGTTCAGCAGCGTCGCGGTGTGATACTCGCGCGCGACATTCAGGTTGCTGATAGTCGTAAAGGCCCCGGCCGTGGGGTCATACAGCTCTGCGCTGGCCAAGACGCTGCCGTTGAAGCCTCCCGCAATCAGTACCGTTCCGTTGTTCAACGGCGTTGCAGTGTGATATTCGCGCGCGGCGTTCAGGCTGCCGGTCGGCGAGAATGTTCCAGCCACAGGATCGTAGAGCTCCGCAGTGGCCGAGACGCTATTCGTACTGTCAACGCCGCCCGCGATCAGGACCTTTCCGTTGCTCAGCAGCGTCGCGGTGTGATATCCGCGTGCGATGTTCAGGCTGCCGGTCGGCGAGAATGTTCCGGCCACGGGATCATAAAGCTCCGCGCTGGCGGTGGCGCTATTGGTGCCGTCAAAGCCCCCTACAATCAGAACTTTTCCATCATTCAACATCGTTGCAGTCTGATATTCGCGCGCAGTGTTTAGGTTGCCGGTAGCTGAGAAAGTCCCGGCCACGGGATCGTAGAGCTCCGCGGTGGCCGAGGCGCTGTTGCTTCCGTCAAAGCCTCCCGCGATGAGAACCTTTCCATTGGTCAGAAGCGTCGCGGTGTGATTTTCGCGCGCGGTGTTCAGGCTGCCAGTGAAAACGAAGCCGGGAGTGACCAGCAAGGCTGCCTGATTGCTGCCAATGGAGTTGTACGCCGCTTGAATCGTCGTCTGGCCTGTCGCTGCCGCGGATGCCATGCCTGTATTAGCCCCGATCGTTGCAACATTCATTACCGAGGAGGTCCAAGTGACTGACGGGGTCACGTCTTTCGTGCTGCTGTCGGCGTAAGTGCCGGTGGCGTGAAATTGCATGCCGCGCCCAACGGGAACCGTGCCGTTCGGGGGATTGACGGCGATGGAGACCAGCGGCGGCGGCGCGACGGTTAGGGTGGATAAGCCGCCGATCGAGTTCAAAGTCGCGGTGATCGTAGAGTTGCCCTGCGCGACGCCGGTGGCCATGCCCTGAGTGCCGGGCGCGTTGCTGATCGCCGCAATTCCCGGAGCGGATGAATTCCAGACCACGGAAGCGGTGAGATCCTGCGAGCCGCCGCTGAACTTGCCGGTGGCTATGAATTGCTGTGCGGCTCCAAATGCAATCGATGGATTGGCCGGTGTGACGGCGATCGAGATGAGCCCACTGGCGTTACCGGTACCGGTAAGAGTGACGAGGCTCGGGCTGCCGTAGGCGCTGTAGGAAATCGTGACGGTGCCGGACCGAGCGCCGACGACTCTCGGAGTGAAAGTCACTCCTATTTTGCATGTGAATCCCGCACCGAGACTCGAGCCGCAGGTGTTGCTGGCCAGAGCGAAATCTCCGCCTGCGACGACCGCTGAGACCGCCACAGATGTATTGAGATGATTTGTCAGCGTCACCGTTTGAGCGGAGCTGGTTGTGCCCACGGTGCGGCTGGAAAATAGCAGGCTCGCTGGGGAGGCTGTGACGGGCAAGGAGCCCGTCCCGGTAAGACTGACTGTTTGCGGAGTGTTCGTGGCGTTGTCGTTAAATGTCAGCGTGCCAGCGCGCGAGCCAGTCGTGATCGGAGTAAATGTAATGCTGATCGTGCAGGTGGCTCCGGCCCCGATGCTTGCGCCGCAGGTGTTGGTGGCGATCGAGAAGTCTCCGCTTGAAGAAATACCGGAAAACGCGAGTGGCGTGTTCTTGCGGTTCGTCAGCATGACCGACTTTGCCGTACTGACGTTTCCAACCGCCACCGTCCCGAAGTTCAAATTGGACGCCGAGAGCGTGACCTGAGCCACGCCGGTGCCTGAGAGAACGACGGACTGCGGACTGTTGGACGCGCTATGGGTTACCGTCAACGTGGCGGTTCGACTGCCCAACGCGGAAGGCGTAAACGTAACGGTGATACTGCAACTTTTTCCCGCACCGAGCGTGACTGGACTGAGAGGGCAGTTCCCGCCAAAGACAAAATCAGCGGGAGCGCTGCCGCCGGCGATGGCGATGCTCTTGATGGTCATCGCCACGGACTGCGTGTTCTTAAAAGTGGCGGTGGCAGGAGCGCTGGGGATGCCAACTGCTTGGTTGCCGAAGGAGAGAGTGGAGGGGGTCAGTCTGGTTTGCGCGAAGGCCGGGGAACTCAGGAAGACAACGAAAGCTGCGACGACAATTCTGAACCAGCCGGGGGAAGTTTCACCCAAGCTCGAATTGGAGCGTTTAGAATGACCGGGACCGATCGGTCTGCCCGTGAAGGCCTCCAGCTCAGGGCGGGGAAGTCCAGCCCGAAGGTCTTAACTTTGGCCGATTCGTCCGCACTTGCCAAAAAAATTTCTAAGGCAAGTTTCAGAAATGAAACACTTACTCGTAATTTAGGCGAAGCAATTTGTCAACAACAATTGCTGAGTTTCGCTGAAATATCGGAGTGTCCAGTTCGTGCAAGGAGGAAGTCTTCGCGTTGCTAGGAGCCCAGAGGCCTCAATCGGGCGGTGAAGTGCCGCAGGAACGGCGCGTGGTGGACCAACTCGTATCCCGGAATCCGCTCGCGCCGGCGCCAGACATCGAGTATGACCTCGACCACGTACTCGATGTGGCTTTGCGTGTATACGCGGCGGGGAATGGCCAGGCGGACCAAGTCCATGGTGGCGTGCTCGGCGAACATCAGCGTGCCGATTTCCACGGAACGAATGCCGCCTTCGAGATAGAGCTCGACAGCAAGTGCGACGCCGGGGAATTCCGAAACCGGAATATGCGGCAAGAAGGCGCGCGCATCGATATAAATCGCGTGACCTCCCGGCGGTTGCACGATGGGCACGCCCTGGCCGGCAATGTGATTTCCGAGAAACGCCGTGGAAGCGATGCGGTAGTGGAGATAGTCCTCTTCTAGAGCTTCATTCAGACCGACCGCGATCGCTTCAAGGTCACGGCCAGCCAAGCCGCCATAGGTAGGGAAGCCTTCGGTGAGAATCAAAAGATCCTTTTCTTGCTGGGCCAGGGAATCGTCATTGGTGCAGAGGAAGCCGCCGATATTGGCGAGGCCATCCTTTTTCGCGGACATGGTGCAGCCATCGGCGTAGGAAAACATTTCGCGGGCTATTTCGCGCGGGGACTTCGCGGAGTAGTCAGGCTCCCTTAGCTTGATGAAGTAGGCATTTTCCGCGTAGCGACAGGCGTCGAGGTAAAGCGGGATGCCATGCTTCTTGCAGATTTGCTTCACGTCGCGAATGTTGGCGAGCGAGACTGGTTGGCCGCCGCCGGAATTATTGGTCACCGTTAGCATGACCAGCGGAATCTTCTTGGCACCCTCGCGCTCGATTAATTCCGCGAGGCGGGCGGCGTCCATATTTCCCTTGAAAGGATGGAGGTGCGCGGGTTCCCTAGCTTCGGGAATGGGAAGGTCGACAGCCTGGGCGCCGACGAACTCGCAATTCGCGCGCGTGGTGTCGAAGTGCGTGTTGTTGGGAACGATGTCGCCCTTCTTGCACATCACGTTGAATAGGATGCGTTCGGCGGCGCGGCCCTGATGCGCGGGAATCACATGGCGAAAACCGAAAATGGCCTGAACGGAGTTGCGGAAGCGCGTGAAGCTGGGCGAGCCGGCATAGGATTCGTCGCCGCGCATCATGGCGGCCCATTGCTCGGTGGACATGGCCGAAGTACCGGAATCGGTCAGCAGATCAATGAGAATCGCTTCGGATTCAACAAGGAAGAGATTGTAGCCGGCCTCTTCGATGAGTTTTTGACGCTGCTCCCGCGTGGTGCTGCGGATGGGCTCGACGCTCTTGATGCGGAAAGGCTCGATGATGGGGCGAATCGACATGGGCGTGTCACGCTCACCCGAGACACTACCACACCTGAGTAAATTGAAAGAGATGGCTGAAAATGATTGACGCTATGACCGCGGCTGGCGGAGCGCTTGCGAGCGTACCGTGAATCACGCACAGAATTTACCGCGTGAGATTGAATGTTCCTTTCAGTTCAATTTTCTCGGATGAACTGCCTACCAGAATGGAGAATTCGGCGGGCTGAGCCGTCCATTGTTTGTTGGTAACGTCGTAGTAGGAAAACGATCTGCGGTTGAGTTTGAGCGTCACCCGCTTCGATTCATTAGGCTGAAGGAAGACCTTTGCGAAGCCTTTCAACTCTTTAACGGGGCGAGGCACCGGGGAGTGCGCGTCGCCGATATAAAGTTCCGCGACTTCGGCGCCTGGGCGCGCGCCGGAATTCTTGATCTCGAACGAAACTGCGACGGAATCAGGATCCGCTCCGGCCGTAGGCGAGACCCTCAGATGGCTGTATTCGAAATTCGTGTAGGAGAGTCCATAGCCGAATGGAAATAGCGGCTTCGTCGCCGAGCGATCGTAGCCGCGATAGCCGAGGAAAACCCCTTCTGCGTACGCGACTTTTTTCTCTCCCGCGCTGGGGTAGTAGCTCTTGAATGTGGGGTTGTCTTCCCAGCGTCGCTCGAAGGACGCGGGAAGCTTGCCTGACGGGCTGACGTCACCGAAGAGAATTCGAGCGAGTGCGTCGCCGCCTTCCTGGCCGGGATACCAAGCGTGAAGAATCGCCGGGACCGAATCGATCCAGCTCGTCATGTCAACATTTCCACCGGCGGTAATTACGAGGATCACATTCTTGTTCACGCTGGAAATCTCGCGGATCAACTGATCCTGGCCGCTCGGGAGGTGAAACGTGCGGTCCGCGCCTTCAGATTCCGTCGAAGGATCGAAGCCGACGCAAAGAATGACGGCATCGGCACGCGCGGCGAGGGGCTTCGTCTCGCGGCCGATCCCATACTCCGCGGGAATGATTCCGAGATGCACGGCCGCGCTGCCCTCTGCTTCGAAGTATTCCAATCTGATTTTGTAGGCGCGCCCGGCTTCTAGAGACCGCGTGGCCAGATCGAGCGTCTCGCTGTGCCGCTGCCAATCGTCTACGATGCGCTGCTCATCGACGTACAGCCGTACTCCATCATCCGCGGAAACGTAGAATTTAAAATCGCCGGTTTTCTCCGGCACATAGTAGCCCGTCCAACGAGCGGAGAAATGATCGACGGGCCCATCCGGCCGGTAGCTTCCATCACCCCAATCGAAATCTACGATGGGATCGGTGCGCACGAGCGCCGGAGCGCCCTCAAGATTCTGATTATCGAAGTACTCCGCGTGCAAGCCGTTCTCGCGGCCGCCCGGCTCAGTGCGAAACTCGGTTTGCGCCACGACTTCGCCGACAGGAATTGTATCGGCCGCATAAAAAACTTTTGCGCCGGTGCCGAGATAATTGCTCACCCCTTCGAGATAGCTCACGGAATTGAACGGAGTAACCTGCGAACTTCCGCCTCCGCCTACCACCGCGGGATACGCGTCCGGGCCAATCACGGCGATCGTTTTGAGATTCTGTTTGGCGAGAGGAAGAATGTTGTGGTCATTTTTCAATAGGACCATGCTGCTCTCAGCTTCTTCGAGTGCGAGCTTGCGTCCTTCCTGGCTGAGCGCTGGGATGGAGGGATCGGTCTGGTCGCGATCAAAGAAGCCGAACTCGATGGCTTTCCGCAAAATCCGGCGCACTTTGTCGTCAATCGCCGCCACCGTCACTTTGCCCTGTTGAATCGCCGGCTGAAGCGTGGCGCGATTCATGAAGACGGCCGAAGGCATCTCGAGATCGAGGCCGCCATTGGCAGACGCGACGCCATCATGCGTCGCGCTCCAATCAGACATGATGATTCCATCGAACCCCCATTCCTTCTTCACAACTTCATTATTGAGATAGGCGTTCTGTGTCATGTGCACGCCGTTGACGAGATTGTAGGAGTCCATGATCGCGGCGAGATGGGCTTCTTTGATGGAGGCTTCAAACGCAGGCAGATAAATCTCGCGGAGCGTGCGCTCGTCGATTTCCGAACTGATGGTCTTGCGGTCGTATTCCTGATCATTCGCTACGAAATGCTTCGCCGTGGCCATCACGTGCTGCGATTGGATGCCTTCGATTTCGGAGACGGCAATTCGCGAGGCGAGAAAGGGATCTTCGCCGAAGTATTCGAAATTTCTGGCGCACATGGGCGCGCGGTAGATATTCATTCCGGGACCGAGAATGATGTGAACGCCGCGTGCGCGAGCATCGCGGCCCATCATGACTCCGACGCGCGAGGCAACATCAGTATCCCAGGAAGCAGCCAGCGCGATCCCGGCGGGATAGGCGGTTGTCGGGCCGTAATCGTGCACACCCAGAGGACCATCGGACATTTTCAGCGTGGGAATCCCGAGGCGCGGAA
>Ga0316363_10003589_pt1 | contig 11022 bp, 11 predicted proteins | sample Sb_taG_3_FD_200459 | JGI IMG/M metagenome (GOLD analysis project Ga0316363, IMG submission 200459) | Peat soil microbial communities from Weissenstadt, Germany - Sb_50d_a_PC metaG (v2) (version 2) | ecosystem: Environmental > Terrestrial > Soil > Wetlands > Peat | place: Germany: Weissenstadt...
ACAGAGGCACGAGAAGCTGGCTATCGACTTAAATATCGTCAATCGGTACCAAAATGTTTACCCCACCAAGCAACAGACTGGGACCGAACTTTTGCAGTTGGTTCACAATGCCACCGCCAACTTCCAGCGCGTCGCACTGTACTTCGAGAACTCGCTTCTCCCTCCGGACATGAACCTCCTTCCCTCGGCAGCCGCCGCTGCGACAGGCATCGAGCGAACCGCATCCAAGACCACAGTGGATTCGCTCATCGGTGTCGGAGTGCCGTGGAAGGGACCAGCTTCGGTGGATGGCGTCCCGTGGCCGGCTGCTGACGACGAGACCGTGTGGCTGCCGGCTGGCACACATAGCATCGAGGCTGCCGGCGCAGCGGCCGGGCTTCGCTTGCTCCGTTTGAACGGTGACTTGAAGTCGGCCCGATCCGTACCGCCATCGGCGATCGAATTCACGTATCAGAGCAGCGCCCGGGCAATCGCCGTACTGGACCGTGCCGCACATGTTCTGCGAATCGATGGGAAGGAGGCGCCGTTCGAGCGTGCTGGACCGACCACCATCGTCCTTCCGCCCGGCCAGCACGTGGTGACAATCACTGCCGACTGAGCTAGGATGATGAGTGCCGCCGCCCTGCAAGGGCAACCAACAATGATGGACGTAGCACTCCAGCCTGGGACTCCCGAAATCCCTGATAAGCTCTACTTCAAGATCGGCGAAGTGAGCGAGTTGCTGGGGGTTGAGCCCTACGTGTTGCGGTATTGGGAGACCGAATTCCCGGGTCTCTCGCCCAAGAAGTCCGGAACGGGCCATCGCCTCTATCGCCGCAAGGACGTCGAGCTGTTGCTGCGGATCAAGCACCTCCTCAAGGAGAAACGGTTCACCATCGAGGGCGCCCGTCAGACCTTGCAGGCCGATTCGAAGTCGCCAAAGCCCAAGGCGCCCAGACGGCTCCAGCAGGAGCTTTTCTCCGAGGATCCGTTACCCGAGATCCGCCGGGAACTCTCCGAAATCCTGGAAATGCTGAAGTAGCCTAGGGTTCGCCCACGATCACCCCGTAGATCCGATCCAGGTCCTCCTGCGAATAGAATTCGATTTCAATCTTTCCTTTCTTCTTCGCACCCTCGATGATCCGAACCCGCGTCCCCAGAACCCGCTGCATCTCCTGGATGGCGGCCTTCACGTTGGGGTCGGTCTCCACCTCGTCCACGCGCTTGGGTGTGCGGCCCTCCATCATCCTCTGCGTAACCCTCTCCGTCTGCCGCACCGACCACGCGTTGGTAACGGCCTTCTCCGCAACCTCCCTCTGGTGTTCGACCGACGGCAGGGAGAGCAGGCAGCGCCCGTGGCCGGCGGAAAGCCTCCGGTCGGCGATCAGTTGTTGCAGGTCGGAAGGAAGCTGAAGCAGGCGCGTGAAGTTGATAATGGTGGTGCGATCTTTCCCGGTCCGACGGCCTATCTCGTCGGGGCTCAGTTTCAGTTCGGCGCCCATCCGGGCCAGGGCCGCCGCGGTCTCGATCGGATTCAGGTCCTCCCGCTGAATGTTCTCGATGAGCGTGATCTCGAGCAGATGGTCATCCGGAATATCGCGTACCACCGCCGGAACCTGGGCCAGTTCCGCAAGCTTGGCAGCCCGCCAGCGCCGCTCACCGGCGACCAGTTGGTAGCGGTTGCCCATCCGTCGAACCACGAGCGGCTGGATGATGCCGTTGGTCCGGATCGACTGGGCCAACTCCGAGAGGCGGTCGGACTGGAATACGCGGCGCGGCTGTAGGGGGTTCGGGTCGATGGCGTCAATCGGGATCGCCAGGTCGGCCTCTACGCTCTCGGGCTCCTGCGGAGGCGCCTGGGTCCGGTTACCCAGGAGCGTATTCATCCCCCTACCGAGAGCCTTGCGCGGATTGTCGGCTTTGTTCATGGTCCAGGACCTCTTTGGCCAGCTTAATGTAGGCCTCGGCGCCCCGCGAGCGAGGGTCGTACGTCAGAATCGGCTTGCCGAAACTGGGCGCCTCGGCCAACCGGACGCTGCGCGGGATCACGGTATGGAAGACCTCGTCGCGGAAGAACTCCTTCAGGTCTGCCGCAACCTGGCGAGTGAGGTTGGTCCGGTCGTCAAACATCGTGAGGAGGATACCCTCAATCTGGAGAGGATGCTTGAAGGAGTCCCGGATCCGGTCTATGGTGTCCATCAATTCGGAGATTCCCTCGAGGGCGAAGAACTCGCATTGAATCGGTACCAATATCGCATCTGCGGCAATCAGGGCATTGAGCGTGAGAAGGTCAAGCGCCGGGGGGCAATCGATGAGGATGAATCGGTACTCTTGTCGAATCTCGGCAATGCGCTCTCTAAGCCGGAACTCCCGGCGAGGCATGTCGACCATTTCCAGGTTGGCCCCCACCAGATTCTTGTCGGCCGAGATCAGGTGTAGGCCCTCGAATTCCGTCGCCACGATCGCATCTTTCGCCGGCAGATTGTCCAGTATCACGTGGTAAAGGCTGGGCCGGGCAGGGTCTTTGGCGATTCCAAGGCCGGTGGTGGCGTTGCCCTGCGGGTCAGAATCAATCACTAGCACCCGAAAGTCGTTGGCGGCCAGGGAAGCGGCCAGATTGATGGCGGTCGTGGTTTTTCCGACCCCACCCTTCTGATTAGCGATTGCAAAGACTGTGCTCAAGCGGCCATACTAACACGGATGTAGGTGTTTCACGTGAAACGCCCTCACTTGCCCGACGGCTCTGTTCCACGTGAAACACGGTCTCCGACTCTCAGAAAGCGCTGCGTCCCCCACGGCAGCGCAATCGCAGCCTGCCATTCATACCCCAGGCCGTCCCCTGGTGCCTCCACGCCCGTCAATAGAGCAACTTTCGGTGACAAAAGCGGCAGGCACACGGCCAAATCCTCATAACTCACGGCCCGGGACACCGCCCAGTCAAAACTCTCCCTGACCTCTTCCGCCCGCCTGGCGAGCACACGGACATTCGCCACCTTCCGAGTGGCCTCCTTTAAAAACACCGCCTTCCGCTGGTGCGACTCAATTAAGGTCACGGAACAATCCGGCCGCAGGATGGCCAATGGCAAACCAGGGAAACCTGCACCTGAACCTATATCGGCAATTCGTTCAGGAAACTGTTCGAAGACTCGCCCTGCGAATAACGATTCGCAGTAGTGCCGCTCGACCACCTGTTCCAAACGATCAATCGACGTCAGATTCAGCGACCGATTCCACCGTTCCAGCAGAAGGTAGTGTGCCTGCAGAGCCGCGACCTGCTCCGCAGACAATTCCGCAATTCCGGCCAAACGCTCCCGCAAAAGCTCAGCAAACACGGCCCAAACTCAGATACACGTCCAGCACCGCAATGGCTGCGGGCGTCACCCCAGGAATCCGCGCTGCCTGGCCCAGCGTTGCCGGACGCACCCGCTCCAGCTTATCCCGCACCTCGCGCGACAGCCCGGGAATCCCGCGGAATCCGAACTCCGCCGGAATCGGCCGCCGCTCTGCGTCCTTCAGCCGTTCCATCTGCCGTTCCTGCTGCAAGATATACCCGCTGTACTTCGTCTCCGTCTCGACCGTCGTCAGGACTCCCGCGGCCGGCTCCTCACCCAAGACCTCTCGCACCCACTCCGAAAGCTCCCCAACCGACGCCTCGGGCCGCTTCAGCCACTGCCCATTTCGATGGCGTACGAGTGCCTCGGTGAGCCGCTCCTTCTGGCGCTGCTTCCGAGTGAACACCTCCCACCGCTCATCTGTAACCAGCCCGGTGCGCCGGCCCACAGGCGTCAGCCGCGCATCCGCGTTATCGATTCGCAAGTGCAGCCGAAACTCCGCACGCGACGTGAACATGCGGTACGGCTCGTCAGCGCCCTTAGTGATCAAGTCATCAATCAAGATCCCGGTATAGCCCTCGGTCCGGCCGACCACCACCGGCGGCTTCCCTTCCAGGCGGCAGGCCGCGTTCATCCCCGCCACCAACCCTTGACAGCCGGCTTCTTCGTAACCCGAAGTGCCGTTGATCTGCCCGGCCAAGTACAGCCCCGGAATCGACTTCACCTCGAGCGTGTGATCCAGCTCCCGGGGATCGATCGCATCATATTCTATGGCGTAACCCGGGCGGATCATTTCCGCACCCTCCAACCCTGGGATGGAGGCCAGCATCGCGGCCTGCACGTCAATCGGCATACTCGTCGACATGCCGTTGACGTACACCTCGTTGGTGTCGAGGCCCTCCGGTTCGAGAAAAATCTGGTGGCGCGGCTTATCCGGGAACTTGACGATCTTGTCTTCGATGGACGGGCAATAGCGAGGTCCGACCCCCTCGATCTGGCCGCTATAGAGTGGCGACCGAGGAATCGCATCCTGCAGAACCCGCCGGGTTTCTTCCGTGGTGTACCCAATGTGGCACTCAATCTGTGGGCGGTCGATCTTGCCGGTCAGGAACGAAAACGGCGTCGGCTCCGCATCGCCTGGTTGAGGCTCGAACTGACTCCAGTCGATGGTGCGGCCGTCCAGCCGCGGTGGGGTGCCGGTCTTGAGGCGTGTCCACTTCAGGCCCAGCGTCCGCAGTTGGTCCCCTAAAAGCTGCGACGGCGCCTCTCCATTCCGGCCGCAACTATATTTCATCTCGCCCACATGGGCGAGGCCGTTCAGGAACGTCCCCGTGGTGACCACCACTGCCCCGGCCCCGATCGTCCGCCCATCGCGAAGCAGTACACCCGTGACCCGCCCGTCCTCAATGCGCAGAGAAGCCACCTCGGCCTGCTTGATCCGAAGATTAGGCTCTTTTTCCAGAACCTCACGCATCCGGACTCGGTAGACGCGCTTGTCCATCTGCGCGCGCGGAGACCAAACGGCCGGACCGCGGCTCGTATTCAACAGGCGGAACTGAATGCCCACCGCATCGGCCACCTCGCCCATGACCCCGCCCAGCGCGTCGATCTCGCGCACTAGGTGCCCCTTGGCGATTCCACCAATCGCAGGGTTGCAAGACATCTGCGCGATCAGGTCCAGGTTCATGGTCACCATGGCGGTCCGCAGACCCATACGCGCGCTGGCTCGGGCGGCTTCGCACCCGGCGTGACCGGCGCCGATAACAACGACGTCGTAGCTTTCGGGCATTGATACCATTGTAGGGGATGCGGATCTTGATCATTGGCGGTGGCGGACGGGAACATGCGCTTGCATGGAAGCTCGCACAATCGCCTAAAGTGCAAATACTTGCGGCCCCCGGAAATCCGGGCATCGCGCGCGTCGGCACCTGTTTGCCGGCCGATCGCGCACAGAATCTGGAAGCGGATCTCACCGTCGTCGGACCGGAGGCTCCCTTAGTCGACGGCATAGTCGACTCGTTCCGGGCACGGGGCCTGGCAATCGTCGGTCCGAATCGCGAGGCCGCCCAACTCGAGGGGAGCAAGATTTTCGCAAAGAACTTTCTGACGCAAAGGCAAATTCCAACGGCGGAGTTTGTCACCGTGGAAAACGCGGGCGAAGCGCGAAGGGCCCTCGACCGTTTCGGCCTTCCAGTCGTGCTGAAAGCCGATGGCCTCGCAGCGGGAAAAGGAGTAGTCATCGCCCAGGACCGGGACGAGTTCGAGGCTGCACTGGCCACGCTGAAAGGCCGCCTCGTGATCGAAGAGTTTCTGCGCGGCGAAGAGGTGAGCTTCATCGCCCTGTGCGACGGCCGCGACGTGGTGCCGCTGGCGCCCACCCAGGATCACAAGGCGGTCTTCGACGGCGATGCGGGTCCGAACACCGGCGGCATGGGCGCCTATTGCGATTCGGCGATTCTTAGCGAAGCGCAGACGCACGCCATCCTCGACCGCATCATCTATCCCACCGTGGAAGCCACGGCGTTCACCGGCTTTCTGTACGCCGGCCTGATGATGACCACCGACGGTCCGAAAGTTCTGGAGTTCAACGTCCGGTTGGGCGATCCCGAGACACAGCCGCTGATGCATCGCATGGCCTCCGATTTCGTTCCGGCGCTCCAAGCGGCAGCCCACGGCGAATTGCGGGGCGTGAAACTGGAATGGCGTCCAGCGCCGAGCGTGTGCGTGGTGCTGGCATCGGGCGGCTATCCCGGCGCCTTTCCCACAGGCAAACCGATCACTGGGATCGAAGCGGCGGAGGCCACGGGCGCCACGGTCTTCCAGGCGGGCACGCGCTCAGGCCCTGAAGGACTCGAAACCTCCGGCGGGCGTGTGCTGGGTGTCACCGCGAGGGGCGAGAACCTTGCCGCCGCCATCGACGGCGCATACCGCGCCCTGCGCGAGATCCACTTCGACGGAATGCATTACCGCCGGGACATTGGACGGAAGGGCCTGGAACGGTACAATGGGAAGACAGTGGGGACGTAGCTCAGTTGGATAGAGCGGCCGCCTCCTAAGCGACAGGTCGGCAGTTCGAATCTGCCCGTCCCTACCACTACTTTTTTTCAGCGCGTCGCGCGCGCCGATCACGCTGCCGCTAGTGTAGTGTCCAACAAATAACTGGACAGGCCCTCACCTTCAGGGTTATGCTGAAACATGGCGTTGTCCAGCGGTCCTTCAATTTCCGAGCGGCAGCAGATCCAGCAATGGGCGGCGGCCCATGGCACCCCTCAGCAGGTCGCCCTGCGTTGCCGGATTGTGCTGGCTGCCGCGGACGGACAGACCGACGTGGCCATCGCTCAGCAGTTGTCCGTCAACCGCAAGACCGTCATCCTGTGGCGCCAGCGCTTCTTGGAACAGCGCTTGGACGGACTATGGGAGATTGCTCCGGGACGCGGACGCAAACCGAATTACGACACCGATAAGATCGCCTCCATTGTGGATGCAACCCTGCAAACCAAGCCCGAAGGCATGACGCATTGGAGTTGCCGCACCATGGCCAAGAGCCAGGGCGTCAGTAAGTCCACTATCAACAATATCTGGCAGGCCCACCAACTGAAGCCTCACCGGGTGAAAACGTTCAAGCTGTCGCGCGACCCGAAGTTCCTCGAGAAAATGACCGACGTGATCGGGCTGTACTTGAATCCGCCTCAGCAGGCCATGGTGTTGTGTGTGGATGAGAAGAGTCAAATCCAAGCGCTGGATCGCACCCAACCCGGTTTGCCGATCAAGAAGGGCCGCTGTGGGACCATGACCCACGACTACAAGCGCAACGGAACCACGACTCTATTCGCCGCCCTGGAGGTCGTACAAGGGAAGGTGATCGGCCAGTGCCACCAGCGCCATCGCCATCAGGAGTTTCTCAAGTTCCTACGCACTCTGGACCAGGAGTTCCCTGGTGACGTTCCGCTCCATCTCGTCATGGACAACTATGGAACCCACAAGCACGAGAATACGCGGAACTGGCTGAAGCGTCACCCTCGCTTCGTGCTCCACTTTGTCCCCACGAGTTCCAGTTGGCTGAACCTGGTCGAGCGTTGGTTTGGCCACTTGGATGAAAAGGCGATCCGGCGGGGCGTGTTCCGAAGCGTGGAGGATGTGAAGGCGTCCATCGACGAATTCCTCACGGCGAGGAACAAGGATCCGAAGCCGTTCGTCTGGACGGCGACGGTAGAATCCATTACGGAGAAACTCTCCCGTTGCCGGCGGACGTTGGAGAAGATCCAGCCCGGTTGCACCAGCCCCCGGAGCCGGAAACGAAAGAAATAGCTGTCCATCTATTTCGTGGACACTACACTAGCTAGCGCGCTATACTCCTCGCCAGAGGCCCGCATGAGGCAACAGACAGTAGCCAAAACTTCGCCGATCATCAACCACCTGACAGGAGTGGATCTTGATGCCACGCGAGCCTTCCTCCGAGAGCATTGTTTCGTGAAAGGGCATGGCTTCTCGTCGCAGTATGCAGGCCAGGGGAAGGTCAGTTGCACGACCACGGCTATCTGTGTGTACGCGTTGTCGGAAACCGGCCTGCTCACGCAGCAAGAGAAGGACGAGTTCCAGCGCATACTGCTGGCGTTTTGCCGAACTATTCCAGCGGACCAGGCTGGTGCCTTTCCGAGAACCACAGGAGAGGCGCCCAGCGCGTGGACCACCGGCCAGGCAGCGCTCGCGCTTGCGAGCGCCGGCGCGCCATGGCAAGTGATTCAACCCTCCGTCGAGTGGCTGCTCCGAACGCAAGCCGCAAATGGCGGCTGGAACTTCCCTGGCACCGCCGCCGGCCATGAGCGGCTGATCTACACGCTCTACCCGACCCTCGTCCTCGCGCGGTTCCGGCACCGCCTCGGCGATCGCGGCGAAAACGCGCTTGCGCACGTGTCAGCATTCCTGACGACGCGCGACGAACGCGACGTTGCGTGGTGGTCGCCCCTTTGGGAGCACCTGAAACGCCTCGTCGCAACCTCTCGGGCAGATCGGCGTGCCGCCAACCACCCGTCATTTGATGCCTACTGGGGCCTCTTCGAGGAGGAGTGGCCGACGATCTACGTCCCCGAGGACTGGCTGCATGAGCGTTTCAGTATGGCCCTGATGTCCGGCTCGAACTACCTGCACCTTCGGAGAATCGTTCAGCCCGATCATCCCCTTGCACTCCTGCACATTCGATATTTCGCTGATGAGCGGATCCAACACGGCTGGAGTGACAGCCGCGAGTATCAACCCAAAACCTGGGCCACTGCACTCGGAGCACTCTCGCTACACCGTTGGGCCGATGATCTTTCGCGTGCTCACGCGAGCCCAGGGGAAAGTTGAAGTCCTTCGGCATGACCCCGATCACGGTCCGGCTGCGGCCTTCGACCACCATCGTCGAGCCCAGGACTTCCGCGGCGCCGCCGAAGCGCCGCTGCCAGATGCCGTAGCCCAGAACGATGACGGAGTCGTGGCCCGGCCGGTCCTCTTCCTCGGTGAACCAGCGGCCCAACGCCGGACGCACTCCGAATACTCCCAGGTAATCCGCGGCGGCTCGCGATCCGAACACCCGTTCGGGGTCGCCGCCGGTCGCACCGATGTTGAAGCTCGCGTACTTGCAGGCAGTCAGCTTCTCGAATGCCGCGGCCTGCTGCCTCCAGTCCAGGTAGTTGCCGGGGGTCACTGATTCCCAGCCGACCTGCACAGGAGCTACCGAGCTGCCGTCCTGCGGCGCGCGCTCGAGCGCCATGGTGATGTTCTTGACATCCAGCAGCGGGATCGGCTTCCACATGGATGCATTCGCCAAGGTGAAGATCGCGGTGTTGGCGCCGATGCCGAGGGCCAGAGTCAGGACCGCCGCCAGAGCGGGGCCCGGAGATTTGCGCCACATGCGGAGGGCGTAGCGGATTTCCTGGAGTAGGCTTGCCATCGAGGGGTGGTACGCATTTTGAGCGCCACAAGCGTCATCGCGCAGATGAACACAGCAACGCGGATGCAAATCCGGTGATGTACGATTTAGGGATCTTTTTGTCCGAAAGCGGACACCCTTGCGGTAACCTCGCACCTGCCGCTGGTGCACGGCGGCCTGCACGCGATTCCCGTGTCCATCAATGGAAGAGCCATCGAAGATCGGTTCGGAGGGGGCGCGATCTACACCCTGGTAACGCCCAACTATTTCCAGACCATGGGGATTCCCATCGTGCGCGGACGCAATTTCACCGCCAGGGAAGCGCGATCCAGTTCCGGTTTTGAGGGCGGCCCGTTGATCCTCAGCGAAACCACGGCCCGCCGATTCTGGCCCGGCGAGGATGCGGTGGGCAAGCGATTCGATCTCGGTCCCGTCCGCACGCCGGAGAACCCCAACCCCCACTTGCCCACCGCCTGCCTTTGGCGCCGCCACTACCGGACCCAGGCCGCCCGAACCCGAGAGACCGGTCGAGAAATCGGAATTCGGGACTGGATTGCCCCCGGCCGAATCGCTGTATGTGACGCTGGTAAGGACAACGTCAACGTAAACCGGGGAGGCAGTTGCATTCGCTGTTCGCGCGCACGCCGACGACGGCATAATGCGCATTTGCCGGCACCGTGGCGCTGATTGTGAAATCCTGAAAATCCGTTTGAGCCCTGGCTGAAAATGGCAGGACCACCATCATCAGCCAGGCCCATCCTGGCAGCTTGGTCATAGGTCGGGCTAATATTGTAGCCGAGGCAAGGGCCGCCGACGCTATCAGACGCCGCACTCTTATAAGCACTCTTACGTAGACCTGGTGGGCGTCCTTACCCTCTGCGTCAGGAAACCGGTGATGGCGCCGACCACGAAACCGGGCAGCATGATCTGCACGTACGGGTGCCTGCCGTTGACCGTGTCCATGGCTGCCACGAAAAACGCGAAGCCCAGCCCCAGCGCCGAGCCCACCACGATTCCCCATTTCGTCGACTGGACCTTGCGTGCAAACCAGCCGCACAGGATTCCCACCACCATCCCCTTCATCGACGAGCCCACCATGATCGCTGCCATCATGGAGTGCGTTTCCGGGTAGAACCACGCGGTCGCACCGTCAATTGCTCCCAGGATCAGCCCGAAGATAAGGCCGGCCAGGATCTTGTTCATTGTCGGTTCCTTTCACTATGGATTTCCAGGTTTGCCGGGATTCCTTTACAGGTTCCGCAGAAAGAACAGCACGAACTTCACGCCCGCATACGCCGCCAGCAGCCACAGCAGCACCGCATTGCGCGATCCGAAGCGGCGCAATCGATGTCCCCAGGGTTCCGCCCACGCCCCCACGGCCAAGCCTTCCTGGAATCGCTCGATATCGGCCAAGAGCGCGGTGGTATCGGGATAGCGGGCCGCCGGGTCCGCCTGCATGGCCTTGGCGGCGATCGCGCGGAGTGCCGACGGCCCGGCGAGCGCCTGCGGCCCTGGAGATGTCAGCACGAATGCGAGCAGCGCGCCCAGTGCGTAGATGTCGGAAAACCGATCGAGGCGCGTCTCGGGAGCGCGAAATCCGGGCGTGCCCGCCACCGCGTCCATGCCCCAATCCATCACGTACACCTCGCCGAACTCTCCCACCATCACGTTCTGCGGCTTGAGGTCGCGATGGATGGCGCCCGTGGTGTGCGCGTATGCCAGCGCCTCGCCGACGCGCCGGATCACCCGCAGACGCTCGGCCAGCGAAGGCGCTTGCGCCAGGTAGTGGTCGAGGCGAAC
>Ga0316363_10003590_pt1 | contig 11020 bp, 9 predicted proteins | sample Sb_taG_3_FD_200459 | JGI IMG/M metagenome (GOLD analysis project Ga0316363, IMG submission 200459) | Peat soil microbial communities from Weissenstadt, Germany - Sb_50d_a_PC metaG (v2) (version 2) | ecosystem: Environmental > Terrestrial > Soil > Wetlands > Peat | place: Germany: Weissenstadt...
TTTCGTCGCGTGCGAGACGCGCAGGTGACTTTGGTACAGCGTTGCACGCTCCCGTTTCAATCATTTTTCTCTTGACTTCGTTCTGCGTTGACTCTATACATCAATCAGTTGCAACAAAACACCGTTGCGAAATTCCATGAAGAATGGAAAGGGAGAATAGATCCATGGCAACCAAAAAGAAAGCAAAGAAGAAGAGCAGCAAAAAGCACTAAGCACCAGCAACAGGCAACGACAAAGGGGACGCGATGAGCGTCCCCAAAGTTTTTTGTGGCATTTTCATGCTAGTGGAGAGCCGGGCGTCCCCGCCCGGCGGGACGGGCGAGACACCGTCGCTCCACTAATTGACGCGAGACGTCGATTTCTTCTGCGGAGCTGCACCGGTCTTCCCGGTGACGATCTTCCCAGTGGCGATCTTCCCGCCAACGATCTTCTCAGTGGCGGGACAGAGATTGCGATAGGGACAATACGAGCACTGATATCCGGGCTTTGCGGCAAATTTTCCCTGCGCGATTCCGTCTGACGCTTCGTGCACGCGCAATTTCGCCGCTTCCAATTGGGCGTCGGTCCGCGTGGTGTACACGGGCGTGTTGTTTTCGAGGTTGTGGAAGATCAAGCAGTCGGCTCGCTTTCCCCAAGTCTCCCTGGCCGCGAGCGCATACAGGGAAAGTTGCAGACTCTCATCGGCGTCCTCTTGCGACTTCGGCTTGCCCGTCTTGTAGTCCACGATGGCAACGGAGTCCGGACCCGTGCGATCGATGCGATCCACGCGTCCGGCCAACTTCGCCGAGCCCACTTGCAGTTCAAATCTGCGTTCGGTCTCGATGACTTCGGGCGGCTCGGCGCTGCGAGCCCACTCGAAAAATTGCCGCAACTGCTCCATTCCCTGCCGCAGATACAGCTCATACTGATAGCGGTCGGCGATGCCCGCGGAAGCCAGGGCCAACCGGAACTGTTCCAGCAAATCGTCGTCGACGACCGCGCGCTCATAGCGCTGCGCGTCGTAGAAAGTACGCAGCACACCGTGCATGGCCGCCCCGTAGTGCAGCGATGCGGGCACGTCGCGCGGCAGGTTCCACTCCCTTTCGAGCTTGAAGCGCAGCGGACATTCTTCATAGATTTCGATGGCCGACGCGCTCAGGCCGGTAACGAAGCTCGCCGACGGCGGCATGAGCAGCCACGCGGCCACGGTCGATTGCGGTACCGCGATTTTCTGTTCTTCCTCGGCAAACAACCTATCCTGCACCGCCGCCGCCGGATGGGTAGACCAGAACTTTTTGCAAGCCGGGTGAACCATGAACTCGCGCAGAAACTGGGTTGGCTTCGGATCCTTCTTGCCCCTGCCCTGGTGCGCATAGATCGCCAGCGTGTCTTTGGCGCGCGTCATGGCCACGTAAAAAAGGCGGCGCTCTTCTTCTTCGTGCAGTGTCTTGTCGTCATTCACAGCGCCCGGCGAAGACGTGGCCGCCCGGCGCAACTCTGTAGGAAACGCAATGAGCGGCTCATGGTATGGAGTCGGGAACGAAACGGACGAGCCGCGAATGATGGCCACGTGCTGGAACTCAAGTCCCTTGGCGGCGTGCGCGGTCAAAAGCTGTACCGCGTCTTCGTCGGTGCGCGGAAGCGGAATGGTGCCTCCCGCCTGCACAAAATAATCCAGGTACTCGAGGAATTCTGAAGGGCTACCAGTTTTGGCAATCGCTTTCTTGTGCCATGACTCCACAAACTTCAGAAACGCCACCAGCAAAGCCGACCGCCGCAGATGGAAGTGCCGAATCACAACGCTCACCGCATCTTCCGCGGTAAAGCCCGCGCGCACTCCGTCCTTCTTCACTTCGCGGTGGACTTTCTCCACGCTTTCCAGCACCGCGGGACCGCCCGCGAGCCTTCCCAACACCGTGCGGAGATCGAGTTCCTGGCGCCGCACCGCCCTCATCGCTGCCCGCAATTCCATTGGGTTGATGCCGAACTGGGGCAGCGCCGCCACGCGAAACAGGCTCGCCGGATCGTTGGGAGACACAGCGGCGGTCAGGCAGGCCACCGCGTCGCGGACCTCCGGTGTGTCGAGAACGTCCAGACCTTCGATGGAGAATGGAATGCCCCGCTCGGCGAGTTCCTTAACCAGTTCGTCGCGATGGTTGTGCTGGCGATAGAGCACGGCAAAATCGCTCCAGCGGCAGCGCTGGTCCTTATCCTTGTCTTCATCTTTTTCCTTGCGCTTCTTCTGGATGCGGCGCGCGAGGTCGGCGGCCTCGACTTCTTTATCCCTCCAGGTAACAATTTCGACCAGCGGCGCGGCCGTGGTCTGCCCTTGTTGCTTCGCCCCCTCGTCTCGGAGTGATTCAAGGGGTGCACGCTGGTAGGAAATCGAAATTCCTTTTTGCGAGAACGTCTGTCCGAACGTCTGTCCGAACACCGCCGGGTTCTCATTCACAATGCCAAAAGCGCAACCGAGGATCGGCGAGAGCGAACGTCGGTTCTTTTCCAGGGCAACGACTCGGGCCGCGGGAAAGTTCCTCATAAACAGCGTGAACGCCTCGCTCGAAGCGCCGCGAAACTGGTAGATCGCCTGATCCGCATCGCCCACGGCAAAAACGTTCGCCGCCGGTCCGGCGAGCAGCGACAGGATCTCGACCTGGGCAAAATTCGCGTCCTGGAATTCATCCACCAACAGAAAGCGGGTGCGGCCGCGTTCCTCTTCGAGCAGCGCGGGATCGTTCTTCAGCAACTGATAGGCCTTGGTAATCATGTGGCCGAAGGTGCCCAGGTTTTCTTCCCGGAGCATCTTTTCCACGGTGGCGAAAACACGAGCGATTTCCTGGCAGCGCTCCAGGATCTCGACCTCTTCCAATTCCGTTTGCTTCTTCGAGCGGGCAACCCGGGGAAGCGCAACTTCGCCGCGTTCAAGGCGCTCAACATAGAGCGCGTATTGTTCCGGACCGACCAGTTCGTCCTGGCAACGACGCATGAAATCGAGCAGGCTATCGAGAAACTGTCCAACGTTCGCGGCACGAACAAAGTGTTTGAGGCGCAGATCGCGAATACGGCGGCGCAAGTACACCCAGAGATCCTTGTCGTCGAGCACGCCAAAACCAGCGCCGCGACGGTGGAGCAATCCGTAGCACCATGCATGGAAGGTGCAGGCCTGCAAGCCGTCGATGGCCGTACCCTTCAGTTCCCCTCGTACGCGAGCCAGCATCTCCGCGGCGGAATTGTCGGTATAGGTGAGCGCAAGAATTTCGTGAGGGCGGGCGTGACCTTCGCGGATGAGATTGGCCACGCGCTGCGTGAGGACAGTCGTCTTCCCGGTGCCGGCGCCGGCGATCACCAGCATCGGGCCATCAACGTGTCCGATGGCTTGCTGCTGGCGTTCATCGGGAACGATTTTCGTCGCAGACGAGGCAGTCGGATTTCCTTGATAAGTCACTTGAGAAGCCACTTGCCGGAGAATATCAGAGGTTGGTTGCGGAATGCTCTAGCGTCATGTCCCGGAACTTCAAGGCAGAAATATACGCTGTCATCCTGAGCGAAGCGAAGGACCTATGCATTTGCACCCGCCCCAATGCATAGGTCCTTCGCTTCGCTCAGGATGACAAACCAAGTTTAGATCGCGGGAACCTAAAATGATAACGGCGCATCACCGCAGTGCATCAAGGGCGAGTGCGGTAGCGACAATCGCCGCGGTTTCGGCTCGTAGGATTGTGCCGCCGAGCGAGGCCGCGACCCATCCCGTTTCGCGAAACCACGCCAGCTCCTGGTCGGCCCATCCCCCTTCGGGGCCCACGGCGAGCACAACTTCTGTTGGTTGGGACTTTAAAATGTCTCCCAGCCGAGTGTCCTCTTCGGACTCGGCAAGAGCTTCGGCAAGAACAACGCAGGTCGCCGACTCCGCCGAAACAATGCCCCCAGCAAGGTCTTTCAGTTTGACCGGTGTCGCAACCTCAGGCGGCGCAGACCTTCGCGACTGTTCGGCCGCCTGACGAACGATGCGCCGCCAGCGCTCCTGCCGTTTCACGGCAGCAGCGGCCAGATGAGCATCCGTCCGGCGGGCGATTACGGGAACGATGCGAGCGACCCCGATCTCTGTGCACTTCTCGATCGCCCACTCCATGCGGTCGAACTTGAAGATGGCGAGGGCCAGCGTGATCTTCGGAGCAGCCGCCGGCTTGAACCTTCGCCGATGGTATGGCTTCGTGTCGAGCGCGAACTCAATGCGATCATAGGAGATCGTGGTGATGGTTCCGCGGCGAACTTCCTCTCCAGTTGCAATGTCAAACTCCTGCCCGACCTCCGCGCGCAGGACGCGGGCAAGATGCGCGGCATGTTCGCCCACCAACGCAGCGGTGTCTCCGGCAACCTCGTCAGCGATCCAGCGGCGGCGCGTCATAAGGCAGTTGTCAGTTGCCAGCTACCAGTTGCCAGTACCCAGTTGCCAGTACTCGGCCCCATGCCGTGCCGCGATCGTCTCAGTGAATTCACTCGCAACTGGTTACTGGCAACTTCTCTACACAAACATGTCCTTCACCCGTCCCAATAGCGACCGATGCTGTGGTTTGTTTTCCACCGGAGACAGTTCTCCCAGTTCGGCCAAAAGTTCGCGCTGGCGCTTACTCAGTTTCCCGGGTGTTTGTATTCGCACCTCGATGTAAAGATCGCCTTTGCCGTGCCCATTAAGCACAGGCACGCCTTTGTTCCGTACGCGAAACGAGGTTCCCGACTGCGTGCCTTCGGGGATTTTCAGCTTATGTTCTCCTTCAAGCGTCGGAACCATAATCTCGATGCCCAGGGCAGCTTGCGCGAACGAAATCGGAACCACGCAGTGCAGGTCGTTGCCTTCGCGCTCAAAGAAGGCGTGCTCCTTGACATGCAGGACAACATACAAGTCACCGGCTGGCCCGCCGAACGCGCCCGCCTCGCCCAGGCCGTTGAAACGAATTCGGGTGCCGTCCTCCACTCCCGCCGGGACCTTGGCTTCGACCGCGCGCTCGCGCAGCAAGCGGCCTTCGCCTTTGCACTTCGGGCACGGATCGGTGATCACACTGCCCGCGCCCTGGCAGGTTGGGCAGGTTCGAGCGATGCTAAAAAAGCCTTGCTGATACCGGACCTGGCCTCGGCCACTGCACGACCGGCAAGTGACTGGAGCTTTGCCGGGCGCCGCACCGTTTCCGCGGCACCCGTCGCAGGTCTCGTGGCGGCGGACATTCACTTGCTTCTCGGCGCCGAAGACCGCTTCATCAAATTCAAGGTGCAAGTCTTCGCGAAGATCGGCTCCGCGCTGGGCGCGGCTGCGACGACGGCCGCCCTGGCCGAACATATCGCCGAAACCGAAGATGTCGCCGAAGATGTCGCCAAAATCCTGGAAGATGGCGGGATCGAATCCAGCCGAACCTCCGGCGCTGCCGCCCACGCCAGCATGCCCGAAGCGGTCATACAAAGAGCGCTTCTCGCTATCGGCGAGGATGGCATACGCTTCGGTGATCTCCTTGAATTTGTCTTCCGAGTCAGGATTGTTGGGGTTGCGGTCAGGATGGTGCGTCATCGCGAGCTTGCGGTAAGCGCTCTTGATTTCAACGTCGGTGGCTGCACGGGTAACACCGAGCACCTCGTAATAATCGCGTTTTGTGTTGGCGGCCAGAAACTCCCCCCACTCTTCAGTTAAGCCAATCAGTTGAGCAAATCGTTATCTCAATTACCCGCGGCTGTTGCGAGCGACCCGCACCATCGCGGGACGCAGCAGGCGGTCCTTATACTTGTAGCCGTGCTGCAGTTCGTCGAGGACGTGGTGATCTGGCACCTCAGTCGTATCCACCATTTCGACGGCCTCGTGAATCCGGGGATCGAAAGGCTGCCCCGCCGAAAGTATCCGCTGAACTCCGATTTTCTGCAGCGCATCCTGAAACTGACGGTAGATGAGCTCAATGCCGTTGCGGAAGTCGCTGGAGTCGCCTTCAGCCTTTAAAGCCCGCTCGAAACTGTCGAGGATGGGCAGAAAGTTCTTGATGACATCGGCCGCGGCGAACTCGCGGAAATCGTGCTGTTCACGCAGCGCGCGCTTGCGGGCATTATCGAACTCCGCCTGCAGACGGGCAAGACGATCCAGCAGCGCGTCCCGCTCGGCCTTGAGCTTTTCCACTTCCGATACCGCACTGGTCTCCACTGGCTTGGCCGCAGTCGAGCCCGGCGCAGCTTCTTCTCCGCCCTCCGCAGCCGGAAGTTCATGCTCCAAATCGAGTTCCCCGTCGGTTTTTCCGTTTCCCTTACCCATACTGCTCGATTACTCCGATTCGTTTAAAAGTTTGTCGAAAAGCCGTGCGATGTACGACACGGCCGACATGGTGTGTTGATAATCCAGCCGCGTAGGTCCAATCACGGCCAGCGACCCCATCACCTCGCCGCCCACGCGGGCGGGAGCCCCAATCAGGACGAAATTCTGCAAATTCGAAGCCGGCAGCGCCTCGTCCAGCCCGATCACCACGCGCACTGCTTCCTGCCGCGTGTCGAGATAAGCGCTGAGCAGCTTCACAACTTTCTCCTTTTCCTCAAGCGTCCGCAGCATATCCTGCAGGTGCTGGCGATCTTCCTGCCCGCTCACATTGCTCGTGACCAGTGTTACCAGGTTCGCCGCTCCTTCCACGAACACCGCCTGCGTCCCCTCGTTCGAAGCCAGCGCGCCCTGCTGGTAAAGCTGCTCGATCGACTTCATCAGCCGGTCATACTCACTGCGTTCCTGTTCCAGGCGGCGAGCCAACTCGGCGCGCATGTCGCCCATCGTCCAGCCGCGGAAGTTTTCATTGATGTAGCGCGCCGCCAAGTCCAGATCAGCCTGCGGAATATCAAGCCGCAACACCCGGTCGCGCACCACCCCAGAACGCGTGACCACGACCGCCAGCACTTTCTGATCGCCCAGGCGCGAGAAGTAAACGTGCTCCAGCGCGTTGCGCGGTCCGCTGGCCGCCACCGTGACCCCAACTCCAACGCCGTGCGAGATCAGGGCAAGCACATGCGAAGTGCGCGCCATGAACTCCTCCACGTCCGTGACCCCAGTCAACGTGTCCTGGATGATGCTCTGATTCTCGTGCGAGAGATGAGCCTCGCCACTAAGTTGCTCGACATAATAGCGATAAGCCTCAGCCGTAGGAACGCGCCCCGCCGAAGCGTGCGGCTGCTCCAGAAATCCAGCATCGGCCAGGTCGGCCATCACGTTGCGAATCGTAGCCGCACTCAACCCCTCGCGGCTGGAGCGCGCAAGCGTCCGCGACCCCACCGGCTCTCCGCTGGCAATGAATGTCTCGACGATAGCGGTCAGGATTTCCCGTTCCCGTCCGCCCGCTGGCCCTGCTGGCATATCGACCTGAGCGAGGAGCCGAACCGCCCCTCTAAATTCTTTAGATGCAGTGGCTTAGATTAGGATTCCACCACGCCTAAGGGAATTCTAGGGAGCGCTGGCGAGGGTGTCAAGGAGGGCGCGGGGATAGGGTGTAAGCGGCCCCAAAGCTTAGTTTCGCGGAATCCGCTTCCCGGCATGTAAGGTTCCTGCCAAGGATTAATCGCAGATACAGTGGTCGTTGCCCACAGACAGCCAAAGTGTTACTGATTCTTCAAAATTTTATTTTGTGCTCAGCCCTGAACTTCTGGTAGTCGCTCCACGACACACTAGCATACGACAAATTCTTCCGCCCCACCTGTTCGGCTGTAATCCTTTCCCTAACCGGCAACCGAATCGGCGACTCCAGCCCATCCAGTTTGACCCAGTCGTAGTCGATAGCCGTCTGGACTATCTGGGTTAGGCAGCTCTCAGGGGGAAGCATTTCAGTGAATACGGACAATACGTTGAAGTCCTTGTCGGTTACAACCTGCTCAAAGCAGACGACCGAACCTTTCCAGCTCGGCTGACCCCCGCCGAAAAGCGGAGCCCGTTCTGAATACTCTTCGAAGTAGCAGCGATTGTCTTCCGCAACCGACTTAAAAGTGAACAGATAACGGTCGTCCACGGAGCCTCGGAATATCCAAAGATTGTCTGCTATTTCCCCCAGCGTGTCCGTCCAGTCGGTCTGCGTCCAGACACCGTGCCTCTGTATAGGGAAGGAATCCCTTGGCTGGCCAAGCTTGCCATTCTTATTCATCTCGCGAAAGCTCTGTTGACCGTCAACGATAGACAACTCATGGCATATGGACTTTTGGGTCCCTTGCACCAGGCATTGCCTGGTAACAAAGTTGACCATTAGTGCGGAAGCAGCTTCCGACTTGGCGCGCAGCTTACCTACAGGATCGGACACTTCGCTGGACACTGCCGATAGTTCCGGTATTACTGGCGAAACGTCTTCGGGTACGTCGCTTTCGTCGTAGAGCGCCGCAGAGGTTTGGACTCTCGTTAGTTCTTCTTCTGGTATCTCCTTGAAGATTACGCTGCCAAGAAGTGGGTCTAACTTCACTAACGCTCTTGCAATAGTCCTAACGGGAAGAGCGATGGACGTTGTCAAGTCCCCGCCGCTGCTTTTCAATACACCGGAAAGTACAATCATTCCTAGCAGGTTTCCACGTTCGTCAAGCACTGCACTGCCGCTGGTTCCCGGCTTCAGATGAACGTCCAGGATCAGATTTTCTCTTAGTTGGGCCTCTCCCATTACTAGAGGCACGTTGGCGCCAAGGATGCACGCTTCTCTCGTCTCGAACTTGTCTTTGTAGTAGCCGGCAACTGTTACTTTCTGGCCCACGTAGAAGTTGTATGAGTACGGGACGCCCGACTTGTGGGCAGTTGATTTCTTCGTATAGATGAATGACACATCGTTCGCTACGTTGTAAGACAACGTTCTCTCTCCCACGGTCACGCCGGACTTGTCTGTGTCGCTTTCGTTGGCAAGCGATAATACTTTTTCGGTGTGGTGGTTGCCGACTCTCAAGTTCGCCCGGCCTACCATCATTTGGATGTGGGAGGCCGTGGCCACGACGGAACAGCTCTGGTTGATACAAATACCACTGCCTTGTACCTGTTGGATTTGCGGCGGAAGCGAAAAGTGAACGGCTGAGTGGTGAACGGCGACAAGGTGGTCTTCTAGGTTGGTAGCAGAGCACACGGTAGTTAACCAAAGGGTGATAAAGACGAAAACTGACCTCGCCCTGTGCATAGTGACTCCTCACACGCTTATCGGAGTTCTTATGCTTCCCCTTGAATACCGTTTGGACAGGTGCCAAGAGCCATCCCGAGGGTCAATTCCCGAAGTGGAACAACGTTACACAATCTAGGGTGAGTGCCGGGTACCTTAGGTCTCGCGCTTCTCGAGACCTGGGTTCCACAGTCGTGTCAATTTTTGGATTTTGTTAGAAGGACGGGCGAACAGCTAGAGGTGCAGCTACGGTCGTTTCCTCGGGAACACCCGGAACTGGCGCTTCCCTTCGATGCGATAGGTCGTGAAGTCCGCTTGATCGACCGTGAGAATGACGGAAAGAGATTCGCGCTTCGCCAGATACACGAGTGTGGCGTCGGCAAAATCCATGGGGCAGTCCCAATAGCGCGACATCAAGCCATGCAGGTGTGTCAGTTCCGCATCTCCGATGGTGCCCAGAACCAGCGCTCCCGAACGGACGAACTTCCAGGCGGCTTCCATCGCGGTTCGAGTATCGCCAACCAAGTGGAAAACTTCCGTAAGCACCGCCTCGGAGGTCAGCAGCGGCAGTCGCAGTTGACGGAATGCGTCCACGCAGGCGTCGTGCCAGCGATCGCTGCGGTCGAGCAGCGCGAGAATCGCGCCCGTGTCGATGAGCGCATTCGCAATGGCAATATCAACGCGCGCATTAGCGGGCATAACGCCGCCTCAGGCGCTTGCGAAGCGCGGCCCGCGCCGTCTCGGCCCGGCGAGGGTTGCCGCTGGCGAGGACCCCGAAGCAGCCCGCCGCGGCGGTCTGAAGTCCGCGTTGCGCCTCGTCTTCCGAGACGTCCGCATCGCCCTTCTTCAGCCAATCGCGGACGGCGGTCTCCAGTACCGACGAAACCGGCACTTTGCGCAGACGCGCTTCCCGCTCCAGGTCCGACTTGAGTTCGCCCGACAGACGCCAGCTGTAAACTTCGGTCCTCATGCACTACAGTGTAGTGCATAAAAGAGAACTCTTGCAACACTGGTATTTCTCTCAACGCGAACTGGATACCGGGTACTGAGTACTGGGTACTGGGTTTTGATCCTCTGGGACCTTTCATCACAACCAACCAGTGAGCGCCATCACATACTCCCAAATTACTCACCAGTGCATTCATCACGAATTTTCCGTACCACGGTCACTTACTCGACGTGCGCGGTCTGCGAAATTGACTTCATCGCCACGCGTCATCCGGCATCCAGATGTTAAGCAAATCCGCCGGAAAGTAAACGGTGACACTCCCCCACAGCGGATTACTCGAACCGCTGTTCCGTAGTGCCAAGCCGACAACTGAACCGGACCTCACTCAGCAGTGACTTCTTGCCTTGGCGGCTCGCAGGATTTGTGTCTACGAATCGCCCGGCGCGAGAAGTTGCCCCTTAGGAAGCCGAAATGAGCGTGGAGCCAATGAAACGACTATTCACAACCTGTATGCTTCTGGGCTGTCTGAGTTTCAGCTTTGCACAGGGACTTCAAGGCAGTGTAAAACTTAGCGGCAAGACCGTAGTTAACGTCACCGGACATTCTGTCACTCTAACCTGGAGCGCCAGTCAGAACGCGACCAGTTATAACATCTACCGCGGAACTACGGCCGGCGGGCCATATGCAAGACTGGCCTCGGGGATCGCCAGTACAACTTATACCGATGTACAAGTAACTCATAATCAGACGCTCTACTATGTCATCACTGCAGTTAACGGCGACAGCGAAAGCAGCTACAGTAGCCAAACTGTCGCGGTGATTCCCTAGAGCTCGGGAGACGAAATGAAAAACTTTATATTGATCGGCGTGCTGAGCCTGCTGTCTGGAATCTCATGGTCACAGTGCGCCACGGGCAATCCAGGGACGAATTGCAGTGGACCGCTAACGGTGCAGCCGCAGTCGGGAAATA